>Ga0102815_10001248_pt1 | contig 16118 bp, 13 predicted proteins | sample ColrivemetaGS759_FD_79113 | JGI IMG/M metagenome (GOLD analysis project Ga0102815, IMG submission 79113) | Estuarine microbial communities from the Columbia River estuary - Ebb tide ETM metaG S.759 | ecosystem: Environmental > Aquatic > Marine > Intertidal zone > Estuary | place: USA: Columbia...
GGCGCCAGCCTCTCCGGCTTCCGTCGGGGCGCCAAGCTCATGGGCTCACCCTGGGCGTTCAAGCCCGGGGGGAAGAGCGGCCTGATGATCTCGGAGCTCCTGCCGGAGCTCGGCAAGCAGGCCGACCACCTGTGCCTCTTGCACGGGATGCACACCGACGTCCCCGCCCACGCCCAGGCCACCACCAAGCTCCACACCGGCAGCTTCCAGTTCGTGCGGCCCTCCATGGGCGCGTGGACCCTCTATGGGCTCGGGACCGAGAACAAGAATCTCCCCGGCTTCGTGACCCTGAATCCTCCCCGCAACCAGGGGGGCGCCCAGAACTACGGGAGCTCCTTCCTCCCCGCCACGGTCCAGGGCATGCCCATCAAGGTCAGCGGCGGTCGGCGCGGCCGGCGGGCGCAGGACCCCGTGGCGGACATCCGGAACCCCCGTCAATCCGAGAAGCAGCAGCGCGCCCAGCTGGACCTGCTGAAGGACCTGAACAAGGCCAACGCGAGGCGCCGCAAGGGCAGCGACGACATCGACGCGGTGATCGAGTCCTATGAGCTGGCCTTCCGCATGCAGAGCGAGCTGCCAGAGCTCCTCGACATCACCAAGGAGAAGAAGAGGACGCTGGAGGCCTACGGGATCGGAGAGGCCGAGACGGACGCCTTTGGCCGCCAATGCCTCATCGCCCGCCACCTCGCGGAGGCCGGCGTGCGCTTCATCGAGGTGGGCATGGGCGGCTGGGACCACCACCGGAACCTGCGGGAGGACCTGCCCGCCAAGTGCCGCGAGATCGACAAGCCCATCGCCGCCCTGCTCGCGGACCTCGCACGCTCCGGCATGCTCGAGGAGACGCTCGTGGTCTGGAGCGGAGAGTTCGGTCGGACGCCCTACGCCCAGAACGGCGACGGCCGGGACCACAACAACCGCGGCTTCACCTCCTGGATGGCCGGCGGCGGCGTGAAGGGCGGCTTCTCCTACGGCGCCACCGACGAGAACGGCATCGAGGCCGTGGAGGGGCGCCTCTCCATCCACGACTGGCACGCCACGATCCTCCACGTCATGGGCCTCGACCACGAGGCGCTCACCTACCCCTACGCGGGACGCAACTTCCGCCTGACGGACGTGCACGGAGAGGTGGCCAGGGACATCCTCGCCTGACCGCACCCGCCCCCAAGGCCAGCCGCGAGGACCCACGAATCCACGCTGAGCAGGCCCAGGGGCGCGGGGATCCCCCGCGCCCCCGCCGCGTCTGGGTCAGCCCTTGCCGGGCACGCTGAAGCCTTCCCTGTACGTGCCGCGCATCAGCGCTGAGGCCTCGTCGTCGCCCACGTAGCGCTGCTCCTCGCGGTCCACGGCGAGCACGCGGCCGAAGGTCGGGCGGTGCTCATCGAGGTCCACGCCGTTGGCGTCCAGGTGGGCCGCGAACCGTCGCGCCGCGTCCTGGGCCTCGGGGTCGCCGCCGAGGGTGCGCTCGATGGAGCCCATCGAGTCCTCGCACCCGAGCATGTAGGAGTCATTGGCGAGGTGGCAGTACGCCGCCGAGATGTGCCCCTCGGTCACGTTGGCGTTCAGCACCTCCGGGTCGCGCTTGCGCACCGCGTCGATGAAGTTCGCGAAGTGGTCTCCGCCACCCTCCCAGCGGCGGATCTCCTCGCCCTTACGGTCGTAGGCGATGGCGCGGCCGTAGTTGGAGCTGATGGCGAGGCGGCCGTCCTCGGCGTGGAGCAGGGAGCCGATGGTGAGCCCGTACTCCCGATCCATGCTGCCGCCCCACTTGCCGTTCGTCTGCGCCTCCAGGTCCCTGGGGAGCCCGCGGACCTCGAAGATCATTGGCGCCGGATCGAGGTCGTAGTAGGCGAACATGGTGTTCGGGGTGGTGCCGTCGTCGTCGTAGCCGAAGCGGCCCCCCACGGCCACCGCCCGACGCGGGAGCGCGCTCACCCCGAGCATGCGCCGGCACAGGTCCACCTGGTGCACACCCTGGTTCCCGAAGTCGCCGTTGCCGAAGGGGAACTGCCAGTGCCAGTCGTAGTGGTACTGACCCCGCTCGACCGGCCCCGCCGCCCGCGGGCCGGACCAGAGGTCATGGTTCACGCCTTCGGGCGGCGCCTTCGGCCCGTCGATGAGCCCGATGCTCTTGCGCGGCTTGTAGCACAGCCCCTGGGCGTAGCGCGGCGCGCCGATGCCGCCGGCGTCGAGCCAGGCGATGGACTCCTGCACCGCCCGGTGGGAGCGGCTCTGCATGCCGGACTGGACGATGCGGCCCGTGCGCTCGGCCACCTCGACCATGCGGCGCCCCTCCCAGATGTTGTGGCTGACGGGCTTCTCCACGTAGACGTCCTTGCCCGCCTCACAGGCCCAGATGGTGTGCAGGGCGTGGAGGTGGTTCGGCGTGGCGAGCGACACCGCGTCGATGTCGTCCCGGGCGAGCAGGTCGCGGACATCCTCGAAGACCGCCACCTTCCGGTCCCCCTTGCTCACCCCGGGTTCGAGCTCGGCGGCGCGCCGCTCCAGGACCCCCGCGTCCACGTCACACAGCGCCACGACCTCGACCCCATCGAGCCGGGAGTAGCCCTGGATGTGATTACCACCACGACCGCGGAGCCCGACGACTCCGACCCGGATGACCCCCTCCTGAGAGCGCCCGCCGAGGGCCAGGGCCGGGGCCGCGACGAGGCCCGCAGCGGCCGCGGTGGTGACACGGAGGACGTCGCGGCGGAGGAGTTGCTTCTCGGAGGGGTTCATGGTGTTCAGCGGGTAGCGGTGTGCGAGGGGTTCAGTCCAGGGGCTCGATGGAGCCCTCGAAGTCGATAGCGATGACGCTGACGGCGGGGTCGGGCGCGGTGCCTGTGAGCCGCAGCTCGATGCCCTCGTCGGTCGCGCGGACCGCCACGGGATCGCCGGGACGGGCCAGCAGGGTCGCGGCGGTGGGCTTCATCCGGGCTCCCTTGAGCGTCACGAGGCCGCTCTCAGGCCAGCGGTAGACGTGGGCGAACAGCCGGCGGCGCTCGGGGTTCCAGGTGGTGCGCCCGAAGTCCTGTGCTCCGAAGGGGCTCTTGGAGGCGCCGTAGATGGACTCCCCGTTCACGCCGAGCCAGCGCCCCATGGCCTCCAGCCGCTCCACCTCGAAGGCCGCCAGGGTGCCGTCCGCCTTCGGCCCGAGGTTGAACTCGATGTTGCCGTTGTCCGACACCACATCCACCACCATCTGCACGGTCTGCGCCGTGGTCAGGATGTTGTCCTCGTGCTCGTTGCGGTTGTACCCGTAGCTGTTCCCAAAGCCCCGCCACATGGCCCACGGCTTGGTGCGGTCGATGTCCGCGTGGTACTCGACGTGGTAGAAGTCGCCGTACACCCCGCGCGTGTCCGAGACCCCCTCCTTGGCCTGACCGAAGCGGTCGTTGACCGCCACCTGCTGGCCGCGCTCCGCCGCCTGGTTGTAGTAGTAGGCGATGATCTGGCGGCCGCGCCAGTGGGGGTAGCCATGCTCCCACTCCCCGTCGAAGCACAGGCTGTCGGGGTGGTAGCGGTCGATGAGCTCCTTGATCTGCGGGATCATGAAGTCGTCCACGTACTCGGCGGGGTCCCCGTCGAGGTCGCGGTCCTCCAGGGGCTGGAACCCCTTGTAGGGTGCCGCCCCGGGCCTCCCCGTGTAGGCCGGGTTGAACCACTCGTAGAACGAGTAGTAGAGGCCCACCCGGATGCCTCGCTTGCGCGCCGCAGCGACGAGCTCGCCGTAGAGGTCGCGCTTGGGGCCGCAGTCCACCGCGTCCCGCCCGGTGTAGGCGCTGTCGAAGAGGCAGAAGCCATCGTGGTGCTTGGCGGTGATGAAGAAGTACTTCGCCCCCGCTCGCTCGAAGAGCTCCATCCAGGCGTCCGCGTCGAAGTCGGCCGCGTCGAAGGCCTCCGTCGCGCCCGTCTCGAGGTTCGCCGTGCCGTCAATGAAGGCGTCGTAGGGCACCCCGCCGTAGACGCGGCTGTGGTGCTCCTTGACCGCCTCGTTGGACTGCATCCACTGCCAGTACCACTCCGCGTAGGCGACGCCGTAGGGCGAGTCCTTTCGCGGGGTCCAGCCCGGGACCGCGTACGGGCCCCAGTGGGCGCTGATCCCGACCTTCGAGTCCTTGAACCAGCGGGGCAACGGGTGCTCGATGAGCGACGCCCAGGACGGCGCAAACGGCCCCTGCTCGATGACCGGCGCGAGCATCGGGTGGAGCCGCTCGATCGCGGGGTCCTCGGTGGGAAGACCGGAAGGCGCCTTCTCTCCCGGAGATGGGTTGCTCTCCTGGGGCTCCACGGCGCCCTCCGCCGAGGGTGCGGCCACAAACAGGCCGAGCGGGAGGAGCGCCGCGGCAACGAGACGAGCGGTTCGAAGGGGGCTGTTCTTCATGGGAGAGGGGGCACCGAGACCTGCCCCACCCTACCCCGATCGCGCGCTGCCCTCAGGGTCGGAGCCGCGACTCGCCTCGAATGCGAAGCAGGGGTCGACCACCTCGAGGGCCTGCGCCGCTCGGGCCCTCCATCGTCGACGCGGTGCACCCCTGGGTGGCCCCGCCCGCCACGCCCCAAGCGCTGCGCCCCCGCTGCGATGAGCCTCAAGCTGGAGTACTCCATCGCCAGGTCAAGGCAGCGGCAGCGTGTCGCAACGCCGTCCACGAAAGGGAATCGCGCGGTGTGGATCCAGGCCGCGGCACGTTCCGGCCCCCCATCGCTCCCGTGCCGACGCTCGCCGTCCTATCTTCGAGGCATGGATCCACTCGCCCGACCTGGAGGCCCGGCTTGCTGGCGCTGATCGCTCTGGGTGAGGCCACGGCGACAGGGCTCGCAGGGACCTCGTTCGCTGGCGGAGCGCTGGCGGCGACGGTGGGGCTCGGCCTCGTCGCGGCGCTCGCCTGCCTCCTCCCCTCAGGGCTGGGCCTGACGTGGCGCACGGTCGTGCTGGCGGTGGCCGTCTCCGTGGGGTCGGGGATCTGGTTCGGGGGCGACCCGAGCCTCCCCTTCCACGCCCCGCCCACGCCCACCGACCGGGTCCTCGAGACCCCCAGCGAGGGCTATCTCACGTCCAACGATTGCCGCGCGTGCCACCCTGGCCAGTACGCCACGTGGCACGAGTCCTACCACAGCACGATGACCCAGGTCGTCGAGCCAGACACCGTGCAGGCCACCTTCGAGGGTGACCTCCACGTGCGCGGCAGGGACTACCGGCTGGAGCGGCGCGGCGACGACTACTTCGGCTCGTTCCCCCTCGACTCGGCGGACGGACAGAGCTCACAGATGAAGACCGTGCGCCTCACCCAGGTGACCGGCAGCCACCACATGCAGGTGTTCTGGTACAGCTTCGGCGACCAGCGCGGCCTCGGCATGTTCCCGCTCTACTTCCACCTCGAGGAGCAGCGCTGGATCCCCTGGTCCTCGGTGTTTCTGATGCGCCCCGACTTCCATGCCAAGGAAGACGTCGGGCGCTGGAACGCGCACTGCGTGAAGTGTCACACGACGGATGCGCGCTCCCGAATGCTCGAGATGACGCCCGCTGCTACGGCCGCCGCAGAGACCGAGGTCGGAGAGTACGGCATCTCCTGCGAGGCCTGCCACGGGCCCGGTGACGTGCACGCCGGGCTGAACCGCAACCCCCTGCGCCGCTACCAGCAGCACCTCACGGACACCGCGGACGAGTCCATCGTCCTCCCCACCCGGCTCGACGCGAAGGCCTCCGCGCACGTCTGCGCCCAGTGCCACTCGGTCCACGCGCTGGTCCCCAAACAGTTCGAGGACGCGCAGGAGCACGGCAACCCCTACCGGCCCGGCGGGGACCTTGAGGCCAGCCAGATCGTCTACGGCGGACGCCGGAAGCGAGGGACCGAGGAGATGGCTCGCTCGAAGCCGGGGTTCGTGCGGAACCACTTCTGGCCGGACGGGATGATCCGCGTCGGCGGGCGTGAGTTCAACGGACTGCAGCGGTCACCGTGCTACGCCCACGGGGATCCCGAGCGGGGGATCATGACCTGCTCCTCCTGTCACTCCGCTCACCGCTTCACGGGTGACGGGGAGCGGGCCGCCCAGCCGATCGACGAGTGGACCGACGACCAGCTCGGGCCCGGCATGCGCTCCAACGCCTCCTGCCTTCAGTGCCACGGGGAGCTCAGCGGCGACGTCGCCCTCGCGAGCCACACGCGGCACGCCGTGGACTCGAGCGGCAGCTCTTGCACCAACTGCCACATGCCCCACACGAGCTGGGGCCTCATGAAGGCAACGCGCTCCCACGAGATCTCGTCGCCCAGCGTTCAGGTCCAGCTCGACACCGGCCGCCCCAACGCCTGCAGCATGTGCCACCTCGACCGATCCCTCGGCTGGGTGAACGACGCCCTGGTGGAGGGGTACGGGGCCGCCCCGGTGGCCATGGAGGCTGACGATCAAGACCTGCCCGTCGCCGTCGTCGCGGCGCTCCGCGGTGACGCGGGCCAGCGCGGCATCGTCGCCTGGGCCATGGGCTGGGAGCCGGCCCTTGAGGCCTCGGGGAGCGGGTGGATGGAGCGCTTGCTCGCCACCCTCATGCTCGACACCTACGACGCGGTGCGCTTCAACGCCATGCGCGCCCTCCGCCTCCAGCCGGGCTACGAGTCCATGGACGTGGACTTCCTCGCGGACGAGGCCGACCGGGAGCGGATCAGGGACCAGATCCTCGAGCGCTGGCGAGCCCACGGCAGCGGCGTCGACATCCCCGACGCCCTGCACAAGCGCCTGCTCCAGGAACGCGACCTGACCCCGGTCTACCTGTCGGAGTGATCTCGCCCGGGGAGCCCCGGTCCGCCCGATCAGCCCGCCGCCTTGGTCCCACGTAGCGTCAGCGCCACGGCGACCAGCAGCAGCACCGCCCCGATCGGGAGCAGCAGGATCCCCACGCCCGGGTCGCCGCCGTAGAAGACGACGCCCCCCAGGAAGAACCCCGCGGGCATCAGGAGCGTTGCACCGAGCATGCAGCGCGAGGCCACGGACCGCGCGCCCGCGGTGAAGCCTGGCGCGCGCGTCAGCGTCCACGCGAACGCGAGGTTCACGAGCCCTAGCAGCGTCCCGTGCGCGTGGGCGAGGGTCCAGAGGTGCTTCCTCGTCTCGTTGTCCACGCCCAGGTAGGCGTCCACCTTGAAGCCGTGGAGAGCCTCGAGGACGATCCCACCCGCCAGGAAGACCAGCAACGCCAGCCACCCCACGCGCACGTGCCGGTGCACGAGGTCGGGCGCCCCGGCGGCGGACGGCTCCCCGCCCCCGCGCGTGTTCTCCTCGCTCATGCTCGACGCGCCCCCGTCGTGGACAGGCGTGAGCCCGAGTCCGCCGCCGGCGTCACGCCGGCGCCCATGGCGAGTCCCAAAGGCGCACCTGTGCAGCAGAGGTCAAGCCGCTGCCCGTCGGCGCAGCAGAGTGTCGTCCGTCCCATGGGCCCATCATGCCGCCTCCGCGCCGGGTTCGCACCGGGCGCGGCCCCCACGTGCCCATTCAGTCGCGGGCGGTCATCCCCGGTCGCCCCTCCGAAGGCAGCCTGGGCCGCAGTGAACCGAACCGATTCGGGCCAGGCCGGGCCGGCCGGACTTCGGTCCAGAGCGCAGACCCCGTGGACCGGGGTGAGAGCTCGGACGATGGAGGTGCACGGGGCGGTGCTATCCTCTCTGCACGCCGCGCTGACCGCTCGGCCGCAGCCCCCATGAATCCCTCCGCCCCCGATGCCAGCCACACGAGGCCAGCGAGCCTGCTCGCGCGCGCACCGTGGAAGGCGATCGCCATCATCGCCCTCGCCGGGGTGGCGCTGCGCGGAATCCTGCTGTGGCTGGTCCTGCCACTCGACATCCAGTCCGACGAGGCCAACTACCTCTACCTGGCGCTGGTGAAGGAGAGGCTCGGCATCTACCTGGACCAGCACCGCTACTTCTGGCCGCCGGGCTATCCCTGGCTGCTCTCGAAGTCGATCCACGCCTTTGGCATCGACGGCCTGAACGTGCTCCGGGGCCTCCAGGTGGCGCTCTCGAGCGTGATCGGGGTGACCACGATGCTCTTCGCCTGGCGCCTCTTCTCGCGCCGCGCCGCCATCGTCGCCGGGGTGCTCTGGGCCGTGGACCTGCCCCTGGGCGCCTACACCCACTTCCTCTGGACGGAGACGTTCTTCCTCTCGCTGCTCCTGCCTGCGCTGTGGCACTTCGTCCGCGCCATGGATCGCGCGGATGAAGGGAGCGACCGGGAGGCCACCCTGCGCCTCCTCCTCAGCGGCGTGCTCTTCGGGTTGGCGCTGTACATCAAGGAGTACGTGCTCTTCCTGGTCCCCCTCCTCGCCGTGGTGCTGGCGCTACGATCCAGGTCCGAAGGGCTGGGTGAGGCCCTGCGGCGCGCGTCGCTGCCCGTCCTCGCGGTGGCCGTCGTCACCCTTCCCTGGACGCTCCGGAACCATGAGGTCTACGGGCGGACCGTCATCGGCGGCGCCACCCTGGGCGAGAACGTCTACGTGGGCTTGAACGCCCGCTCGATGAACTTCGACGTCCTGCCCCTGCGCAAGCGGCGCGCCGACCTTGGCCTCCCGCAAATCGACACCCTGGCCAGGTCCTGGTTCACGGAGATTCCCGCCGGCTGGACACCCGAGGATCGGGACGGCAACGGGGAGGTCGAGATCCGGGACGCGGGCTGGGACCGAGAGTTCGAGTCCATCCATGCGATCGACCGTCACTCGAGCCAGCTCCGCGAGGGCCTCGCCTTCGCCGTGGAGCACCCCGCGTGGACCCTCCGCACGCGCCTCAAGAAGTGGAGCGAGCTCGTGACCCCGCTCTCCTTCTTCACGCGCCACCAGGCCATGGCCATGTACCCCGAAGGGAGCGTGGTGGCCGGGGCCATGCGCGGACCGCTGGTCCTCCTCGCCCTCGCCATCTCCACGCTCACGATGGTGCTCGGCGCCGCCGGCTACTTCTTGACGCTCCAGCGAGGGCCCGGCCGCGCCGTGTTCACCGTGCTGATCGGCTACGTGGTCCTGACCTCCCTCCTTGTGGCGATGTCGCGCTTCCGGGTTCCGCTGGAGCCCATCCTGGTCGTCCTGACCGCGGGCTGGCTGGCCCACGGACCCAGGGAGAGGTCAAGGCCGCGGGTTATCGGCCTCGCGGCGACGCTCCTGGTCCTCGTCGGGCTGTGGTGGATCTCCTGGCCAGAGACGGTCGCAGCCGCACAGATGGCCCTGGGGGTGACCCAATGAAGCCCCGGAGTTGGATACCCCACGTCGCCCTCCTGGCCACGGCGGCCGTGATGGTCGTGGTGGCCGCGGCCAAGCACACCTCCACCGAGGAGGCGCTGCGCATCGCCTTCGACGGAGAGGCCTCCACCGACGAGCGCCTCTGGGCGGCGCACCTGGCCGCGAACCGCGCCACCACGCGGGAGCCGCGGCTCGGAGACGCCCTCGTGCGCTCATTCCTCGCCGCAGACGATGAGCGGCTTCGGGAGGGCGCCCTGACCATCGACCTGAGCCGCCACGCGATCCACCCCCCGGGTACCCGACCGGACGCCGCGCCGCCGCTCCAGAGCGCCTACGTCTACGCGGCCCTCGAGGACGGCGAATACACGCCCCACCGTGTGCGTTCGCGCGTGCTCTTCCGGCGCAAGGTCGGCGGCTCCTCCGTTGGGGGCATCCGCCGTATGGCCCTGCCCGAGGCGCGCTGGTTCATGGACAGCCTGCGGGGCACCCCGCTGCCCCCGCGCAAGGAGATCGACCGCTACCTGATCGAGCGCTCCCGAGAGCCGGTCAATCTGCGGCGACCCCGCTGAGTGCGGGCCGGCCCACCGGCGGCCGGCTCAGCGCGGGCGACCCACGCCCTGGTTTCGGGGGAGGTGGTGGCGCGCGCCACGCTCAAACGGGGTCCAGAGCGCAGCGCGCTGCCCCATGGCCTTGACCGCGCCGTTCGCCCAGGTGTTGCACGTCTGGAAGAGGTGGTAGCGCCCGCGGCCCTCGAAGAAGCGGTCCGTGGCTCCGTAGCCCGGCGCCGCCAGGAGAATGGGCTCGCCGGAACCGTTCCGCTCGAACCCGCGCTCCACGAACTCCACCAGGCTCCGGTAGCGCTCGGGGTTCAGGGAGACCCGGTGCACGTGCTCGCCCGCGATCGGAGGCCCGGTGTAGGCCGTGGCCCGCATGGCCGAGCGCGTGGGCCAGAACGCGCCGCGCAGGGCGACGCCAGCGGTGAGATCGTCCCAGGTGGGCACCTCGAGGTAGAAGTCGTGGTCGCCCCACCCGAAGGCCACGTATCCACCCGGGCGCGCCGGCACCTCCGGGGGGAGCCACCGGGACCAGTCTCGCTCCGGACGCGTGGTCGGGAGCCAGACGGAGACGTGGACGCCGTTGGTCACCAGGTACACGTCCACCTCCCCACCATCCGGGTCCGCGCTGGCGTGCACCGGGATCCGCATGGCCGCCTCGGCGGCAGCGAGGTAGAGGCCCACGAAGGCCAGCGCGAGAGCGAGGGCCCGGACCGACGCCCTGAGGGCCCGCCGCCCGAGACCGGGGGCAGGCGGCGCGGGATCGAGAGATTCGGAGGGAGGCTCCATGGCGACGGGTCCTGGACGAGCAGAGCGATATCCTTCGGCCATGGCGAGCCCCGACTCCTCCGAAATCGAAGCCTGGCACGAGGCTGGGCATGCCGTGGTCGCCCACCTGCTCGGCGGGCGGATCGTCAGCGTCACCCTCGAGCCCGAGGAGGACGGGTACGGAGCCCGCTCGGCGATCGAGTGGGGCGCGTCGGACGAGGCCGCCGTCGCCAACCTGTCGGGGCGTGTGGCCCTCGCAGGTCCGATCGCGGAGGTGGAGCGCTTCGGAGGCCATGAGCTCGACGATGTCCACGTCCTGGCCGCCTGGGAGGCGGACTGGCTGGAGATCGAGCGCTGCGCCGCCGTCCTCGAGCGGGAGGAGGAGGGCCAGAAGCGCGTGATGGAGCGCTGGGCTCGGGAGGTGCGGACGATGCTCCTCGATCCTGGCGTGGAGGAGCTGGTGGCGCGGGTCGCCGACGCGCTGGAGGCCCACGGGGAACTCGACGAGACGCTCTTCGAGGACTGTCTTGGGTGAGCCGCGGGTCGAGCGGACTAGGATGCGGCCGTGCCCCCTGAGAAATACATCGTCGGAGCCGCGCTCGTCGCGATCCTGATCCTCGCCCTCGCCCTCCACGAGGCCGCCCACGCCGCCGTCGCCAACTGGTGCGGAGACGACACCGCGAAGCGCCTCGGCCGCGTGACGCTCAACCCGATCAAGAGCATCGACCCCGTGCTCACGATCCTGCTGCCGGGGATGCTCTTCTTCGTGCTCCCCGCGGTGCTGGGCACCCCGCCCCTCATGTTCGGCGGCGCCAAGCCCGTGCCGGTCAACATGGGCAGGCTGCGGCACCCCTACCGGGACATGATGTGGGTGGCGCTGGCGGGCCCAGCCACGAACCTCGTCCTCGCCTTCCTCGCCATGGTCGCCCTCAAGGGCCTCCTGGTCGCCGGGGTCCTCGGGACCTATGACGTGGGGACCAAGATCCTGGTCGGCGCGGTGCAGTTCAACATCCTGCTGACCGTGTTCAACATGATCCCCATCCCCCCCCTGGATGGGTCGAGGGTCCTCACCTTCCTGCTGCCCGATCGCCTCCGGGTGCCGTTCAACAAGCTGACCCCCCTGGGCATCCCGATCCTCTTCGCCCTGCTGTTCTTCGTCCCGGGCGGGCAGGATGCCTTGCTCGGCGGGATGGGCGCCCTCTACGATTGGCTCGCCGGCGCGGTCGAGGGGATCTTCAGCCTCTTCGGCGGAGGCTGATCCCATGACGAGCACCGAGATGACCGAACCGGCCCAGGACGAACCCGCCCAGCACGAGGGCCTCGGGAGCGATGGGGCCACCGAGTCCACAGCGGCCGAGTCCACAGCGGCCGAGTCCACCACGACGGAGTCCACCGCGGCCCAAGAGAGCGCGCGGCGCACCGAGGACTTCACCGTGTCCCTCGAGGAGGTCTTCGAGGGCCCCCTCGATCTGCTCCTGCACCTCGTGAAGGAGCAGGAGGTGGAGATCCAGGACATCCGCCTCGCCGACGTCGCCCACGCCTACATGGACCACGTGCGCGCCCTCAGGGGCCTCGATATCGAGATCGCCGGCGAGTACCTCGTGATCGCCGCGACGCTCATGGCGATCAAGTCGCGGTCGCTCCTCCCCCGGGAGGAGATCGAGCTCGAGGATGACCTCGACCCCCAGGACGAGCTCATCCAGCGCCTGATCGAGTACCGCCGCTTCAAGGGCGCCTCCGATGACCTTGAGGACCGCTTCCACCGGCGCACCCTCGAGCACGCCCGTGGGTACCGCCGCGAGGTCACCGACAATGAGCCAGAGCGCAGCTATGACCTCGGAGAGGTCAGCTCCTGGGACCTCCTGGCCACCTTCTCGCGGCTCATGCGCGAGACCCTGGCCGGCCGTCCGCACACCATCAAGGGCGACCCTCGCCCCCTGCGCTGGTACGTGCAGTCCATCGGATCTGCCGTCCGCAGCCGCCCGGGCGGCGCGACCCTGCGCGACCTCGTGGAGGCCATGGGCGATGTGGCGACCCGTGAGGGGATGGTGGGCGCCTTCTGTGCCCTCCTTGAGCTCATGAAGATCGGCCTGGTCTCTGCCCAGCAGGACACCCAGGACGAGGAGATCACCCTGAAGTGGACCGCCCCCGAGGACGGAGAGAGCGACCTCGACGACCTGATCAAGGCCTCGCGCTTCATGGACGAGGACTCCGAAGAGCTCGACCGGGCCCTCGGCTCTAGTGAGGCCCCCGACGCTGCGGACCACTCTGCCGCGGAGTCTGCCGCGACGGAGTCTGCCGCCGCGGAGTCCGCCGGCCCGGAAGAGCGCGCCCCCGGGGGCTCCCCGCCCTCTGGCGACTGATAAGCTCCCCGCATCGCTCTGACCGGAGCGCCTGCCCTTGAGGTGGCGAGGCAGAGCGACGATTCTCTTAAGAGACCCGGCGCAGCCCTTCAGCGCTGCCGGACCGAACCGAGTACCGCGAGGCCGACCCCTCGCATGCCCCCCACCAAGAAGATGAGCAGCACCCTCACCGAAACCTCCGACGCCAGCTGGGACACCGACGTCCTCGGCTCCGATCAGCCCGTCCTCGTCGACTTCTGGGCGCCCTGGTGCGGTCCTTGCAAGGCCATGCTCCCCTACGTGGAGAAGCTCGCCGAGGAGTACGACGGCAAGATCAAGGTCGTGAAGCTCAACACGCAGGACAACATGGAGACCGCCTCCAAGTACGGCATCACCTCGATCCCCACCTTCGTCGTCATCAAGGGCGGGGAAGTGCAGGAGCAGGTGATTGGAGCGCTCAAGTACGACGGCCTCAAGGGCCTCGTGGACCCGCACGTCTGATCGGCCTGGGGCGCTTGTTGCCCCTGATCCGACCGCCATGCGCGTCGCCTTCCTGGGATCGCCGCCCTTCGCGACCCCGATCCTGCGTCAGCTCCTCGCGAGCCGACACGAGGTCCTTGGCCTCGTCACGCCCCCCGATCGCCCCCGCGGTCGGGGGCGCGGTGTTTCTCGGTCCGAGCTGGCCGCCCTCGCCGATGAGGCGGGCCTCCCGGTCCTTCAGCCGGCCTCCACCAAGGACCCTCAGTTCGTCGCCGCGCTGACCGCCCTCGGCGCGGACGCGCTCATGGTCGCCAGCTACGGGGAGATCCTTCGCACCGACATCCTTGAGCTCTGCCCCCACGGCGCCCTCAACGTCCACGGATCACTTCTGCCTCGCTGGCGCGGCGCTTCCCCCATCCAGCGCGCGGTCGCGGCCGGGGACGATGAGACCGGGGTCTCTATTCAAAGGATGGTGCTCGCCCTGGACGCAGGGGATGTCCTGCTGGCTCGCTCCACCCCGATCGGGCCAGACGAGACCTCCGCGGACCTCTTTGATCGACTCGCGGCCCTCGGCGCTGACGCCGCCGTGGAGGCCCTCGACCTGATCGAGTCCGGCGCAGCCCGATACGAGCCTCAAGATGCCTCGTGCGTCACCCTTGCGCCCAAGCTCAACAAGGAAGACGGCCGGATCGACTTCGACCAGACGCCCGAGGTGGTCTCAAGGCACGTTCGGGCCATGACCTCCTGGCCTGGTGCCCGCACCCGCCTCCCCGACGGGCGAGACCTCGTCGTCCTCGAGGCCGTCCCCATCACCCTGGACACGGAGACGCCGGACACGGAGGCGCCGGACACGGAGGCGCCGGACACGGGGGCGCCGGACAGCGCCGCCCTAGATCCTGGAGGCCGCGGCCCCGGGGCCGAGGACCACCCCTCCACGACAGGGACGCTCCTTGCCGGGCCGGGCCTGGTGGTTCAGGTCCGGGGTGGTGCCGTCCGTCTCCGCCGCCTGAAGCCTGCGGGCAAGGGTGCCATGGACGACGGGGCCTTCCTGAACGGCGCCCGATTAGAGCCCGGCCAACGCCTCGGACAGGCCTGAAACGGTTGGTGCCCCGCTCCGGCAAGACCGGAGCGGGGCACCACGTGAAGCCTCACGGCCTCCGTCAGGTCGTGATCACTGGAACGTGACTGAGAGCCCGTCGGTGAAGTTGGACGTAGCGGAGCCGCCCACCGCATCGCGGTACCACGCCTGGAAGTTCCAGGTGTCTCCGGCGATCGCGGTCACGAAGCCCGTGGGCTGGGGAATCTGCGTCAGGTCCAGTGCGAGGCTGATGGTTCCGGCCGGGTTCGCCTGCTGGATCTGGCCAGGACCGACGTAGCGGCCGATGGAGCCAGACAGGCAGAGGTTGCCCTGGCTTCCGCCGGGGTTCGCCGCGAAGCCCTGGGTCGTGCTCGCGAGATAGAAGGCGAAGGAGTTCGCCGGCAGGCTCGACGTGCTGAGGGTCAGGTTGTTGTCGACGGCCACGTCGGAGCCAGACCCCGTGGTGTTGGCGATGGCGCCCGTCGAGTTCTGGTTCGCCGTGCAGTAGGCCGTGCCGACGTTGCCGCCGCCGCCGCCGCCGCCGCACCCGGACCCACCGATCACCATGGAGTAATCGTTGCAGTCAAAGTCCGGGTCGCTCGGCCACAGCTCCACCCGGAGCACGACGTTGAGCGGGCCGGTGCCGGCAGAGTTGTCGATCACGAGGTTCTCGTCGTCCGTTCCCGACCCGCCAATACCGAGGCTGCCGCCCCCGCACGCGTCGAAGGCGAAGATGTCGATATCGCCCACGGCCGTCGCGAAGAGCACGTCAATGGACATCGTGCCGCCGGTGTCCACGCAGAAGCTGTACCAGTCCGGGTCCACCTTGGAACACCAGAGGTTGTTCGTGGTCCCGTCCGTCATCGGACGGGCGGAAGCGCAGTCGTCGTTGTCCTCAAGCGCGTCATCCTGGGCCGGGTCGCAGGGGTCGGCGCTGAGCACGAACTGGCCCGGGCCGTTGTTCCCCGATCCGACCTGGCGCGAGCCAACCCGCAGCAGGTAGGACTGCCCCTGAACGGCGGGGAACGCCACCCGGGAGAGACCGTTGGCGCCGCAGTTCGCGGCGCCGCAGATGAGCAGGTTAAGTGAGCCGCAGGTGGAGTTCGCCGAGTAGGCCGCGATGCGCGTCTCGAAGCCGGTGGTCGTGCCGCAGGTCTCGTAGCGAACGAAGCCGGTGGACGGCGAGGTCCACTCGTACCAGAGGTCCTTCCGCACCGGGAGGCCGTTGCAGTCGTTGACCCCGCTCGCGGTCGCGGAGGTGTTGTCGAAGCTGAAGGTGTTGAAGCCCGCGATCGGCGTCGCGCCGCTGCAGTCGTCGTTCGACTGAGCAGCCGCGAGGCTGGGTACAATGAAGAGCAGGCTGGCTCCAAGAAGAAGCGTCTTGGCGTTCATGGGAGGTGTCCTCGAAACTGGGGAAGGGAGGGGCGCTGCTCGCCTGGAAGGGAAAGGCAGGTGAGTCGTGAGCGCGAGGGGATGTGGACTGCGCTTCATCATGGCAGGTCCCTGAGATCCTGCTGGTGAATCACAGCGCCGCTCAGCCCCTCACTCGGCGGCCCACCCTCGCGGCTTCGGCCTGCGCACCAGCCCACAGAGCAGGCCAAGCGCCCCGGCCGCCAGTCCCATCATGAGAAGCGGCGCGCCGAAGGACCCCGAGCGCTCCATGAGCGCCGCGGTCGCCCAGGGGGCCA
>Ga0102815_10001249_pt1 | contig 16114 bp, 10 predicted proteins | sample ColrivemetaGS759_FD_79113 | JGI IMG/M metagenome (GOLD analysis project Ga0102815, IMG submission 79113) | Estuarine microbial communities from the Columbia River estuary - Ebb tide ETM metaG S.759 | ecosystem: Environmental > Aquatic > Marine > Intertidal zone > Estuary | place: USA: Columbia...
AATTGCCACAACTCCCTCCCTCAAGGCCACGCAGTAAGCACTTTTGACAAATCACTCCCCCTCGACACGGATGCATCGAGAGGGGTGACCCCAATTATTCTCCCTACTTCCCGTCAGCACCAGGTAAATCTGGCGGTGTTTGTTTCTTAGCAGGTGCTGCCTGTTCGGCAGGTGCTGCCTGTTCGGCAGGTGCTGCCTGTTCGGCAGGTGCTGCCTGTTCAGCAGGTGCCGAAGCCTTAGGGCTATCTGCAAGCTTGCCAAGAAATTCGGGTAATTCTATTCCAACATTTTTTGTAAGGTGGTGCAGTGGTGGGAGCGCCCCAGCTAGTCCAGAAACAAAGCCGGCCGTATCATTCTTACCATCTTTGCCTTTTCCTGAATCCCACACGGTCACTGAATCGATCTTCAGATTCGCGATCGCTTTAACCTGCTCTTCGACGAGGGCCGGAAGCTGTTCGGTCACTAACAAAAGGGTCGCATCATCTGCCGATCCCCCAGCGGCATTAACAATTCTTCCAAATCCTTCTGCCTTACTCTCTAGCGTCGCTAAAATTCCTTTAGCCTCAGCCTCCATCACAGATCGGAGACCATCAGCCTCACCCTTCTTGAGACGACGAGTTTTTTCAGCATCAGCCTCCGCCAAGGTTTCGATCTTTGCTTTTTCAATTTCCGCGGGAACCACAATATTTGCATACTGAGTCGCCTTCTCGCGAAGTGAACGAGCGGTTTCGGCTTTTTGCTCTGATGCATAAGCTTCCTCTAAGGCTTGCGCCGTCTTAACTTTTTCAGCAGCAATGGCAAGACGCTCGGCCTCGGCCTCACGCTCACGACGAGCTGCATCAGACTCAGCGACCTTGATCTTAGCGAGGTTCTCACCCTCCACCGCAATCGCCTGTGCATCGGCAACCTGAACCCGCTGCTCTCTTTCGGCGTTGTTCTTTCCAATTTCACCATCTCTTTCCTGCTGAGCAACACTTACCTTCGCTTCATTGATTGCCCTTGCCGCAGCCTCTTTACCCAAGGCTGCAATATATCCTGACTCATCAGTGATATCCTGAATATTCACGTTAATGAGCCTGAGCCCCACCTTGGTCAATTCCACCTCAACTCCCGCGGTGATCTTTTCGATTAAAAGATCACGGTCTGCGTTAATTGACTCAATATCCATGGTGGCGATCACCACACGCATCTGGCCGAAGATAATGTCCTGCCCAAGCAATCTGATCTGGTTGAGATCAAGACCTAACATACGTTCCGCGGCATTTTCCATTACGCCCTCTTCCGTGGAAACACCCACCGTGAATGTCGATGGCGTGTTAACCCGGATGTTTTGTTTAGAAAGAGCACCCTCCAACTTGATGTCAATAGGAATGGGGGTCAGGTCAAGATACTGAAAATCCTGAAAAATGGGCCAAACGAAGGCAGCTCCGCCATGGATACATTTCGACGATCTTCCATCACCTCCAGTCTTACCATAGATGACAAGAATCTTATCGGACGGACAACGCCGATAACGAGAGAAGAAAAAGACGAGAGTTCCAAGGGCGACGATGAGCAGTGAGCACACCAAGACCAAGGTAAAGGGATTTCCAGCGGCAATAATATTTAACATATTCATAGTTTTAATAATAATTTAATTTCTTTGATATCATTTGAGTTTTTCGACGAGGAGTGTTCTATCATCCACAAGCTCTATCACGCGCACAGCCACGCGATTTTCAAGCCTCTCCGAGTGATCCGAAACGGCTCGAACCGTAGAAACTCTGCTCTGAACCTTGACCTCAATTTGCCCAAGCCCTTCGCGGTTAGGAGGAATGGGAACGTAGACACTCCCAACCTGACCAATCGCATTTTTATAATTTATATTCCCTTCCTCGCGAAGGCTTTGCAACCAGCGCATCATGGAAACAAAGCCAAAGAGAACACACAGACCTACAACAATCGCAGCCGCAATCGCAAGCCACAAAGAGCCGCCTGCATCCAACACAGAAGCACCAGTCCAACCAAATCCGGTAAAGAAGGAACCAATCCCACGGATGGAAAACATCCCAGTCGCACCTCCCTCACCCGTTTCAGCAATATCAAAATCCAAATCCGGCACATCCAGATAACCACCAGCGAGGACGATCAGCATCTGGATAAAAAGGATCGCACTAGAAACCATACCGATTCCTACGAAGGTCTTCATTCCCTCGGGCTCAAGATTTGTCCACCACTCAATCATATATCATTTATAGGCAAGGTTTATAGACTCTACCGAGAAAAAATTATTAGACACTATAATTTTGACTAAAAATTATACCGCAAGGAAAAGTGGAGAGTAACGGCTCTTTCTTGCTACCAACTACACGTTAGCACCCAATTGAGCTCGCATTTCCCGGGGTAGATATCTTGCGACTCTCGCTCCGGGTTGAGCAAACACCGAGAAACGCCAGGCAAGTCAGTATCTGACCCTATCGCCACCCCGTCTCCTCCATCCCGAACCAACCGGACTAAAACTAGGAGCCGTCGTCAAGAGAAGCAGTCCTAGCAAAGAAGATACCAGCAATGAAAAGAGAAGCGTGAGAAGCCCTTTTAGATCAGGTTCTTTGCTCTTATCTACTCCGAAGCCGGAGTAGCATATCTCCTGACAACCCGGCTAAAGGACATCCGCCTAGAATCGGAATAACGAAGCCCATTTTCTCTCATTTCCGAATCTTCATCTTGAAAATCAGTGGAAAGGTCTCGGCTAGTTTGCAGCTGATAAGAAAACCCTGCCTCTGGCTCAAATAAGATTTCATTCACGATACCAGCCCTAGAGAAGCCCAAAACCTTGAATGCTGTTGTCGGAACCGCTCGGACAAACCAATCCGCGATTAGAAGATAATTATCACCATATCCCACAGTAACGTTACTGGTGAGATCCCATTGCGCCCCGGTGAAACCAAGATCAATCTCCTTATTGCCAGCGTAAAAGACAACGTTCCGGATGATATCAATCCCATCGAGTTGGACGGACCATCGATTGATGGCGAAGTCGATCTCGATCGTCAAAAGCTGTAGTTCACCCCGCACAAAATCCAAGCCGCTATCCCTAATCGTCACCCCGTCTGAATACCAAAGCCCAAAAACATCATCGTCATTACGAAATTGAATCGAGGCCAGAAGATCCCCTGAGGTGTTCAGGAAAACAATCGAAAAGGTATCTCGACGCCCGTTTGTAGAGTCCTCAACTCCCAAAAGCGACTCAAGGATCACAGTAGGAGTTCCTGCCGCGACCGGATCAAAGTCATGAGCTTTAACAAGAGTTACGAGCGACTGGGCTGGACGTTCAAATCCGATAAAAGCGGAATTCTGGAGGCCGGAAACCAACTCATAATCAAGCCCGTAGGAACCTGTCCCGGGACTGTTCCCAATCCAATCATCCAAGTTCTCCGCTCCATCTTCATACTCCTCAAACTCCGTAGCATAAATCGTCTGTCCCTCACAAAAAGGACAGCAAAGAAGGATCAAGAGAAGGGCGAATTTCATAAGTAAAATGGACCAGAAAGGAAGAGGAAGAACCAACAAAAAAGGCTGACCGGAGCGATTGCGATCCGGTCAGCCTGAATTTAAAATCGGGAAGCTACACCCTCAACATCGGGTTATTTCCGAACAGGGCGAGGCTGAGGCTCAGGACGAGGCTTAGGCTCAGGACGAGGCTTAGGCTCAGGACGAGGCTTAGGCTCAGGGCGAGTGCCTGGCTTGGAAGGTCCTGGCTTGCCATGTCCACCACGATGAGAACGTCGGATACGATCCAAGAATTCATCCTGGTCAACGGCTCCGCTCTCGTCTTGGTCCATTTTGGCAAAGATTTTTGCAGCTGATTCAGGCCGACGCTCTTCCAATGCGGCGATCGAAGGAATCGCGGAGAATTCTTCCAAGGAAATTCCTCCATCTCCGTCGGTATCTACTTCGTTGAAGCGCTCGACTCGTTTTTCTTCGATCTTAGCTTTAGCATCTGCGCGGGCCGCTTCTCTCTCTTCTTCGTTGAGCTTTCCGTCTCCGTCCGCATCAAAGGTTTCGAGAATTGAGGCACGCTTAGCCTCACGCGCTTCCTTTCGAGCAGCGCGAGCGGCCTGGCGCTCCTCAGCGTCGAGCTTTCCGTCCTCGTTAACATCATAAGGAGCAAGGAATTCAGGGAGAGTTCCGTCTCCAAAGGTTTTCTTACGCTTATCAGCAGATGCGACAGCCAAAGAAGCCAAAATTAGGCCGCTTGTAATCAGTTTTAGTTTCATAGTCTTGTTTTTTGTTGTTGTGGGTCGGGGGGAACCCCCATCTAACCTCTATGTTGCTCAAAAAGCAGTGGTGGTTACATTTTTCCCAAAATATCACTCTTCGGCGTTATTGAACAGGTTAAAGGCTGATTGCTGCTCTTCATCCTGCGTCTCAGTAGGCTGCAAAGGAAGCCCCTCGGCCAAGGCCTGATCTTCTTCAAGTTCTGCCTCGAAATCCGCCACAAGCTCGCTCCACCACTCACGCTCATCCACCAAATCCTCAATCATGTCATTTTGTTGAACGGAATCGAGAGTATTCAGTAATTCTTCATTGACCATGTTGGCCGTAACTGGCGGAAACGTCTGTCCATCGATGAGAATATTTGCGCCGAAGAAGGGTGACGATCTCAGCAAGAGAGGGTAAGCCTTTTGCTGTTGATCCGGGGTTAAGCTAAGTTGATGCGATAACCGATTCAGGCGTTCGGTTGATTCGGCACGAAGCAAATTCAGTCTCTCACGAACTTCGTGTGAAGGAGTATTGCTTCCCATTGACAACGGGAAACGATCGGCAAGCAAGGTCTCGATCTCTGAGGATCCTACACGGTCATTAGTAGCCTGTTGCCGGGAAGATTCTGTTGACCTGGTCGCTGAAGATCGAGGTTTTTGCCCATACGCAGAACCCGATGAAAGGCCCCGTTCGCTGATAGAATTTTGTTCAGAGCCAAATTTCTGGAAAATAACTACGCCCGCCGCCGCAATGAGAGCGCCTGCTAGCGTTGCTGAATAAATGAATTTCATGGATTAAGGTGTAATATGTTTCAAGAGATCATCATCAACCAGGATCCCCTGCTCTAACTCGTTCTGCTCTTTCAGCAGATCAGAAAACTTCTCTCTAATTTTTTTAGCCAACGCCTCGCTGCTTCTTCGCATAATTTGGCGTTGCTCGGCATCAAGATGGGGGGACATTTTAGCGTGAGACTCCAAAAGTCGGAGGTGAAATTCAAGAGAGGCTCTTTCTCCCGCCTCCTTGATCTCAACTTGGGTCTCAGCAAGAACCCTGCCGATTTCATCCTCCTGTTCGGGGCGAATTTGAATTTGATCTCGCAAACTGCTCAGCGCCCGCTCTTCCCATTGATTGAGAGAGACCTTCTGGGGCTCAACCCGAGGGGTTTTGAGGATCTTCGATGCAGCAAACCCGGATCCAAAGATCACGGCAAACCCCAAAGCAATCAAAACCCAGTCACGGATCCGGCGGGTGGGAAATCGATTGATTTTTTTCATGATGCAAGTTCGGGAAGATTGAGTTCAGGGACAGGTAAAACGGTTGGCTCCCCATGCGAAAAGAAATAGATCAGGAGAGTAATGGCCAGCGAAATCAAGCCAAGAACAATAGAAATCTGCCGCCAACGAGCCAAACGGATCTCTCGGTCTTTTGAACGGAGATCAGCAAAGACCGCCGCCGCAAGACTGCGGGGCGGGGCAGATGGAGGTGGAGGCTCAGGATGAGACCGGGCTGTCTCCAACAACTCGTCCAGAACCAGGTCTAGTGGCTCTGTTTGCTGCTGATTTTGATTCATGTCGGATTGATTGAGGGCTTTGTGATTCGAGATTCCGGAGAGCTTTTTTCATTTTCTCCCGAGCACGCATCGCAGTAACTTTAATTTTAGAGTGGCTCCATCCTGTTTCGGAGGCGATTTCCGCGACTGATTTCTCCTCAAGATGGAGAAGGCGGATGACCATTTGATCGCGAGGCTTGAGGGTCGCAAGCAATTTTTGCAGAAGTTCAAGAGAAGACTGGGCAGGCTCGACGTCGACCGCATTGGGATCAAAGGACTCTGAAGCATCTTGGGAATGGTCCATATCCAATTCAGAAAACTCAAGTATCGGTCGAGACTTTTGGCGGCGGAGTGACTCGTAACAAGTGAGAGTCGCAATACGACTAACCCAGTGTTCAAACGGACTCTCCCCGCGAAACTTTTCAAGACTCGTGAACAGCTTAACAAAGATTTCCTGAGTGAGGTCCTCAGCCGCCTGATGGCGCGGAAGATTCCTCCGCACGATTCCAATAACCAAGGGGTAAAGGGTTTCCACCATTTGTGAGCAGGCCCTCTCATCCCGGTCGACCGCCCGAGCGATAAGCTCTGGATTGACTGGTTGAGGTGAACTGTCATGACTCATTATTAAGGTAACGGGTGAATTAAGCCCTTATACAGGTAAGACGCCGATCGGGCGCTTTCGTTACATTTTCCTGCTCAGAAGGATTTCTCGAACAATGGAGGAGGAAACATGAATGCAACATGAAATTCCGAAGCAGATGCCATGATTACACTGTTAGATTGGCAACCCTAACCGCACCTCAAGCCCAGAACTGTAAAGAAGCAGGTCAAGCAAGCCGCCTTATCCAATTTTCCTCAAATTGCTTCAGCTTGCCGAAGGCCACCCTAGGCGTTTAGTGTCAGGCCATCACCTTCATTCGGCCCTTTTACTTTCTTACCCACCTCCTTTCTCTTGGGCTTGCAGGTTCTTCCTCGCTGTTTGCCCAAGAGTTTGCCCTGCCTGCAAACCCCCAGCAATTCTTTGACAATCATTGTGTCGGCTGTCACGGGCCCAAGAAGGCAAAGGGGAGCATTCGACTCGACCACCTCGATAGCCGAATTTCCCAAGGGCTAGACTTTGAAACTTGGAACGAAATCTATGACCAGCTTGCACAACGCGAAATGCCGCCAGAGGACGCCAAACACCAGCCCGATGAGGCACAGCGTGCATCGATAATCTCTTGGCTTGGCAAAGAGTTAGAAAAGGCACGATCCTCACCACGTGGGCGGCACCTCTTAGGTCAGTTTTCCTTCGGAAATCAAGTTGACCATGACGCTCTTTTTTCCGGAGAAATCAAAGAACTCCCTTTTTCGCCACCCCGCTTGTGGCGGATGAATCCCAACATTTACGATCGAACCAAGAAAAGAATCTTTAAAGATCACTGGATGGAGTTGCGGAAAGCTCGTCAGCCTTTTTCTTTAGAACAACGACCCGGAATTAATGATTACTCGGAGGGCCTTTTTGCCGACACAGCAACGCTCGAAACGCTCTTGCTGAATGCCCGCGGCATTGTCGAACACCAGCTGAACCGCGATATCCCCTTAATTTTTCGGACAATTCTCGAATCCGACGGACCTCCCACCCCGGAGCAAGCTGAAGCCGCGGTGCGATTTCAGTTTAAAACACTAGTTCTCCGCCCTCCCAGCGCGAAGGAATTAGCCCGCTACCGGGACTACTTTTTGCAATCGATTAAAGAATCCGGCGGCGACGTTCGGGCAGGCCTTGAAGTTTGCCTTAAGGCCATCGCCCTGAACCCGGAAGCAGTTTATCGTATGGAGCTCGGTCTCGGGTTGAAGGATGATCATGGCAGGACGATCTTGTCAGACAATGAACTGGCCTTCGCGATTGCATTCTCGCTTACCGATGATCCACCAGACCAAACCCTTTGGTCGGCTGCACGAAGCGGAAATTTGGGTAATCCTGAACAAATTCAGACTCAACTGGAGCGTATCCTGAAAAATCCAAAAATTGCCAAGCCCAAACTCCTACGTTTTTTCCGCGAATTTTTCGGTTACCACCGCGCTCCGCGAGTCTTCAAAGATGCCAAACGTTTTAAGAACTACGACTGGGGAATCGTCGCTAATCAATTGGTCCACGAAGCCGACCTCTTGGTCTTACACACCCTGAAACAGGATCGGGATGTTCTGCGGCAGTTAATCACCACCGAAAAGTATTTTGTCGGTCACATCGGGCTTGAGGCAGATCCAAAAAATCTCGAGCAGCGCCTAATTGCCCTCAGGCGACTCTACGATTATTGGAAAGAAAAGCCGTGGAAAAAGCTAGAATACGAGCTCGAGGCCAAGGTCCGCACGGAAATTGAACGACTTCATCCCTACTTTGAAGTCCAACCCATGAAGCATCGGATGAGTGGAGGCCTGATCAAGGATTACATGCCTTATCTTACCATTTGTTATGAAAACGGGCTCCGCCCCATGCTCGCTCAGTTCATCCTTATGGAAGGCGAGCGTGAGCGCAATCTCACCTCCGCCCACGATCAGCGATTCTTTCTGAGCGCCTACAATCTTTCTGTCGATCAATTCGATTGCCCGATCGAACAGCCTTTCGAATTAAACAAAGAACAACGGGTCGGGCTTCTGACCCACCCTTCTTGGCTAATTGCACACTCTAAAAATACCGATACTAACCCAATCACACGGGGTAAATGGATCCGGGAACGCCTTCTCGCAGGTCACGTCCCAGATGTCCCCATCACAGTTGATGCGGTCGTCCCAGAAGATCCACACAAGACCTTAAGAGAACGCTTCCGGGCAACCCGTCAGCAAGAATGCTGGCGCTGCCACAAAAAGATGAACCCACTTGGAATGACCTTTGAAGCCTATGATGATTTTGGCCGATTCAGGACTATCGATAAGGCAAGCGGCAAACCAATTGATTCCAGGGGCCTACTCGATTCAACCGGTGTCGCATCGCTCGACGGCAAGGTTGAAAACGCCGTTGAACTGATGAAGCGGCTCGGGCAGTCCGATCGCGTCAGACAATCCTTTATCCGCCATGCTTTCCGGTATTGGATGGGAAGAAATGAAATGTTAAGTGACTCCGCAACTCTGATCGCAGCCGATGAAGCGTATGTGAAAAGTGGAGGTAGTTTCCAGGCCATGCTCGTATCCCTTCTTTCATCCGATTCATTTATTTTTCGAAAGGGAAGGGCAAAACAATGAACTCTCAATCCACCTCAAGACGCGCCTTCCTAAAACACTTTTCTTTCGGAAGCGGAGGAGCCCTCTTGTCACCATTGCTCGGACAGCTCGCATCCGCTGCGGACGGGACCGCTAGCGCTTTCCCTCAACGCTTTGTCTTCTTGGTCAAATCTAGCGGCCTCACACCAAAGGCAATTACGCCGGAATTACTACGTGGCAAAAAAGCCACTGGAAGCGCCCCTTTACGCGTATCTTTAAAAGGAGTCACTCTTCCCGACTCCCTCCGTGCCTTGGAATCATTCAAAGACCAACTCGCTATCGTTCAAGGATTCTCTGGTAAGATGTGCTTGGCCGGCCACACTTCATACTTTGGAGCGATGGGCGTTCATGCTTCCCCAAGTGAAACCTCCAGCGGTCGTCCACTCCGAGCAACTATCGACACTCGCCTTTCATCACAGTACTCAAGCCCATTCGGACATGTCGGACTTGCACTAAGGGGACGGGCGGTAGGCGGGGCCGGCGATCCCATCCCGCAGGGCACTCTCTATCCCGGTCTCTCAGCACTAGCTCCAGGGCGTGAGCTTCCCTATCAAGCAAGCCCAGACCAAGCCTTTGACCAACTCTTTGGCTCGGCCATTGGCTCAAAAAAAGGTCGTAAGCGCTACGATCTTGAGACCGGAATGCTCGATTTTCTTTCAGACGATATCAAACAACTGCGAAACAAAGTTCCGAGTGCCGAACAGGATAAACTCAGCCACTACCTCCTTGCTTTTGAAGAGCTCCAAGAACGACGCAAGAAGCTGCTCACTATGAGTGAGGCTATCCGTAATGGCGCCCCAAAATTGACAGAGAAATTTTCTTCCCAGCTCGGGATTGACCGGCTGGCTTCCCACTTCGAACTCGCCGCATCCTGTCTCATTACGGGACTTAGTAATGGCGTCACAATCCGTATGGATAACCTTGAACATGTTTACACCGGACTTGGACTGACCGAACAGAACGTGCACGCAATTGGCCACGGCACCGGCTCCAATGGGAAGTCTGCCGAGGAATGCCGAGATGTCATTCGAAGCTATCACATTAGCCTCATGGCCAGCCTCGCGAAAAAATTACGCTCTGTCCCAGAAGGAAACGGCACGATGCTCGACAACACCATGATCGTATACCTAAGCGATGCTGGTGAAGCCCATCATGGAGCTTTGCACGAATGGCCTTTCCTCATCGTGGGTGGATGTGGAGGACGCCTTACCCTTCCTGGAAACTACCTGCGAATGCCCGACTATGGGCAATCCGGCCACGGCACCATCGGAAACCTCTACACCTCTTTTCTTAATGCCTACGGAGATCCTATTGATCATTTCGGTGATCCCGATTTCTCTCTAGAACGTGAGGGGCTTCCGCAACGCGGCCCCATTTCGGCGTTGATCGCCTGATTTCGTCAGCCGGTCGAGATGGCATTATGATCGATGAATGACCGTATACCCGCGGATTAATTTCTCGAATCGACGAGACTGTTCTCTCGACGCAAGGAATCAAAACAGTGATTATGACAGCGGAAATATGAGAGTTTTGCCTTCGCGACTTATTTATCGTTCAATTTTTTTCGCTTTTGCTTTTGGGTGTCTAGTCGCACCTGCCCAAGCTGATAGTTTCTACAAAAATCCCTACGGCCTTTTTTCGACCCGACCAAGCGAGGAGAAATCATTACAAACGATTGACCGCTTTGGGCCGGTTGGAATTGGCATCGAGCTAATTCAACCTGCCTTCACGATGCGTATTAAAAATATCGAGGAAGGTTCACCTGCTGCTAAAACAGCCCTCTTAAAAAAGGGACAGATTATCGAATCTATTAATGGCCAGGAACTCGCTGATATTGACCCACGTATTCAACTTGGCAATATCCTCGCCGCGGCAGAAGCCTCTAATGGATTTTTAACATTTGCCATCAAGGGAAAAAGTGAACCCATCACTCTCAGCATTCCCGTCCTCGGTGCTTACAGTAACACCTGGCCACTCAATTGTCCAAAATCCGATAAAATTGTTCGTCAGGCCGCTGACTACCTCTCACAAGAAAAAACCACCAAAGGTCTTGGTGATATCGGCATGCTCTTTCTCCTTTCAACAGGGAACAAAAAAGACTTGGAGGTCGTTCGTAATTGGGCTCGTAAGGCGAAGGCTCACTCGTATCCGTGGTATCTCGGCTACGGTGGCATTCCACTCACCGAATGTTACCTTCGCACTGGTGACCCTGAAATCCTTAAGAATATCCAAGCATGGGTCGATAGTGCCGCCAAAGCACAACACAATGACGCATGGGCGGGGCGAGGATCCGCTCTCACCAGCTACGGACAGGGTCATCTAAATGCCTCCGGCACTTGTGTGGTGACCTTTCTCCTCCTCGCTAAAGAGTGCGGAGCAAAAGTTCCCGACCACACCTTAAACAGAGCCTTCCGACATTTTTATCGCTACGTCGGTCGTGGCAATAATCCTTACGGTGACGATCGACCCGAAGTCGGCTTTGTCGACAATGGTAAGAACGCCAAGCTCGCCTTCGCGATGGCTGCGGCCGCTGCCATGGCCGGTGAAGATTCACTTTATGCCAAAGGCCGCGACCTCTGCGCCATGCAAAGTTTTTACACCACCACTTTCATGCTTCACGGCCATACCGGAGGAGGCATTGGTGAGATCTGGCGCAGCGCTGCGATGGGTCTGCTTTACGAAAAAAAACCCACGCAATACCGAGACTTCATGGACAACCGAAAGTGGCACTATGATCTCTCGCGCCGGTTCGATGGTTCTTTTGGCATCATCGGCGGAGGTGGATACGACAAGGAAATCTGGGGTATCGCATACCCCCTGACCTACACTATGCCCCGCAAAACTCTTCGCATTACTGGAGCCCCTCCCACCAAATATTCAAAGCGCTATGAACTCCCGAAACAACCGTGGGGAACAGAAGCAGACAATGCCTTCGTATCACTCGAAGCCGTGCCCGACAAGAACGGTAAAAAACAGGATCTCACCGGCCAAACTTTGGCCCATGATTCAAGCCTGCACTTCCTCCGCCGCTTTCATGGTGAGGAACAACCGAGCGACGATGAGATCCGCCACTACATCCATCATTCCGACTATTGTATTCGCTTCGTGGCTGCCATGAAAACTGTCGGGATCAACAGCGGATACATTGGCTGGCGCAAACCCGGCGGCAAGGTGCGTTCAGAGCTCGTCATGGAATTCCTGCATCACAAAGATCCACGGGTCCGGCAAATCATCTTCAAAGCCATCGCCCAAACTGGAGGAATCACTGACGAAATCTACGAACTCGCGGTACAAGCAGTAAAGAATCCCAAGGAGTCTTGGTCGATCAAAGATGTCGCTTTGAAAATCATCGGCAAAGGAACTCCCACCCAAATCCTCCCTCTTGTCGACGCCCTCCTTCCCTACCTCAAACATGAGGAAGCGTGGCTTCGCAATTCGGCTCTCGCCGCACTTGCTCCAGTCGCCGGTCACGAAAAGTGCTTCGAAAAAATCCTCCCTGCTATTGGGGAACTCGTTCGCACTAACCAACGGGTCTCGGTAACTCATGGATTTGCTCCAGTGATCCGCGCCCAAATTAAAAATGCGGGCCCTGAAGTGCAAGCTCTCGCCACCAAGACTCTTCGCGAAACCTATACTGGATACGCCGGGAAGATAACCTCGCTCAGTGGCCAAAACCTCAAACCCACCTACGAGTTCCACCTCGAGGCCATCGCTGAATCACTCGCTGATGTTCCCGGTGGCCTCGATGCTCTCTACGAAATTGCGAAGCAGCGCAAACCTAATGAAATTCTTCCTTACAAAGAATTCTTCCTCGCTGCCGACTCCAGTAAATTCGGCCCAAAACTCAAGGCCGCCATTAAGCCCATCATTATGGACGAATTGGTTCCTGAGTTCGTTGGAAAAAACCGTCTGAGACTTCGACAACTTGCCAACGCCGAAATCCAGTCCGCCCGCCCCGGCGGAAAAGGGGATGTCATCGATGGACTCGCAGCTCTTTATGACCGAGCTGGATTCAACGAATTCGGCTGGAAGATGTTCTTCGACCTTCGCAATGCTGAATGGTCCTATCATTCCTTCAATCCTATCCCCGCTGAGAAAATTCCATTTGATCAGCTCGTAACGCGCTATCGCGAAGTAGCATCACCTGAAAGGATGCAGAATTGGTTTACATCCGATTTTGATCCCGCGAAATCCGGCTGGAGAAAGGGAAAAAGCCCCTTCGGAAACTACGACGGAAAAATCCCCTCCCACCCTATCACCAAATGCTCAGATGGATGTATCGGTCCAAGTTGCTTTGGGGCAACTCCCATCAACACCCTCTGGGAAAAAGAAGTGCTCCTTATGAGAGGCGTCTTCAAGATTCCTGCTCTCAAAGATGGGTATCGTTATCGACTCATGGTCAACGATGGCAACCACGTCGGCTCAGGCGGAGGACACATTATTTACATCAACGGGAAAACCCTCATCGAAACCAAGCAAGGCAATGGACGGGGATCCGGCGGGGAACCAAAAGGTGCTTTCATCACTAGAGAATTCCTCAACGACTTTAAAGGTAACGAGGTCATAATCGCCCTAAAAACCTTCATTCGCTACAACGCAAAATACAGCACGAAACCATCCAGCAAAATACCACAAGGTAAAATCAGCATTCACCTAGAAGAGCAAAAAAAACCACCAATGAGTGACGAACTCGTCATTAAATCAGCTAGGGTCATCCCCATGCTCTCATCCGATTGGCAAGCCAACCTCAACCCCGAAGACGCCTCTCAAAATCCCGATCAATTCCTCTTCCGCTGGGATGGAAAATTTATCGCTAATCGAAAAATTAAAGGCACTTGGAAGATGATCGCCGAAGTCGAACAGATCTCCGATTTCGACCCTGAGGATAAAAATCAAAAGGCTCGTCGGCCCGCTTTCACTACCATCACCTTCAAAGACGATGGCAAAACTGACAGCCCTACTCGCCTCTGGTCTGGCGACACCTTGATGGATATCGACAAATACCAAGCCCTCAAATTGAAAAATCAATCGATCGGCGGAACCCAATATCTCTTCTTTGAAGCAGGAGGGTTCAGTAACCGCCACAAAACGGACTGGAAAAGCAAGTGGTATGTCCTTTCACAGTAACACCCCCTCTTTTCAGCAGGCGATCGCGCAAAGATAGAGCTATCCCATCAAGGCCTTTCTTGGCATCCAAGTGGCCTCTTCTGCTTTGACATCGGCCGCTAATCTGCAACCGTTTCAGCAATGAAAAATCGTCTTTTCACGGCTCTTGCCCTTCTCACCTTTCCTTCGCTTACCGCACAGGTCCTCCCCCCAACTTCCGTCCCGGTCAACAAGACTAAAACATCTCTCCTAACAAAGCAGGCCGATCAACTAGCCCAACACGATTTACAGGCCAATTTTCGCCTCTTTCTAAATTATTCCGCAAAGTCCGACTTCATCGTCAAATTTGGCGATCACCCTGTCGAAGTTCCAGCAGGCGAAAAAGTCACCGCCGACTTCACCTTCGAGCACCTGCCCAATTCATCTGCCCTCATTCACCTGTCCGCTTCCGGGAATCCAACCACCAAGCGTATCGAAGTTCCCGGAACGATCGCCAGCGATGGAAATATGGCTTTTAAACCACTCCCTGGAAAAGACTTCCCGATGGATAGAGCCTTCACCTTGATGGCTCGTTTCAACACAAAAACCACCAAAGGAACTCTCGTATCCCTTGCTCCTGCCAAGGGAAAGTGGGAACGCGGTGGGAAAACTCTCTTCATTCAGGATGGTCGGCTGAGCTATGACGTTGGCTGGGAAGGCATGCTCAGAGGAGGGGATCGCATTGATGATGGAAAGGAACACCTGGCCGCCCTTGTCGGCGATCATGAAGGCAATATTACCCTCTACCTTGATGGTAAAGAGGTTGCCGACGCTAATGGTCTAACCTCCAAAGATAAGGAGGGACACACATTCAAAGTCGGGTCGACAACCGAAGACTTTGGAGGGGACTTTAAGGACGGTTCTATCGAACAAGTTCTTTTCTGGAAACGCTCACTCTCCAAGAAAGAAATAGGCACGGCGGCTAAAAAGAAAATCGATGAACTCAATACCCCCGACTTTCACTGGAAAAAGCCTAGGAAAAGCGCAGGAAAACAACCCAATCTCGTCAAGACTGGCAATCATCCTGGCTACGGCACTATTGTCTCACTCGAGAAAAACAAAGGCATCATAATTCACGAAGCCTGGATGCAGCCCCTCGAAACCTCAGACCATCGCGAAATCGTAAGAGCGTGGGACAAGAACTCCCTCAAGCGCGGCCAAGAAATCTATAACCAACTCTGCATCACTTGTCACGGCACCGATCAAAAGGAAGGATCCATTCCCATCGCTCTCAAATTCCACGAAGGAAAATTTAAGAACGGGCACGACCCCTTCCGCATGTATCAAACCCTCACCAAGGGATACGGCATGATGATGCCCATGCCTCAGTTCTCAACCCGTCAAAAATACGACGTCATTCACTACATCCGACAAGAATATCTTAAAAAGCATAACTCATCCCAGCTTAGTAAGATCGACGACAGCTACCTCGAAAATCTTCCACGTGGCATCTCGCAGCTCGAAGAAAAAGAATCCAAAAAAACTCCACCACCCTACAAGATGATGGACTTCGGAAACTATCTCTTCTGGACCTACCAAATCGAGCCCGGCCCTCTCGACACGAAGGTCAACATTGCCCAAAAAGGACTCGCTATTCGCCTCGACTCTGGACTCGGCGGCATTTCGAAAGGAAAGTCGTGGGCGGTTTACGATCACGATACGATGCGCCTTGCAGCAATCTATACAGGGGACCAATTTGTCGACTGGAGAGGCATCGCTTTTGACGGCTCCCACGGCACCCACACTTCCATCGTCGGGGAACGCATCCTCACCAACCCCGACCGCCCCGGCTGGGCCCATCCTGAAACCGGCTCTTGGGAACCCATTCGCGTGAAGGGAAAAGACGGCCGTCTCTTCGGACCACTCCCGAAAGACTGGGTAACCTTCAAGGGGATCTTTCTTGGTAAGGATGGAACAGCCATCCAATACCGAGTTGGAGAA
>Ga0102815_10001250_pt1 | contig 16109 bp, 8 predicted proteins | sample ColrivemetaGS759_FD_79113 | JGI IMG/M metagenome (GOLD analysis project Ga0102815, IMG submission 79113) | Estuarine microbial communities from the Columbia River estuary - Ebb tide ETM metaG S.759 | ecosystem: Environmental > Aquatic > Marine > Intertidal zone > Estuary | place: USA: Columbia...
CGCGCGGCGGATTGTGAGGCTGACCCTGCCCGAGCCCGGGCGGTCAACGTGGACGTGCCCGGCCAGCTCGCCGGCTGGGCCGCGACCCACGGAGCCCGCCTCGTGCACGTCAGCACGGACATGGTCTTCGGCGCCTCCGACGCGCCCGAGGGGGGCTTCAGCGAGGCCGCCGTCCCGGCGCCGGTCTCCGAGTATGGGCGCACGAAGCTCGAAGGAGAGCGCGCCGTCCTGGCGGCGCTGCCCGCGGCGACCGTGGCGCGGCTGCCCCTGCTCTACGGCGACTCCGCCGGTCGCGGCCTCGGCGCGAGCGACTCGGTCCTCGAGCAGGTCGAGCGGGGCGAGCGACCGCGCCTCTTCGTGGACGAGTGGCGCACGCCCCTGGAGGTGTCCAGCGCGGCCGCGGCGCTCGTGGAGCTCCTGGACTTTGACGCCCCGGGAGTGGCCCACCTCGCCGGGCCCGACCGAGTCTCGCGGCACGGGCTCGGCGTCGCGGTGCTCGAGTCCATGGGTCTTTCCCGCGATGAGGCGGAGGCCGAGCTGCTCCCAACCCACCAGGCCGACCTCGATGCTGGCGCGCCTCGGCCCAGGGATGTGTCGCTCGATGCGACTCGGGCGGCAGCGGCGCTCTCCGCGGAGCTCCCAGGGGTGGCCGCTGGCCTCGCACGCGTGCACTGATCCCGGCCCACCAGCCCCCCCGATTTCGACGATCCGGTGGCGCGGCTTGACCGGCCCGCGCCCGTCGTATGCCATGGGCGCCCTCGACGTCCCCCGTCGAGCCCCAATCCCATGGAACTCTCGACGCGCTACACACCCAAGGACATCGAGGAGCCGCTCTACACGAAGTGGAACGACTCCGGCTGCTTTCAACCGCCCGCCGAGGGCGAGGGGAGCGGCAAGCCGTTCACGGTGATGATCCCGCCGCCCAACGTGACGGGGGTCCTTCACATGGGCCACGCCCTGAACGGGACGGTGCAGGACATCGTGGTCCGCCACCGGCGCAAGTCGGGCTTCGACACCCTCTGGGTGCCGGGCACCGACCACGCCGGGATCGCGACGCAGGCCGTGGTCGAGAAGCGGATCTACGCCGAGGAGGGCAAGACCCGCGATGACCTCGGCAGGGAGGAGTTCCTGCGGCGCATCTGGGACTGGAAGGAAGAGCACGGGAACATGATCCTGCGCCAGTTCAAGAGCCTCGGCTGCTCGTGCGACTGGACCCGGACCAAGTTCACCATGGACGAGGACATGACCCTCGCCGTGCGCACGTCCTTCGTCGACCTCTGGGAGAAGGGGCTCATCTACCGCGGCGCGCGGCTCGTGAACTGGGACTGCGTGCTCCAGACCGCCGTCAGCGACGACGAGATCGAGTACGTCCCTAAGAAGGGGAAGATGTGGCACCTTCGCTACCCGATCAACGGGCGCGACGGTGAGTTCCTCGTGGTCGCGACCACGCGTCCGGAGACCATGCTCGGTGACACGGGGGTGGCGGTGCACCCGAACGATGAGCGCTACCGTGATCTCGTGGGCAAGACGGTCCAGGTGCCGTTCGTGGACCGCGAGATCCCGATCGTCGCGGACGACTCCGTGGACCCCGAATTCGGCTCCGGCGCGGTCAAGATCACGCCCGGCCACGACCCCGCGGACTACGAGCGCGGCCAGCGGCACAACCTCCCGATCATCAACCTCCTCAAGAAGGACGGGTCGCTGAACGAGAACGGCGGCCCCTTCGCCGGGCAGACGCGCGAGCAGGTCCGCAAGGACCTCGTGGCGCAGATGGACGAGATGGGCCTCCTCGCCGAGGTCGAGGACATCACGCACAACGTCTCCACCTCGGACCGCTCCAAGTCGCCGGTGGAGCCGCTCGTCAGCGAGCAGTGGTTCGTGAAGATGGAGCCGCTCGCCGAGCCGGCCATCGGCGCCCTGAAGAAGGGCGATCTGAAGTTCCGGCCCGAGCGCTGGGGCAAGGTCTACCTGCACTGGCTTGAGAACGTCCAGGACTGGTGCATCTCCCGCCAGCTGTGGTGGGGGCACCGGATTCCCGTGTGGTACGACGAGGACGACGTGGCGGTGGCGTCGGTCGACGGGCTCGAGATCGGGGACGTGCACCCCAAGACCGGCAAGCCCATCGTCCGCCAGGACCCCGACGTGCTCGACACCTGGGCGTCCTCGTGGCTCTTCCCGATCGCCACCCTCGGCTGGCCGGACAAGGGCGCGTCGGACCTGGCGCGCTTCTACCCGACGCAGTTCCTCTCGACCGCCCAGGAGATCATCTACCTGTGGGTCGCGCGCATGGTCATGGCGGGCTACGCCTTCATGCCGGAGCGGCCGGAGGGGGAACGCAACCCCTTCGCGACCTGCTACATCCACGCCACGGTGCTCGACGCCAAGGGCAAGCGCATGAGCAAGTCGGCGGGTAACGGCATCGACCCGCTGGACATGATCGAGCAGTACGGCGCGGACGCCGTGCGCTTTTCGCTCGTGCTCCTCACGAAGGAGGGGCAAGACGTGCGCCTCGCGCCCGACCGCTTTGAACAGGGCAGCCGCTTCTGCAACAAGGTCTGGAACGCGGCGCGCTTCGTGATGCTCAACCTCGCGGGGGACCGGTCAGAGGAGAGCTCGACGCGCTTCGAGGACCGCTGGATCATGAGCCGCCTTGCGCGGACCATCGGCGAGGTCACCGCCGCGCTGGATGAGTACCGCTTCAATGACGCGGCCTCCATGATGTACCGGTTCGTCTGGAACGACTTCTGCGACTGGTACGTCGAGCTCTCCAAGCACCGCCTCACGGGGGACGACGAGGCCTCAGCCAGAGACGCCCGGACGACCCTCGCGCGGGTCCTGAAGGACACCCTCGGTCTGCTGCATCCCTTCACGCCCTACATCACCGAGAAGCTCTGGGAGGCGCTCCACGAGACCCTCGGGGTCACGCCGGAGCACATGCTGGCGGTCTCGCCGTGGCCCACAGGGGACGGGCTGTCTGTGGACCAGGACGCCGAGAGCGAGATGCAGGCGGTCCAGGACCTGGTCGGCTGCGTCCGGCAGGTGCGTGCGTTGACCATGGTGGCCGAGCGACGGCCCCTGCCCGTGATCGCGAACGTGACCCGGGACGACCTGCGGGAGGTGCTGGAGCGCCACCAGGGAGCGGTCCGTTCACTGGCCTTCCTGGAGTCGCTCACGCTCGGCAGCGCCGCGCCCCGGCCCGGCGCCAGCGCCGTCGCCGTCGCGGGCGGGATCGAGGCCTACGTGGTGCTCGGCGAGGACGTGGACTTCGACAAGCTCAAGACCGTGCTGGAGGGGCGCGCTGCCAAGGCGGGCAAGGCCCTCATGGGCGCGAAGAAGAAGCTCGAGAACCCCGGCTTCCTCGCGAAGGCGGACGACGACGTGGTTGCCGCGGAGCGCCTGCGGGTCGAGGAACTCGAGCTCGAGAAGGAGCTGCTCGAGCGGAACGTCGCGGGCTTCTGACCCGGCTCGCGCGCCTCCCCGCCGCGGGGGAGGCGTGGGCCGCCGAGGGAGCGCCGGCGCCGCGCCCCCTCGCCCAGAGCGGCGGCCGGGCGTTCAGCCCGATCTTCCGCCCCCGCCAGCTGGCCCCGAAGGGCAACTCAGCCGGCTGGCCCCAGAGACGAACTCGGTGAGCGGGCTCTGCGGGCGGCCTCTTTGGGTGGCCTCTGTAGGTGGGGCGGCCGTCAGGCCAGCGCCACGGCGCGGCGCTTCTCCAGCCAGGCGCCGGACTTGGCGCTCGATGCGATGCCGAGGAGGTTCCCCGCGTCGTCCCCGAGGGCGGTGAGCGCGCGGTGGACGAGGACGTACCAGTCGGGCGCGAGCCCTTCGAGGTCCACGAACGGCGCGAGAATCTGCATGGCCTCCTCTGGATTCCCCGCCTCGACCTCGATCTCCGCTGCGAGCAGCGAGCGAGCGAAGGCCCATGGCCCCACGGTCTCGGGGAGGGCGGCGCGAGCGCTGCTGATGCGCCCCTCGGCGAGGTGCAGGCCGCTGATCTTCAGGCGGGACAGCTCGTTCGTGATCGACGGGAGGACCGGCTGTGCGAAGTGCTTGCCGTCCGCCGCGAGGACCTGCTCGAAGCAGCGGTGGGCCTCGGCGAGGTTCCCGAGCCCCGTCTGGGCGAGGCCCTCGACGTAGACGAGGTTGGGGTGCCGGTCCGGGGTGAAGCGCAGGGAGTCCTGGACCGTCGCCAGGGCTTGGGCGTGGTCACCAGCCTCGGATTGCAGCAGGCCGAGGGAGTAGCCGATGCGCACCATGTTCTCGGCGAAGTGCCCCTCCGGACGGTTCTCGTTGCGCCTCAGGAAGGGGGGGAAGTGGCGCTCTCCGATGGCGCGTGCCTCGTCGGACTCTCCGTCCTTGATGAGCTGGACCACGAGGTAGCCGGCGATCTCACCGTCCTCGGGGTCGTCCTCGAGGCACATTCGCAGGAGGCGAGTGTTGCGGTCATCCTTGCGGAGGCCTGTGCGGTAGGCCGGGACGTCTCCGTAGTGGATGAGCGCGGCGCCAACCGCCACCGTGTCGCCCTGACCGCGCGCATGGAGCTGATTGAAGCCGGCCGTCAGGGTCTCGTGGACGCGCCGCGTGAAGCGCATCTCCGGGAGGTTCTTGAAGAGCCGTGGGACGAAGGCGAGCTCTCCCAGCTGCTTCGCGCCGGACATGACCTCCTCGGGATCCGCGTCCAGCTCGATCGCGTTGTAGAGGGGCAGGCAGCCGATCAGGACGTTGGGGGAGCGGGCGGCCTGCAGGAGGTTCGGGCCCATGTTTGGGGCCAGGCGCTCGTCCGCGTCGAGGATCAGGATGTGGGTGCCCGAGGCGAGCTCGACGCCCGCGTTCCTCGCCTTGGCGAAGTCATCGCACCAGGGGAAGTGGATCACGCTCGCCCCCTCTGCTTCGGCGATGGCGACCGTCTCGTCCGTGCTGCCCGTGTCGACCACGATCATCTCGTGGACGACGCCGCGTACGGAGCGGAGGCAGTCAGCGAGGAAGGCGGCCTCGTTCTTGGCGATCATGCACAGGGAGATGCGGGGGCGCGTCTGCATAGGCATACGGTGCCAACGGTCGAGACCCGATTCCACGAAGAAGCCCCCCCGTCGCCCAGGGGCGGCGGGGGGGCTTCCATCGGACGCGGCTCACCGGCGCCAGCCAGACCCGATGGCGCCGTTCTCGACGCGCATGCGGAGGCTGATCGGGATGATCCGGGACTTCGCCGTACGGCGGACCTTGGCGTCGAAGGTCAGGAAGTCATGGGTCTCCTGGACCTTCTCTTTCACGGTCGCGCCGACCCAGACGACCTTCTGGTCGGCGGAGACCCCGGCGACCGAGGTGCGCTTGTTGTCCTTCTGATCCTGGGCCTTCGAGGTCTTCATGGAGGCGACGTACTCGCCGGTCTCCGCATCCATGAAGATGATCAGGTTCTCGGTGAGATCAATCTGACGCAGGAGGCGCTGCTCGGGGGTGAGGAGCTCGAGGGGGGTCTTATCGTCGATCTCGATGGGGGCCTCCTCCCCTTCAGCTGCGTCGTCAGCCTCCTCTTCCACGGCCTCCTCCTCGGTGGAAATGACCTTGCCCTTGCCGCGGTAAGCCACGAGGTAGTTGCCCGGGTCGAGCTTGGGCTCGGCGAAGGGAATCGTCGTGGAGAAGTAACCGAAGAGCACCGGGGCCACCCTCGAGGCGCGGTTCAACTCGCCTCCCGGGCTCTGGGCCAGCTCATTGCGGGGGACGAAGACGGCGTACTCGTACCCGTCGATCACGGCGTAGCCCTCGGGGCGGCTGCCCTCGACGCTCTTGGTCGAGTAGCGGTCGATGCCCACCGACTCGCTCGTGTCGAAGGTCTCGCCGCCCTTCCGAGCGCCGGAGTTCCGGATGATGTTGCGCCAGACGGCGTCGGCGGTGTCGCGCCCAGGCGCCGTGCTCGCTGACAGCCGGAAGCCGAGCCCGTCGGTGGTCTCGGTCCGCGGGGTGGCGCGACGCGTCGTGACCCGAGCCGCGAGGAGGCCGAACTGGAAGGCGCCGCCCATCACCACGCGCTGGTTTGCGTTCCAGCGGGGTGCCGGCTCGAGGGTCTCCTTGCGGCCGCCGGCCTTCTTGACCTTGTACTTGTTCGACTTGAACTTGGGGTAGGCCGTGTACTTGCCGGTGGTCCACTCCCAGACGCTTCCGGACTGGTCCAGGACGCCATACGGGCTGGCGCCGCCGGGGAAGGACCCGACGTTGAAGAGCTTCTTGCGGCGGCTCTCCTGGGTGTGAGCGCGGCCCTCGGCGTCCCACTCGTCACCCCAGGGGAACCACTGCTCCTTGTTGGCGCGGGCAGAGTGGATCCACTCCTGCTCGGAGGGGATCCGCACGCCGGCCCACTCGCAGTAGGCGGACGCGTCGGCGAAGTCCACGAACACGACGGGCGCGGTCTCGAGACTCTCCGGGATGCTCCACTCGGAATCCGCCCAGTTCTCGTCCCACCAGCGCTTCTTCATGCCGTTGTCCCACTTCTTGCGGACGTAGCGCTCACCGGCGTCACGAGCGGCCTTGGCCTTCTCGGCTTCCTGGCGACCGAACTCCGTCTGGGCCGCGAAGATCGCGGTCTCTCCCCAGTGGGTCGGGGGCCGATAGCCGGTGGCCTCGACGAAGGCGAGGTACTGCTCGTTGGTGACCTCGAACTTCCCCATGTGAAAGGGGGGCACCTTGACGTCGTGCTGCGGCGTCTCACCGTCCAGCGTCCGCGCGAAGCCCTGGTAGGCCTCGGTCTGAAGCAGCTCCTCGAGGGACTTCGGCTTCGAGCCCACGCGGGTGCTGCCACCCTTGATCGGGACCGTTCCCGGGGGCGCGACCTTTGAGGCCTCAACCATGGGGGACGCGTCGTCGCTCTTCTTCTTGTCCCCGAACGGGGCAGTGAGCGAGGACCCGGAGGCCGGGGACGAGAGGGTAATGGCGGCCAGGCAGACGGAGGCTGCCAGGGCCTGGAGGATTGTGCGCATCTGGTTCGACGTGGTGGAGGTCATGGTGCCCACCAGGGGCGTCCAGGACCTAGCGACGGGCGTCGCCGGCGTTTCAGCAACAGACAAAAAAAGGACCGGGAGCGACGCGTCGCTCCCGGAGGAGGCCCGGCAGTTTAGCGGCGGACGAAGCACCCCACTAGTCCCCTGGGCCGGATGGACCCAGGAGTAGGCCCAGGAGTGGACTCAGGAGTGGACTCAGGAGTGGACTCAGGAGTGGGTCCTCGGCACCGCGCGCCCGCTCCTCAGGTACCGGCTGCCGCGGTGTGAGGCGAGTCTGGGAGCGCCGCCTGCCCCCCCCTGACCGACTGGGGGCTCTCGGTGCCTCTCTCGGCCGGCACCAGCAGCCCTGCGGCGGCGAGGTCAGCCTTGGGGGCCACCAGCCAATCCTCTCCGTGCACCTCGAGGAGCCGAAGGAATGTATCGATGATGTCAGGCGCGAAGGCTCGACCGGACTGGGACTCGAAGAAGTCGATGGTCTTCTGGAGCGACCAGGCGCCCTTGTACGAGCGGCGGGTGGTCAGCGAGTCGAAGACCTCCACGACGCAGAGGATCCGACCTGGCCTGGAGATTTCCTCTCCGCGCAGGCGGAAAGGGTAGCCCAGCCCGTCCCAGCGCTCGTGGTGCTCCACCACGTACTGGACAACCCTTTTGAGCTGAGGGTGCGCGCCGAGCCGCTCGGCGCCGACGAGCGGGTGCCGCTGCATCTCTCGCCGCTCCGCGGGGGTCAGGGGCCCTTTCTTCGTCAGGAAGCCGAGGTCGTCGAGGAAGATCTTCCCGTAGTCGTGGGCGATGGCTCCCAGCTCGAGGTGCTCGATGGTCTTGCGGTCGAGCCCGAAGTCCTCGGCGACCATCTTGCAGTACTTGCGCGTCCGCTCGCCGTGCCCCGCGGTGTACGGGTCTACGCGCTCGATGGACTTGGCCACGAGCCCCGAGAGGATGTCCACGAGGTCCTGGTAGGGGAGCTCCTCGGACCGGAGCCGTTGCTCCCGCACCGCGCGCTGGACGGTGGCGCCGAGAAGGTCAGGGTCCACGGGCTTCTGGAGGTAGTCCACGGCGCCGACCTTCATGGCCTGCACGGCCGCCTCGACCCGCGGGTAACCGGTCATGAGCAGGCAGATCGCGTCTGGGCGGAGCCGGCGGGTGGCCGCGAGGATCTCCTCGCCCTCGCTTGTCCCGTCGAAGACCACATCGGTGATCACGGCGTCGAACGGGGAGGCCTCCACCTCACGGATCGCGGCAGCTGACGTCGAGGCCAGGACCACATCGAGGCCCTGGGCCGCGAGCGACGCGCCCAGGACATCGAGGGTAAGCTGCTCGTCGTCGGCGAGCAGGACCTTCAGGGGGGGACTTCCTTCCATCGTCCCTGGGATAGCAGTCGAGAGGTCCCGATGGAAGCGGCTAGGCTCGGGTATCGTCTTCCCCCCAACTGATCCCATGACAGGCCCCACCCAACTCACCCTCGAGATCCCCGCCGAGCAAGACGGCGCACGCCTCGACGTGGCGCTGGCGGCGCTCGTCCAGGGACAATCACGGAGCCAGCTCCAGCGCCTGATCAAGGACGGGGCCGTGCAGGTCGCCGGCCTGGAGGTCCGCCGCCCGAACACCCCGGTGGAGGGCGGCGCGCAGGTCGAGCTCACCCTGAGCGGTGAGCGGGAGGTCTCCACCGACATCGGCGGGGCCGCGATCGTGGAGCTGGAGGTGATCCACGAGGACGAGTCGATCATCGTGATCAACAAGCCCGCCGGGCTCGTCTGCCACCCCAACCCCAGGCAGACCCGCGGGACCCTGTCGGACCTCGCCGTGGAGCGCTTCGGTCCGCTGCCCGAGGTGCAGGGGGAGAACCGGCCCGGGATCGTCCACCGGCTCGACCGCCTGACGAGCGGCGTGATCGTCCTGGGGCGAACGCTCCCCGCGCTCAACTCCCTCAAGGCGCAGTTCAAGGACCGAGAGGTCTCGAAGATGTACCTCGCCGTGGTCCACGGCGTTCCGCGGTTCGACTCGGAGTGGCGGACCGGTGCCATCGGCGCGTCCCTCAAGAACCCCGAGCGCATGCGCGTGGTCCCTGCCGGGATGCAGAATGACCTCGTGGAGCGTGGGGAGGCGCGGACGGCCGAGACGCTGATCGAGTGCGTCGAGGAGCTGGGCCCCGCCACCCTGGTCGCCGCCCACCCGAAGACCGGCCGCACTCACCAGATCCGGGTCCATCTGCAGGACGCGGGGCTCCCGATCGTGGGGGACCGCGCCTACTCCCACGGCGGTGCCCAGAAACACCCGCTCCCGCGGAGCGTGCACGGGATGGAGCGACCGGCGCTCCACGCTCGCCGCCTCTCCTTCCGCCATCCGGAGACGGGCGAGGAGGTCACCTTCGAGGCGCCGCTGCCCCGGGACATGGAGCGCTTGATTCAGGCGCTCAGAGAAGCACGCTGAGAAGCACTCTGAGGAGCACTCTGAGGAGCACTCTGAGGAGCACCCGGAGAACCACTCTGTGAGGGCCCACCGCGCTCCGCTGCTCCGCGGGGCGGGCGAGCGCAGCGCTGGAGGCCTCCACCTACCGGCGAAGCCCGCGCACGACCACGCTCCGGCGCGGGCCACCAGCCGTTGTCCGTGGACGCGGCTCGCGGCCCACGAGGCTACTCGCCGACGGGGTCGAAGCGCAGCCGGGTGCGGGTGTCCCGAGCCCCCTTCACGGTGACGCGCTTGCGCTCGGTGCGGCCATCCTGGGCCCGGGCGGTGACCGTGTACCGGCCGGGGGGGAGGGGCCCGAAGCTCTGCTCCGTGGTGGAGACGCCCTCGCCGAAGGAGCGGAAGAGCTCGGTCCCGACGAGCCCGCTGACCTCGCGGCCGTCGGAGTCCACGACCGTGACCTCGGCGCGGACCGGGGTGTCGTCCTTCTCGACGGTGCGGACCACGAGGCTGCTCGCAGTGTCGACCTCCAATCGGACCTCGGTGTCCTGACCGGCGGAGACCACGACCCCGCCCACGGTCTCGGAGGCCTGGCCGTCGCCGCGTGCGGACACCACGTAGGTGCCGGGGTTCACCCTGGAGTAGGAGAAGCGACCGTCGCTCCCGCTACGCACCGTGGAGATCGCGTCCACCGGCCGGCCCGAGGCCTCGCGGACAAAGACGGTGGCGCCCGCCAGGGGCTCCCCGTCCTTCCCGACCACCAGGCCGATGACGCGGCCGGGGCTCGAGAGCTGCACGTTGACGCCGCCGGTCATGGAGGTGGCGGTGACCTCGACGCCCTCGACGACGGCCACCCCATAGGCATCCCCGGTGGAGCCACCGCCGCGGCCCCAGCCCCGGCTGCCGACCCGGAGGGCGTAGGTGCCGGGGTCGAGGTCGTCGAGCTCGTACCGCCCGTCGGCGTCCGTCGAGGCGGAGCGCGGGTCGAAGCGGTTGAAGGAGAACGAGGTGCTCGGCTCCGCGGTCACGCGGATCCCGGCGGCCGGCCGCCCCTCGGAGTCCGTCACGCGGCCCGTGATGCCGCCCTCGGGGAGCTCCAGATTCACCCGCTGCTCGCCGCTGCTCGGCACGTCAATGAGGAACGAGTTGCGACGGGAGCCACGCTCGACGGAGACCAGGTAGGCCCCCGGGCGGTCGAGCTCGATACGGTAGGCGCCGGCCTGGACGTCCGCGCGCTTGAGGTTGGCGAAGAGGTCTCCGCCCTCGCGGGCGAAGGTGACGTTACCGTCGTTGACCGCGGCCCCGCCGCGGGTGACCTCGCCGAGGACGACCACGGGGTCGCGCGGCTCGGCGCCGAGCTCCACGAAGACCTGACCGCCGTCCTCGACCTCGACCTCCTGGCTGAGGTTTTGAGCCATGAGCTCGAAGAAGGCGCTCTCATCGCGGGCGCCCTCGAAGGTCTTGAACATCTCCCGCTCGCCGGGGGAGGCGTTCACGGTCCACTTCCCCGGGGGGACGGTCTCAAAGGTGAAGCTGCCCGTGGAGTCCGTGGTCGCCGTCTCTGCGCCGCCAAACATGGCCATGGGGCCGCCACCCTGGGCATAGGTGACGCGCCGCCCGGCCCAGGGGCTGCCCTCTGCGTCGCGCACGACGCCGCTGATCCTGCCGCCGCGGCGGAGCTCGAGCGTCAGCCCTTCCGCCACCTCGCCGGCGACGACCTCGATGCTCGCGGACTCGGACTTGGCCCAGCCCTCACTGGAGGCCACGAAGCTCTGGGTGCCGGGCCGCTGATCAGCGACCTCGAAGGTCCCGTCGTCACCGGTGGTGACACCCTCCTCACGGCGGCCCCAGCCGCCGCCGAAGCCGCCGCCGCTCTGGGCGCGGGTCACGGTGGCGCCGGCAATAGGGGCTCCGCTCGGGCCCACGACGATGCCGCGGACGCTGCCGAGTCGCTCGAGCGTGAAGCGCGGCTCAGGCCCGGACTGGGGCACGGTCAGCGTGCGCGTCTGGTCCTCGGGGGAGGTGTACCCGGAGGCGCGGATGGAGACCGTCCACGTCCCAGCGCTGAGCCCGGCCACGGAGAAGCGGCCGTCCTCGGCGGAGATGGTCTTCCGGACGCCGTCCCCCGCGCCAGATCTTGAGGTGTACCCCTCGCGGGCGGCGCGAATTTCAAACTCGGTCACGGGTTCGTTCGTGTCGTCCACCACGATGCCGGCGAGCGCCAAGGTGGGCCGGAGGGCGAGCTCGAGCGGCTCAGCGGCGCCCGGCTCAACGTCCTCGGAGATGGCGACGAGGGAGGTCACATTCCCGTCCTCGCCGGGGACCTCCGCGTTGGCCACGACCCTTGCCGCTGTCTCGGTCAAGGCCTCGAAGCTGAAGGTCCCGTTCATCTCCGTGACGACCTCCTTCCGCTCGGGGCCACGGTTGCGGCCACCCCAGGGGTTTCGGCGACCCTCGGACGACCCGGACGAGGCACGCGCTTGCTCGAGGCGCACGGGGACCCCGGCGGCGGCGGAGCCGTCAGGCATCACGACCTTCCCGGTGATCGAGAGTCCGCGCACCATGGTGACGAGCGTCCCGGTGAGGGACATCCCGTCCTCGACCTCGACCCGTTCGTCCGTCTTGCCGCCGCGCCACCCCTCGAGGGTCGCGGCGACGCTGTACTTCCCAGCGGACAGGCCGCGGAGCTCGAAGGCGCCGTCGCTGTCGCTGGTCGCCTCCCGCTCGGGGCTCCGGCCGCCGAACATCATGCCTCGCTGTCCGGACGCCTTGAGCGTGGCGCCGGCGACGGGCGCCCCGCCTTCGTCCAGGACGCGCCCTGAGATCTGGCCGCCGACGTTGAGCGTCATCGGGCAGTCGGTCCGCCCGCCGGGTTGGAGGTCCAGCGCCTCGCTCCGCCCCGGGGCGAGGCTCGGGACATCCACGCTCACGGTGACGGTGAGGTCCGGGCGTACGCCGCGGAACTCGAAGGTGAGGTCGCCGGTGAGCTCGGCTCGGCGATCCGTCCAGCCCATCCCGCGGCCGCGCCCGCGGCTCATGGTGCCGCCGGAGAGGGACACGGTGCCGAAGCTGCCGTCCTCGCCCGCCTCGAGCGCGGCGCCGCCGGCCTGGACGACGCCGGTGACCCAGGCTCCAAGCTCGGGCTGCACGACGATCCGGTCCACGCCAGCAGCGAGATCGACCTTCACCGGCTCGGCGAGGAAGAGGAAGCGTCCGTCGAGTTGAATGAGCCCCTCGCTGGCCTCCGCGTCGAAGCGGAGCTGGATCCGGCCCGTGGGGGCCGCCGCGGAGACACTCCAGAGCAGGCTGTCCTCGTCGCTGAACTCGGCGATGGAGCGCAGGGCCGAGGCGCCAGAGGAGCGCCTCCGGAACCGGCGTCGAGCTCCGTCGTCACGCCAGTTGACATCCTCGGTGGCGACCTCGACCTCGGACCAGCCGATGAGCCGGAGCTCCTCGTCCATCGGAGCCCCCGCGGGAAGCTGGAGCTCGACGGTGACCAGGCGGGCGCGATCGTCGTCCACGTTGGTGGATGCGTCGGACCCGCGGAGGTCAATCACCTCGGGGGCGAGCTCGACGCTGGCCCGGCTCTCCCGGCCGCCGCCCAGGTCGGCGAGGTCCTGCGGGGCTCGCTCCGCGCGGTCTGCCGACGGGCTGGCGGCCCTGGCGACGGTGACCGCTTCGAACGCGGCGCCGTCGTCTGAGGCGCCCCCCCCCGAGAGGAGGACAATGGCGGCGATGGCGGCGAGCGCGGCGGCTGCCGCGAGCGCGAGGATGGGCTTTTTGTTCATCAGGAGCTCGGTGCAGGGGTCCTTGCAGGATTCGCCGCGGGGGAAGGAGCAGCGGCAAGATTCATGCAAATCACGGTGGATGCCGCGGGGCGGTGATCCTGTCCGATGATGGGGGCGGTCCGGGCTTCGCTCTGTAAGATCTGCGGCCCCCGCAGTTCCCGGGCGGACTCGACCCGGCGCTGCAGCCTGGCCGGCCCGGCTTGCGGGGCCCACGATCCATTTCTACGCCTAGCTTCATGACCATCGAATCCACCGCGAGCCCTTCTGACGCCGCCCAGGACCCCGTTCAGAGACTCCGTGAGGCCCGCGAACAGAGCCTCGTTGGGGGGGGCGAGAAGCGGATTGCGGCGCAGCATGCCAAGGGCAAGATGACCGCCCGGGAGCGCATCGACTTCCTCGTGGACGAGGGGTCCTTCATCGAGCTCGACCGATTCGTCACGCATCGGTGCACGGACTTCGACATGGACGGGCAGAAGATCCTGGGTGACGGGGTGGTGACCGGGCACGCGAGGATCGACGGCCGCCCCGTGTACCTGTTCAGCCAGGACTTCACGGTCTTCGGGGGGAGCCTCTCAGAGACCCACTCGGAGAAGATCTGCAAGGTCATGGACCTGGCTCTGAAGGTGGGGGTGCCGGTGATCGGTCTGAACGACTCCGGCGGCGCTCGGATTCAGGAGGGCGTCCAGAGCCTCGGCGGCTACGCGGAGATCTTCTGGCGCAACACTCAGGCCTCGGGCGTGATCCCGCAGCTCTCTGGCGTGCTCGGGCCGTGCGCTGGGGGCGCCGTCTACAGCCCCGCGCTGACGGACTTCATCGCCATGGTGGAGGGCAACTCCTACATGCACATCACGGGCCCGGACGTCGTGAAGACGGTCACCCACGAGGAAGTGACCAGCGAGGATCTGGGCGGCGCGTCGGTCCACAGCGCCAAATCAGGCGTGGCGCACTTCGCGACGCCCGATGACAAGAGCTGCCTCCTGCTGCTCCGCAAGCTCCTGTCGTACCTGCCCCTCAACAACGCAGAGGATCCGCCCTACGTGGCCACCGAGGATCCCGCGGATCGTGAAGATCTCGCCCTCGACTCGATCGTCCCGGAGGACCCTCAGAAGCCCTACGACATGCGGCAGATCCTCGGGAGGGTCCTCGATGAGGGGTCCTGGTTCGAGGTGCAGGAAGGCTGGGCTCAGAACCTGCTGGTGGGCTTCGGCCGACTCGGCGGACGGGTCGTCGGCATCGTCGCGAATCAGCCCTCGGTGCTCGCGGGCTGCCTGGACAGCGAGGCCAGCGAGAAGGGCGCGCGCTTCATTCGCTTCTGTGACGCGTTCAACATCCCGCTCGTCACCTTCGAGGATGTCCCCGGCTTCCTGCCCGGCACGGATCAGGAGCACGGCGGCATCATCCGGCGGGGTGCCAAGCTGCTCTACGCCTACTGCGAGGCCTCGGTCCCGCTGTTGACCGTGATCACCCGCAAGGCCTACGGGGGTGCGTACGACGTGATGGCCTCCAAGCACATCCGCTCGGACGTCAACATTGCCTGGCCGGGCGCCATGGTGGCGGTGATGGGGGCGGCTGGCGCTGCGAAGATCATCCATCGCCGCGAGATCCAGGCTGCGGACGACCCCGAGGCGCTCGAGGCTCAGCGGGCCGCCGAGTACGACGAGACGTTCAACAACCCCTACCGGGCCGCCGCCCGCGGGTTCGTGGACGACGTCATCGAGGCGTCCAAGACGCGCCCGTACCTGATTCGTTCCCTGGAGCTGCTCCGGACGAAGAAGGAGAACCGCCCCGTACGCAAGCACGGCAATATCCCTCTCTGACCGCCTCTGGCCGCTCTCTGGCGGGTTTTCCCCGGATCCCCGACCCCCGCCAGGGAGCTTCAGGGCTAATCTCTCGCGCTTGCGCCCCCTCCCTTCGATGCCCGGGGGCTGCACCACCAAACATGGACCTGACTCTTCCGCAGCGCCTCCAGCAGTCCGTTCAGGGCTCGTTCCACAAGACCGCTCTCCTCCAGAAGCGAGTCCGTGAGCTGATCCGTGGCGCCTCGCCGCTGATCGAGACGCGCGAGACCAACCCGATCAAGATCGCCTTCCTTGAGATGGAGCGCGGACTCATCGAGCTGATCCCGGACGAGGAGAGCCAGTCGCCGCCGACCTCGCTCTGAGGTCGACCCCTTGCCGGCCGAGCAGGTGACCCCCGCGTCCCGTCCTCGTCGCCATGACGGGCCCCTCGCCGAGCGCGGGGGGTGGTCAGAGATCCTCTGGGCGCCAGCGCTGCTCTTCGCAGCGATCGCGCGGGCCAGGTCGTTTCTGTACTCCAAGCGGCTGTGCGCCTCTTTCGAGGTGGGAGCCCCCGTGGTGAGCGTTGGGAACCTCGCCGCCGGCGGTACCGGCAAGACGCCCATGATCGCATGGCTCGCGGAGCGCCTGCGCGCGCGGGGGCTGCGGGCGGGCATCGTCTCCAGGGGCTACGGCGTCTCCCGCGAGACCGGGGCAGACCCGGCCCCCAACGACGAGGCGCGGATGCTCGCAGAGGTGCTCCCGGACGTGCCGCACCTCCAGGATCGCGACCGCGTGAGCGCGGCCTCGCGTCTGGTCGACCAGGGTCTCGACGTCATCCTCGTGGACGACGGGTTCCAGCATCGACGGCTGGCCAGGGACGTGGACCTCGTGCTCCTCGACGCCCTGCGCCCCTTCGGCTTGCCGGCCCCTGAGCGGGGTGGGGCGCCCGTGGAGGCCCCGCTCCCGCGGGGCCTGATGAGGGAGCCGATGACCGCGTTGAGGCGCGCGTCGGCCGTGGTGTTGACCCGCGTGGACGCGGTGGACGAGGCGGCGTTGGAGCACCTGGAGCGACGAATCGAGCGGGCCGCACCCGGGGTGCCTGTGCTCCGGGCGCAGCACGTGCCGGTGGCCTACCGAGACGCCCGCGATCC
>Ga0102815_10001252_pt1 | contig 16099 bp, 12 predicted proteins | sample ColrivemetaGS759_FD_79113 | JGI IMG/M metagenome (GOLD analysis project Ga0102815, IMG submission 79113) | Estuarine microbial communities from the Columbia River estuary - Ebb tide ETM metaG S.759 | ecosystem: Environmental > Aquatic > Marine > Intertidal zone > Estuary | place: USA: Columbia...
AAAGAAATGGCCCCAGTTCCAAGGCCTTGCATGGCAAAGCAAAAGTCAGACAATCCATCATGGCGGGCGAGCGTTTCGCGGATCAAACACAGGGAGCGGACGTTCAAACTTGTGCCGCCGCCGGGTTCGACGGCTGAGTGACGCAGAAAGCCGGCATCGCCCAAGGAGGCAACCAAGGAGCGGCACGTTGCGTCGGTATCCGCGTGGCTAATGTCAGACAAATCGCCGGACGCCCAATCTTCGAGTTCAGCAGCCAAAGCGCGGTGCTTGTCCTCGAAAAATGGCCAAGTCAGAAAGGATTTATCCGCCATCAGTTGCCCTCGAACACTGGTTTTTCCTTAGCGACGAACGCATGATAGGCGCGGTGGAAATCTTGCCCCTGCATGCAAATCGCCTGCGCTTGTGCCTCGGCTTCAATGGCCTGCTCTAGGCCCATCGACCATTCCTGCGCCAACATCGTCTTGGTCATCATATTGGCGAAGCCGGGTCCATCGGCGATGCGACGTGCGATGTCTTGCGCTGTGGTCATAAGCGCCTCGGCTTCAACGACCCGGTTGAAATAGCCCCATGCCAACCCTTCCTCAGCGCTCATGGCGCGACCCAAATAGAGCAATTCGGCAGCCCGCCCTTGGCCGATGATGCGCGGAAGAATGGCGCAGGCACCCATGTCGCACCCAGCCAAGCCCACGCGATTGAACAAAAATGCGGTCTTGGCGGCAGGCGTTGCGATCCGCAAATCCGAGGCCATGCTGATGATCGCGCCTGCGCCAGCGCAGATCCCATCGACGGCTGCGATGATCGGTTTTCCGCATGAGATCATGGCCTTAACCAGATCCCCGGTCATACGTGTGAAGGCCAAAAGCTCCTTCATCGACATTTTCGTTAGCGGCCCGATGATGTCATGCACATCCCCACCAGAGCTGAAATTCCCGCCATTGGGCGCGAAGATCACGGTTTTGACGTCATCGGCATAGGCAAGGTCGCGGAACCAGTCGCGCAACTCGGCGTAGCTGTCAAAGGTCAGCGGGTTTTTGCGGTCGGGGCGGTCCAATGACACGGTCGCAATGCCATCTGAGATCGTGCAGTTGAAATGGGTCACATCGCTTCGCATGTCAGGCGCGCTCCTCTAAGGACTGGGTCAAATGGTCAAGGCGTACGCTCATTCCGTCAATGTCGTCGCCGTTCAGGCCGCTCAGCATGTCGTCGATCCATGCTTCATGCGCGGCAGCATGCTCAGCAAAGACCACTTGGCCTTTGGGTGTGAGCCGCACCAGATTGGCGCGACGATCCCCGGGAACCGCCACGCGAAGCGCCAGCCCCTCGTTCGCCAATTTGTCAACGATGCCGGTGATGTTGCCGTTTGAGACACGCAAAAGTGTAGATATTTCGCTCATTTTCAGGCCATCGGGGTAGCGGGACAGGGCTGACATCACGTCGAACCGTGGCAATGTCCAGTCGCAGTCAGTGCGCAGGCTTCGCCGGATTTCATCTTCGATCAAGCTGCTGACTTTGAGCAGTTTCAGCCACAGCCGTAGGCGGGTTTTCGAGAGGTTGTTTTCCAATTTCCGCTCGGGGATCATATCTCACCTCCTGAAAGGCTAAGTGCATGACCATTCACGGATTTAGCCGCATCAGAGGCGAGCCAAAGCGCAGCCGCGGCAACTTCGGAGGGGTCGATCAAGCGGGCCTGCGGATTGCCTGAGATCACCATTTTGGTGGCGCGCTCGCGGTCTACATTGAAGCGAGCCATCACGCCTTCGATCGCGGTTTCGGCCATCTCGGTTTCGACAAAGCCGGGGCAAATCGCGTTGCAGGTCAGATCGCGTTTGGCGACTTCTTGCGCGAGGCTACGGACCAGCCCCAAGACGCCATGTTTCGCTGCCGCATAGGCCGCGATATTGGCGCCGCCTTTCAGCGATGCCGTCGAGGCTATCGCGATCAGGCGTCCCTTGGCGGGCATCTCGCGCAACGCCTCGCGGAAGGTCAGGAAGGTGCCGGTCAGGTTCACGGCAAGCGTCGCGTTCCACTGCGCCAAAGTCGTGTCGGCCAGCTTTTGCGCGGTTCCGGCCCCGGCATTGGCGATAACCACGTCATAGGGCTGATCAAACAGCGCTGCTACAGAGGTTTCATCTGTAACATCAGCAGTTTGCGTTGCGATGTTAAACCCTTTTGCAGTTGCCTCGAGCGGTTCCAACCGCCGCCCGACAATAGTGACCGCATGGCCTTCGGCGGCGAAGGCGTGGGCGATTGCGCGGCCAATTCCTGTGCCGCCGCCGGTGATCAATATGCGTTTCATGCGCGTAGCACCTCTGTGTCTTTGTCGGCCAGTCGCCACGCCTGATCGCGTCCGGGTTCATACGGTTTCGGCCAATTTTCACCCCGGTCACCGATTTTGGCGGCTTCGTGGAATGTCCAATAGGGATCAGCCAGATGCGGGCGGCCAATGGCGACCAAATCGGCCCGGCCTGCCATCAGGATCGAATTGGCGTGGTCGGCCTCAAAGATATTGCCAACGGCCATGGTCCGCAGGCCAGCCTCATTGCGGATCCGGTCCGAGAACGGGGTCTGGAACATGCGGCCATAGACGGGTTTTGCGTCTATCGTCGTTTGGCCAGCCGAGACATCAATCAGGTCTGCTCCGGCCCGGCTGAACGCGCGCGCGATGGTAACGGCGTCGTCTGGTGTAATGCCGTCGTCGCCGACCCAGTCATGTGCCGATATCCGCACCGAGATTGGTTTTTCCGCAGGCCAAACGGCGCGCATGGCTTCGAAAACCTCTAAGGGATAGCGCAGGCGGTTTTCCAAGCTGCCGCCATAGGCATCGGTGCGGGTGTTCGAGGTGGGCGAGATGAAGGATGACAGCAGATAGCCGTGGGCCGCGTGCACTTCGATCATGTCGAAACCCGCGCGGTCGGCCATCTGCGCCGAGGCGACGAATTGTGCTTTGATCATGTCCATGTCTGCGCGCGTTGCGGCGCGTGGCGTGGCGTTGCCGGGGGACCAAGGGATTCCCGATGCCGAGACCAAATCCCAATTGCCGTGGGGTAGGGGTGTGTCGCCCCCCTCCCAGCCAAGGTTTGTCGAGCCTTTTCGCCCGGAATGGCCGATTTGGCAGCAGATCTTGGCGTCGGTTTCTGCGTGCACAAATCGGGTCAAGCGCGCCCACGCCGCCTCGTGCTCGGGGGCATACAACCCCGTGCAGCCCGGTGTGATGCGGCCCGTATCAGAGACGCAGGTCATTTCGGTGAACAGTAAACCAGCGCCGCCCTTGGCGCGTTCGCCATAGTGGATGAAATGCCAGTCGGTCGGGCAGCCATCGACGGCTTTGTATTGCGCCATCGGCGAGACGACGATGCGGTTTTTCAGATGCATCTCGCGCAATTGGAACGGTGCGAACATCGGCGCGCGGACCGGGGCGTCAGCCGGTGCTCCGGCTTGAGTTTGGAACCACTGCTCTGCTGATTTCAGCCAGTCAGGGTCGCGCAGCCGCAGGTTTTCGTGGCTGATGCGCTGCGAGCGGGTCAGCAAAGAATAGTTGAACTGAACCGGATCCAGCGTCAGGTAGCGTTCAACTTGTTCGAACCATTCCAACGAGTTGCGCGCAGCCGACTGGAGCCGCAACACCTCAACCCGGCGCTCGTCTTGATAGCGTTGAAACGCGCGTTCCAGCGTTGGCTCATTTTGCACCAGATCGGCCAAGGCAATCGCACTGTCAAAGGCCAGTCGAGAGCCCGACCCGATGGAAAAATGCGCGGTGGCTGAGGCATCACCCAGCAATACGACATTCTCATGGTGCCATGTCTCGCACAGCACGCGCGGGAAGTTCATGAACACCGCCGAGCCGCGCAAATGGGCGGCGTTTGACATCAGGGCATGGCCGTCAAGGTGGTCTGCGAAAACCGTGCGGCAGGTCTCGACAATCTCTTCTTTGCTCATCCCCTCGAAACCGAAATTGTCCCATGTCTCTTGCGCGCATTCGACGATGAAGGTCGCAGTGCTGTCGTCGAATTGATAGACATGCGCCCAGATCCAGCCGTGTTCGGTTTTCTCGAAGATAAAGGTGAAGGCGTCGTCGAATTTTTGATGCGTCCCGAGCCAGACGAATTTACAGGCGCGAACGTCGATTTCTGGTTTGAAATGCTCGGCGTATTCGGTGCGAACGCGTGAATTGATCCCGTCGCAGGCGACGACCAGATCATAGTCATGGCGCAGGGATTCGGCGCTGTCGAATTCGGTTTCGAACTGCAAATCGACACCCAATTCGCGCGCGCGGGCTTGCAGCAAAACCAACATTTGTTTGCGCCCGATGCCAGCGAACCCGTGCCCGCCCGAGACCGTGCGCACGCCATCATGGATCACCGCGATATCGTCCCAATAGGCGAAATGATCGCGGATCGCCTTGGCGCTGACGGGGTCGTTCTTGTGCAGGTTGTCGAGCGCCTCGTCCGACAGCACAACACCCCAGCCGAACGTATCATTCGCTTTGTTGCGCTCGATCACGGTGACGTGGTGATTGGAGTCGCGCAGCTTCATTGAGATCGCGAAATAGAGCCCCGCCGGTCCTCCGCCTAAACAAGCAATGCGCATCCCGCGTCCCCCAGTGCTTTGGCGACGATTCGCCAGTCATCATGAGGGAAGGCTACGGCCAAGGTTCATTTGCTTCAAGCTTAAAATATTAAAACATAAAGCGTGCATGGTGGTGCAGGGCGAACCCCATTATAGGGTCCGCCTTGCGCTTTGATAAAACAGAGAAAATTATCGGGTTTTGACCAAATCCGACAGAACGCCCGCAGCGATTTCGAACGAGTGTATCCGGGCTGCCGGGTCATGGATCATGCCGGTGATCATCAATTCGTCGGGTTGATAGGTGTCGATCAAGGTGCGCAGTTGCCCGTGAATTGACGCCGCAGAACCGGTCGCCGAACAGGACAGCGCTTGCTCGACTTGCGCCAGAACTTGAGCTGGAACCTCGGCGCTGATGTCGTCAACCGGACGCGGGAGCTTACCGGGCATTCCGGTGCGCAACCGAGCGAACGCCAGCATTTGCGAGCTGCGCAGATGCTGTGCCTCGGCGTCGGTATCGGCGGCACAGACCCCCGCCGCGACCATCGCATAGGGCTGCTGTAGCCATTGCGAGGGGCGGAAGGTCGAGCGGTAGGTCTCAAGCGCTTGTGCCAGCATTGCGGGCGCGAAATGCGAGGCGAAGGCGTAGGGCAGGCCGAGATAGGCCGCCAGTTGCGCGCCGAACAGGCTGGAGCCCAGGATCCACACCGGCACATGCGTACCCACACCGGGGATCGCGCGGACCCGCGTCGTGTCGCTGGCGTCGCCGAAATAGCTCAGCAGTTCCTGCACATCCTGCGGAAAGGCGTCGTCGGGGGCCATATGGCGACGCAAAGCGCGTGCGGTTGCCATATCGGTTCCCGGCGCGCGGCCAAGACCCAGATCAATCCGGCCGGGGTACAGGGTTTCCAGCGTGCCAAATTGCTCGGCGACCATGAGGGGCGCGTGATTGGGCAACATGATGCCACCCGCGCCGATCCGCATGGTTTTGGTTTGCGCGGCGACATGGCCAATCAGCACTGCCGTTGCAGCACTTGCGATGCCGGGCATGTTGTGATGCTCGGCCAGCCAGTAGCGGTGATACCCCGCGGCCTCGGCGGCCTTGGCCAGGGCTACAGTGTTGGCGATGGCCTGCGCGGCGTCGCTGCCCTCAGGGACCGGTGCCAGATCGAGAAGCGAGAAGTGATGCATGAAGCTCTCCGTTTGAAGGATAGCTAATGCCACCGCGCGCCCCTGCCAAGGGCTGCGCTTAGTCTTCGGGCGTCAGGACAAAATCAAATGGCGAGCGCCACAGCGTCGCGCCGCCGTCTATGGCCTCGTATTGCGCAACCAAGGTGCTTTTGACGCCGAACACGGCATCGGATGTCAGCCATTTGTCGCCGCTGACAAAGGTATGCGTAACCAGTTTTTGGAACCCCGGCGCGGTGATGAGGTAATGCATATGCGCGGGGCGGTAGGGGTGGCGCCCCAAGGCTGCCAGCAGTTTACCGACCGGGCCGTCATCGGGGATTGGGTAGGGCACGGGCTTGATGCCGACAAAGGAATAGCGCCCATCAGCGCCCGTTGTGAACACGCCGCGATTGTTGCCTCTGGGCTGCACATCGGGTTGCTGCACGTCATAGAACCCCTCGGCATTGTCCGACCACACGTCGATGCAAACCCCTTCAATCGGGTCGCCGTTCAGATCCAACACGCGGCCTTCGAACAGGCAACTCTCGCCTTTGCCATCCAGACAAATCTGATCGCCCATGGCCCGCCTCGGGGCGTCGGCCACATGGAACGGGCCAAGCACCGTGTTTTCCGTAGCCCCCGCTGGCCGCTGGTTGTTGATGGCATCGACCAGCATCGACAGGCCAAGAACATCCGACAACAAGATGAACTCTTGCCGCTCATCGGAACTGATTTGCCCGGTTTTCGTCAGGCCATCGATGGCAAGATCCCATTCGGCTTGGGTCAGGCTTACTTCTGTGGCGAAGGCGTGCAGATGCTTGACCAAGGAGGCCATGACCTGCGCATGGCGCGGGTCGGTGGTCTGCGCCATGCGTGCATTCACACAGTCAACGGAATTCTCAACGGAAAAGAACCCCAGTGGATCAAGAGCTTGGGTCATGGTGCCTCCGGTCAATCATAGTTTAAACAGTGTTTTCGCGTTGGTTCGACCGATTTTGATCCGGTCAGGTGTGGAGATCGTTGCATCGTCGAACCAGTCCGCAGCGTGGTCGATATTCTCGAACGGCCAATCCGTTGAGAACATGATCCGATCCGCGCCAACCTCGAGAATAGCATCAATCAATGTCTGTGTGCGGAAATTGCCCGAGGTCGTAATGTGGAAGTTATCGTTGAAATAGTCCACGAATTTTCGCTTTGCCGGATAGCTGGGCGGCACTTTCACCCATGCATTCCGGTGATCCATGCGCCACAGCATATAGGGGATACCCTCGCCCATATGGCCCAGCACGATTTGCAGGGACGGGTGCTCATCAAACAGGCCAGACCCCATAAGGCGCAGGGCATGCACGGCGGTTTCCTGCGCGAAGGCCCAAGTTGGCCCCATAAGCCAAGGGTGGCCGGCATAGATCCGCGAGTCTTGGGGCAGCGGGTTGCGCGGGTGCAAGTAGAACGGCACATCCAATTTGGCGACCTCGGCCCAGAACGGCCTGTATTGCGGCAAGTCGTAGTAGAGCAGGTCTTGGCCGTCGCCTTGGCTTTGATCTTGCGAGAACCCGTTGACCAAAGCGCCGACGAAACCCAGATCGGTCACGCATCGGTTCAACTCTTCTGCGGCGGCGTCAGGGTCTTGTAGGGGGAGGGCGGCGAAGGCGCGGAATCGGTCAGGCCGTTTTGCGCATTCCTCGGCCAGGACATCATTGGCGCGGCGGGCCACGTCGATTGCGCGCGCGGTCGGTGATGGCCTGCACGGCGGGGGCGTTCAGCGACAAGATCATCGTCTCAATGCCATGCGCATCCATCAAGCGCAGGCGTTTGTCTTGGATATCCAACAACCGGGATGACAGTTCTTCCCAATAGGTGCCGGGGACGAACCCCGCGGAATCCTGCAATGTATCGGGAATGGCGAAATGTTCTTCGAGCGCGATTTTGCCTTGCATAGTATCCTCAAGATGATGGGGGCCTAGCGCAGGCCGAGTGAGGTGAAAAGCTGTGCCAATTGGCTGTGCAGGTCAGCGGCGGTGTTGCTGATCCCGTAGACATAGCTATCGGGGCGCAGAATGGCCGTGTCACAGTCGGTGTCATCGAACCAGCGGGTCAGAGTGCCGCTGGTATCGGTCAGGGCATTGGGGCCGAAAACAGTCGTGCCGCCCTTGATCTTCGCCCAATCCCTGCGATCCGCGTCGCTGAGTGTCGTCGGGATTGTCGGGTCACGGGTGACGATCTGCCAGCCACGGCCCGCGATGTCGTCGAACAATCCAGTGCGCGTGCCGTCCGTAATCTCGCCCTGCGGCAGCAAGTCGCCGTAAGTCGCGATCATCCCGCCGCTCAGTGCCGGGTAGCGCAGCTTTTCCGGGGCTTGGTTGGCGGCATGGGCGGCCATCATCCGTGCATCCCGCGCCCGCGCCTTCACCGGGTCGCGCATGGTCTGAACCCGGCCCAATTCGATGGCCTTTTCGGTGATGAAGCGCACATGGGGCTCGCGCTCGGGCTGATAGCTGTCCAGCAAATCGTCTGGGTAGCCCGACAGCACCATATCCAGTTTCCACGCCAAATTCCGTGCGTCGCGGATGCCCGAGACCATGCCTTGTGCCAAAAACGGCGGCATCTGATGTGCGGCATCGCCGGCCAGCATGATCCGCCCTTTGCGCCAGTGATCCACTATCGCCGAGGTAAAGGTGTAATTCGCAACACGGATGAGATCGGCGTCCTCTGGCGTGAGGTAGTCGCGCACGCGGGGCCACACGTTTTCGGGCTTCGAGACTTCCTCACGCGTGTCGCCCGGATCGAGCATAAAGGAAAAACGGTGATGTTTCGGGCCGATATTGACGATGGCGATCGGCTGCTTTGGATCACAGACTTGGCGAAAGCTTGGCAGCCCTTCAACGGGGCGGCGCATCTCAAAATCCACGACCAGCCAGTTTTCCATGAAGTTGTAGTCATCAAGCGCCCCGCCCAGATGCTTGCGCATCGGGCCATTGCCGCCATCGGCGCCAACCACATAGGCGGCCTCGACACGCATCAACGTGCCATCCGCACGCTGGGCGCTCACCGTCACGCCCTGCGCGCCCTCGGTCACACCCGTCACGGTGACGCCTTGTTGCACCTCAACACTGGGCAGGGACTGGATATGGCGATCCAGCACATCCTCCATATGGGGCTGATACATCATGTATTGCTGCGGCCAGCCGCATCGGCCCGGATTGTCGTATTCGATTTCCAGCAGCGTTTCGCCGTCGCCATTGACCCAGTGATACCCCGGCTGCACCTGCGTGCCCGGCAGCATCTGTTCGGCGATACCCATGGCCTGAAAGCTGCGCATGGTTTCATCGTCCCAGCAGGCGGCGCGCGGCAGGTTATAGAGGCCCTGATACCGCTCGAGGACGATCACAGAGCGGCCCAATTGCCCAAGGAACGCGGCCAGAGCCATACCCGTCGGCCCATAGCCGACAATCGCAACGTCATAGCGCATGATCCGCTCTCCCCGTCGAAACCTACGGAGCCAGCGTGCGATAGTTTAGTTTCTTATGCAAGCATTGCGTATGCAAGAGTTCGGGCGCTTGCGTTTCCGGGTTTGGCATGACCACTGTGCAACAGTTGCACTGGAAACAGTTGCGCGTCGTGAAAATCAAAGGGCCAAGGCTATGGAGTATCAAGTCACGGACTCGGTGCCGTATTTGCTGAACCGAGTGGGGGTGGAATTGGGTGAGCGGTTCTCTCTCCGCTTGCGCGACGTGGACGTCACCTTGCCAATGTATCGCGCCTTGGCTGTGTTGCGACAAACCGGCACGCTGACGTTGGGCGCGTTGTCGGCTCTTGTGTCGGTCGAGCTGTCCACATTGTCACGGTTGGTCAGCAGCATGGTCAAACGCGGTCTGGTCTCGCGCGTTCGCCCCGAAGACAATGCCCGGATCGTGCGCATTGACCTCACGGACGCAGGGCGCGACTTGGTGGACCAACTGATCCCCGTCGCCCTGCATTTTGAGGAAACAGCGGTTGCGGGCCTGAGCCCGGCGCAAATCCAAGACCTAAAGTCGTTGTTGCGGCAAATTCACAGCCACGTCACGTCGCTCTAGGCCTATAGATCCAGCGTGATCGTGCCGCCGTCCTCTAAGGCGCGTGATTGGCACGTGATGATATTGCTTTTGCGCTGGGCGTTCGACAGCACGAAATCCCGGTGCTCGACCTCACCGCTCACGATCCCGCATTTGCAGACGCCACAGATCCCGTCCGAGCATTTCACATCGACGGGAATACCGGCATCAATCAACACATCGGCGATGGTTTTATCGGCCGGAACCGGCAATTCCCGGCCCGAGTGCGCTAAGACAATGGTGAACGGGTGATTGACATAGTCGGGTTGCTCAGGGACCGAGAAATACTCCAGATGCCGGGCCTCTTCGGGGAACCCTTGCCGCGTGGCGGCGTCCATGACGCCAGCCATGTAACGATCCGGGCCGCAGGTATAGACATGCCACCCCGCTTGATAGCCCGACATAATTGCATCCAAATCCGCGCGTGAGCCGTGATCCGAGAAATGCAAATGCACCTTGTCGGCCCAGTCTACCTTGGCCAAATCGTCAAGATAACCGGCGTCGTCCTTGCGGCTGGCCGAGTAGTGCAGCACAAAATCGGCGCCCATGGCGTGAAGGCGATGCGCAAAGGCGATCATCGGCGTGACCCCGATCCCGCCGCCCATCAGATAGGTCTTGGTGGCATCCTCGGCCAATTCGAAATGGTTGATCGGCTTTGACAAGAACACCCGCCGCCCTTCGGTGAAGATCCGGTGCAGCATCTTCGAGCCACCACGCCCCTCATCTTCGCGCAAAACCCCGATTTGATAGCGGCCCCGATCCGCCGGATCGCCAGACATGGAGTATTGCCGCAAAATATCGGGCGTCACCACGACATCCAAATGCGCACCTGCGGTCCATTCGGGCAGGGGGCTGCCGTCAAAGGCGGTGAACTCATATTTCGTGACGCTGTCCGTCATGCGATCAACCTTGCTGATCCGCGCTTGGATCACCGGCGCATCGGCATAAGACGGGTATTCATGCGCCAATCCGACAGTCTCGCCGCGCGCCAAACGCTGTTTGTAGACATCCGGCGTGATCATGGATTGATAGGCGGCAATCCCGGCCTCGCGGTCCATGAGGAAGGGATAGGGCCAAGGATGCGGGGCAAGGTTTGCCGGATAAACCGCCAAGGTCTGATCCTCATACTTAAGATCCAGGTCCGGCGCCAAATCCCGACGGTTCGGCTGCTCTGCGGCCTCGCGGTAGCCACCGTCTTCTTTGACCTCTAGGTCCCACCACCATTTCTTTGTGTCGTTCAGCCCGCCATTGCCGACCTTGTCATCCAAGCGCGCCAGAATGGGCGCCGCTGCCGGAATATTCATCGCAGCCCAGCGAAATGGCTTCTCTGCAAACAGTCCTTCGAGGTTCCAAGGGCAGGTTTTCATACACCGCCCACACATCGCGCCGCCTTTGTTGGTGACGCGATAAGTCGTGCATTTCTGGCTGTCGGATTTCCAGATTTCATAGCCGTTGAACATCAACTTCGGCCCGGCTGTGATCGCACCGGACGGGCACTCACGCGCGCATTTGTTGCAGCTTTCGCAGAATTTTTGCAGGCCAAAGTCGATGGGTTTGTCATGCGTCATTGGCATGTCGGTGGTGACCACGCCGGATTTCAAGCGCGGCCCCAGCAACGGGTGCAAGATGACTTCACCGATGCGGCTGACCTCTCCGAGCCCTGCCAATAACAACAGTGGCGGCTGCAACACTTCGCCATCCATCACCGAATGCGCCTTGGCCGAATAGCCCATATTGCGGATTTGCTTGGCAATGACCCCCCCGAGCAGCGAAAACCGCAGATAGGCCCGCATGGATTGCGCGACGGCGATCCAGTCATCGCCGCTGGCCCCCTCCATGGTTTCATAGCCTTGGTCGATGATCATGCTAATGGCTTGATCATGCGGGGGAATTATCGGCTCTCCGGTGGCGTCGTGACTATACCATGTCCACTCCGGGCACCGTGAAATCCCAACCGCGTCGATCCCCAGAAAATAGCTCGCGGCTTTGACATTCTCGGCGTTGCGCTGGGCGTCTGTTGGCGGTGCTTTTGGTGTCGCCTTTGGCCCGTCTTGCAGCAACACGAAGGCCCCCAACATGCGACGCTCCGCCATCGACGGCGCGGATTTTCGCACATAATAGCCGCCCGTTGTCGCCTGTTGCAGGGGCTTGCCCATGTCGCCAAACTGTGCGCGCGCGAACATATCGGTGCGCTTTGGGACCCGCGCGACGCGGGCTTCGTCGATGAAGGTGGTCGGTGTGTCGCGCCGTTTCAGCGTCTCAAACGGCAGCGGACCTGCAACATAATCGCGGCTCTTGAACGGGTCGCGATTGAGCGCGCTTTTGGCAAAGCCGGCCCCAACCCACCACGCCGGACCTTGGGTCTTGAACCATGGCTGCTCTGACAGGGGCGCGAGTGGGGTGTCGGTCTGCATATCGAGGGTTGTGGTGACAATTGCCACGCCAAACCCATGGCCGAGATACGGCGCGACCAAACCTTCGTTTTCCACCACCGCAAGCCCGGCCGCCACCGTGAGTTGGTGCAGATCAACGTCCGAGGACGTCGCCGTATGCGCCTTTGCCCCGTAGCCCAACAACCGCAGATAATTCGCCAAAACGACTGCGGTTTCGGTGGCACGCAGGCAGGCGCGATGCTCTTGGGCGTCGGTGATCCAGTCGCCGCCCGGTTCGTCAGCCTTCGGGTCGCGAAACTGTTCATAAAGGCAGACAATCGCGTGTGTATGGCCGTCAATGGCGTTGGGGGGCGCATCCATCGAGTCGCGGAGATCGGCCATAATCAGGTCAATCCCGCTGGCCAAGGTTTTCGTCTGACGGGTGCGCAGATCTTGGGCCAATCGGTCGATATCCGGGTTCCGGCAGGGGGTTGAAAGCCGAGCGGATTGGGGAATGCGACAGATGCCCATCATCGAGGCATCCGAAAAATACCCGAATGATTTCAGATGATTGGCGCGTTCCGTAGGGTCATCAGGCACAGCGGACTTGGCCTTGTTAACCATTCCGTCACGAATCGCATCCATCATCGCCTGATATTCGCCCATCGCATTGACCAGCGAGTGCGGCGTGTCCAGCCGCCTAAAATCCAAGGGCTGAAAGCGGGGTGTTTGTGAGAGGTCGGGCTCAGTGGTCAGCCGTTTGAACCGTTCAAGCGGGTAGGGGCCCAAATGAAAGGGGCGGTTCTTGCTCGAGAAAAAACGTAAACCCATCCGGGACCTCAGCGTATTTAGTGCCACCACAGCAGTCGCTGCCATATTGCCCGTCGATCAAAGCAGATCACGTCAACCATAGAAAGGCCCAATCCGGTTCGGTGTCTCATCGGATGCCGATGGGACAAAACCATGAAGCTTACGCATGTTGAGACATTGTTGGCGCTCGCCGAATGCGGTTCGGTGCGCGCCGCCGCTGCGCGCCTGCAAAAATCGCAACCGGTGTTGACCAAACGTCTCCAACAGATGGAAGAAGAGGCGGGGATCACCCTGTTTCAAAGAACCTCGCGCGGGATCGTGCCGACAGACGCGGGCCTGTCAATCTTGGCACGCGCACGCTCTGTTGAGGCCGAGTTGACGCGCTTGAGCGAAGAGATCGCCAGTTTGAGCGGGTGTCAGACCGGGAGTATCCGGGTCAGTGCAACGCCTTTGGCGGCAATCAAAATCATGCCGCGCGCCATCAGTCGTTTTCGCAAGGTATTCCCGGAAATCGGGATTAATATGACGAGTGATCTTTATAGCGACGCGCTCAAGGCGCTGCGCGAGGGGCATACCGATATCATCATCGGCCCGTTTGCCGATGCGTCCAAGGCAAAGGACATCCACAGCGAGGCGCTGTTTGAAACCGAAATGGCGCTGATCACCAGTAAAGACGCAGAACATGCCAATGCGACATCCCTGCGGGAACTGACTGGCTGCAACTGGGTGTTACTGTGGAACAATACCGAAAACCCCGGCAGACGGCTCCAAGAGCTGTTTTCAACCAATAACTTGGCTGTCCCGCGCATTCCGGTCGCGTCAGAATCCCAACTCGGCGTGTTTGCGCTGGTCAAAGAACTAAAGGGCGTTTCGATACTCCCCGCGCAGTTGATTGAAGGTCTTGACGACAAACGCGGCATTGTGCGGCTGAACATCAAGGAACACATTGCGCCGCTGACGATTTCAATGCTGATGCGCGCCGGGCGGCCCCTAACCCCAGCCGGCGAGGTCTTGGCCAATTGCATCCGCCACCGAACCGCCGTTCTGACGCGTGCTTGGGTACATCAAGAGGGTCCGCGGCTGAAGGCCTAGCGCGGTGATGCCGGGATGGTCGCGTGAATATTTTTTGACCCGGTACATGCGCCCCGGCCCACCGACACGAAAATCCATCACGATCTCGCCGTCTAGCGTCACTTCGACAATGCTTTGTCGCAGGCTTGAACCATTACGGTATTGCCGTTCGGCAGGCGGTGGGCATTGCTCATGAACGGCGAATAGATATCGAGGTTTCCGTCTGCGTTGAACTGCCAGTTGATCACCGGAGGTTTGTCCATTTGGATCATCCCCTCTGCATCCCTCGGGAGCGTCAATTCTATTACGTCGGAATACGCGCCCGTGATCATCCCCATGCAGATTTGGTCGCTATCTGGCTTCCCATCCGCGTCACGGCGCATCCCGTTATTGAACACCATGATTTCACCGCGTCGCAGCACGGATTCGCTTTGGAAATGTGCGTCGTGCTGCCAAAATAGACGCTGTTCATCCGGTCCACCCAACCCCTGCGTCTGAGGGTTACCCCAGCGCCAAATCAGATCACCCCCCCGACCATAACGCCCGCCTGTCGCGCCCTTGACCTCGTCTTTGGTCGTCGAATGATCAATCGCCCAAAGTTCGCCAAAAATCGCCGATGACAACAGAATGACGTCATCTTTAGGAGAATATGAAACGCTGTTGGCGTGTATCAATTGGTTGGAATTGAATTGAATCGCATCCAGTTGTGGCCAATTGATATTGATCTTTTCAGGGTGCGCGGCTGGGTCGCCAAAATTTGGCGCGTCGGGGTTCACGTTTTGAATAACATGGTCCGCCATGGCCCATTCCCAGACGATTTCGGCCTCACCCGTTCGTAAATCGGGTTTGATTTCATAGAGTTTATCCAAAACGATCTGCTGACGCGAACCTTGCTGCGCCCAGCCCAAACTGTTGGCCGTCTCAGCGCTGATCACATGCCAGCAAATCGCCAAAATATTGCCGTTCGGCAGCATTTCGATGTCATGGTGCAACGCTTCAACCCCGAATTCGAGGTGGTCCCATTCCCACTTAACCGTGCCATCGGGGGCCAAAATCGCGATTGTACCATTGGCTCCAATCGGAAATTGATCCTCCATATCCAGCCAATCGAATTTGCACGTTGTCCGAAGCAGGTTTCCGTCGTCCATCAGGTAGCTCACGGAGCCTTCAGGAACCCGCTGCGGTGTCGGCCACGTGTGAACCGTCTTACCCCAGCCATCCATCAAAAACGTTCGGCTTGATTTTTGCGCATCTAGGCGGTCGTTAACCTCTTGGATCAGCATATATCCATCTTGGACATCGCGTCTGCCACTTGGGGGCAATGGACCACGATCATCAGAGGCTCGACTGAAAATTTTCCGTTGAAACGCCAATGTTTGCGCGGGTGTGCCCATCGGCATCTTATAGGCATGGTTCGCCGAAGGATCAGGAATATCGTCTTCCATGGTGACATAACCGTCGCCATCGGTATCCAGTCGACGAATACGTTCGGCCGCTTGGCTGATATCGTCAGGCCCAATGATAAGGTCGCCATCTTCGTCCAGCAATCGAACAATCGCGCTGCGTCGGACAAGGCCGGGGATCTCCGTTGGCCCACCAACATCTATTTCATTGAGATAGCCGTCTCCATCGGTATCCTGCACCGATGCGTTGGTTTCGTAAAAAGTTTCCGCTTTGTCCGCCAGTCCGTCCCCATCGGTATCGACATCCACTTCAATCGTTTTAAAGAGCACATCTCCCCAAGTTCCATTGTTGTCTACATAACGAACGCCAACGAGATAGGCACCGATAGCGTAGCCCTCAAGCGATAGGCTGGCGGTCAGGGTGCTTTCCACCTCGGAGTCAAAAGCACCATCCTTGGGTTGCAGGGCGGTGGCATTTCCTTCGCCCGGATCATTTCCGATAAAATATTCCGCTCCTGCAATCACCGTGAATCCACCGGAACCGCCCGAACCTCCACTACCTCCGTTATTGATGTCTGGGTTGGCATCGTACACATGAATGGTCTGGTAGAGGACCTCG
>Ga0102815_10001257_pt1 | contig 16062 bp, 16 predicted proteins | sample ColrivemetaGS759_FD_79113 | JGI IMG/M metagenome (GOLD analysis project Ga0102815, IMG submission 79113) | Estuarine microbial communities from the Columbia River estuary - Ebb tide ETM metaG S.759 | ecosystem: Environmental > Aquatic > Marine > Intertidal zone > Estuary | place: USA: Columbia...
AATCTATATGTATAAGGATGAAATCAGACCAAACCCTTTGTCATCTAAACCAACAATTAGAAAGTGGTTCACTAATGAACGAGAAAGTAGAGGACTCCTCGAAATTCAGGCTCAATACATTGCACTGGGAGACATTACTTCATTCTTACAAACACCATCACATCAACAACCATCAGATCTTCCCATTGCTATTGAACTCTTTATTCGTCAAGGTTCAGTTCAGCTTATGAAATCGTTAAGTGTTTTTCTTGGAAAAACAACAATTTTGATCACACCAAAACGAAATTTGTCAGTATCTGCAAAAAATGTATTGTTGAAAGAAAGAAAGACAAATTGTCTCCTATTTGAAGTTCAACATTTAAGATTAGGCATCGGGAGACATTTCACAAAACTATCGATAAAAAGTGATCGAATTTCATTGACAAATATTGAAAAAAGTATTCTGCTACTAGAAGATTTGGATATGGCTGCCAGTGAAGACTATCTGGAATTTGATGTTTCAGTGAAAAAGATTACTGTGCAGGGAAGCAAATATTTTAGTCTTCCTGTTAATTTTATCGATACAGAAATTTTCACATTGGGAAACAAAAAGCAGAATGTAATTGTCGCACTTGTTAGAAACATTGACGCTACGCTTCTAAAGATACAAACCCTTCAAGCTGTTGTCGGAAAGAAGATTAGAGTTCACATTTCCCATATTCAAGGTATTTTGAAGCCACAGAATATTATGGACCTTGCAAATTTAGGTGACGTATTTCATTCAGATGTGGCACCAGATGAAGTATCTTCTGATAGACGTGTGATTAAAGATTATCTTAAGAAATGCCCATCAAGAAGCTCTTTCAAACCACCATCCTCGCGAATCAAAATTTCAATTGAAAACATTTATCTACAATTGATTCTGGACAATTGTACAAATACTTTAGATATGGTGGTGAATCACATAAAGATCTCCATGAGTGAGACAAAAACAATTGCACTTACTGAAACGTTTAAGTTCCATGACTCAAATAGAACATCTTTTGTGAATGCAAAACACTCTAGATTAGTAATTCTTACAGATTGTGATCCATATTCTTGCACATTTTCATTCGGAGGTAGGAGAGACAATGTATGCATGACTCTTCATCAATCGTTTTTAGATTTTTGTATTCAGTTTTCAAAGAATTTTGCGGCATTAAATGAAAAGGAGAACACCAAGAATACACTTCCAAGCATACATATTCATCCTTTCAAAACCAGAATGACCTATAGACCTGCACCAACAACCGGAATGATTATGACGCCAGAACTCCAGTCTGTTTATTTGTCATGGATACCAATCACAAATGCTGCGATTAAAATACCAGCAGTTGACTTTATTGGAGGGACAAAATGGACAGAATTGTTTGAACTGTTAGGAGAAGCCGTGTTTCAAGATCGTAGAAACATTCTCCGTATCATCTCTGGCATAAAAGGAGTGAAGGCCACAACTGATGTATTACGTAATATTTCAGAATTGGTTCTGATTCCGTTGATTCCTGGTGGAAATCAAAATGAAGGAATTATTCACAGATTACAATCCCAAACGACAAAAACTCTTGTTAGCGTTTTGGATATTGGCTCGGCGAATGAACGCTCTTCAATAAGACATCCTCAAGGTTTAAGAGAAGGTATGATAAAAGCAGCGGAATCTACAAAAACAGCAATTGCCCTGATTGGTGGAAATGGAGAAGTTAGTTTGCTAGATATACCTGGCGTTGTGGTTGCCCCTCTTTCAAATGTACTAACTGGTGTCTGTAATCAACTTGATCCTAAACGATAAATCCGAGGATGTTATTTTAATTGCTTTCTCAATATCTCTGATATGTCATATTCGTATCAATATTTTTGTTTGTTACAGAAGGACGATTAGTCAAGCCTTGAGTTAGCGTATCTTGTATCTTAGATGTTTGCAATAAGCGCATTTGTTCTCGAATTTTTACTTCATATTGATTCAAGAGTTCACGGCACTCATCTGAAATACAATGATTAGCTGTCCTAGAAGTATCTTTGGCGTACTTGAATTTAGCACCTGCGTCCAAGAGCTTTCTCATCAATGATACATCATCCTTTTCGATAGCTATATCTAATGCTGTCTTCCCAGAACTATCGTACGCATTCAATTTAATGTCTTTCTTTTCCAATAAATCTTTAACAAATTTTGTTTTACCCTTTTCTACTGCAATAATAAGCGGTGTGCGTTTTTTTTCGTCTCGGGCGGTCCAATTGACTTTGTAGTCGCCACTAAGTAGTTCACGCAAAATGTTATCGTGTCCGTATTTGAAAGCAAGCAATGTAACATTGAGATCTTTATAACGGGAGTCTTTCCCTCCAAAACGGTTGATGTCACTTCCCTGCTTCTTGTACTTTCTAAGAATGGTGGAATTTCCATTGCGAATTTCAGTTAGAAACTCTTCTACCGTTATTCTTGAAGGTTTAGGTGATCCTCGAGGACCTGTTCGATATTCTGTGTATTTCTCCCTTTTCCTTGAAGGATCTCTCCTTGCGACATTTTCCCCTCGACGTTCGTATCGTTTCTTAGGAGATCGAGATTTAGATGACACATACGCACTTCCACCATCAATCAGTTCATACTTCTTGAAAACCTTTTTGATATCCTTCAAGTCATAGTATCTTGTATAAGTGTTGTCAAAATCAAAAGATTTGAAATTCACTTTATGATCCTGCCAGAATCCTTTCAAACTTGTTTTCAGAGTTCTTTTTCGGTTGTTGAAATCAGGTACCACTTCAAAGACTGATCCGATTTCCAAGACATCCTCTGGATTGGCATAAACCTCCTTACTTAAGAATTCTTCATATAGCTGAATAATACCAATATCTTCATACCTGAGTTCGTCAATTCCGAGACTATCGTTACGTACACTGGAAACAACACCAAAATACGGGTATTTCAATTTATCAATACTTCTGTATCCCACGACATACTGACCTTCGTAGAATTCGGTTTTAGGCAGTCCCCGATCAGGATGAGATGTTCTTGATGGAGACATATCAGGCCATCCGCAATCTAGAGCGCGAGCATAACTCATCATCTTATTTTTGTTATGACCCTTAATGAAGGCATCACGTAATGCACCACACTCTGGTTTGCAGTAACATTGTTTTTCATCACACTTTGGGCAGATGGGTATTTTATGTTCTTTATCTGCAAAACACTGAGACCCGCAATACGCTAAAAGAACTCTATTTTCCTCCTTATCACCCTTTCGGTATCCAGAGTCCTTTCGACGTCTTGCATTACGGTCTTTCAACCTTCGCTCTAAATGTTCCCGATCACCATAATCTTTCAATCCATACTTTTTAGCTTTGTCTCTTAAGTCTTGAATCGGTATATCTTTCTTTCCTCTTTGTTGTTGTCCTCTTTGTTGTTGTCTATAAGGTTTCCTGTGTTTTCTAGCATCTTCCAACCGGTGTCTTTCTCGCGCTATACGTCGTTTAAGTTCCTGCTTATTACCACCAGTACTAATCCCTAAACGTCTAGCCCTTTCCCGCAACGAATCTAGCGTGGGTGATCTTTTTCTATCTTTCACCATTTTAAAGAATAGTTTCGATAAAAAAATACTAGTAAGAAAAAAAAATGCTTGCTTCCAATGATGAACTGAAAGATTTATATAAGTGCTTCTTTTGTGACTGTAAAACTTTGAGTTGTGGAATTTGTACTTGGCAAGGAGAACCCTGTAAGGAATGCTTTGACAAAGACATATTCCAACACCGTGCTTATGATCCTAATAATCCGGGAAAGTATCTCAGAAATAATTCATCATCATCCCCTAGAGAAGTCATGTATCCAAAAATGAGTGAAATTCAAACGAATGGTAATGGGGATTGCCTTTACGAGTCTATATCAAAAGCTCTTGTATTGAATTATGGATATCACAACACAATGGTCTCGATAGATATGCTTCGCAATTACGTTTCAAGATTACAGAATATGGCTAATTTTGAAGCATACAAAGTGACTTATGGCGGCGATGGGTGTATGAAAGATATTCGAACATTGAGAGCATTCAAAAACCTTGTACAATATAATGGCGAACAGGTCGGTCCTGATAAATGTTTGTGGGGAGATGAAAATGTGCTGAACATTATATCAAACGGGTATCTGATACGTTTTGTGGTATTTGACCATTCTGGTGAGATGATACAAACTATTAAACCTGATAATTCTCAAGCAGCGCGGACAATTCTTTTGAGATTAAACAGACAACTTCGCAATTGTGAACATTTCAATCTACTGACGTTTAACAAACAAACATTATTGCAAGAACAAGAATGGAATGCACTAAAGCAAATTCTTAAAATCTAAAGATTTCTTTTATTTTTCATCACTAATTCCGTGCTGAGGATTTTTAATCCACCAATTCTGTTGCAATCTCTCTCTACGTTGGTTTTCTGCATGAAAAGCATCCCATGCAGTTTGACTCTCTGACTCAAAATCGTACTTTTCGCTTCCGTCATCTTCTGTCAAGAGATGATTGATTTAGATATTATTAAAGAAATTAAAAAAAAGATAATACCAATTTCAAAGGGAACTAGGACCCATCCACATGTGTTATCGGTCTTATCAAAGGATGGTATATATCTATCCTTTATAGCAGGCTTTCTGCGGTGTTTCTTCCCCCCAGTTGTAGGATGATTAAAGCCATGACATTGTGGCAATTGAAGTGGCGAAGGAAGCACAAAAGTGCGGATGTTGGCAGGCATTATCGGAATTAAAGAAGTCATACAGAACCCTCTAAAGTGTTTAAAAAAGTGAAATTTTAATAATTTATTGATCCAACTTGATTTTGTTGTCAGCACACAGCGTCACATTCCAATCAAACATATCGGTGGGAACTCTTTCATCGTCATCTAAAGGAAGAAGTTTGAACGCTTTGTTATCAAGCCATTCTGTGTAAGTACCTGGTTCTTCTAGTTTCTCACTTTCGGCACACCAATCATCTTTGTTCCATAATGCCTTCAGAGCTTCGTTATCTAGACGTGAAACCGGGACTTTATCAGAGTACTTTGCCTTTTTAACGTTTTTTGCCTGATTAATCCTTTCACGTCTCTCTTTAAGAACCTTTTTCGTGTAGAAAATACTGAATAGTTCCTGTTTTTTCTTTTCTTGTGTATCGACGACGGGTGCTTGAGAAAATCGGGAGTATTGAAGACTAACGTCAGGTAAAGTTTCCAAAATGATCACTTGAATAAAATAGTCTACATCAAAGTTGTCCTTAATCGGAAATACAAAAGTTGAGTTGTTTGTATCGTTAAGAGTGCCCTGTGTGATTGTCTGTAGTTCTGTATGAACTCCCTCAAAAACTCTATATGTATAGGAAGTTGGTGATTTTAAGGAGCTATCGAGTGTAACCATCCCCATGTATGACTTTGGCTTGTTTTCTTTGTCATAGAGAGGAATAGCATCAAACTTCAATTTTAAAGAAGTGTTCTGTGGGATCAAAATCTTGTGCGCTTGTTCAATGTCAGCCATTCTATCAGTTTTTGTTTTTTTGGAATTGTAAAAAATTGAAATAAGAATTACTATCTAATTTCAACGCACCAAACGCATGATCTATTCTAAGTAGATAATATTGTCATAAACACGAGAATGTCTTCTGTGTCTATTATATGCCTTGGCCTCGATCATTCCTGATCTGTTTTTTGGAGATTGGTTCTTAAAAGTCCAATAATAAGGCCAACCGTGTGATCGATCTCTAGAAGTCCAACGTTCAAGTGTAGTTCTCCATCGTTGAGCACCATAAGGATTAAACAGAATTGCAACTGTAAATAATGAAAGAATTGCGACAAGTGCAGCAGATATCATTTTTATTTACTACTACTATGAGATTTTTTTTCTTCGGAATCCTCTTCTGGTACAGTAGGTGGTAATGTTAAAATCTTCTGCAAAAGATTCTGTTTCTCCCAAGCAATAAGCTTTTCTAAAGTCTCAACCATTTCATCCACTTTTTTCTCTCCTTCAACTGGTGTTTGGGGGATATGTGTTGATTCCAAAACTTCTCTTGTCAGTCGTGCCTGCTCCTCATGTTCTGATAGTTGATTTTTTGCCATCCAAGCTCCTCCGACTAAAACAGTATTAAAAGAAAAGGGGGAGATAAGAACTTAAAAGAAAAATAACTAACCCAAAACAGCACCGATAGCTACTACAGCTCTCATTATTATATTAAAAAATGTTAGATTTTGGGAGAATTCATAAATGGATAGCACTTCGATTTTTTCAAAGAGGATTAGATATTTGGGTCTATAACGGTTCAGGAGTGTGGTTCGAGGACAAATTCCTGTATGCCTGTAGAACCCGCAATATGTCGAATCATGGACGATCGCACGTTGTGATTCAATATTTTCGTGCAATAGATTATGTTCCATTAACTACGCCCCGTATTCTGCCATTAATTTGTGATGATATTCCGAATGTAGATCACGGTCCGCAAGATCCGAGGTGTTTCCGACTAAAGAACGAATCATTTATTGTTTTCAATATGCTTCGCATAGATGGATTTCGGAGAATGCACCTTTACAATATTACGAGAGGAGGTGGCTCTAGATCACTTCGTATCATTAATCAAAATGAAAAAAAGGTGGAAAAGAATTGGACTCCATTTGAAATGCATGGTAAACTGTTTTTCATCTACTTATTTGCCCCTCTTGTGATTTTAGAATGTGACGTAGACACAGGACTTTGTAAAGTTGTGTTTGCTGATAACTCTGGAAAGAATCATAACTCATTAATGAGAGGTGGATCTCCTGCAGTTCAAACCTCGATAGACACATTCACTGGCTACCTCCATAGTGTAAACCCGCTATCTCCGAGACACAGATTCAACAGAAATAATCTACCGTTACCGGCACGTAACACACCTTTTGTATATCGTGCGCACAGATTTGAGTTAAAACTGGATAAAACAACAGGGAAATGGACTGTTGAAATTGATGATCCAGAAGAATTCTTTCCTGGTCATCAAATCGAACAAATTTATGCGTGGTCTCCAGATCATGCAATTCTGAATGTAGATGATAAATACACTTTATTGGTCGAAACACACAAAAAGCCTGATACAGAAAAAAATTAACGCGTGCGATAAAATATTATTTAAAAATTGAAACGTAGAAAAGAAATACTAGTAGAAAAAAAAGAAAAAGATGAGCGTAACTCCACAAATCACATCTACTATTATCAAGAGAACATCCTCTTCCCAGAAAAAAACTGCAGATCCTTACTATGAAGATAATACTAAGTATCTACTGGAAGTTCATACTATTCAGTGTATGAAATTCAAGTGGCTCTTTTGTGTCATCAAGGATTTATTGTTCGATTGCAACATTCATTTCGATCAGGCAGGAATGAAAATCTGCGATTTAGATCGTTCAAACGTTGGGTTGGTTCATTTGCGCCTTCCTTCAGTACATTTTGCAAAATACCATTGCCCAAAACCTCTGATGTTAGGATTGAGTATCACATCACTTCATAAGTATTTAGGACACATTACACAGAACAATAAAACCACCCTTAAAATGTTGGTTACAGAAGACAATCCCAATCAACTAATTCTTGAAATTATTTGTGATGATGACAATGACATTCAGCGATTTAAAATGAAACTATTGGATTTGGATTTGAATCCAGCAAGTCTAGAGGGTGAGCATTTTAAGTGTGTGATCAACATGCCTTCAGATAAATTCCAACGGTATTGTAGGTCACATGCATTAGTAGGTGACGTTATGGACATTATTACTGTTGGAGATCAGGTTAAATTTATGACGGAACCTGCTGATGGTGATGCGACGGAGAGTATTATTCGTGCTAACAAAGAAGAACAATCTTCAATCTTTTTAGCAGACAAGGATGACATGATTGCAGGAAGGTTTTCTTTGAAGTTTCTGCAAATGTTTGCTAAGGCTCAAAATCTATCACCAAGTGTTATTATTTATTTCAAACAGGATTTTCCATTAGTTTTATTATACAGAATGGAAGATTTAGGAGAATTAAAGTTTGCTTTGAGCCCACAAGTTAGTGATGCTTATTAGAGATTATCTGGCTACATGATACCTATATTCAGTTTTGTTAGTATTTTCTTTGAAAGCGTATTAAAAAAAGCTTACACTTTTGTATTTGTTGCAGTTTTTTCAATAACACGATGTCCACATGACTCACAACGAATATCTTTCTTCGCATCATACAAAACGTATCTGTTACATCGTTGACAAACATATTTTGGGGTGCTAGTTTCAAATCGTGTGCCACTCATTATGAATTTTTTTTCTGGTTTGATAAGTCAGGAGTAATGAAAACTTTACGAGTTGGAGGATATATTTCTAACCGAAAAACCCCAAAACCTTCAAAGCAAGACCTACCAATCCAGGAAAAAGAAGAACCTTCTAAGATGCCAATCCAGGAAGAAAAAAGAAGCAAAATAGATCTCCAATTTTTTTGGATTAATTTAGACCATTCTAAAAAACGGAGGGAACGGATGACAGAGGAATTTGAGAAACGTGGAATTAAACATCAACGCATTGAGGCAATAAATGGACTGAAAGAACCACTAGGAAAATATTTAGGGTTTTCAGAAGTTCGTGCACGACCTCATAAAGCAGAGATAGCGACTACACTCTCTCATTTAAAAGCTATTCATGCTTTTGCTCAAACAGGAGAACCTGTTGGAATTATAGCAGAAGATGATATGATTTTTGAGTACGAAGATCATTGGCCATATACATTGGATTCACTTATCCACGATGCTCCAACTGGATGGGAAGTCCTCCAATTAAGTCTTACTTTAGGCTCAAAAACAGGTTGGGAATGGTTTAAACAAGAAAATAAACGTTATTTCGAACGGCAGTTTTTCTGGTATTCAGCGCTAACCTACGCAATTACCCACGAACATGCTATGGCCTTGCTGAATCAATATACAATTCCACTGGATAAGCCATTCACATCACAGTTAACAGGAAACCATAGAAAAATGCAATCAGAATGGATTGTATTAGGAACCTCACCTAATAGATATACTGTATATCCGCCCGCTTTCACATATCCAATGAACAATACATCTTACATTCATCCACAACATCTGAAAAAGCACGAAGTGGCAAAACGATTATGTGATAAGGTTTATTACAATTAACACTTCAAAAATTCCTTTATTCCATTCAAGATTTGTGTTGAAGTAGGAGCAGAGCCTGAACGTAACCAATCAGTACTCAACTTCAATTTACCATCTTCGACATGAGAAACAAACGTCGCTACTTCCCGAACATGCTTCTCATTATCACCATCCAAAGGTAACCTTCGAGAGCAGTTGGCAGTAAAACTCTGAGGTCGTTCTGTGTAATCTCTGGGCACAATAACAGGTGTATTAAGTAGTGCTGGTTCTTCTTGACCAGTACCACTATCTGAGAATAGAAAACGAGAATGATAAACTTGTGTCAAATAATCCGGATAGCTGAGAAGCGGGATCATTTCAACACTTCCTAAGTCGATCTTGAATTCTTTCAACTTGTTATCAAGTCTCTTGAAATACAAACATTTGACAGGAACCTTGAAGCGTTCGATACAACGATTCGCAAAGTCAAATGCAGCCTTCAGCCGATCAGCTGAATTGAAGTTTTCAGGTCTATGAATATCCATCAGAATCATATCCTTTCGCTTTGGTGTTGATTTCAACTTTAGTTTTTGGATAAAATCTTCACAAGGCTCCACAACAGTGTTTCCTACTACATAAATGTTTCGGTTGATATTTTCGTTTAAGAGATGTTTTTTGTAATCTTCATGATATACAAAGAATAGTTCAGAGCATACATCGCATACAGTACGATTCATCTCCTCTAACATTCGTCTATCGTGAGATCTCATTCCAGCCTCGATATGTCCGATAACATACCCTTCTTTTTTGAGTGGAAGTGCAACAGCAGATGTGTTTGAATCACCGAGAAAGAGAATTAAATCTGGGTTAATCTTGTTTTCCTTGATGCATTTAATAACTTCCACACTTAGATAACTTAATTGTTCATAATGATTTTTAGATGATGTGCCAGTTGCAAGCTGATAATCTGGTGCTCTTAACCCGAGATCTTTAAAGAAGGTTTCGCTTAAATAAGTGTCATAATGTTGACCAGTATGCATCATAATGTGATTAATCGCAGGATCAGTGTCAAGTTTTTTAAAAACTTCACTCATTCTGATAAAGTCTGGTCTTATTCCAGTGATAGTGAGAACATTCTTCTTAATGACGACAGACATTATAGCAACCCCTTTTAATTGAGGATAAATTTTATGAAAATCTCGACCAGATTCTTGAATTTGAGTGTCAACTTTTACCAACTTTGTATTTCGAAGTGTTTGTGCGTGAAGAGCTTTATTTTTAGCTCTAAGATTTGCCAAGTTTGGGTCTTGATAGGCATACCTTGGATGCCATAAATGAATACCCATTAGTCCGGGTGTTCTGACATAATTCACACGACAAACACGTGTAATTCGAGTCAAAATCTCATCATCATCATAATCGATACCATGTTGCATTATTGGATTGAAGCCGCCTACAGCCTCCATTTTACTGTGATGAATTGCAGTACAAAAATGGTAAGCTTTTGGACGGTAGTGAGGATGACAATACCAGTTACCTTTTATCTTCTTTTTAATTTGAGGAACAATCGCTGCATCTGACATACTTTGAATCATTCCATTCGTTTCAAGATTTGCAGAAGCAAACACGGAAAACACATGATATTGAGCGGGATCGGAGGCTTTTGCGATAAAGTTGCAAATATCTCCAATGTGCTGCACCTCTGGATTTTGAAGAATAATCCATTCCCCTTTCGCTTTGGACATGGCTAAGTTGTAAGCAACTGTTGGATTCTTCCAGCGTTTATTTTCAGGTTCAACTCTCCATACTTCAATAGGAAACGAGAATTGATTCAGTTCCGCAGGTCCCAGAATGTGCTCTCTCGATGAACCATCGTCAGCCAAAATGACTTCAACTTGAGAAGCAGCAGCGGATCTTTGAATAGATCTCATAGTGCATAGGAATTGTTCCTTTCTATTGAAGTATCCCATCACAATGCTAATTTTTGGTGTTTTCATTCTTGCCTTTTTTTTTGTTAGTAGTACAACAAAAAAAAGATTTTTTAAATTGATGGTCTTTGTGGGAAAAGACTGTTGGAACATTATCTCAAATTATGGTCTTAGTGCAAAAGATTTATTAGCGTTAAGACAAACTTGCAAGTACCTCAACAACATTATTAAAGGATTTAATCAGACATGGTTTCTTCATTACCAATGGGTGTTGTCTCAATCCGATAGCACTACAAACAATAAGAAAGTCGCGACATGGGTAAATAAGCATGTTAAAAGGTTCAACGAGTCTTGCTTCATGTGTCACGACAAGTGTCCCTGCGGAACATATACACCTGGTTGTAAATCCTACACATTCACGCATCAACGAAATGTCAGGCAATCAATGCGTAAAGGTGAACTTACAGAACAAGATTGCAAAGAAAGAACACATTGGGAAACGATCCTTCCACAAAGATTCTCTGATTTACCGTTGACTGGGTATGACAAACGCAAAAAGTACATTTATTACTTCCTAATCACCGCTTATCGTGAAATGAAACGTAAAAATGATCAGGAAATAGCACGCTTAGAGTCTAGAATACGTAAATTGAAACCTGCTTATGTTGAATACATGGCAGTAAAGGACAAAATCAAAAGGGTCAAACATACAGAAACTGAAATCTTTAAGGGTAAAAGAATCGACACCTATTCAAGTGTGTAACACTCTAGTATTCGAATTCAATAAAATAACTCCACTTGAAACAGTGCAATTCTTTTTTCAAAGTCAAGGGGGAAGAACATAAAAAAATAAAAATAAAAATCAAAGTAAATAAAATACAAACAAAAAGAATGGAAATGGGTTTGCTGAAAAACGAGAAGATTCTTATCATTGGAGGGAGTGGGAGTTTAGGAAACCAATTAATACAAACGTATCTAGGTTCTAATGAGATCATTAACTACTCCCGTGATGAGAACAAGCATTGGTCTATGGATTTAAAGTACAAGTCTGATAAGCTTCGTCATATTATCGGTGACATTAGAGACGGAGAAAAAGTGCGTCAATCACTTGTCAGACACAAACCAACCATCATTATTATTGCAGCTGCTTTAAAGCACATTGACCGTTGCGAATACGAGATTAACGAAAGTTTGGGAACCAACATTATTGGAATCCAAAACGTATTGAATTGTATAGAAGATACTTTGGATCAACTAACAAATCTGAAAACGGTATGTTTTATATCGACTGATAAGGCTGCATCTCCGGTCAATATTTATGGCATGTGTAAGTCTATTTGTGAGGGACTAATGGTAGAGAAATCCAAGTATATTTCACAAAGCATGGTAAAGTTTGTGTGTGTCCGATACGGAAATGTGTTAAATTCCCGTGGTAGTATTATTCCCATATTGGAAACAAAGTGTCAAGCTGATGATACAAAAGAATTAACTGTCACATCTACAAATATGACTCGTTTCGTGATGACCCTTGAAGAAGCAGTAAGTCTAATTGAATATGCAATTATTTTTGGACACACAGGAGAGATTATCATACCAAAACTCCGTTCTATGCGAATCATAGATTTATTCGAACTGTTTTCCGAAAAGTACAATAAGCCAATTCGGATAACCGGACTCAGATCTGGAGAAAAGATTCATGAAAGTCTTATCAACGAAACACAATCTCTTCGGGCTCATCCCAGTGATTTAGACCCCAAGTATTACCACATCATTCCTAGTTATCTGAAAAAGTACAAGAGTGAAACAGAGATATTTCATTATCATAGCGGTGTTGATACATTGCACAAAAACGAATTGAAGGCTTATTTGATGGAAAAGGAATTGTTTCATGAGATACAAACATCCAGTTACGTCCCAATCACATCGAGGGGACTTCAGTTTAATAATATTGTTCCATATGGTTACGGTTTCAAGGATAATTTCTTAGATCCTGTGTTAGCAATTCGAGCGCAACGGGAAATCCTTACACTTCCAGATGATGCTTGGGATCGTTATGACAACCTCTTTGAACAAAAGTACACACTCCGGGACAAGAACAATTTACCTCCTGCTCTGGAAACGATATTTTCCCACTTAAATAGCGAGCCTTTCATCAAAGAGATCAGTAATCTGTGTGGTACAAAGTTGTTGCGTGATCCTAACAAACATTATTGGGGAGTCCACAAATATGATCACAACGACTTCCTTAAAATTCATGTTGATGCAGGAATCAATCCACAGACAAAATTGAAGAAACATCTGACATTAGCAATCTATTTGAGTTACTGTTGGAAAGAAGGATATGGTTGTGATTTACAAATATGGGATGGTGAGTCTGCAGCAAAAGATGATGCAATACTTCACACGAAACACGACCAGATAACTCCACTTTTCAACAGAGCAATCTTCTTTCATAACTCTGATAACAGCTGGCACGGAAATCCCGTCCCCAGTCAAGGATCTCCCAATTCAAAACGGATTTTCCTTACTGTGTCTTATCTCAGTGAAGAAGAGGTTTTGTACGACAATAAGAGGACTCGTGCTTTTTTTAGACCATTACCAAGTGACTCAGAAGAGGATAAGAAGAAACAAGAGGAATTGAGTTTAATGCGTGCGACAGAAGACGGGTGTAAAAAAGTCTACAGATCAAAAATGTAACAAAAAATAAATAAAACTTTGTGGGTGAGATGTATTCCGAGTTACAGAGAGCTAATAACTTCCTAAATGACAAATCATGCCTTAAAAGTATCCTAAAAGATGTAATTACAGTGAAAAAAGCAGATTTCGTTGATCAGTGTACTTGGTCTAAAATTGTTTCAAAATTGTCTTCTTTTATTAGTAATATTTTGGAAATTGCACTCGTAAACTTATTAAATGAGTCTCAAGATGATAGCAATAGTCTTTTTGAATGGAAGCGTTCAAAAGAAAAAGTATTTCCAGATGTAAAACTATTTCATAAATCAGGGGAAGAGACTGATTTGGGTATCGAAGTAAAAGTAGTTTGTTCAGAAGCAGATGAAGCATCATCACGATTCCTCCATTGTGTGGAAAATCTCAAAGAAGGAGATGTCTATGTTTGCGTTTTGGCTTGGAAATGGGAAAATGATGAACCTGTGGTTTTTGATAGTTTTGTTCATGAAGCCTTTGAATTAGCTCGAAGACGAGATTTGCAACATGTGCCACCAAAAAAGTTAATCATTCAGCCTACAATACAAAACAAGAAAACGAATACTGAACAATCCACTGTAAAATACAAAGTGTGGGATACAACTCAATCCGAAGAGGAATTACGAAATGCAATGAAGATTGTTACAGAATGGACTGGTAATTCCAAGGGGTTGATACGAGTGCTAGAAGAAAACTTCAAGTACAGGAATGATAATAACATGGGAAAATTGCAACGAATTGACTGTATTCCTCTAAAATTGTTTCTGAAACGGATAAAACAAAAATAAAAAAGTGACTTAAAACTTTAATTGAATTAAATAAATTACAACAATGCAACAAGGAGTTACCAAGAAAACTCAAAAGCCAGGAGACGGAAAAACCTTTCCACAGAAAGGACAAACTGTAGCAGTACACTACAGAGGAGAACTAATGGATGGAACAACATTTGATTCATCAGTGGGAAAAAAACCATTTACCTTTAGAATTGGAGTTGGTCAAGTTATTCGTGGTTGGGATGAAGGTGTCGCTACGATGAGTGTCGGTGAAGTCGCTTTACTTCGCATTAGTCCGGAGTATGGATATGGGGCAATGGGTGCACCACCAAGTATACCATCAAATGCTGAATTAATGTTTCAAGTTCAATTATTAGGAGTGCAATAAAACGTTTTTTTTTTTAATTTTCTTTTTAGAATAAAGAGTGGCGCAATGATTGTTATTTTTGGTGTCAACGGCATGTTAGGATCGACTTTAATGAAATACATTCAAGAAAGGACAAACCTGAAGTGTATTGGATATACACGAAATGATTTAGATGCCGCAAATACGTCTGAACTTTTTAATCAACTTGAGACTTTAAAGAAACGCGATCATTGGATATCCAATACGTACATTGTAAATGCTATTGGAATGATTCCGCAAAAACAACCTGACAATATGAGTTATGTTAGAGTTAATACTCTTTTCCCTCACTACTTACAATTCTACTGTGAGAAGATTGGTGCCACTTTAATTCATGTCACTACGGATTGTGTTTACACCGGACAATATCCTTTAGGATATGCAGAAAACGAAGCACATGATGAGAAATCTATATATGGTGTAACAAAGAGCTCAGGAGAACCTTCTAATGCCATGATTATTCGGACTTCTATTATTGGAGAGGAAATTGCTGGTAAAAAGTCATTACTGGAGTGGGTAAGATCCCAAAAAGGAGAAACCATCAAAGGATTCACAAATCATTACTGGAACGGACTGACCTGTCTTCAACTTGCAAAAGTTATCGATCAACTAATCCAAAATCGAGTAGTATGGAAGGGTGTGAAGCACATTATATCTCAACCGCTTTCCAAATTCGAATTGGTAGGACATATTAACCGTGTTTATGGTTTGAACTGTAATATTGTACCATTTGAAACTGAGCAAGCTGTAAATCGTGTTTTGCTACCATCACAGGATGCTTTTGTCCGGTCTATAGTGATTCCAAGCGTGGCAGATCAAATTCAAGAACTTCACATGTTTCATCATCAGGCAGCAGCACTATAAAAAAAAAACCATTCGTGGTGGTTCAAATCAGTTGTAGACTGGGATACACTATCGAATATTCCCCCTGATTGTATATACCTCTGGACAGTTTATTGCCATGGTCGATCTTAGTTTCAGAGCTTAAAGGAGTTCACAGAATTAAAATTATCTTAAGATTTGGAATCTAAATGAGGTTGTCTGTAGATGTTTTGAGTGAGATTTGTTCGTATCTAAGTATTCAAGATTGTCTTCTTCGTTTTGTTCTTGTTTCCAAAACATGGGAA
>Ga0102815_10001266_pt1 | contig 15982 bp, 26 predicted proteins | sample ColrivemetaGS759_FD_79113 | JGI IMG/M metagenome (GOLD analysis project Ga0102815, IMG submission 79113) | Estuarine microbial communities from the Columbia River estuary - Ebb tide ETM metaG S.759 | ecosystem: Environmental > Aquatic > Marine > Intertidal zone > Estuary | place: USA: Columbia...
ACCCGTATAGGAGTCACTAAGGTTACGCAGACTGTAAGCAGCCGCTGCCTCAATGATAGGGCCGTCACGACCCGTAGCTGTAAGCTCACGTAGGTCAAGTGGGGGTGTGATCTGCTCGTTGACCCAGTTCGTTAGAACCGAGGTACTAATGTCCTGAGCCGTAAAGTCCCGTTCGTTATTGTCACTTTCACGACGAACACGGACAACCGCAGGGCTGCCCGATCCTAGGTTACGTAGGCTATAAGCAGCAGAAGCCCCTTCAGCAATCTGAAGGAGATTCTCGCCTACCCCGCCCGTAATGGGGGTATGCCCCAGGGAACCCTTTAGGCTAAGGTACATACTAGTACTTGTGGCAGATTACTAGACCGCTAGTTACAGCAACTGCGCTGAACTGACCGTAAAGAATTGTGCCTGCGCCAATGCCTACACCCGTAAGTGCAGCACTGCTCTGGTCAACATTGTTTGCTGTAAGTACTGAAAAGTTAGTATCAGTAACTAGTTGAATAGCTCCGTATCGTTGACCAGTGACGGAGTCACCGGAGTTAAGTACCTCTGATCCAACCGAGGAGAATTCTAGGGTATTGTTTCTTGATGAACTCATAGTGTTTGTTTGTTGTTGTCTATCGAGCTTGTCGATTTACGTAAGTTGAGAACCGATTGTTGACGGTATTATTGTTAGTGATCAAATCAACTCTTTCTAGTTCAAGAGCTAGATACTGCTGACCATTCTGTTCTTCGGTGATTGCCTTGTCCGTCTGACCATCCATACGCAGGAAGTCAGCATAGGAGGTATGCGCAATAAAGTTAAAAAATTCAGCGGGAACAAGTTCAGTGCTGTTCAGATAATCCGACGATGTTGTGAACGGTTGAAATTCCTTTTTGTAAGTAACAAAAACACCTGAGTCAGAAGAACTAACAACATTTAAAATGTGCGCACCAATTGAATCAACATAAAATTCGTACTCAACAGTCGAGTTGTTTAGGAACGGCTGGTTCCTATGGATACGGATGAATTCACCAATTGTGTTTTTTGTTCCCTCAGCGTAGGGAACTGATTGGTCCGCACTTAGTGTGCGCTCCTCACCAGCCACCAAGTACCTCGGCCACGCTTGGCTAATGTTGTAAGCCTCGTAGAACCTACGGTTAATGAAGTTTGCGATATTAACCTGCTCGCTTGGTGCAAACGAACCAACCCCCGAAAGGGATTGAATCAACTCGTATAAATCGCCGTATGTTCTAGTCTGCATTATAATTTATTCGGACTTAGGTCACTGAACTTACGCTGGAAGTATTTTAGAAAATTAACGGAATGAACCTCTGCGTGACCGTACTTCTTGATTAGGCGAAAGTATTCACGGGGTGGCATAGTTGCCACGCACTTCCCAAGGAGGGGGTGCGTCTTTCCGATGTTGGCAGTAGCATCCCTACGAGCTAAGTCGTATCGATCTTTCTCGGTTGCTACTTCGTGATCAAGGCTAGCTTTGACCTCAGCTCTGAGAGCTGCATCAATGTCCTCGTCGGACAAGCCCTGGGGTTTGTTTACAATTTGCATAAATAAAAAAAAAGGAGAGGGGCTGGGATCGGACCAACCCCTCTCCAAATTGAATTAGCTTACGTCCTGGATTAAGCCGTGAGCCTGTGGGTGGTAAACACCGAGGGTCAGAGCGCAATCAACGAAACCACGTTCGCCGCCACCTTGATTAGGTAGACGAGTTGAACCCATAGGGATCAGTTCGTGTACACCGTAGTACTCAGGATTGAGCAGGTAGCCACTGGAGTTAGCTGTAGCACCACCGAAGTTAGGCATACAGTCAGGGTTAGCATTGACGATCGAAACGATACCGTGATCGCTTTGATACATTTCAACACTGAGCTTAATCGCTGCAACACCACCATCGTAGTTTACGTTACGGATGCTAGTTTCTGTAGAAACAGTTGACAAGCGAGCGAAGTCGCTGATGACACGGCGGAGGCCAACGTCAGCAACAAGAACCAAACCGTTGGACACACCATTAACTTCGAAGATGCTCGAAATGATGTCGTTCAGTGCAGTCTCGCTGAAAGCGTTTGCAGCGGACTCGGTAGTTGTGTAGATGCTAGAAGCAGGAGTTGTGAAGCCAACAGGTACAGTTGTTGCAGCAGCACCCGAGTCAATGAAGCCACCAAGGCCAGTCATCTTATAAGGAAGAGCGGCAGTAGCTTGTTGTTTAACGTTAGCGGAGCAAAGTGTTGCTTCGATGTCACGCTTGAGTTCACGGATTGCTTTAGCTTCTGCTTGTGCAATTTTAGCTGGACCAACAGAATCAACAGCTTCCTGAAGATCGGATACACGATAGTCCCGGCGGAACTTTTGTGTGTAGTTGCCCATACGAGCACGACCAGCGAATTGGTCAGTGAATGTACCGATGTCATCGCCTTCGACGATGCCAGCAGTGCTAGGTGCGCTGAGAGAATCTACTGTCCACTCTGTGTTAGTAGCTGATGCGCGTTGCTTTTGTGCAGATGAAAGGATCGGAGTTTCTTCTGGGGCCAAGATGGTAAGTACATCTGTGAGGTCCTCACGATTGGAAACAGCCGAACCGTTATTATCTACGTCATAGGTATTTGAGAATGCCATAATGTTATATAATTTGTGTTATCGGGTTTTTAATTGTTGTGTTCGGAATTTGATGAAATCGCCTTTATCTCCGCTAGTTTTATATTGTTGAGCTAGTTTCTGAATTGCTTTCGTTGGGGTGTTAGATGATTTTTCAGTCGCTGCGGACACGGATCCTACCTGCTTGGGTGGGTTTAATGTTGCCGATGCTGGCTTCTCAGCCTTGACTGGTGTTCGTCCCCACAAGCTATTTGCTGCGTGTGCCATTAGGTATGGCATCTGTGCGGACACATCCGGGGCAAGGGACTGTAACATCTCTTCCACTCGTTTATCCTGCATAATAGCATTGTATTGATGGCGAACATCATTGTCCTCACCGCTGAGCCAAGAGAGTTCTTCGACTGCCTTCGCTTGGAAGGATTCAGCCAATTGCTTGCCTTGCTCTTTGGATTGCACCGCTTTTAGTTGGGAGGGTAGGAACTTATCACGGGACTTACGGGAGTTCAATAAACTCTTGCGTACGTCAGCCTTGGTTAATTCCTGTCCATCAACTGTTACGACTACATCTTCGGGCGCATATCCGTCTGCTTGAAACAACGTATCCTCTGCCCACTCGATTACGGAATTTACTTCCTCGGCCTTTTCCTGTAGGGCTTCAATTGTATTCAATGAAGCGAAAGGATTGTTAGCTACTGTTTCGGGTGCTTTGAGCGGATCTGGTGCTTGCTGCAGCTTGGCTTCCAATAAGCTTATACGTTCTTCAGCTGCTTTCCGCTTTGCGGTAAGCTCACCAAATCTCGCAACTGCTCGACTGCCAAGTTTTTCGGATAGTTCACGAAGGTCTGCTTCGGACATATCATCTAGATCTAATTGTGAAAGAACATTTTCGGTCGGTGCTTCCGCTGGAGTTTCCTCCTGCTCTTCACTAACCTCTGCTTCAACTTCGGGGGTTTCCTCCTGGACTACTTCTTCCGTGGATTCCTCCTCGGTCGGCGCAGGCTCTGGTGTAGATCCCAAGCGTCTGGTAACGAAATCAGACGCTGTAATATTTGTATTTTCCACTGCTGTTTCTACGGACGCAGAGTTCTCCGTTGGTATTTCATCGGTCATATATTTGTTTGTTTCCACTCCTTAACGCCGAGCGATGGCGATGTAAATATAGTAACACAGTGTGCAACCCCACTTGGGCTAGTCAGTTTGTAGTGGGATTCCTTTAATAGAATTGAAGTTGGACAGATGCAGGATCTGATCGTAGCTCAGGATTCTTCCCGATAGCTGCTGGATCTTATCAATGCTTGCTTCGTGCAATTCTGATATTGTCTCCTCACGTAATTCACTGATTACCCGCAGGTATCTGATGAACGAATCGTGAGTGAGTAGTGTGTTTAAATCGTCTTGTAGGTTCATATTATTTTGTTAAAAATCCAGATTCATTAATTTTTGAATGAATTACTTCGGCGTACTGATCTGCTTCTGCTTGACTATTGAATGATGGATAGCGATCTAGCCCATTTGACTTTGCTAAATCAACAGCATCATCATTTGATAATTGCTTACCATCAACCATTGTTGGTATTAATAAATGTTTTTGCTTGTCTCCTTCTCCAAAGGTAAACGTTCCTATTTTAACATTACTATTGGTTCCATCCTCATTTTTAACTGATGGGAATTTACCAGGAAATATTCTAACATTCGGTTTATTCATATTATTTGGCTGATGATCGCATTAAATTAACTGTACGGGGACCCCTGGACTTAACCTGCTTGTACCATTCGCTGTCCACCATTTCATCCGCTGCTTTGCTGTAGTCATTTGCTTCCAAGCCTTCACGCATTTTTTTGAATTTATTTAGTTTAGTGAGACCAAGGTTAAAGGACATATCCACGATTGCCTTCTTTACCTTTTCTGGTCTCTTGGCAAATCCCTTGTCAAACTTTTGAGCATCGTTAAATGCTTGGGTCAAGCTGTAGTTATATAGGGTTTTTACTTCATTCTCACTTAATTCCCTTCCGTCAAAAAGCTCATTAATATCAATACCTTCCTTCTTCAGTATCTTTCGATTACCTCCGTCCTCTAGGTTGAAGCCCACTCCAATAGTTCGATGACCCTTACTGTCCTTGTATACCTTGGGCTTAACCCCCTCATTGAGGGCAATCATATTGTAGTATTCTTGCGCACGAAGTTCTTTAGCTCGGCGAATGCCTTGCTCCATCACTGATACATTACTGGCTTTACCCTCCATAGCTTCCTCCTCCCGATGGTAATCCCTGTGTCTGTACTTCGCCGATTGAAGCTGCCTCGGTTCCATATAGTCCGTTCTGGGTTGCATTGACTTGCTGCTGTTGAGCAAACTGATACTGACCAGCATACTTCTGAAGACGAGCTGCAAAAGCTTCGTCCGACTGCAGTCGCCCTGAAATGTCCGGCTGGGACACATACTGTTGGATGATCTGAAGGGCAACTTGGCCGCCATTCGGGCGAGCTGGCATTTCCATCCCGGAGTAAATCTTAGCCAAGTCATCCGTTACAAACTGAGTTATTTGTTCAGCAGCTACCTTTGCTGGCTGTAGAATAGTGTCCGCAAGTACTGGGTCAATTGCTTGGGCTGCGAGATCAAGCAGTGAGTCCACATTGATTCGACCATTGCGGTCGAGTGCAGTGAGTGCAGTGATCTGCTGTAGCTTCTGCTCCTGTGAGTTAGCATCTGAGTTCAGTACATCATAGCTAATCATAATGTCAAAGTTCTCATTGGGGTCACCCTTAGTGAAGGTCTGCGGGTCTGCATTGCCAGTTACTCGGAAGAATACTTCATCTGGTCCAAAGCGTTGGAAGCACTTGAATGCCATAGCCATAACCTCAGCCGAGTGCGAAAGGAACTTGTCCACGAGGAACTGCTTACGGATTTGGCTAATGGATGATGTTTCATCCAGTCCAACCAGTCGGTCAGCTTGTTCCTCTAGTGTCTTCTCAATTTCAATTGAGCCAGTAGGGGGTGGGGGTGTTGGAGCAAAGTCCAAGTCGCCCTTGCGGCGATAAGGAATCATACGACCAGGACCCCAGTCCGTTGGTGCTTGACCTACGGGGTGAAGAATTGGCGGAAGTGTAGCTAAGCTATTGCGGTCAACTCGGGAGTCACGCTCTACCTTAACTTGGTTCTGAATGCCACGGAGTACGTCCGGGATAGTCATTACGTCATAGAGTCGCTTGCTGTCCTCGGATAGCTTAGTGACTACAACTGGGTAGTCCTCGTATCCATTCAGCAATTCAAACTTTGCGAATCCTGGTGCTTCCTCGTTACCATCGAACTCACGATGAAAGACTGTGCAGTAGATTCCTTCGGATCCATCCTCTTCGTCAATTAAACGTTGGTATCCGTAGATTAACTCAATGAGTTCATTTGCCTCGTATTGATCATCTGTTAGACCAGTTGATCGACGTGCTTCGAACTCATTCTCGATGCCGCTAGTGCTTACACCACGATAATGTTCAATGATGTAATCAACGAAGTCCTCGTCCCATCCATCGGTGACAACCTTGTTCTCTAACTCCTGTGGAGTGTAGTAAGTCTTCCAGAAGCAGTAGGGAGAACGCTGGGGATCTGTAACGTACGGAGGAAAGAGGAAGTCCCCATCGGGGGCTAGTGTTTTTACTTGGGGTGCATCAACCTGTCGGCGCACAACGGGCAGTTGAGTTACTCCTGTTTTTCGTAATGTTTTGAGTGCTGCTTTTGCCCTTCGTGTTGTAACGCCTGGAAATGTTGCCTTGAGCAAATCGATGATCTCATCATCGGCTTCGCCCGTTGTGATTAATTGTGCAATATCTGGAGCAATTTGCGCAATTTGATTAAGGTCTAGCTCCTGCAGGAACTTGCGATCCTCCTTGTGCCAACCTACGTAAGTGATTAGGATACCACGCTCTAGGAGGTAGTTAGCACCTAACTCCATCTCACGTCCAAAACGTGGAATGTATCCGCTTGATACCATCCATTTGAGGAAACCAGAGACTAGCTTCGAACGTGCAATGTCAGTTACCTCAGTTGGGAACGCACGAACATTGGATCGGTTCAGTGAAGATGAGAACAATGATACCAGTCGGGTGATGCGCTCGTCGATGACGTGGCTCTCCATATCCGATGCTCCCTCCCAGGGGAATGCGTCCGCACCGTGCTTGCGGTGATCACGGCTTTTACCAGGCCACCAATTGCGGCGGTCATCATAGCTACTACGGCATAGGTCGAAATACGATGACAGCTCGGTTACGGTCTGGTCATAGGCATAGCGTAAGGTCTTCACGCTTGGATCCTTGCCAACATATGTGAGTGCTTTTGATGTAGTCTCGTTTTCCATAAATTATTTAGTGATTTTCATTTTGGCTACTGACGAACTGGTGCTTTGATCCACTTGTACTTTGGTTCGTTATTAGAATTGTCAGCCTCGATGTGTATAACTTTACCATCCAGTTTACCAGATAGGGCAAGTGGGATACTGACTGGAACCTTCTTGCCGAGTTCCTTTATTCTAGCTAGAACAAAACGCTTGTTTGGTGCTTGGTTAATAACTATTCCTCTGAAGATTGTTGTCATAGGAATGAGGTCATCTAGGCAGTGCTGTCCCTCTTCGGACATCCATAGGTTCTTGCCCCTTCCCGTGATCATATCCTCCTCAAGGCTGTGGGTGGCGATCTTATGGATTTCTTCAAATGAAATCCCGTATTCTTTTGCTAGTTCTGATAGTCGTTTCTTTGGCATTAGTATCCTCCTTTATTGTTCTTGGTTGCTTGCATTGATGCGTCCGACATAAAGTCCGGACCGTCTCCGCTGTTTGACATTCGCAAATATCGGATGACATCAAAGAAGTCCTTCAGGGCTTCCTCTGGTTTTCCACCTGCGTTGTAGTTAATGAGACTGTCAACGAGGTTGCCGCAGTCCGAATGAATGTAACACCTGGGTCGATTGATTGCATCGATCTCTACGTTTGGATTGTAGTTGAACCAGTCATCCAGTGCTGTGATGCCACGCTCCTCCATCTTGCCATCGGACGGGACGAAGCTTAGGCCGAAATCATAGAAGGATGTAAAAAGATCATCATTGTTCTCATTCTCCCTTGCGAAGAAACGGGAGTCCCCGATTCGCTCAGTTACCTCAATGCCTAGATCCTCTTCGATTTCTTCGAAGAGTTCGCAGTATCCCTCGACGTTTAGTCCAATCTTTTTAGCTGCTGGACCGTACTTCCACTTTGGATCTCCGAACATTGCCCACTCCCCGTAGGTGCTCCTGTCGGGCCATTCCCTGCGGATAAACACTTCGCCGTTTTCATTTACCCCAGCCCAGATGGCTGTGTAGTTTCTTGCGCCAGCGGGGTCAACCACCTGATAGCAGGTGAACTTGGACTTATCCGAAATGTCGGGGAACGCCATCCCGTACTTATTGGGTTCATCGCTGAGGACATTTACTTCTGTATTAAAATTGGGCAGTAGAGAATTCACTGACTTGACCGGAAGTCCGTATGCACGAACCTTGATCTCGTCCTCGGGTCGACCAGCTAGGTCCTTTGCGATACGCTCGTATCCGCCGAATGGGTTCTCGTCGGAGTGAAGATATACTACGCCTGCATCCCTGCTTGGGCTGTATTGGCATATGGGAACTTCTTTATTGTGAAGCAAGGCCGCTGGCCTTGTCTGAGTGGTTTCCGCACCCTTGAGATATTCAGCAATGAATGGTGTGTATCCATCAATTGGCGTAAAGCCAATGATCATCTTGGAGTCCCGTGTAGCTAGTCGAAACCGCAGGGTATTGACTAGGGCAGCGTCACCTAGATATTCGTCAAGCCAAGTGCCGATGTTCAAGCCCTTGGGATCCTTGAAGCCGAACTCAAATCCCTCCAGTATGGTGGAGTTATTGGAGTACTGGGTGTATGTCTTGAAGTCCACCCGTGTGCGAGTATCGGGAAACACGAATGAACTACCTGTGAATCCATTCTGCATTGAATAGTTGATGTAGCCCTCAATACCCTTGGTCTTCTTCTTGAACTCCTTGGGCATCATCTCCCAGATTGCTGGCTGTTGAACCTTGATTGACGTATCCGCATTTTGCGAAAAGCAAACAATGTGACCTCCCTCGGACTCAGTCACTGCCTCCATTACCATTTTTGCGCAACCTGTCGTTTTGCCACTTCTGTTTCCACCGAGTGCAAGGCACTCATTGAATTCTTCAAGTGCCTCCCTGGCTCTACTCCAACCGGGTAGGTCGAACCCATAACGTAGGGGATCGCTCACGGATGCTTTGATCCTACCCTCGTGAGCAAGATAGAGCTGCTCTAGCAGCTTGGGGTCATTCTCCGCTAGGTATATAATCTCCTCGTCACTTGGGGACGGCAGGATTGGGTGGTCGCTGAAGGATAGTTCCATACTTAGTGCTCGTATTCGTCCTCGTCCTCGTCCACTAGGTCTTCCCAGTCGAGTTCATCCACCTCGGAGTTCAGATCCTCTACGGCTTCAGTCATAAGCATCTTGCCTACCCTGTAGTTCGTGTAGTCATAGAACAGATCCCCGCCTTCATCCATAACGATGAAGCAGAAGTTGTGAAAGTGTTCTCCTAGTATTCCACGAATTTGGTCGTAGATAATATCTGGATCTTCAGCGTCAGTCATTTGGTCCTTGGTTGTTCGGTTCTGGGGAGCTTGATTTTATTTGACTTGGTTTTTTTTGACCAGTCAATGTCGTCGTAGTTCTTACGCTGCTTCTCAGCATTATGCCCCTTACGGGGTCCGCTTCCTTTAGTACTCATCTGTCTCTATCGTATTGCCGCCAACTTCATAGAATGCTTCACTTATGCTCTGTGAGTAATACCCCAGGGCGTGGCACATACGCTGCATTATCTCTGCCATTTGAATAGCGGTGAGGTCATTGTACTTAGTACTCAATGATACTTCTTCGTCGTAGTGTTCTATTGTTATCTTCATAATGTTTTATGTCTTGGGTAGTTCTTGTTAGCTTCATCCATCTTCATAGCTAACTCCAGAACCATATGCTCGCTCCAGCCAGAAAAGGGTCCACGCATAAAAACTTGGGTGAGGTCATCGGAGTCCCACTTTTGATACTTCTTGAGCGTCAGCTCAATCCAGTGGTCAGTTGCTAGCTGCCATTCATTCAGTGTTTCGTGGTGCTTGCTCATATTAATCCTCTACTTCGATTACTTCCGCTTCTTGCATCTGCTCCAGCCGTGAGCGGGCAGCGGCCAGTGTCTCCTCGTAGTCCTGCTGTGTTATTACCTGTCGCTCCTCTGTGATAGAGGTGGCTTCACCCCTGGAGGTCATAGCCTCCCGGAAGGAGTTAGCCTTTGCTATTGATAGCTCCTTGAGATCACGGAAGCTGACATCAAACTCTGGGTCTGTCTCCATCTTGTCCCGCACCTTCTCAATAAGATCCTCCTCCAAGGAGGATATGTTTAAATAGTTCTTGGCAGAGATCTTGCCCGCAATATCCCGCAACTTTCCCAAGTGGTCAGCGTAGTCCACTAGGATATTCAGTATAGTACAACGGGAGTACTTGTACTTCTTCACTAGGGCAGTCTGGCTAGTACCCTTGCTGTAGAGGTAGAGTATCTTAGCCACCTTCTCTGGGTCATACACGGATAGGCTCTTGATCTGCGCAATCTCCTTCACTTGCACAACTTGCGAAATTGCATCCTGTATGCTGTCGCAGAGCTGCTCCTTTGCGTCTTTAATCTCCTCCATATTGAGAATGAATCTCATTATCATTATTATGTCAAGTATTATTAATTGCTTGACTGTAGGGATTTACATCTATGGTATGATGGAATCATAGTCAGGAGGTAAACCCCAGTGCGGGCGAAAACGATCTCCGAGGATAGCCACTCGTATGACATTAAACTACACGGTACTACCTTGGGAAGGTCGCCTCTTGGGAACAAGGGTCGCCCCACTGTAGTATAGGTTGTCTCCCCTGATGATGCCAAGAAGGGAGACTTAAAATATATGCCTACAACTTATGGATAACTATTCGATAGTACCTAGTCCGACACTTGTGTCTACGTTGTAGCAGCTTTGTAATGGCGAAGCTGTGTCAATTAACGTAGTAACTCAGTTACAGGTAACGACAGCAAGCCCCCATAGGGGCTGTGTGCGAGTTCACAGTTTACCCAGGGTGGCTCCTTGGGGGAGCCTTGAGACGCAAATTTTTTTAACTGGGAGTATATGTATATAATATATAAATTTCGTTTGAAAATTTACCCCCACCACCCCCTAAAAACCTGGCTTACCCTGGAACGGTTAGACGAATTGTATTGTAAATCTGGATACACGTAGTTGCTTTGTGGATACGTTCCATTGACTAATCATTAACAGTTAGTAATCCGGGGCTAACTTAGCGCACGTTAGAGATACTGTAGTGGATTTGTGGATACGTGTAGTGGATTTGTGGATACGCGTGAATAAAGTAATTCTTTTCTACGTTAGAGATATATCGGCAAACCCTTGTCCTCACATAACGGGTGTCAGAATAGGCAATATAATCGGCAAAATGTTACTTGAATGTATTTAGTAACGTTATATCGGTGATACATATTTAATTAATTTCAATTTATTTTCGTTTGTAAGTAGTTGAGTGACAACGTTTTAACTTAAATACACTTTTAAACTTAAAAAAAAGATTCGTCATTGGGCGAAAAGTAGTCACTTTAATTGTCATCGCTGACTTTTACATTGATAAGCGACACCTTCGGGTGATGGGAATGTTAAGTTTTTAGAAATTTTTACTCTTCGTTGTGATGGCGTTAAAACTAAAATTCTAGCGGGGCTTATGGCATTTTCCATTTTTTGGATTCGATAGTGTCACCTATAGGCGCGACTTCTCAATATTCACATTTTAGCAAACACTTTGCCGCTTCGACTTGTCAGCCAGCAAAGTTTAAATTGCCCATTGAATAAGTACAAAATTGAGCGAATTTTATGACGTTTGGCAACGCAGTAAAATTTAGGCAACCCAAGTAGGAAAACCGAACGGGTTGCGCTTAAACCCACTGACAATTCAGTCAGCCGTTGCAAGTCGGCACAAAGGGTGAGCAAGCAAACAATGAAAGCAAAGAACACTCCAAACCTTTGGCGTGATACGGCAACAAAGCCAAAAGTGGCGGACTGGTCGTATGACAGTACCAAAGTAAAACGCAAGTCCCACAGTGAGCGCAAGCGCACTGTTAGAGCATCAGGGCGGAAATTACCCGCTGTCAATCCAAGTGTATCAATCACAGTATCAACCGTCTCACTGGCAAGCCTAGGGCTTTCCTTTGGGGCAAGCCGAGCATAAAACAATGACAACAATACAAACAAAGTACGGTGCGATGCACCTATACGAAACCGTGGACGAATTGGAAAACTTTTCCTATGACGACTGCGTAGAGTGGCTCGAGTTCAATGACTCCAACGGGTGCTACTCAATCGAAGACCAAATTGCCGAATTCGGCGAATATCTACCGCTGTGGGGTATGAAGCAAATGATCCTGGAGCAATGTGACTAACTCAAACCAAAGAAAAATAATGAACAGCTATAAAACAGAACTATACAAAGTCAGCTTTGGGCAGTCGGAATATGATGGCCTAAAAGAGGTATCAATTGAGAAGTTAAGCGATGAGAGCGACTATCGCACATACTACAGCTTTCCAAGGCTATGCAATTATTTAGTGGAGCTTATTTATTCAGGGAAAATGAGCCGCTCCGAAGCTTCAAAGACTATTGCCAAGGCAATGATTCACCTAACTAGCTAAAGGAAAATATGAACAGAACAATAGCAAAACACAATGATCGTGAGATCGTTCGCAACCTCCAAGCCTGGATCGACATTGCAACTCGAAAGCAAATGCGAGAAGGCAAGGCGTGGTACAAGGAAGCGCAGCAATTCACTCGCTACTTATCCAAGACTCACAAGGTGGACAAGTATATCGTGGCAGCAGTGACAAGCGCACTGAGTCCAAACAACAAGTGGGAGCGCAATAAGTTTGATGCAAACTCACTGATCTATGCCTTTATGACGGGGCGAAGCATTGACAGCTTCAAGGTCTGTACTTATAACGCAAACAAGCGCAAGGCTTGGTCAATAATGACGGACGGTGCAGAGATAGCGGCGAAGAGTCCAAAGACTCACGCCTTTGCAATGAACATCGGAAGACTCAGTGAGAAACACGTGACTATCGACAAGTGGCACATCAGGGCGTGTCTATGCAAGCCAAGTGAGGGCATCGTGGACACCGCCGAAAGTGTGACAAGCGCACAGTACAGAAGGATCGAAGCAATCACCGCCAGGCTGGCGGAGGAAAACAAACTCAAGGCGTACCAATTACAGGCTGTAATATGGGTCGCCATCAAACAAAACTGGAACAGATAATGGATCATACAACAATAGATACAATAGAAGTAAATGGCAATGACGTGGACGTTCGTATCACTTGGGAAGTGGAAGAGTGTGAATGCACGAGTGATTGCGGCGACACCGAGGTCACCGAGCGTTGGGTCGAAGCAACTCCGCTACTAGCGGAGCAAGTTGTCACTCTCTCTGATGCGAGGGAGGTAGTGTACGAGGTGTACGAGTTCGGCGAGGAAACAATCAGCTACTTTGACGAGGCTGTCGTGATGGCAGTCGAGAATGAAGTAATAACCTACTAAAGAAAGGAATAAAATGAAAAGCATAAAGGAAGTACTAATGGATCGTGATGGAATGAGTGAAGACGATGCAATCGATCTAATCTCTGACGCACAGGATGACTTCAACTATCACGTAGATCGGGGCGAGTTAGCCGCAGCGGAAAACATCTGCTCAGTATGGTTCAACCTTGAGCCGGATTACTTAATCGAATTCTTTTAACCAATAACGAAAGGAAAAAATGACAATACAGCACAATGACAGCGACAGAAAATTAGCGATAGACCTAGCGACGGCACTGGTCGAAGACAGGATGCCTGAGGGTACGGTATGGACTGACCGAGAGGACGGCAGCGAGGGCTTCACCGAGCCAGCACAGGATATGTTCAACGAACTACACGACATCATTTACACTAACCTAACATCAGAGGACTAAACAATGGAAGCAATGGATATATACCACATACTGGTGGAGGATAGCATCGCAACACCATCAGAAATCTCGCTTGTGACATCAGTCACTAGCTTATACGAAGAAAGTTATCTTGACATCTTGTTCATCCGGACGGGGTGTCGCTCAATAGAGGAATACCAAAGGGACTAAACTATGACAACACACACACTAGAAACAATCAAGGCAAGCACCTGCAAATTAATGCGGGAGGACATCAATGAAGCACTCCAAACTATCCAAGACAAGTACGGGGTTAGCGCAAGGGTGGAGGGTACAGTTAAGTACGATTCACACACTGCCACCTTCAAGGTGGAGGTAGGAGTGATCCAGGACGGGGAAGTAATGACTAAAGAGCAGCAGTTCCTCAATAAGAACTGGAAGATCATTGGTATAAGTGACGAGCGTATGCTCAACACTATGCTCCGATGCCCAAGGGGTAAGTTCTATTACCTCCGAGGGTACAAGCAACGCGCATACAAGCGACCGTTCATCATCGAGGATGCCATCACTGGCAAAAGGTATATGACTACGCCCAATGCCGTGAAGACAATGGACTTAGCCGACAGTAAAGTTTAACACTAACAATAACATCAACCGAAATATAAATGTGGATACTACCAAAACAATTAATCACCTCAGCCTCTGCTCTGGCTACGAAGGAATCGGAAGCGGACTCTCAAGAGTTCTCCCAACTCTGCGCAACATCGCTTACGTGGAGAGGGAAGGATTCCCAGCCGCAAACCTGGTTGCGAAGATGGAAGCGGGAGCCCTGGCTCCAGCACCTGTCCATACGGACGTTAAGACCTTCCCTTTCGCAGACTTTCGTGGATGCGTGGACATCCTATCTGGTGGATTCCCGTGCCAACCCTTCAGCTCTGCCGGAAAACGTCAAGGCGTTGAAGATCCCCGACATCTCTTCCCATACATCGCCGAGGGAATCCGAGAGTGCCAACCATCAATTGTCTTTCTCGAAAATGTCGAAGGAATTCTTAGCTGCCGAACGGGAGATGGTGAACCCGTTCTCCAATATGTCCTGCGAACGCTGGAAGGAATGGGTTACCGAGCAACGGCGGGAGTATTCAGTGCGGCTGAAGTTGGCGCACCACATCAGAGAAAGCGGGTCTACATCTTGGGCTACGCCGCAAGCATTCGACCACGTGAACATCGTGAGGACACCGGAGAAGTTAGCTCAGACCAGGGCGGAGAAGAATGCGGGCTGTATGAACCTCAGAGAGCAAGTGCATTACCCCAAGATGGATCACAGTCGGAAGGCTGCAAAGAACTGGCCAACCGCAACGACGAGAGATCACAAGGGCGGATATGTGGGGGGCAGGATGCGCAACGGCAAGGTGTCGATGGATACCTTGGACGTAGCGGTGCAAGCTCACATCAAGGGTGGCCTTCTCGACCAAGCGAACCCCAGCACGACTGGGAAGAGCCGAGAGTTACAGTGGCCAACACCGAGAGCCAACAAGGTACAGCCCAAGATCACCGAGGAGAACCGGTCGCAACTTGCGACCAGAAAGAAGTCAAACTTAGAGGAGGAGATAGCGGGTCACTGCGGCAAGGCAGTGGGTCAACTCAATCCCGACTGGGTGGAAAGTCTAATGGGTCTTCCAACAGGGTGGACAGACTTCGCCTTCTCGGAAATGGAGTAGTACCTCAGACTGCCACCAAGGCTTTCGTTACATTACTCAATCGCATCCTGTGAATAGATACTGTATCAAGGTAATGAGGCACGATATGCCAAAGACCATCGACATCAATTACAAGTGGGCTAACACTGAGAAGGACGCAGTGAAACTCATACTAAAAAAGACAATGGATAAGAGCGGGGTATGCGTTTTCAAACGTGGAGGCACAGGCAGGATCCTATCAATAGAAAAAATATAAAACGATTATGAAAAAATATAACACGCATAAGAGGGAGCCATCCCTCACTGAAGACTTAGCACAGGGTACACTCAGTGGTATCCTGTTTGGACTAGCATTCGCACTAGCAATTGTTATCATCGGGACAATTGGTAATGCTATTGGTCTATGATCACAAGCCTACTATGGCTGCGCCGTAGGCGTTACACACATCGTGTATCGTTCGGATGTAATCCAAGGGTACTCACCTGGAAAATTACTGTCAAGGATATAACAACCAACAACGCCCAACAGGGCGCACACATTATGAAACCACTAAGCGAAACATACAAAGTATCATACATCGACTGGCAAGATGACGAAGGAAACTGCGGCACAAGCTACGCAATCATCCTTGAAGCTGAATCA
>Ga0102815_10001269_pt1 | contig 15948 bp, 16 predicted proteins | sample ColrivemetaGS759_FD_79113 | JGI IMG/M metagenome (GOLD analysis project Ga0102815, IMG submission 79113) | Estuarine microbial communities from the Columbia River estuary - Ebb tide ETM metaG S.759 | ecosystem: Environmental > Aquatic > Marine > Intertidal zone > Estuary | place: USA: Columbia...
AATATCCGTATTAACCTGTTTGTTATATAAATAATAGTTTGTACATTTGCACTCCCTTTTTAGGGAGAAAAATAAATGTTTAATTATAACAAAGAATTTAATTGTGAATACATTGAGTTACAAAACAGTGTCAGCTAACAAAGTAACCGCTACTAAAGAGTGGGTTCTAGTTGATGCAGACGGCCAAACGTTGGGTCGTCTAGCTTCTAAAATAGCCATGCTAATTAGAGGTAAGTACAAAACTAACTACACTCCTCACGTAGATTGTGGAGATAACGTAGTAGTAATCAACGCGGAAAAAATCAATTTAACTGGAAAAAAATGGAATGACAAATCTTATATTCGTCATACAGGTTATCCAGGTGGTCAAAGATCATTAACTGCAACAGAAATGTTCCAAAAAGATCCAACTCGTTTAATTGAGAAGGCAGTAAAAGGGATGTTACCAAAAAACAAATTAGGTAGCGCTTTGTACAGAAACTTGTATGTTTATGCAGGAACAGAACATAACCAAGCAGCACAAACTCCTAAAGTTATTAACCTTAACGACCTTAAATAATGGATACAATACACAAAATAGGTAGAAGAAAAACAGCTGTTGCTCGTATTTATCTTTCTGAAGGTAAAGGAAACATTACTGTAAACAAAAAAGACTATAAAGATTATTTTACAACTTCTCATTTACAATATAAAGTATTACAAGCTTTAAATTTAACAGATAATGCTACTGCATTTGATATTAAAGTAAATGTTTTTGGTGGAGGAATAACTGGACAAGCTGAAGCTATTCGTTTAGCAATATCAAGAGCTTTAGTTTTCTTAAACGAAGAAAATAGATTAATCTTGAAGCCAGAAGGATTACTTACAAGAGACCCAAGAATGGTTGAACGTAAAAAATTCGGTCAAAAGAAAGCAAGAAAAAAATTCCAATTCTCAAAACGTTAATAGTTTTATTGAATTGTTTCACCAAATTATTTGGTGGTTCATTGAAATTAAAAATAAAAACAAAGTTGTCGTTGTTCAGTCAATGACTGATACAAGTTTAGCATCCAAATAGGGAAGATCGATTATCGCTACTTCCCTATTGCTAACTCTCAACGGAACGTAAACTAAATACAGATGACAAACATAGAAGTTCAAGAATTATTAGACGCAGGTGTACACTTTGGTCACCTAACAAGAAAATGGGATCCAAACATGGCTCCTTATATATATGGAGAGCGTAATGGCGTTCATATTATAGATCTTTACAAAACTGCAGCAAAAATTGATGAAGCAGCAGATGCTTTGAAAAAAATTGCAGCATCAGGAAGAAAAATTCTTTTTGTAGCTACAAAAAAACAAGCAAAAGAAATCATTTCAGAAAAATCAAAAAGCGTAAACATGCCTTACATCACTGAAAGATGGCCAGGTGGTATGTTGACTAACTTTGTAACTATTAGAAAAGCTGTTAAAAAAATGTCATCTATTGACAGAATGAAATTAGATGGCTCTTTTGATGCTCTTTCTAAAAGAGAAAAATTACAAATTAACCGTCAACGTGAAAAACTAGAAAAAAACTTAGGTTCAATTTCTGATATGACACGTTTACCTGGAGCACTTTTTATTGTAGATGTTAAAAAAGAACATATTGCAGTTGCTGAAGCTAAAAATTTAAACATTCCAATTTTTGCAATGGTTGATACAAATTCTGATCCAAGAGGAATTGATTATGTAGTTCCTGCAAATGATGATGCATCTAAATCTATTAATAAAGTTTTAGGTTATATTACTGATGCTATTGCTGAAGGTTTGGCTGACAGAAAAGTTAACAAAGACAGTAAAGATTCTGACGAAAACGATAATTAATGTATAATAGTTGGATATAAATTCAACAAAAAATATAAATAAAATGGCAAACATTACAGCCGCAGAAGTAAACAAATTAAGACAATCTACCGGAGCAGGTATGATGGATTGTAAAAATGCACTTGTTGAAGCCGAAGGAGATTTCGACAAAGCAATTGATATTTTACGTAAAAAAGGACAAAAAGTTGCTGCTAATAGAGCTGATAGAGATTCATCAGAAGGAGCGGTAATTGCATATGTTAATGATGACAATACTAAAGGTGTTATTGTTTCATTAAATTGTGAAACAGATTTCGTTGCTAAAAACGATGCTTTTGTAGCATTAGCTACTGAGTTCGCTCAAATTGCTGTTAACTACACTTCAAAAGAAGACTTTTTAAAAGCTCCTTTTGGAAACATAACAGTTGCTGAAAAATTAATTGAGCAAACTGGTGTTATTGGTGAAAAATTAGAAATTGGTGCTTTTGAATGTGTATCTGGTGCTTTTATTGGATATTACATTCACGCAGGAAACAAAATTGCTGCTGTAACAGCTTTATCTGCTAATGTTAAAGGAGCTGATGTAGTTGCTAAAGATGTTTCTATGCAAGCTGCAGCTATGGGTGCTTCAATTTTATCTTATAAAGATTTTACTCCTGAATTCGTTGCTTCTGAAACTGATGCTAGAATTGCAGTAATTGAAAAAGAAAACGAAGAGTTTAAAAGATTAGGAAAAACACTTAAAAACATTCCTACTTTTATTTCAAGAGCTCAATTAACTCCTGAAATTATTGCTCAAGCTGAAGAAGTAGTAAAAGCTGAATTAAAAGCTGAAGGAAAACCAGAAGCTATTTGGGATAGAATTTTACCAGGTAAATTAGAAAGATTTATTTCTGATAACACTACTTTAGATCAAGAATTATGTTTACTTGATCAAAACTTTATTAAAGACGAAAAAATCAACGTTGCACAATATGTTAGTTCATTAGGTGATGTTGTTGTTACAGACTTTAAAAGAGTTTCATTAGCTTAATACAAAACACTTAAATATTAAAAACTCGTCAAAATTGACGAGTTTTTTTTTACATTAAACTTTCTATACTATTTTCAAAATAATAAAAATCTATAAAAACAAACTTCTTTTACTTTTAAAGTATTTATTATATTTGCATAACTTAAAAAAATTATGGCTTACAAAAGAATTCTATTAAAACTAAGTGGTGAAGCACTTATGGGAGATCGCCAATATGGAATTGACCCCACTCGTTTAGCTGATTATGCTAAAGATATAAAAACAATTGTTGATAAAGGAGTGGAAGTCGCCCTTGTTATTGGTGGCGGAAATATATTTAGAGGTGTTTCTGGAGCAAGTAACGGAATAGACAGAGTTCAAGGGGATTACATGGGAATGCTTGCTACAATAATAAATGGTTTAGCTCTACAAAGTGCTTTAGAAGATGAAGGGATTTATACACGTCTTTTAACAGCAATTAAAATGGAACAAGTAGCAGAACCTTTTATTAAAAGAAGAGCTGTAAGACATTTAGAAAAAGGAAGAGTTGTTATTTTTGGTGGAGGAACTGGAAATCCTTATTTCACAACTGATACGGCTGCGGTTTTAAGAGCTATTGAAATTGGTGCAGATGTCATTTTAAAAGGAACTAGAGTTGATGGTATTTACAATTCTGATCCAGAAAAAAATAGCGATGCCATAAAATTTGACTCAATAACATATAAGGATGTTATGACTAAAGGCTTAAAAGTAATGGATATGACTGCCTTTGCATTAAGCCAAGAAAACAACTTACCAATTGTTGTTTTTGATATGAATAAAAAAGGAAACTTAGAAAAAGTAGTTTCAGGTGAAAATATTGGAACTATAGTTGATAAATAATAGTATAATTAAAGTTTTTCAATTATGAATGAAGAATTAGCTTTTATAATAGATAGCACACGTGAATTAATGCAAAATTCAATTGAGCATTTAGAAAAAGAATTCAGAAATATTAGAGCAGGAAAAGCAACACCTGCAATGTTAGGTGGAGTAACCGTTGAATATTACGGCTCTCAAACTCCGCTTTCTCAAGTAGCTAATGTAAGTACAATGGATGCCCATACAATAACTGTACAACCTTGGGAAAAAAAGATGTTACACGAAATTGAAAAAGCCATTATGATAGCTAACTTAGGGTTTAATCCTATGAATAATGGTGAAATTATAATTATAAATGTTCCAGTTTTAACAGAAGAACGTCGTAAAGAACTATCAAAGCAAGCAAAATCTGAGGCTGAAAATGCAAAAATTGGAATTAGAAATGACAGAAGAGAAGCTATGCAAGAAATAAAAAAAGCTGAAGCTTCTGAAGACATGAAAGCAAATGCAGAAATTGACATTCAAAATTTAACTGATAAATTTATTTTAGAGGTTGATGAACATTATAAAGTTAAAGATCTAGAAATAATGAAAGTTTAACTTTTAAAAAAGTTAAACTTATCCAAAAACAACTAAGCACTCCATTGAGTGCTTTTTTATTATCTATATTTGTTAAAAATTGAAGTTATACAACTCATGAAAAAAAGGTTCTTATTCATATTTCTGTTTCCATTACTCATTTTTTCTCAAAATCAAATTCAGGGAATAGTTATAGATAACACTACAAAAAAACCACTCCCTTTTGCTTCAATAATTACAAATACTAATGCAGGAACACTTTCAGATGTAGATGGTAAATTTTTTATTAAAACCACTTCCTCTTTTAATGAAATTACTGTTTCTTATATTGGATACAAAAAAGTTAATATCCCAATTTCAAATAATACTAACTACATAAAAATTGAATTAAATTCTTCAACTGAAAGTTTAAATGAAATTATTATAACTGCTAAAGAAAATCCAGCAATACAAATTATAAGAAGTACAATACAAAACAAGAAAGTAAACAATATTGAAACAGCCCTAAACTCTTTTAAATTCAATGCATACACTAAACTTTTAGTAACTGCAAATCCAGATTCTATAAATGGAAAAATAGACTCAATTTTTATTTTAAAAAATGGTGAAAAAAAGTTTTCAAAAATAGATTCCACAAATTTTAAATTTAAAAAAGAAATTAACAAACAGCATTTATATATTTCAGAAAAAATAGCAGAATATCAATTTCAAAAAGGAAAAAAAACAAAAGAAATAATTTTAGCTTCAAGAATGGCTGGCTTGCAGCAACCTATTTATGAATTATTAGCTGTAACATTTCAAGATTTTTCATTTTACAATGAATATTATACAATTGCAGGAACCAAATATATAAATCCAATAGCTGATAACGCATTAAAACACTACAATTATAAAATTTTAGATACTATTGAAAAGGATAGCAGAAAGTCAGTGCTCATTCATTATAAACCAAAAGTTATAAAAGATTTTACAGGAATTGAGGGCGTATTATTTCTTGATTTAGAATCTTTTGCTATTACAAAAGGCATTGCAGAATTAAAAGCAATTGTAAATGTTAAAGCCGAACAAAATTATACTTATTTAACTGAAAATACTATATGGTTTCCTTCAAACAGAAATATTGTTATAAAAAAAGGTGATAACAATGAAAATGTAAATTTATTTGGAGGAATTATAAAAGTTTCAAATTCTGAAAAGAATGATTCTATTGTGAATACAAGTAAAACTAGCCCCTCAGATATCACTTATTTTATTTCAAAAACTGAAAATTCCAATATTCAAATAAACATTCCTGTAATTGTAAAGAATTCTTCTTCAACAATACTTTTTAACGATGATGCAACTAAAAAAGATGATAAATATTGGAACATCTATAGAACTGACTCGTTATCTAACAGAGGAATATCAACTTATAAATATTTGGATAGTATTGCAAAAACTGAAAATATTGATAATAAAATTGCCATAGGAAGAAATCTGTTAAAAGGATATTTTCATACAAAATACATTAATTTAAATCTTGGGAAAATTATTAATCTTAACAATTATGAAGGATTAAGATTAGGTTTTGGAGGAATTACTAATCAAAATTTTTCAAGCAAATTTAAAATTGAATCCTATGTTGCCTATGGAACTAAAGACAAAGATTTCAAATATAGTTTTGGATCATCTTTAAGACTAAATAAAGATACTAATACTTGGTTTGGCGCTAATTTTACTAATGATTTAAAAGAAGCTGCATCAATGGATTTTATTGCTGAAAATACTTCATTTTCGCCTATAAATCCAAGAAACTTAAACATTGATAAATTTTATAATTATAAAACCATAAGTGCTTTTTTAGAACATGATATTCAGCCAAATTTAGAAGCAAAACTACAAATATCTTCAGGAGATTTTACACCTGTATTTAATTATCAATTTATAAACAGCACAAAAAACATATCAAGCTATAAATTAACAACAGCTACATTAAATTTACAATATAGTCCCAAAAGTGAATTTATGAATTCACCAATAGGAAAACTTACTATTAAAAATGAATTTCCACAATTTACATTGCAGCTAACAAAAAGTTTTGAAGAAGCATTTGGAAGTGATTTTGATTTCACACAAATAAATTTAAGGATACTTCACAAAATTAAACCATTAAGAAAAGGAGTTACTAATATATTAGTTGAAGGTGGACTTGTATTTGGAGATGCTCCAATTTCACACTTATATAATGCAACTCCAAACTATACTTACAAAAGTCCATGGGTAAAAAGAATCACTTTTGCAGGTAAAAATAGCTTTGAAACTATGGGTTATAATGAGTTTATTTCTGACAGGTTTTTAGCTATACACTTAAAACAAAATTTTGAGCCAGTAAAACTTGGTAAAAAATTTAAACCTCAAATAAGTATTGCAACAAGAGCTGCTATTGGAAATATAAATAATGCTTCCTATCATAATGGATTATTATTTAAAAGCATGGAAAAAGGGTACATTGAAAGTGGTGTAGAATTAAACAGTATTTTTAAAGGGTTTGGATTCAGCGCATTTTATCGATATGGCCCATATGAAAATCCTATTTGGACAAATAATTTAGCCGTAAAAATTACCTATAAACTAAAGCTAGGATTTTAACCCTTAACATGTTGAAACCTAAACTAATTTACTACCTTTGCAGAAATTTTTTTTAATGGATTTTTGGACGCAGGTTTCTAGACTTATTTTAAAAAGCAGGTACATTATTTTAGTAATAATAGCTGCATTCACTTATTTTTTATCAACTCAAATGCAGTATATGAGGTTTTCATATACAGAAGCAAACTTATTACCTGAAAATCATCAGGTAAATATAGATTATAACAAGTTTTTAAAAATATTTGGTGAAGAAGGAAATATTATCATTTTAGCTGTTGAAGATTCAACAATTTTCACTCCCAATAAATTTAACGCTTGGAATAAATTATCAAAAAACTTAGATAGTTTAAAAGAAATTGATTTTACTGTAGCTGTTGGAGACATTAAAAAGCTGGTAAAAAACACAGAAGAGGAAAAGTTTGTTACAGAACCTTTATACGATAAAGAGCCTGAAACAGTTGAAGAAGTTTTAAAAATTAAACACGAACTTTTTGATAATTTACCTTTTTTCGACAACTTTTTATACAATAAAAAAACTGGAACTATTCGTTCTGTTATTTATTTAGATAAAGATATTGTAAACACAGCTGCAAGAAAAGATTTCATTTTTGAGGTTTTAAATCCAACTATTGAAAAATTTGAAAAAGACTATAATATAAACGTTCGGGTTTCTGGAATGCCTTATATTAGAACCATGAACGCCCAAAACATTATTGATGAAATTGGGATGTTTGTTGGATTAGCATTAGGGGTTACTGCCTTAATTTTCTTTTTCTTTTTCAGATCTTTTAGAGCAACAGCAATTACACTATTAGTTGTTAGCATTGGTGTTGTTTGGGCATTTGGCTTTATTGGTTTATTTAGATATGAAATTACAGTTTTAATGGCCTTAATTCCACCATTAATTATTGTAATTGGGGTTCCAAACGCTATATTTTTAATAAATAAATATCAGCAAGAAGTTAAAAAACATGGTAACCAAGCAAAATCATTACAACGTGTAATTACCAAAATTGGTAACGCTACCTTAATGACAAATGTAACTACCGCATCTGGTTTTGCAACTTTTATTTTTACAAAAAGTCAACTTTTAAGAGAATTTGGCACAATAGCTTCCATAAATATTTTAGCAATTTTTGTATTGGCATTACTATTAATTCCAATTATTTATAGTTTTATGTCATTGCCAAAAGAAAAGCATTTAAAACATTTAGAGCGCAAATGGATTGATAAAATTGTTACTTGGATGGAATCTGTTGTTAGAAATAACAGACTTGCAGTATACACTGTTACCATAACATTAATAATTGTAAGTATGATAGGTGTTTACAAAATTAAAGTGTCTGGAAGTTTAATTGAAGATATGCCTAAAGGCAAAGATTTTTTTAAAGACATAGAGTTTTTTGAGGAAGAGTTTGGTGGTATTATGCCTTTAGAAATTGTTATTGATACAAAAAAGGAAAATGGTGTTATGAGCCTGTCCACACTTAAAAGAATGGAAAAGCTAGATGAAACCATTGAAGAAATACCTCAGTTATCAAAGCCTATTTCAGTATTAAATATTGTAAAATATTCAAAACAAGCATTTTACAATGGCTTACCTGAGTATTACCAATTACCTAGTAGCCAAGAAAAAAACTGGATTTTAAACTATTCTAAAAACTCATCAACTAATACACATTTACTAGACAATTTTGTTGATTCTACAGGAAGATATGCTCGAATAACTACCTTTATGAAGGATATTGGCACTGATAAGATGACTAATATTGAAGAACGGCTTCAACAAAAAATTAACAAAGAATTTCCTAAGGAAAAGTATGACGTTTCAATGACAGGTGGAGCCTTAGTATTTTTAAAAGGAACTAATTATTTAATAAACAATCTTGTAATTTCACTTTCATTAGCCATACTACTAATTGCTATTTTTATGGCTTTTATGTTTAGGTCATTTAGAATGATTTTAATTTCATTAATACCAAATATATTCCCTTTATTAATTACTGCAGGATTAATGGGTTACTTAGGGGTCCCTATTAAACCTTCAACAATTTTGGTGTTTAGTATTGCATTTGGTATTTCCGTTGATGATACTATACACTTTTTAGCAAAATACAGACAAGAATTAATTGCCAATAATTGGCGAATTAAACAATCTGTTTACGCTGCTCTAAGAGAAACTGGAGTAAGTATGTTTTATACTTCTATTGTGTTATTTTTCGGGTTTTTGGTATTTACAGTTTCAAGTTTTGGAGGAACAATTGCATTAGGTGGTTTAGTTTCAATTACATTATTGTTTGCAATGGTTTCTAACCTAATTCTATTGCCATCTCTTTTACTTTCTTTAGAAAAGAAAATAGCCAATAAAGAGATTTTAAAAGAGCCTGTACTTGATATTTTAGATCCTGATAGTGAAAGTGACTTAAATGATTAATTAAATTTCATTAAATAGTTTGTATTAATAACTTATTTTTAAACATTCAACCTTTACTTCTTTCATTAGTTCTTGTATCTTTGTAATTCTAAATTTTAGAATATGAATAGAAGTACTGTTGCTGAACTTTTAAGTTCAACTAATTTTTTACAAGAAGTAACTATAAAAGGATGGGTAAGAACCTTTAGAGCAAATAGATTTATAGCTTTAAATGATGGTTCTACTATAAATAATATACAATGTGTTGTTGATTTTGAAAATACAGAAGAAACAACTTTAAAGCGAATAACTACAAGTGCTGCCATTTCTGTTAAAGGAATTTTAATTGAAAGCCAAGGGAAAGGACAAAATGTTGAAGTTCAAGTAAATGAAATTGAAATTTTAGGAGACTCAAACCCAGAAGAATACCCAATACAACCAAAAAAACACAGTTTAGAATTTTTAAGAGAAAATGCTCATTTACGCATTAGAACAAATACTTTTAGTGCAGTAATGAGAGTTCGATCTATGCTCTCTTTTGCTATTCATAAATACTTTGTAGATAATGGTTTTTATCATTTTCATGCGCCAATTATTACAGGGACAGATGCAGAAGGTGCAGGTGAAATGTTTCAGGTAAGCACTTTAGACAACAGTAAGCTTCCTAAAAATGAATCTGGTGATGTTGATTATACAAAAGACTTTTTTGGAAAACAAACTAACCTAACTGTTTCAGGACAGTTAGAAGCAGAAACCTATGCAATGGCTTTAGGCAAAGTCTATACTTTTGGCCCTACTTTCAGAGCTGAAAACTCAAATACGGCACGTCATTTAGCTGAATTTTGGATGATTGAACCTGAAGTTGCTTTCAATAATTTAGATGATAATATGGATTTGGCTGAAGATTTTATTAAATCAGTTATTTCGTATATTCTAAAAAATTGTAAGGAAGATTTGGATTTTTTAAATGATAGATTGTTACAAGAAGATAAAAGTAAACCACAAAATGAAAGAAGTGAATTATCACTACTTGAAAAACTAACTTTTGTAATTGAAAATAATTTTAAACGAGTTACTTATACAGAAGCTATTGATATTTTAAGAAACTGCAAACCTAATAAAAATAAAAAATTCCAATATTTAATTAATGAATGGGGTGCAGATTTACAAAGTGAACATGAACGTTATTTAGTAGAAAAACACTTTAAATGTCCCGTAATTCTTTTTGATTATCCTGCTAATATTAAAGCATTTTATATGCGTTTAAATGATGACGGAAAAACTGTAAGAGCAATGGATGTTTTATTCCCTGGAATAGGAGAAATAGTTGGAGGAAGTCAACGTGAAGAACGCTTAGATGTGTTGCAACAAAAAATGAAAGCCCTAAATATTGATGAACACGAATTATGGTGGTATATAGATACCAGAAAATTTGGTACAGCTGTACATAGTGGGTTTGGATTAGGTTTTGAACGTTTGGTTCAATATGCAACAGGAATGGGTAATATTAGAGATGTTATACCGTACCCAAGAACACCTCAAAATGCTGAGTTTTAAATTTAGATTTAAAAAAACATAGTAACAACATACTATGTTTTTTTGTATTTTTATAAAAATGGATTTTAATTTTATATGCTGAAACAAGGATTACATCAAAAATTATTACAAAAGTTATCACCTCAACAAATTCAATTAATGAAATTGATTCAATTGCCTACACAAGCTTTTGAACAACGATTGAAACAAGAATTAGAGGAAAATCCAGCCTTAGAAAGTGGGAAAGAAAACAATGATGAATTTTCAGATAATGAAATAAATGATGAATATGATGATAGCGGGAATGAAAGTATTAATACTGATGATATAAATATTGATGAGTATTTAAGCGATGATGAAATTCCAAATTATAAAACTCAAAGTAATAATTACTCTCCAGATGATGAAGAAAGAGATATTCCTTTTGCTTCTGGTACTTCCTTTACTCAACATTTAAAAAATCAAATAAATACATATAGATTAAATGAAAAGGAAGAAATTATTACTGACTTTTTAATTGGAAGTATTGATGAAAGTGGCTATTTACGTAGAGATTTAATAGATGTATTAGATGATTTAGCATTTACACAAAATATATATACAACAATTGAAGAATTAGAACATTTACTAAAATTAGTTCAGGATTTAGATCCGGCTGGTGTTGGAGCACGTGATTTAAAAGAATGCTTAGTTATACAATTAAAAAGAAAAGGTGAAAAGCCAGCACGCACATTAGCGATTAATATTTTAGAACAATCTTTTGATCATTTTGTAAAAAAACATTATTCAAAATTACTTCAAAAATTTCATGTTAATGAAACTGAATTAAAAGATGCCATAAAACAAATTGAAAAACTAAATCCAAAACCAGGAGGTTCTCATGTAGGGAATAATAAAGTTGCTGAACAAATTGTTCCTGATTTTAATATAAGAATTGTTGAAGGTGAATTGGAGTTAACCCTTAACTCCAGAAATGCACCTGAATTACATGTTTCAAAAGAATACAATGATTTATTAAGCGGTTACAAAGATTCAAGAGAAAAATCACAATCTCAAAAAGATGCAGTACTGTTTATTAAACAAAAATTAGACTCTGCAAAATGGTTTATTGATGCAATTAAACAACGTCAACAAACCTTATTTTTAAATATGAATGCTATAATGCAATATCAAAAGGACTATTTTTTAACTGGTGATGAACGAAAGTTAAAACCTATGATATTAAAGGATATTGCAGATACTATTAATATGGATGTTTCAACCGTTTCAAGAGTTGCTAACAGCAAATTTGTATCAACACCATATGGAACTAAATTAATTAAGGATTTCTTTTCAGAATCTATGAAAAATGATCAGGGTGATGATGTTTCAACGAAAGAAATAAAAAATATTTTGTCAACTGTTATTGAAAATGAAAATAAGAAAAAACCGATGACCGATGATAAATTAGCTGTTATTTTAAAAGAAAAAGGATATCCTATAGCAAGAAGAACAATTGCAAAATACAGAGAACAATTAGAAATACCAGTTGCCAGACTTAGAAAAGAAATTTAATATTTACCCTAATTATGACTCATAAATTTTCAAAATTTATTTCTTACTTTTTTCACCCAATAAATTTTTCAATACTTGGAGCAATTCTTTACTTTTTGTTTATTCCAAAATATATTTTTAAACCACAAGAACATACAATTTTAATTGTTATTTTTTTAGGAACGTACATATTTCCTCTTATCTTGCTTTTTCTATTAAAAAAATTCGGTATGATAAAGAGCTATTATATGGATACCCTTGAAGAACGCAAATTCCCAACACTGTTATTTATATCCCTAACTTATATTATTGGAAACTGGCTTTTTAAATCTTCTATAGTGGATATTTTAGCTTTATTCTATTTTGGCTTTGGCCTTGGATTAATTATATCTTATATAATGCTATATCTAAAAACAAAAATAAGTTTACATGCCGCTTCAATAGGAGGGTTAATAGGATTCTTACTATATTTTAGCTACTACTATAAAATCAATTTATTAATAATACTTATCCTATTATTTATTTTAAGTGGTTTAATATCTACATCTCGCTTAAAACTAAAAGCACATAAATTAAGCGAAGTAATTTTTGGATTTACAATAGGTGTTTCAACACAAATTATTGTATTTCTTGTTTATTACATGATGTAAAATTTTAAGCCAATACTTATTTCTTTCAAATTAAGCATTTTATTATTTAATTGTAATTCATCAAATAATGGTGTTAAACCATAATAAATATATAAATTCCAAGTACTATAACCTGCTGAAACAAATAGCCCACTTTGAAATTGATTAAATTCTTGAATGTTTTTAGTGTCAACAGTTTCAAAATCATCTTTGAATTTAGAACTCATTGCAAAATTATAGGCTAGTTTTACACCTCCATAAACACGCCAAAATTTATATTTACTTGGTGTAGAAGTTCTCCACCTAAACTCAATAGGAACCTCTACAGAATGCATCCTGAATCTATTTATACTATAATCTGTTGCTATTTCAACAACATTTGAATTTTCTAAAATTTTCATATTTTGAATAAATACTCCATAGGAATAACCAATACCCAAACCAAATCCAATATTTCTATTTGAATTCATTGGTAAATCTTTTATAAATCCAATTGCAAAACTTCCAGAAAATCCATTTTGTGATAAATTTTGGGGCTTATTATTTAAAATATTATAAGTTAAAGTCAAGTATATTTGATCTTCTAAATATTTCTTGTTTATAGAATCATTTTGCATTTGAGCAAAAATATTTCCACTAACAATAATTAAAACTAGAAACAGATATTTTTTTATCATGATAACAAATTTAACTATTTTAAAACAAAAAAAGGCAATAGAAATTCTATTGCCTTTTTTTAAAATTATAAATGTTTATTATTTATAGTTACTTTTAAGATCAGATCCTTTAGTTGTAGAGAAACTAACCTTTAAAGCATTAATATCTCTTAATTGCTCTTTAATATCTAGTATAGTTCCAACACTAGCTTCTTTATCTGCCTTAATTGAAGTTGTCATAAATTTAACTTCTTCTTCTTTTCTTAAAGCTCTTTCAGAAAAAATAAAACTAGGAACATCTTTTACGTCAATAATCTTATCATTTACTTGAATTTTATCACCAGATATTCTAGTATCTTTAGATTTTCCAACATAAATTGTACTTACCAAACTTTTTTGTTCTAATTTTTTAACCTCACTAGCAGTTGGAAGAAACGGTTTCTTAATTAATAAATCCGTCTCTCTCATAGTAGTAGAAACCATAAAAAAGAATAACAACATAAATACAATATCAGGTAAAGATGCCGTAGATATTGCAGGCAATCCTTTTTTCTTCTTTTTAAATTTACTCATAATCTGATATTATTTTATTGGTTCAGGTTCTGAGATAATTTGAGGATATTTATCCTTTAAATTATCAATTTTAGCTTTTAAACTTTCCGTAGGATCATCATTATAATCACTTTGTAATAAATCGTATGATCTTCCATACAATTTATTTGATAAGTCATTTCTCAATTGATTATAAGCTGCCTCTATTTCATTTTGAATAGTAACATACATTCCATATGTTGTACCCCTATCACTTTGCAAAGATATAATTGCTTTTGAAGGGTGATCTGATGATGCAGGATCTTTCGCTCCATTACAATAATCACAAGGTTCACCTGGCTTACCATCTACGGAATTTCCAACTCCACCACCATTATCAATAAATTGCATTGCCAAACGTTTAATATCTGTTACCTTAACATAATCAGTACCTTCAATTAAGATTTGATTATTTCGGTTAACAACTATATCAAATACGTTCTTTTGTTTAACAATAACATCTTGGTTGTCTTGTGGAGCCTTTTCTGGTAATTTTCTTGAAATACCAGAATCTACATCCATAGTTGTTGTTACTAAGAAAAATATTAAAAGCAAGAACGCAATGTCTGCCATTGAACCAGCATTTATTTCTGAATTTTCTCTTCTTGCCATCTTAAATTTATTTTACAAGTCCTCTAACAAAGTCTACTAAAAAGAAAACTAAACCAATAGCTCCTAATATAAAACTGTAGTTAATTAATGTACTAACCCATTTAGATACACTTCCTGCTTCACCGTCTGGTAAAATTTTACCCATTTGATCAGTTACAGCATCTCCAGAAGCAAATACATATGACAAAACTAGTAAAACTGCTAATACTCCAACTCCCATTAATGTTCTCTTAAGCACATCAGGATGCTTAAATAAATTAAGCATTGAGTATATTACAGCAATACCTGCAGTAGCTACTAATGTTATTATTGAAAATGTAATGAATGGAGATAGAATGCTGTTTTGTAAACTAGCGTCATTCTCTATATTTGTATCACCTTCTACAACAATTCTAACAAAGAAAAAGAATCCTATTAATCCTATTAGACCAGTTATTAAAGTTAATACTCTTGATAATTTCTTATTCATAATTATTATTATTTTTTGTGTTTAACCAAAAGGTCAACAAGTGAAATTGAAGCATCTTCCATATTGTTTACAATACTATCAACTTTTGAAATGATATAATTATAGAAAATTTGTAATATAATAGCAACAACTAAACCAAATACTGTTGTTAATAATGCTACTTTAATACCACCCGCTACAACTGTTGGAGAAATATCTCCTGCCGCTTGAATAGAGTCAAATGCACTAATCATCCCAATAACTGTTCCCATGAAACCAAGCATTGGAGCTAAAGCAATAAATAAAGATAACCAAGAAATGTTTTTTTCTAATAATCCCATTTGAACTCCACCATAACCAACAACTGCTTTTTCAGCTGCTTCTACGCCTTCATCCATTCTATCTAATCCTTGGTAGAAAATTGAAGCAACAGGTCCTTTTGTATTTCTACAAACTTCTTTTGCAGCTTCTACTCCTCCTGATGCTAATGCATCATCAACACTGCTTACTAATTTTTTAGTATTAGTTGTAGCCATATTAAGGTAAATAATTCTTTCAATTGCAATAGCTAATCCTAAAATTAAGGCTACTAATACAATTCCCATAAAAAATGGACCACCTTC
>Ga0102815_10001276_pt1 | contig 15920 bp, 11 predicted proteins | sample ColrivemetaGS759_FD_79113 | JGI IMG/M metagenome (GOLD analysis project Ga0102815, IMG submission 79113) | Estuarine microbial communities from the Columbia River estuary - Ebb tide ETM metaG S.759 | ecosystem: Environmental > Aquatic > Marine > Intertidal zone > Estuary | place: USA: Columbia...
GCCGGTGGCCTGGCCGTCGATAGCGATGGGGACCCCGGACTCGAAGCTCAGGGTCACGCGCGCGGGGGCGTCAGGCGCCTCGCGCGGGTCCACGGTCCAGGTCCACGCGTCGTCGGGCGGCGGCGCGCCGACGTCCTCGATGGCGCCGCCCTCGTGGCTGATGTGCCAGAGGTTGCGGTCGCGGCTGTAGATCTTCTTCTTGGTGGCCGTGATCGGGATGCCGGCCGCGTTGGCGTAGTCGATAGCCTCCTCGCGACTGGTGATGTCCCAGGTCCGCCAGGGCGCAATCACCTCGAGGCTCGGGTCGAACGCGCGGTAGCCCACCTCGAAGCGCACCTGGTCGTTGCCCTTGCCGGTGCAGCCGTGGGCCACCGCGGTCGCGCCGACCTCCTTGGCGTACTCCACCTGAGCCCGGGCCAGGATCGGCCGGGCGAGGCTGGTGCCGAGGAGGTAGCGGCCCTCGTAGACCGCGAGCGCCCGCAGCGCCGGCCAGATGGTCTCGGTGACGAAGGCCTCCTGCAGGTCCGCGACCTTGCAGGAGGCGGCGCCGGTGGCGGCGGCCTTCTCCTCGAGGCCCACGAGCTCCTCCGCGCCCTGGCCCACGTCGCCCGCGAGGCAGTGGACTTCCCAGCCGCGCTCCTTGAGCCACGGGATGATGATCGAGGTGTCGAGGCCCCCGGAGTAGGCGAGGACGACCTTCTTGGACTCGCTCACGACTGTCCCTCCCCGCCGAGCAGCATGGCGAGCACGGCCTTCTGGGCGTGCAGGCGGTTCTCGGCGATGTCGAAGACGATGGAGTTGGGGCCGTCGATGACGCCCCTGGAGACTTCATGGCCGCGGTGGGCCGGCAGGCAATGCATGAACTTGGCGTGGTCGGTGTATTCCATGAGTTCCTCATTCACGGCGTAGTCGGAGAAGACCGCCGCGCGTTCCTCGGTCTCGTCCTCCTGCCCCATGCTCGCCCACACGTCGGTGTAGACGGCGTGGGCGCCCTTGACGGCCACAATGGGGTCGGTCTCGAGGGTGAAGCTCCCCCCGGTCTCCTGGGCGGAGGCCACGGCCGCGCGCTCGATCTCGGCGTCCGGCTCATAGCCCTCGGGGGCGCAGACGATGACGTCCATCCCTAGCTTGGTGGCGGCGGTGATCAGCGAGTGGCAGGTGTTGTTGCCGTCGCCGATGAAGACCAGCTTGCGCCCCTTGACCTCGCCCCAGTGCTCGATGAGGGTCATCGTGTCCGCCAGCGCCTGGCACGGGTGGAGCAGCTCGGAGAGGCCGTTCACCACGGGCACGTCGGCGGTCTGCGCGAGCTCCACCACCGTGCGGTGCCGGTAGGTCCGGGCCACGATCGCGTGGGTCCAGCGCTCGAGGTTCTTGGCCATGTCCCGCACGGACTCGCGGGCGCCCATACGGGCGCCGTTGGAGAGGTCCAGGAACGTGGCGCTGCCGCCGAGGTCCTGCATCCCGATGTCAAAGGTGAAGCGGGTCCGCAGGGACTCCTTCTCGAACACCATGGCCAGGCGCTTGCCGCGCAGGAGGTCGTTGTAGGCGGTCTGGTTCGCCTTGATCTCGAGGGCGGTGTCGAGCACGAGCCGCAGCTCGTCGGGGGAGAGGTCCCCCAGCGACACCAGGTTGGGCGCGGGGAACGGGGCGATGGGAGCGGCGATCATGACGGGTCGGTCGGGAGGTCGGTGAGGACGTGTTCGAAGCGGAGGAGGCCCTCGGCGAGGTCCTCCGGCGTGAGGATGTAGGGGGGCAGGAAGCGGACCACGTCGCCCTGGGCGGTGCAGGTCAGCACGCCGGCGTCGAAGAGCCTCCCGGTGATCTCGGCGGCGCGTCCGGGGGCGACGACGCCCTGCATGAGCCCGAGGCCGCGACGCTCGGTGAGCGTCTCGAAGCGCGCCACGAGGCCGTCGAGGGCCGCGGCGAGCTCGGCGCCACGGTCGATCACCTGCTGCTGCAGGCCGCCGTCGAGCTCGTCGAGCACGCACAGGGCCGCGCGGCAGGCGAAGGGGCCGCCGCCAAAGGTGGAGCCATGGTCGCCGGGCACGAGTGTGCGGGCGTAGGGGCCGCGGGCCAGGGTGGCCCCGATGGGCAGCCCGGCGCCGATGGGCTTGGCGAGGGTGACCACGTCGGGCGCGAGGCCGTAGTGGGCGCCGGCCAGAAAGGTCCCCGTGCGCCCGCCGCCGCACTGGACCTCGTCGGCAATCATGACGGTGCCCGTCTGGGTACAGAGCTCGCGGGCCGCGGCCACGTAGTCGGCGTCCAGAGGCTGCACGCCCCCCTCACCCTGGATCGGCTCCATGATGAAGGCTGCCGGGCCCTCGGCGAGGGCCGACTCCAGGGCGCCGATGTCGTCAGGCTCCAGGAACGTCGCCGCAAGCCCCTCCCCGAAGGGCGCGCGGTAGGCCGCGTTGGCTGTGACCGAGAGGCTCCCGAAGGTGCGCCCGTGGAATCCGCGCTCCAGCGCCACGAAGTGCTGGCGCTCGGGGCTCCCGGTGGTGGCGTGGTGCTTGCGCGCCAGCTTCAGGGCGGCCTCGTTGGCCTCCGATCCGGAGTTGGAGAAGAACACCGCCTCCATGCACGTCAGCTCGCAGAGGCGCTCGCTGAGCTCCTCTCCGGCGCTGTGGCGATAGAGGTTCGAGATGTGCCCGAGGGTGCCCGCCTGGTCCGCGAGGGCCGCCGCGAGGCGCGGGTGCCCGTGGCCGAGGCTGTTGGCGCCGATACCGCTGATGAGGTCAAGGAACTTGCGTCCTTCAGCGTCGTGGATCCACGCCCCCGCGCCGCCGACGAAGAGCGGCTCCGCGCGGCGATAGGTGCCCATGGTGCGGTCGCGGAAGGAAACCTCAGGCATGGTGAATCTCCGGGCTGTGGGCGCCCACGAGCGTTCCACGGTCGGGGAGCAGCGCGGACGCCACGGGGTCATCCACGTCCCCCGCCGCGATCTTGACGGTGGCCGCGGGGCGCGCCTCGGCGGCCGCCACGGCGGCCTCGACCTTGGGGATCATCCCGCCGGCGATGACGCCGCGCGCCTCGAGCTCGGTCGCCGCCGCACCGTCGAGGTGCGGGATGCGCTCCGACCCGTCACGCACGTGGGGCACGTCGGAGAGAAAGAGCACCGCGTCCGCACCCCAGGCGCCCGCGATGGGCGCCACGGCCATGTCCGCGTTCACGTTGAGGAAGACGTCGACGTCGTCCGGCCGCGGGGTGACGGTGGCCACCACCGGCACGTAGCCCGCCGCGCCGAGCGCGGTCAGGACCTCGGGATGGACCTCCTCGACGGCGCCCACGTGACCCAGCGCCGGGTCGACCACGCCAGCCTTGAACAGCCCGCCGTCGGCCCCCGTGAGCCCGACCGCCGGGACACCCGCTCCCTGGAGCGCCGCCACGAGGACCGCGTTGACCTCGCCGCCGAGGACCTGGAGCACCGCTCGCGCCGTCCCGTCGTCGGTGACGCGCAGGCCACGCACGCGGCGCGGCACGAGGCCCAGGGCGTCCGTGAGCCGGGACACCTGGGCGCCGCCGCCGTGGATCACCACGACCTCGTGCCCGCTCGCCCGTGCCGCCCCCACGCTCGCCGCGAAGCGCGCGCGGGTCCCGGCGTCGTCGAGGATCGCCCCGCCGACCTTGACGAGGATGCGCTGGAGATCGCTCACAGCAGCCCCCAGGTCTCGTCGAAGCCCTTGACCACGTTCATGTTCTGGAGCGCCTGGCCCGCCGCGCCCTTGACCAGGTTGTCGATGGCGGAGGTCACCACCACCGCGCCGTCCACCTCGGCCACCGAGAGGTGGCAGTGGTTGGTGCCCGCCACGTCCGCGGTACGCGCCGGCTCCCTCATCAGGTGCACGAAGGGCTCATGGGCGTAGGCGGCCTCGAGCGCGCGCGCGGCGCTCTCGACGCCGGCCCCCGCCGCCGGCTCCAGGTAGATGGTGGCCAGCATGCCGCGGAACATGGGCGCGAGGTGCGGGACGAAGGACAGCTTGTAGGGCGACGAGGCGCCGCCGAGCCGCGAGAGGATCTCCGGCGAGTGCCGGTGGTTCCCCACCCCGTAGGCTCGCATGGTCTCGTTGACGTTGCCGTAGAGGGTCACCTCGCTGGGCGACTTACCGGCGCCGGACACGCCGCTCTTGGCATCCACGACGATGCGGCTCTCCGCCGCGACCAGCCCCGCGTCGACCAGGGGCAGGATGCCGAGCAGCGAGGCCGTGGGGTAGCAGCCGGGGTTCGCCACGAGGCGCGCGCCGGCGAGGTCCCCGCGCGCATGCTCGGTGAGCCCGTACGGAGCCGCGTCGCAGAGCTGGGGCTCGGGGTGACTCACGCTGTAGATCCGCTCGAACTCCAAGGGATCGGAGAAGCGGTGGTCCGCGGAGAGGTCGACGACCAGCGGCGCCGCTGAGCCGTCCAGGGCTGCCTTGGCCACCGGGACGCCCACGGTGTGGGGCAAGCAGGTGAAGACCACGTCGTGGTCGCGACCGAGGGCCTCGAGGTCCAGGGGCACCAAGCGCCACTCGCCGCGCGGGCCGAGGGGCGCGGCGGCGCCGCCTTCACGCGCCGACATGGCGGTGATGGAGTCGATCCCGGGGTGCCGCTGGCACAGCCCGAGGAGCTCCCTGCCTGCGTAGCCGGTGGCTCCGACGACGGCGACACGGGTCACGCCATCACCCCCGCGGACCGGGCCAGCCGGTCGAAGTCCGCCACGAGGTCACGGGCTGCCCGGGTCGCAGGACAGATGATCAGGATCGTGTCATCGCCGGCGATGGTCCCGAGCATGTCGGTGCGGCCCGAGGCGTCGAGGGCCACCGCCAGGGGGGAGGCGCCGCCAGGGGGCGTGCGCAGGACCACGAGGTTCTGGGCCGCCCGCGCGGACACCAGCCAGCGGCCGAGGGCGTCCACCAGGGGACTGGCCGAGGCGGCGGGGACCACGTAGCCCGCCGCGCCCTTCACGGCCCCGAGTTCCCGGAGGTCCCGTGACAGGGTCGCCTGGGTGATGTCGACGCCCCGGGCGGCCAGGGCGTCCACGAGGGACTGCTGGCTGGAGCCGTGCCCCTCGCCGATCAGCTCGACCACGAGGGCGCGTCGCTCGGCGGCGGTGGAGATGGATGACTGCATAAATCCGAAACCTCGGGCGCATATTCATGCAGAGCGGTTCATCGGGCGCAACCCGATTTCCTGGCTAAATCTCGCTACAACGGGGACATGCTCCTCGCCCTTCTCACCCCGACCTGCCGCACCTGCCCACGGACCACCACCACGGCCGGTGGTCCCAGACGTCCCCTCGCCGCCGCCCTCAGGGGCAGGCTCACCAGCGCCGTCAGCTGGAGCGTCGGCTGGAACATCAGCTGGGCCTTCACCCTCGGCTGGGCCCTCGCCATCGGCTCGACGATGGGGTGCGCGAGCGCTCCGGTGGAGGCCCCTACGCCGGTCCCCCGCCTCGAGGCCACCTCGCTCCTCGGGGCGCCCCTCACCGCGCCCCCGCTCTCCGAGGTGACGGAGCGGCGGCTCGAGTTGGACCTCGAGTCCGCGCGGCTCGCCCTCGAGGACGCCCCGTCGGAGCAGCGCACGATCTGGGTCGGGCGGCGCCTCGGGTACCTCGGGCGCTACGACGAGGCCATCCGCTGGTACCTCGCGGCGCTCGTGCAGTACCCCGACAGCTACCGCCTGCGCAGGCACCTGGGGCACCGGCTCATCACCGTCCGGCGCCTGGATGACGCGATCCAGGTCCTCACCGAGGCCAGGCGCCTCGCGGCGGCTGCGACGAACCGGATCGAGCCCGACGGAGCGCCGGGCCCCGAGGGCGAGCCGCGCAGCACGACCCACGGGAACATCGACTATCACCTCGCCCTCGCGTACTACGCCCGCGGCGACTTCAACGCGGCCGCCGACCTCTGGGTCGAGTGTGCCCGGCGCTGGGCGGGCAACGACGACTCCCGGGTCGCGGCCATGCACTGGGCCCACGTGAGCCTGCTCCGAGCCGGACGCCAGGAGGAGGCGCGCAGCATCCTCGAGCTCGTCGGTCGCTACCCCGACGTCATCGAGAACGTCGCGTACCTGGAGTTGATCCAGCTCTATCGCGGGGAGCTCAAGGCCGGGGCGCTGCTCGCCCGGAAGGAGCGCAACGCCGCCCTCGAGTACGGCCTCATCCGGTACCTGATCCGGTTGGGCGCGGGGGTCGACGGCGAAGAGAGCCTCATCCAGCTGACCCGCCGACCCGAGTGGCCGGCCTTCGGTGTCCTGGCCGCCGAGGCGGACCTCGCGGCGCGTTGACGGGGCTCCGTCACGCCCGAAGCAAGACCCACGGCCAGAGCCGGCGACCCGAACCGAGACGAAGATCCGAGTGCCGGTGAACCCCACGGGCGAAGGACGCGTCCAAGCGGCCCCGGTCGTGGCACCCTTTGGGTGCCGGCCTCAGCCCACGCTGCCCCCATGCGCCCCGCTCCTCACGCCCTCCCCGTTCTCGCCGCGATCGGGGCCGCCGCGATCGGGCTCGCCGCCCTCGCCCTGGACCTCGCCCCCGACGGCGACGGCAACGGACCGACCCCGCACGCCCCGGAGACGGAGCGCATCCCGGCGCAGATGCCCTTCCCCGGGGCGCCGCTGGCTCCCCCCACGGACCCGCGCGGCGCCGGCGAGGGCGAGGAGGGTGAGGACCGAGCCGAGCGCGCGCGCTGGATCGAGCAGCTCCACCTCGCGGCCCCCGGCGCGGACTGGAGGGCCATCGAGCGAGCGAACCAGGCCGCGGAGCTCGAGCGACGCAACGAAGCGGCCCTCGCGGACGGCGGCGGCTCGCTGCCCTGGGTCTGGGACGAGGTGGGCTCGAAGAACCAGGCGGGGCACACGCGCTGCGCCGCCCTCGGGGCGACGCGCGCCGATGGACGCTACCTGTACGTGGGCTCGGCGGGTGGCGGCCTGTGGCGAGGACGCGAGGACGGAACCGGGTGGACGCCCATCTCGGACAGCGTCTACGGGGGCGTGGACGATGTCTTGGCCATCGAGCCCGCGAACCTCGCCGATGAGGACATTCTCGTCATGCGCAGGGGCAACGCCGTGCTGCGCAGCGCCGACTCCGGCCTGACCTGGCAATCACCCAGCGGCCTGGGCGGCGTGACCAACGCGCGCCGCATGGTGCGCGCCGCTGATGCCTCCCAGACCATCTACCTGTTCGGGAGCGCCGACATCCCCGGCGTCGGAGAGAAGAGCGCGCTGTTCGCGTCCACCGACGGTGGCCAGAGCTTCTCCCTGCGCCACCACTTCGGGACCAACTGGAGCGGGGACCTCTGGGTCCCACGCACCTCCGGCCTCGGCGGTAGCGCGGTATATGTCCTGCAGCGCGGGCGGATCTTCGTCAGCGTGAACGACGGCTTCAGCTTCGCCCCTGGGCTCGACGTGGACACCGCGGCGACCGCGGGCGACATCGTCGGCTCCGAAGCTGGCGGGCCCACCCTCTACCTCGCTCTGCGCCAGAGCAGCGGCAACTGGAACCTCCACCGCTCGGACGACGCCGGCCAGTCCTCGGTCTTCGTCCGGACCCTCAACAGCTTCTGGGGCAGCACCCAGTCGATGGCAGCGTTTGCCCATGACCCCTCGCGCCTGATCTACGGCGGGGTCGAGGCCTGGGTCTCCACCAACAGCGGCGCGTCGGCCTCGAGGATCAACACCTGGGGCGCCTACTACGGCGACCCCGCGAACCGGCTCCACGCGGACATCCGCGGCATGAGCCCCCTGGTGGACCGGGACGCGCCGGGCGAGCCAGACCTCGTGTTCATCAACACCGACGGCGGCACCTACGTCACCGACGACGGCGGCGCCACCGTGCAGAACCTGAGCCTCGAGGGGCTCGGCGTGGGGCAGTTCTACTCGACCCACACCTCGGCCCTCGACCCCCGGCGCATCAGCGGCGGGACCCAGGACCAGGGGTACCAGGTGGGGCTGCTCGACGTCTCCGCCACCGGCCCCGGACCCACCACCGACTTCGACCAGATCATCAGCGGGGACTACGGCCACCTGGTGAGCGGCGACGGCACCCACGACCTGGTCTACTCCACCTATCCGGGCTTCATCCTCGTCCAGGACGGCGAGGTCAACCCGACCCTGCGGACCCTCGACTTCCCCGCCGGCTCGAACCAGCTCTGGCTGCCGCCCGTGGTGGCGGACCCCAATGACCCCGACGAGTTCTTCTTCCTCGGGGAGCGGCTCTACCACTACGACCGCCCCATGGCGGCCTGGACCCCGTCCATCTGGTCGACGCAGAACTTCGCGGCGGGGGGCAGCAGCTATCTCTCCGCCCTGGCCTTCGCCCCGTCGGATTCAACGCGGGCCTTTGCCGCCACGAACACCGGGCGGCTCTACCACTCAAGTGACGGGGGCGTGACCTGGACCCTCGGCTCCAGCGGCGGGCCGAGCTCCCACTACTTCTACGGCTCCGCGCTCCTCGTGGATCCCCAGGATCCCGACCACGCCTTCGTGGCCGGGTCCGGCTACGGCAACCCCGCGGTGCGCGAGACCACCGACGGCGGCGCTACCTGGCAGGCCCGGTCGGCGGGACTGCCCAGCACGCTGGTGCACGACCTCGCCTGGTCCCCGGACGGGAGCGGTGACCTGTTCGCGGCTGGCGAGGCGGGGGCGTTCCACTTCGACGCCGCCACCTCCACCTGGTCCAACGCCATGGGCACGGAGGCGCCCGCCACGAACTACTGGTCCGTGGAGACGGTGCCCTCGAGCCCGCGGGTCCGCTTCGGGACCTACGGCCGCGGCATCTGGGACCTGACCCTGCTGAGCGGCGGCGAGCTGGGCGTTCGGATCTGCTCTCCAGCCGCAGCCAACGTGTCGGGCGTGCCCGCCGTGATCCGCGCCCTGGGGAGCCCCTTCGTCGCCGACAACGATCTCACGCTGGTGGCCAACGCCCTGCCGTCCAACACCCTCGGCTTCTTCCTCGCCTCCCCCACCCAGGGCTTCATCCCCTACCCCGGCGGCTCCGTGGGCATCCTCTGCCTCGGTGGTCCCTTCGGGCGCTACCAGTCTCTGGCACAGAACTCGGGGCTCTTCGGGTCCATCGCCCTCCCGGTGGACGTCACGGCCATCGCCCAGCCCACCGGGCCCGTGGCGGGCCAGCCCGGCCAGACCTGGTTCTTCCAAGCCTGGTACCGGGACTCGATCCTCTCCTTCCCCACGTCCAACTTCACGGACGCGATCGCGGTCCGGCTGCGCTAGGCGCCGCCCGCCGGTCCGAGGACCTCCGCCAGGACCTCCACCAGCCGAGCCACCTCACCGGGCGTGTTGTAGTGGACCAGGCTGACCCTCACCACGCCGTCGCGCTCGAGGAGCCCGAGGTCGCGAATGAGCCGGTAGGCGTAGAAGTGACCGAAGCGCACCGCGATCTGGCGCTCGTCAAGGAGCGGGGGGATCTCGCTGGCGTCGCGGCCCGCCACCGTGAAGGAGACCGTCGGGACGCGGCGCGCGCTGGAGGGTGAGCGGTCCCCCACGATGGTGACGGCGGGGTGGGCGTCGAGGAAGGCTAGCAGCGGCGTCACGAGCGCCTCCTCGTGGGCGGCGATCTGCTCGAAGGCGTGCTCCAGGGTGGAGGGCGTGCCACCCTCCGCGCCCAGGGTCCCCAGGTACTCCGTGATGCCGGGGAGCGACGCCACCAGCTCATAGTTGACCCCGCCCGGCTCAAACTTCCGCGGCAGCTCGTCCTCCCCTACGAAGAAGTGGTTGATGCTGCCCGTCTCCAGGAGGACCTCCTTGCGCCCAAACATGACGCCCAGGTGCGGCCCATAGACCTTGTAGAGGCTCGCGAAGTAGAAGTCGACGCCCAGGGCTCGCACGTCCACGCGCCGGTGGGGCGCGTAGGCCACCGCGTCCACGCAGGTCAGGGCGCCGGCCGCGCGGGCCAGCGCGGTGCAGGCGGCCACGTCGGTGATGGAGCCGACGATATTGGAGCAGTGCGTGAAGGCGACGAGCCGCGTGCGCTCGCCCAGGAGCTCGGCGAGATCGTCCGGGTGGAGCTCGCAGGTGTCCGGGCGAACACGCCACTCCCGCAGGACGATCCCCGACGCCTCGAGCCGCCGCCAGGCCCCCACGTTGGTCTCGTGGTCCACGTTGGTCACGATCACCTCGTCCCCCGCCGACCAGCCGGGTCGCAGGGCCGCGGCGAGCTGGTTGACGAGGGCCGTGGACGACGCGCCCACGATGACCTCCTCCGGGGTCGCACCCAGCAGAGCCGCCGCCGCCGCGCGGCCGCTCGCCACGGCCTCACCCGCGTCGACCGAGAGGCCGTAGCTCGCTCCCAGCTGGACCGGATGGCGGGTGAGGAAGCGATAGAGCCGATCGATGACCTGGCGGCAAGGGACGCTCCCGCCCGCGTTGTCCATGAGCACCCAGGGGGTCTCGAGGGCGGGGAACTGGGAGCGGACGTGGTCGAGGTCGAGCATCGGAGCCAGCGCGGAGCGCCAGGGGGAGCAGGTGGAGCGGCCGTGCCGGTCGCGGCCGGCGAGCACAGGGTGACCTCGCCGAGGCTCGCCGTCACCCGTCTCTCGCGGCTGATCCCCTCACATCGCCTCCGATCCGGGCGCCGCGGCCCCTTGATCGGGGCCCCTCGACTCCCTGATCTGGGCAGCCGGGCCGCCCCGATCCAGGCTTCAGGCACGGCGCCGGCTCCGCGCGGCTCTCCAGCCCGCTAGACTCCCCGCCCGATGTCCCTGCTCACTCTCGAAGACGTCAAGAAGCACTTCGGCGCCCAGGAGGTGCTCCGCGGAGCGTCCCTGACCATCGACCCCGGCCAGAAGATCGGGATCGTCGGACGCAACGGCGGCGGCAAGACCACCCTCTTCCGGATGATCGCCGGCGAGGAGACCCCCGACTGGGGCTCGGTCCGCGTGCGCAAGAAGGCGCGCCTGGGCGTCGTTCCGCAGCGCCCGAAGTTCGCCGAAGGCGAGACCGCCCGGGAGTACGTCGCCACCGGCCTCGACGAGCTTCACCGGACCATCGAGCGCTACGAGAAGTGCGCCGAAGAGATGGGCACCGCCGAGGGCGAGGAGCTGGAGCGCCTGATGAGCGAGCACGACCGCCTCGGCGGCCGCATCGACCAGCTGGGCGGCTGGGACACCGAGCGCAAGGTGGAGACCGTCCTCGGCGGCATCGGGCTCTCCGAGACCCACTGGGATCGCGAGGCGCGCCTGCTCTCCGGCGGCGAGAAGAACCGCGTGGCCCTCGCCCGGGAGCTCATCGGCGGCCACGATCTGCTGCTGCTCGACGAGCCCACGAACCACCTGGACCTCGAGGGCATCGAGTGGCTGGAGCGCTACCTGAAGGACCTCCCCACGGGCGTCCTGATCGTCAGCCACGACCGCCGGCTCCTGACCAACTGCATCGACCGGATCGTCGAGCTCGAGCGCGGCCGGCTCGTGGCCTACGCGGGCAACTACCCGAAGTTCCTCCAGCTCAAGGCCGAGAAGTTCGAGTCCGAGCAGCGCGCCTGGGAGCAGCAGCAGGAGCTGCTGCGCAAGGAAGAGTCCTTTATCAAGAAGCACATGGGCAGCCAGCGCACGGCCGAGGCCAAGGGCCGCGCCAAGAAGCTCTCCCACGTCGAGCGCCTCGAGAAGCCCCACCACGACGTCCGGCGGCCAAGGATCAAGGCGCCCGAGGCGGCGCGGGGCGGCGAGCGCGTGCTCCACACCGAGCACCTCTTCGGCGGCTACGAGGAGAACGTGCTGCTGAAGGACGTGGACATCCGCGTGGGCCGGGGCGAGCGCATCGGCATCGTCGGACCCAACGGCGCCGGCAAGTCGACGCTGATGAAGATCATCGCCAATAAGCTCGCGCCGCTCTCCGGTGAGGTGGTGCGCGGCCATGGAGCCCGGGTCGCCTACTACGACCAGGACACCTCGCACCTGCGCGACGACCACACGCCCCTCGAGGAGGTGCGGCGGCACTACCCGGAGATGACCGAGCAGGAGATCCGGAACCACCTGGCCCAGTTCCTGTTCCGCGGGAACGAGGTCGAGAAGGTCATCACGACGCTCTCCGGCGGGGAGCGCGCGCGGCTGTCGCTCTCACTGCTCGTGCTCACGAGCCCGTCGTGGTTCGCCCTGGACGAGCCCACCAACCACCTGGACCTCGCCAGCCGGACCTCCCTTGAGGAGATGCTCGGGGAGTTCCAGGGCGCGATCGTGTGCATCAGTCACGACCGTGAGTTCCTCGACGGGATCTGCAACAAGACGATCGAGGTCAGCTCCGCCGGCGTCGAGGAGTTCGACGGCAACTACTCCGCGTGGCGTGACTTCAAGCTCGCCGAGCGCGACGCCGCCCAGGAGGCGAAGGCGAAGAAGGAGGCCGCGCAGCGTAAGGCCGCCCGGGAGCGAGAGGAGGCCGAGCGGCGCCGCGGAGGCGGCGAGAAGAAGGCCAAGGGCGGGTCGAAGAAGAAGGGCAGCGGCAAGGGCCCGCGGAACCCCTACATGTTCGAGAAGCTCGAGAAGAAGATCATGGAGCTCGAGCAGGAGCTGGAGACGCTCAACGCGTCGATGGCCTCCGAGGAGGTCTACACCAACCCGGACCGGCTGCGGGACACCCAGTACCGCATCGTCGAGGTGGAGGCCAACCTGGAGTCCTCCAACGAGGAGTGGCTCAACTGGGAGACCGCCTGAGGGCGGCGCGGGGCAGCCCGCTGGACCCCAGGTCCGCAGAATCCCGCGCGGACGGGCGCCTCGCCCGCTAACCTCCCGGCCATGCAGACCTTCCTCGAAGAGATCCGCGCGGCCATCGAGGCCGAGACCGGGATCCAGAGTCCGAAGCAGGAGACCCCCCGCGACCTCGCCATGGGCGACGTCGCCTTCCCGTGCTTCGTCCTGGCCAAGGAGCGCAAGGCGGCCCCGCCGAAGATCGCAGCCGATCTCGAGGCCGCGCTCAACGCGCGGATGGAGCGCGTGACGGCCAAGGCCACCGGGCCCTACCTCAACTTCACCATCGAGCGGTCCTCCTTCGCGGAGACGGTCCTGTCGGAGATCGCGGAGCACGGCATGTGCTACGGCACCTCGGCGGAGGGGAACGGGCAGAAGATTGTCATCGACTTCTCCTCCCCCAACATCGCGAAGCCCATGAGCGTGGGACACCTGCGCTCCACCGTGATCGGCGCGGCCATCCAGCGGCTGCACGACGCGCTCGGCTACGAGACCGTGGGCATCAACCACATCGGCGACTGGGGCAGCCAGTTCGGCAAGCTCGTCGCCGCGGTCAACCGCTACGGCGACACCGTCGACCTCGAGGGTGACCCGATCCCCGCGCTCCTCGCCCTGTACGTCCGATACCACGAGGAAGAAGAGGGCGACCCCGCCCTCGTGGAGGAGGCCCGTGAGGCCTTCCGCGAGCTGGAGAGCGGTGTGGATGGCCCGGTCCGGCAGACCTGGAAGAAGCTCACCAAGCTCTCCCTGGAGGAGTTCGGGAAGATCTACACGCGTCTCGGGGTCAGCTTCGACCTCATCCGCGGGGAGGCCTTCTACGAGCCGCACCTCGACGAGACGGTGGATCGCGTCGTCGCGTCCGGAGTCACCGAGGAGTCCGAGGGCGCCCTGGTGGTGGACCTCTCGTCCTTCGGCAAGATCCCCCCTTGCCTGCTCCGCAAGACGGACGGGACGACCCTCTACGCGACCCGTGACCTCGCGGCGGTCTTCCACCGCTGGGATGAGTTCCAGTTCACCCGCGCCCTGTACGTGGTGGGCGGCGACCAGCGCCTGCACTTCCGCCAGCTCAAGCACGTCCTTGAGCGCATGGAGCTCGACTGGGAGCCCCGGGTGGAGCACGTCGACTTCGGGATGATGCGCCTCCCCGAGGGCAAGATGAGCACCCGCAAGGGCCGCGTCGTCTTCCTCGACGACGTGCTCGACGCCGCCGCAGCGGAGGCCGCCAAGGTCATCGCGGAGAAGAACCCCGACCTCGCGGACCAGGCCGCCATCGCCGAGACCGTCGGCGTGGGCGCGGTGGTCTTCAACGACCTCAAGCGCGAGCGCGTCAAGGACATCGACTTCCGCCTCGAGGAGGTGCTCAGCTTCGAGGGCGACACCGGTCCCTACGTGCAGTACACCCACGCGCGCCTGGCCTCGATCGAGCGCAAGGCGGGCGACGTGGACGCCGCCCCGGACTGGAGCGTCCTCGAGAGCGCCGCAGGCATCCTTGGCCAGATGGGCCGCTTCCCGGACGTGCTGCGCTCCGCGGCGCGCAACGCCGAGCCCTCCGAGCTGACCACGTTCGTGCTCTCCCTCGCCCGGGAGGTGAACTCCTGGGCCGCGAAGGAGCGCGTCCTGGGTCAAGAGCCCGCCGTGACAGCGGCGCGACTCGCGCTCGTGCGCGGCGCCCGCCAGGTGATCGGCAACAGCCTCGCCCTGCTCGGGGTCGGCGCGCCCGCTGAGATGTGAGGGGCGGGCCCGCTCCGGCTCGCGCTGCGGCGCACCGGCGCCCCTCCTCCTCCAGGAGACCCTTGGCCCTTCAGGCCTTCGGGGTCCGCCGCCGGATCACATCAGCAGCGTCCTCTCTCGCGAGCCTAACCTGAGGCGCAGGCTCTCCATGGCGTGGGCGTGGATCTGGCAGACCCGGCTCTCCGTCAGGTCGAGCATCTGGCCGATCTCGCGTAGGGTCATACCGCGCTCGTAGTACTGAACGAGAATGAACCGCTCGCGGGGACTCGCAGACACTGTGAGTTCATCGAACATGTCGCCTCGACTGACCGCCATGAGGGGCTCTTCGCTGCGTGGAGCGGGGAGGACATCACTGACCTCAGTGTCACTGTCATCACCACCGAGCCTCGCCGAGAGGGAAGAGACCGTGCTGATATCGGCGTTCTGGATCTCTTTCGAGAAGCGGGCCGAGTCCATCTTGAGCTCGTCTGCGAGCTCCAGGTGCGTCGGCTGGCGGCCGCTCAGGCCGGCGAGCCGCTGGCTCTCTTTTTCGATGCTGCCGGCCCTCCGGCGAACGAGCCTGGGGACCCAGTCCTCGGTTCGAAGCTGATCGAGGATGGAGCCGCGGATCCGAGAGCCACAATAGGTCGAGAACTTGATGCCCCGGCTCGAGTCGAACCTCCGGATCGCATCCATGAGGCCGAAGAGGCCGGCGCTGATCAGGTCGTCCAGCTCGATCGAGTTGGGCAGCGTCCGCAACAGGCGCTCCGCGGAGCTCTTGACCAAGGGGAGGTAGTGCTCGATGAGCTCATTTCGCCACCGCGCCGTTCTCTCCGCATCTCCAGCGCCCTGGGCCTCGTGGTAGCGCTTCCAGAGCGCCGTTACGGACTGCTTGCGAGGTTCGGCAGCCGCACTACGGGGCGCTCGATCGCGCTTTGGAGAGGGCGTGACGCGGGGAGGAGCGCGACGCGACCGGGGGTGATCGGGAGTCGAGACCACGGGTCCTTCGGAGTCGAGGTCGGAGTTCGTCGAGGTGGATTTCTTGGTCAGGGGGGAACTGGAACGTTTCATCAGGAATGGCTGGCAGGAGTGATGGGGGGATCGGCGGTGAGGCGCAGCGCGCTCCGGTGAATGAATGTCGACGTCAACCAGCGATGCGGCGCTGGACGTGCGACTCTGCGACGGCGAAGTACCGCGCATGGAGGAGGTCTCGAAGCACCTTGAGGGCCTCGAGACTCACGGGCCCTCGCTCGGGCATGAGGTTCCCCCACAACTCCGCAGCAGGCGCCTTCTGAAGACGAGCCCTGGCGCGGGCGGTCCGCGGTCGACGGCGGGCTCGCTCTCGACGCTCGTTCGGCAGATTGTGTGCCCGCTGCGTGGCCCTTCGGGACGCGGCTGTGCGGGTGGGGTTGGGTTGGAGGTGGTTCATCGCAGGGCTGAGGACGCTTCGGATCGCCGGGGGGGGGGGGGGGGCCCCCGCCCCGCCCGCCCCCCCCAAAAAAAGCCCCCCCCCCCCCTTTAGGGCTCCTCCTCCCACCGTCC
>Ga0102815_10001278_pt1 | contig 15901 bp, 16 predicted proteins | sample ColrivemetaGS759_FD_79113 | JGI IMG/M metagenome (GOLD analysis project Ga0102815, IMG submission 79113) | Estuarine microbial communities from the Columbia River estuary - Ebb tide ETM metaG S.759 | ecosystem: Environmental > Aquatic > Marine > Intertidal zone > Estuary | place: USA: Columbia...
ATGGAGGTGATTTATGCCCGAAACGAGACTAAGTGGCCACTGCTACTGCGGTGCTGTCGAATTTGAAGTATCCGGCGAGTCTAACTGGATCGGCCACTGTCATTGCGAATCCTGCCGCCGCCAGAGCGGCTCGGTAATGACCAGTTTTGCCAGTTTCCGCGAAGACCAGGTAATTTTCACCGGAGCGATGCCCAATCGCTACAGCAGTAACGATGGCGTCACGCGCAGTTTTTGCGGTCAATGTGGTTCGCCGGTCGCTTACCAGTCGAATGACCAGAGCGGAATCCGCCTGCATCTGGGGCTCTTTGATGACCTGGAATTGCTGAGCCCGGAAGATCACAGTTTTCTCAATGAAAAACCCAGCTGGTTTAGTGCCGATGAGCACCTGCCGGAAAGCGGCTGGGAGAAACCTTCTGACCCCTAGTCGCTAAGCAGACTGCCGACCCGAGACTCAATCATTTCACTGCCGACGATTTTGCTGACATTGGCGCCGGCCCAGACGTATTTGGTGGTTTTGCGCGATATCACCTGTCCCGAAGTACCGGCCAGCAGTGGCATCCTGTCGACAAATGCGCCGTCGCCATCGAGTGCGATCAGCTCGGCGACGGTATCGCCTTTTTCGACCCAGTCACCAAGCTCAACGCGATAGGCCAGTAAACCGGCATATGGCGCACGCAAATACTCGGTCGCGCGCAGGTCGGTACCCGCACGCGCCGCGCTCTTTGTTCCCAGGGGCTCTCCCGTGATCAAGCCCTGCTCCTGGAAATAACCGTAAAGATTGAGTGCATCCTGGCGATTCATATCATCGAAAGTATCGTTCTGTCCTCGATATTCCAGCGTGCAGGAAACCACCGGGAACGGCAGCGGTTTATCTGCGCATTCTTCGGCCAGGCGTAGCCAGATGGCTGGCCAGACTTCATCAAACGAACCACCACCACTGTCCTGCGCGAGCATGGTCGCGGCCGCGCCACTCCAGTTGGCGAGTTGCTGCATATTATCGGCGAGCTGCGGAATCGAAAATATATGCAGCAACGAATCGTCGTCACAATGCAGATCAAAGACGTAGTCGGCATCGCAGGCTTCGGTGACCACAGATTGCCGCCATTGATCGAACGCGGTCACCTGCGGCAAAGATTCGGCCCAGGCGCGCAGCGCGGCGCGCACCGATTCAATGTTTTCCTCTCCATCATCACCGAATTTTGCAGCCATCCCCTCGCCTACCGCATCGTAAAGGACTGGCCAGTCACGGTTATGATTGACTCCGCTACCACGGTTATAACGACCCTGGTGCTGACCGAATTCGATATCGCCCATGCCAAGCGGATTGACCATTGGAAACACGACAAAACGCGCATTCAGTTCACCCGCGCTATCCGCGGCCCGCAGCAGCGGCAGCAGGTGATGCAACACCATGATGCCGGGCTGTTCATCGGCGTGCAGTGCCGCCTGCAGATACACTTTACGCGCAGCATCCTGCGGTCCGATACGAAAATAGTTCAGCTCGGTACTGCGGCCCGGCGTATCGCCGACCAGAGTTTTGCTAACTTTCTCGACACTCACGTTGCAATCGCTCCCCCATCTACATCCACGATGGTGCCGGTGACAAATTCATTCTCCAGCAGGAAAATCACAGCACCGGCAACTTCAGCCGAGGTTCCGGCGCGAGCTATCAAGTGTTCAGCGGTGCCTTCGCGATAGTACTTCTCGCGCTCTTCGCCTTCGAGCGGCGACATCGGCGTGTCGATCAGTCCGGGGCTGACACCGTTGATGCGCACCGGCGAGATCTCATTGGCCGACAGCCGGATAAATGCCTCAACCGAACCACCAACACTGCCAATCGCAATCGTGCCCGGGCGAAACTTGCGCGCCGGGTAACCGCTGATTAATACCACCGCCCCGTCTGGCGACATATGCGGCACACCGAGGCGCACGCTGTTAACGTAACCCCACAGTTTGGCGAAAGAGTTCTGAAAGCCGTCGAGATCCATTTCCAGCAATGGACCAATGGCCCTGCTACCGCCGGTTGCCGCATTGACCAGGTAGTCAAAACCATGGTGTTTTTCGAACAAAGTGCGTAAAGCTTCGCGATCAAGCACGTCAACCTGGACGCATTCGACACCATCAATGTCGCACTCACTGCGACTTCCAACGATGACTTCGGCGCCGGCGTCGCGCAACATTTCAACAGCCGCGAGCCCGATACCTGAGGATCCACCGAGGACGATGGCTTTCTTGTTTTCAAAATCTGGCATGGCTTTTTACCCTGAAGTTATTCGGATTGGCGGGATCGCATCGAGAACGTCGATTTTTTTGATCTGCACATATTATAAGATTACCCGTCGCGCGGGAATGAATGATTAATCGGTCATGGTCAGATGATACCGGCTTCCAAGCTGGCCGCCATCAACATGCCAAGCTCCTCGCACTGCACCTCGAATTCGGGCTTATAGTCGCCATGCAGAACTATCGTTTCCTGGACGGGCTTCCACTTCAGGCCGGTGGTGATCCTGTCGATCGCAATTCGGGTACCGGTACCATCGAGCCCCGCGCGGATATAGACGGCAAAAGGCAGCGCCTCGGTATGCTCCAGGCAGGGGTAATAGATGCGATCGAAAAAATCTTTCAGGGCACCGCTCATGTAGCCGAAATTCTCGGTGGTACCGAGGATAATCGCATCCGCCCAGAGCACGTCATCGGCATTTGCCTGCAGCGGGGCAATGTGTTTCGCTTCGACACCGTTGATGTCAACATGGCTGGCACCACGCAGCGTTGCGTCAACCAGTTTCTGCGTATTCGGCGACGGATTATGCGCGACGATGAGTAAGTGCTTGGAGTCTGGCATCGGCCCAATCATAAAGATTTCAGGCATCGAAGCATAGCATCGAGATGCAGGATCGAGTTGAAGGCCTTGCAATCATGTGAAAGTTTCTCCCCAATTCGAACATGTATACGAACATTTCGAAAGCGCTTTTATTGACAATACGAACATTCGACGTTAACTTCGCTGCCCCAACTAATCCAAACGATAAGCATAAAATCAGGGGGCAACACCAATGTTTAAAAAAATTGCGCTGGTCGCTACGGTCGCCGCGTTAACGTCAACATCCGCCTTTGCCGGAGAAAACGAGGCAAAGAAGTGGATAAATGACGAGTTCCAGCCGTCTTCGCTCTCGCAAGCGGATCAAATGAAGGAGATGGAATGGTTTATTAATGCCGCCAAACCTTTCAAAGGCATGGAAATCAACGTGCTCTCGGAAACCATCCCGACGCATGAATACGAATCCAAAGTACTGACCAAAGCCTTTGAGGAAATAACCGGTATCAAGGTCAACCACCAGTTACTCGGTGAAGGTGAAGTGGTGCAGGCAGTGCAAACCCAGATGCAGACCCAGCGTAATCTGTACGATGCCTACATCAACGACTCTGATTTGATCGGAACGCACTCCCGTCTACAGCTGGCGGTCAACCTGACGGACTGGATGGCTGGAGAAGGCAAGGCAGTTACCAACCCGATGCTGGATATCGACGATTTTGTCGGCAAGTCATTCACCACCGGCCCTGACGGCAAGCTCTACCAGCTTCCCGATCAACAGTTTGCCAACCTGTACTGGTTCCGTAAGGACTGGTTCGATCGCCCCGACCTGCAGGCAAGGTTCAAAGCCAAGTATGGCTACGATCTCGGCGTACCAGTGAACTGGTCGGCCTATGAAGACATCGCCGAATTCTTCTCGGTCGACGTTAAGGAAATCGACGGTGTAACCGTTTACGGGCACATGGACTACGGCAAGCGCGCACCCGATCTCGGTTGGCGCATGACTGATGCCTGGTTGTCGATGGCTGGCGCCGGCAGTAAAGGCCTGCCCAACGGTGTCCCCGTTGACGAATGGGGCATTCGCATGGAAGAAGGTACCTGCAACCCTGTCGGCGCTTCGGTCACCCGAGGTGGTGCTGCCAATGCTCCTGCCGCGGTTTACGCGATTCGCAAATGGGATGAATGGCTGCGCAAGTACGCCCCTCCCGGCGCTGCCAGCTACGACTTCTACCAGTCATTACCGGCCCTGTCGCAGGGTAACGTGGCCCAGCAGATCTTCTGGTACACCGCGTTCACCGCTTCCATGGTGGGACCCAAAAGCGGCGGCAACAATACCGTCGACAACGATGGCAATCCGTTATGGCGGATGGCGCCTTCACCGCATGGCCCCTACTGGGTATCAGGCCAGAAGCTTGGTTACCAGGACGCTGGTTCCTGGACTCTGTTCAAGTCAACTCCGGTTGATCGTCGCAAGGCGGCCTGGCTTTACGCTCAATTCGTCGTCTCCAAGACCGTCGATGTCAAAAAGAGCCATGTGGGTCTGACCTTCATCCGTGACACAACGATCAACCATGCCTCGTTTACCGAGCGTGCGCCGAAACTCGGCGGACTGGTTGAATTTTACCGCTCTCCGGATCGGGTACTGTGGTCACCAACCGGTGTCAACGTGCCGGATTACCCCAAGCTGGCGCAAATCTGGTGGCAGCAGATCGGTGACGTAAACTCCGGCGCGTTCACGCCGCAACAGGCGATGGATCGACTCGCGTCCGAAATGGACCTGGTCATGTCACGCATGCAGGCGGCAGACGAAAAAGCAGGTACCTACGGTGGCTGTGGACCACGTTTGAACGAAGAGCGGGAAGCATCCTACTGGCTGAACCAACCTGGCTCGCCCAAAGCCAAGGTCAATGAGAAGCCACAGGGACAAACCGTCAACTACGATGAACTGATCAAGCGCTGGAAAAACTAACGGCGTTTAGTCAAAAAACAAGCTACTTTGCCACCGGGGCCATATCAATCCTGAGCCCCGGTGGTCAAGTCGTAAACGACATCATCAAATAAACCATGAGCACCGAAATCAGCAGCCGGCAACACTTGATCATGGACTTTATCCGCGACCACGGATCAGTCCAGGTCGACCAGCTGTCCAGTCACCTGAGGGTCACACCGCAAACCATTCGTCGCGACCTGAATCGACTCTACGATCTGAAACTGTTGCAGCGGGTACACGGCGGTGCAGTCGTCAAGGACAACGTCGAGAATCTTGGCTACGGTGCCCGCAAGACCCTGATGGCTGACGAAAAGTACAGCATCGCGCGTCGCACGGCCGAGTTGCTGCCCGATAATTCGTCATTGTTCATCAATATCGGCACTACCACCGAAGGCGTTGCCGAGTTTCTCTTTGACCGCAAAGGTATGTTGGTCGTCACCAATAACATCAATGTCGCCAGCATGCTTTGGCCCGCATCAGGGCTCGAAGTGATGATTGCCGGCGGTTCAATCCGCCGTAGCGACGGTGGCATAGTCGGCTCTAACGCCGAGGAATTTATTTCCAATTTCAAACTGGACTACGCAATTATCGGCTGCTCGTCAATCGACAGCGATGGCGAACTGTTTGATTTTGACCTGCGAGAGGTACGCGTGACCCGCAGCATTATCCAGCACGCACGTTCAGTTATCCTGGTTGCTGATTCGATGAAATTTGACCGGCGTGCGCCGACTCGAATCGGTGACTTGAGCAATATCGATACCCTGGTCACTGATGACGGCATTCCCCAGGCAGCGATCGAGCTGTGTCGACAGCACGATGTCGAACTGCAGATCGTCACGCAGCAACCTTCTAACCAACAAAGCGCCGGGGCTCGCTAAATGGCGATCGAATTACGCAATGTTTCGCTGCGGATTGGCGCCGAGACTCACATCTACGAAACCAATTTATCGCTGCAACCCGGTCAATTCAACATTCTGCTCGGCACTACCTTGAGCGGTAAAACCTCGCTGATGCGCCTCATGGCCGGGCTCGAAAAACCCACCAGCGGCGAACTGTGGATGAATGGCGAAGCGGTCACCGGGATTCCGGTGCAAAAGCGCAGTGTCGCGATGGTTTACCAGGCCTTCATCAATTACCCCAGCTTCAGCGTTTATGACAATATTGCCTCGCCGTTGAAAGTTGCCGGATTGCCGAAAGACGAGATCGACGCCAGGGTGCGGCAATTCGCTGACCTGCTGCAATTGACACCGATGTTGCATCGCCTCCCTGACGAACTTTCCGGCGGTCAGCAGCAGCGTACTGCGCTTGCGCGGGCGCTGGTCAAGGGCGCCGATCTGGTATTGCTCGACGAACCGCTGGCAAACCTCGATTACAAATTACGCGAAGAGCTGCGTGACGAGCTGCCTAAAATGTTTGCCGATTCCGGCGCGACGGTTGTCTACGCAACCAGCGAGCCACTCGAGGCTCTTATGCTCGGTGGTTACACGGCAACCCTCAACGAGGGACGTGTAGTGCAGTTCGGCGAAACCTCGAGTATTTATCGCCAACCCGATAGCCTCGAAGCGGCGCGCGTATTCTCCGATCCACCGATCAATACCGCCACCATTGAAAAGCGTGGCAATAGCGCATACCTGACCGACTCGGTCAGCTGGACAGTGCCGACTCAATTGGCCAGCATGCCCGATGGCCGCTACAGCATCGGCTTGCGCCCCCACCACCTGCTTCCTGATGGCGCAGGAGTCGAAGTCGGTGGCGAGGTTCAGATCGCCGAAATCAGCGGTTCCGAAAGCATCATGCGCGTGAATATCGAGGGCAATAACTGGGTCAGTGAGGCACACGGTATACACAGCTTCGAATTCGGCGAGCAGCGCAGTTTTTTCTTCGATTCGAAACGCTGCCTGTACTTCGACAGCAACGACAAACTGGTCGAGACGCAGGTTTAACATGTCGCAAATCGAATTCAAAAATGTCCGCCATGCCTACCCTCCTGCGAAGGGCCAGGCGCCTGTATACGCGCTCAAGGAAGTCAGCCAGATATGGAACGACGGCGGCGCCTACGCGTTGCTGGGTCCTTCGGGTTGCGGCAAAACAACACTGCTTAATATCATCTCGGGATTGCTAACACCGTCCGAGGGGTCGATCCTGTTCGACGGAACCGAGGTTACGCGGCTACCGACTGCCGAACGGCACATCGCCCAGGTATTCCAGTTCCCGGTGGTCTACGACACCATGACCGTGTTTGACAACCTTGCCTTTCCCCTGAGGAATCGCGGCGTAGGCGAAGCCCGGGTGAAGCAACGCGTAACCGAGATCGCCGAGATGCTCGATTTATCGGATCGACTGAAACAACGCGCCGCAGGATTGACGGCTGATGGCAAACAGAAAATTTCGCTGGGTCGTGGCCTGGTGCGTGAAGACGTCAACGCGATCCTGTTCGACGAGCCGCTGACGGTTATCGACCCGCACCTTAAATGGCAGCTGCGCTCCAAACTGAAGGAATTACATCAACGCATCGGGATGACCATGATTTACGTCACCCACGACCAGGTAGAGGCACTGACCTTTGCTGACAAGGTCGTCGTCATGTACGACGGAGGCGTGGTTCAGGTCGGCACCCCGGTGGAATTATTCAACCAACCCAAACACACCTTCGTCGGCTATTTCATCGGTTCGCCCGGCATGAACGTCCTGCCCTGCACGCTGGACCAGGGTCAACCGGTTTTCGCCAATAATCGACTCGACTCAGGCTATGCCGTCGACTCCAATTTAAGCGGCAAGCTGGAGATCGGCATCCGTCCGGAATTCGTCAGTTTCAGCGACGACGGCATACCAGTGGCCATAGAAAAGGTTGAAGACCTCGGCCGTTACCAGGTTGTAACCGTCAGGCACGAAGCCCAACAGATCAAGATGGTAGTTGCTGAAGACCAGGCAATCCCTGCGCAAAGTCCGAAAATCAACTTTGCAGCCGACAATCTCCTGCTTTACCGGGATGACTGGGTAGTGGAGACAGAGCATGCGTAAAACCACCAATCAAAAGGCCTGGTGGCTGGTGACGCCGGTGTTACTGCTGGTCGCATTCAATGCCTTCATCCCGCTGATGACGGTCGTCAACTATGCATTTCAGGAAACCTTCGGGAACAATCAGTTCTTCTGGGAAGGTACCACCTGGTTCGAAAAGGTGCTGCGCTCCGAGCGCTTCCACGATGCCCTGGGCAGACAACTGTTGTTCACCAGTATGATCCTGATTATCGAAGTACCTCTCGGTATCGCAGTTGCCTTGTCGATGCCGCGCAAGGGACCCTGGGTCTCGGTGTGCCTGGTATTGATGGCATTGCCACTGCTCATCCCATGGAACGTAGTCGGAGCGATGTGGAATATTTTTGCCCTGCCGGATATAGGGCTACTTGGCTACACGTTGAATTCGATGGGTTTTGACTACAACTTTACCCAACAACCGGTTTCGGCCTGGATGACGACCGTGCTGATGGATGTCTGGCACTGGACATCACTGGTCGTACTGCTGTGTTACGCCGGTCTGTGCTCGATTCCGGATGCCTACTACCAGGCCGCACATATTGATGGTGCGAGCCCCTGGGCGGTGTTCCGCTATATCCAGCTACCGAAGATGAAGCGCGTGCTGACGATCGCCATCCTGTTGCGTTTCATGGACAGTTTCATGATTTATACCGAACCCTTCGTATTGACGGGCGGCGGGCCGGGCAATACCACCACCTTCCTGTCGATTGACCTGGTGAAGATTGCACTGGGACAGTTCGATCTCGGTCCTGCAGCGGCGATGTCACTCATATACTTCCTTGTGGTGTTGTTGATCTGCTGGGTGTTTTATACCGTCATGATGCGCAACGAGGACCAGTAAAGATGAACAAGAAGTGGATTGTGCCCAGTCTGTATATCCTGTTCCTGATGTTGCCGATTTACGGCTTGCTGTCGATGTCGTTCAAGACTACCAACGAAATCCTCGGTGGCTTTTCTTTCTTCCCGCAAAATTTCACGCTCGTCAACTACATCAAGATATTCACCGATCCGACCTGGTACAACGGATACATCAATTCGTTGATTTATGTGTGCCTCAACACCGTGATATCAGTTTCGGTTGCGCTACCCGCCGCCTACGCTTTCTCGCGCTACCGCTTCCTCGGCGATAAGCATCTGTTCTTCTGGTTGTTGACCAACCGTATGGCACCGCCAGCGGTGTTCGCCCTGCCGTTTTTTCAACTCTACTCGGCAATCGAGTTGTTCGACACGCACCTTGCCGTCGCACTGGCACATTGCCTGTTCAATATACCGCTCGCAGTCTGGATCCTGGAAGGTTTCATGTCCGGGATCCCGAAGGAACTCGATGAAACTGCCTATCTCGACGGCTACTCCTTCTGGCGCTTTTTCATTCGTATTTTTATTCCCACGATCGCCGCAGGCATCGGCGTCGCCGCATTCTTTTGCTTCATGTATTCCTGGGTTGAGCTGCTGCTCGCCAAAACCCTGACCTCGGTAGACGCCAAGCCTATTGCAGCGATCATGACGCGCACGGCGAGCACCTCGGGTTACGAACTGGGACTGCTTGCGGCTGCCGGATCGCTGACCATCATACCCGGTGCTTTCGTCATCTATTTCGTGCGTAACTACATTGCCAAGGGCTTTGCCCTGGGGCGGGTCTAGGGCGGTGCAAACGCTATGTTAGATTTATCCTGGATGGCCTGGACCTGGCCGACCGTAACGTTTTTCATCGCTGTCGTGCTGTCGATAGTAATCATGGGCGTGTGGGAAAAATTCAGTCCCGGCGGTAATCCCCGGCTCGGCGTATTCGGAATCGACACCACCCGCGGGGATCGTCTCTTTATCTCCTGGATCGGCTCTGGTTTCATCAACCTTGGATGGCTCGCATTTTTTGGGGCGCCGTTATGGGGTGCGTTGGCACTTGTTATCGGCTGGTTTGTCTTTGTCTTCAGGAAGGTCTGAAATGCTGTTAGGCGACGAAAGTCGAACCCGTAGTTAAGCTCATGGCTCTACGAGACACCAATATTTCGCGACTATCGACGGAAGAATTTGACGCGCTGATTATCGGTGGCGGCATTAACGGTGCCGTGTCAGCCGCCGCATTGGCAGCGCGCGGCGCGCGCGTAGCGTTGATCGATGCGCGCGATTTTGCCGGCTTTACCAGCCAGCAGTCATCCAATCTGGTGTGGGGCGGCATCAAGTACATGGAGGGCTACGAATTCGGGCTTGTCGCCGGGTTGTGCAAATCGCGTAATGAATTGCTCGACAGCTTCCCGTCCACCGTGAAAGAAATCCGTTTCCTGATGACCCTGACGCGCAAGTTCCGCTTTCATCCCTGGATAATATTCGCCAGCACCTGGTTGTACTGGTTGCTGGGACGAGGAAAAACACGCACTCCGCGTATTTTATCGATGGGTCAGATTCGAGAAAGCGAGCCATTAATCGACACCTCCGATGGTCGTGCCGGCGTCGAGTATTCCGATGCCTTCCTGCACGACAACGACGCACGCTTTGTGTTTAATTTTGTGCGCAGCGCGATAGACAAGGGCTGCGCGGCGGCAAACTACATCGAATCCAGAGGTGCGATGCGTGATTCCGCCGGCCACTGGAAAACAGAGGTAAAGGATCAGATCAGCGGCACCACTTTCACCATTCGCTCAAAGATCCTGATCAATGCGGCTGGCGCTTATGTAGACCAGCACAATCAACTCTGCGACATCGAGACCCGGTATCAGCATCTGCTGTCCAAGGGCATCCATCTCATCGTGCCACAAATTTCTGAGAACCATCGCGTGCTGGCGTTCTTCGCCTCCGATGAACGCCTGTTTTTTGCGATTCCGATGGCCAACCGCACCTGCATCGGCACCACTGATACCCTTGTTCACAACCCGCAAACAGAGGTTAGTGACGAAGATCGCGACTTTGTGCTGAGCAATATCAACGCCTGCCTGAATTTACCAAAACCCCTGCAGCGTGAAGACGTTATCGCAGAACGCTGCGGCGTACGCCCGCTGGCGGCGCTCAAGAGCAGCGGTAACTCACTCGATGTAAAGCATATGTCGCGCAAGCATGTAATCGAGGTGACCGACAATCGCATGCACATCAGCATATTTGGTGGCAAGCTGACCGACTGCCTTAACGTCGGCGATGAAATCTGCGACCGGGTGGCACAACTGGGAATCGAGCTTCAACCGGCTGGAAAATGGTACGGCGAACCTGATGCGCAAAAGCGAGGCGAATTTTCCGCCGGGCACACTCAATGGGACTCGATGAAATCGTCGCCAGCGACACTCATGAGGCACTCAGCGAACGCCTGTGGCGACGTTATGCCGCCAACGCAAATCTCATGCTCGACGCCATCGAAAAAGATATGACGCTGGCCGAACCGCTACTCGAACAGGCTGGCATCCGTCGTTGTGAGATCGCATACCTCGCACAGCATGAAATGATCGTGAAACTGGAGGACTACCTGCGCCGGCGTTCCAAGATCGAATTGTTGATGGCGCGTGAAACCTTGCAGGAATCGGCGGGGCTCAAAGAAGCCTGCGAACAGTTGTTTGGCGACGAGGCACAGCAGCGCATCGATGAGTATTTCAACTAGTCAGCGTTTCTACCACAGCGGGAAAAGATCATCCTGCCACCTTGCGGCCTGGTAAGTGGTGGCCCGGGATATCGCAATGACGGTAAACTAGCCAGCCAAAGCTGCATCGCAAGCTACATAGATGGGAAACCAATGAACCAGTACATTCTCAGCATCGACCAGGGCACCACCAGTTCACGGGCCATGCTATTCGATGAAAACGGACACGCCGCCTTCACCGCACAACAGGAGTTTACCCAGTTTTTCCCCCGAGACGGCTGGGTCGAGCACAATCCAGAGGAAATCTGGACCAAGACCCTGGAGGTGGTGTGGGAGGCCCTGGAATATGCCAGCGAGGCCGAGCGCCATATCGCTGCAATCGGCATTACCAACCAGCGTGAAACTACCGTGGTCTGGGATCGTTCCAGCGGCGAACCGATCTACAATGCCATCGTCTGGCAGGATCGGCGTACCAGCGATTTCTGTGAAGAATTGCGCGACCAGGGACACGAAGTCAGCGTGGCAGCCAAAACCGGCCTGCTGCTAGACCCCTATTTCTCCGGCACCAAGATCAACTGGATCCTGGAAAACGTCAAGGGCGCCCGCGCCCGCGCCGAAAAAGGCGAGCTCGCCTTTGGCACCATCGACAGCTTCCTGATCTGGCGCCTGACCGGTGGTAAATCGCACGCGACCGATGCGACCAACGCCTCGCGCACGCTATTGTTCAACATTCACGATCAATGCTGGGATAGCGAATTACTGGAACTGCTGTCGATCCCTGAATCACTGTTACCCGAGGTACTCGATTGTGCCGCTGATTTCGGCACCACCAGTAAAAGTCTGCTCAAGGCTGAAATTCCGATTGCCGGTGTCGCAGGTGACCAGCAGGCCGCATTGATCGGACAGGCCTGCTTCGAACCCGGCATGATCAAAAGCACCTACGGTACCGGCTGCTTCATGATGTTGAACACCGGTGAACAGGCACTGTCGTCGAGCAACAAACTGTTGACCACCGTCGGCTATCGCCTGAACGGTAAAACCGCCTACGCGCTGGAAGGCTCGATCTTCGTCGCAGGCGCTGCAGTGCAGTGGTTGCGCGACGGGCTTGGCATCATCGACTCAGCCGAGCAAACCGAGGCCATGGCGGCATCACTGGAATCTAACCATGGTGTCTACCTGGTACCCGCGTTTACCGGGCTGGGGGCGCCGCACTGGGATCCCGATGCGCGCGGTGCAATCTTCGGCATCACCCGCGATACCGGACCGGCGCAACTGGTCCGCGCCACGCTCGAGTCGGTGTGTTACCAGACTTTCGATCTGCTCGAAGCAAAGCGCCGTGATGGCCTCACACCGACGCGCCTGCGCGTCGATGGCGGAATGGTACAAAACAACTGGCTTTGCCAGTTTTTATCAAACCTGCTCAATATCGTTGTCGAACGTCCGGCACAAACCGAGACCACCGCGCTCGGCGCGGCATATCTTGCCGGATTGCAGGTTGGCATTTTCAGCTCGCTTGATGACATCGCACAACGTTGGCAGGCCGATCAGGAATTCAGCCCGTCGATGAATAAAAACAATCGCAATTTACTCCTCGCCGACTGGCACGAGGCGGTAATCAAAGTCAGAACCAATCGTTAATGGTGACAATCAAAGACGACGCGGCAGGAAGGTTGCCATACTAGCGGCACTCATCAGAATAGCTGCGAGCAGCAGGTAAAATACTTCAAACGGTGCCACTAGCAGCAGCAAAGAAACCAGCAGGGGTGTCAATAATTGTGAACCCTCGCGCCAGGTGGAAAATATCATCGTCATCTCGGTGCGCTCACGCGGCTTGACCATACGCATGAAAGGAATATTGCCGAGCACATCGACGACAGCACCACCCAGCGCCGCGAGCATCCAGAACAATAAGCCGATGGGTTGCGGCTCGCCCAACAGGTACAACATAACCATCCAGATTCCGGTCGACCACAGTGCGCAGACAATGACCAGCCGAGTACCAAAATGGCTGGCCATTCGTCTTATCAGGGGGCTTATGATCAAAAGTGAGCTGACCAGCGATAAAAACACCCCGGCCACCCAGGTGGAAAGGCCCGACTCGACAACGTAAATCGGCCCATAGATGAACACCGTCATCCAGAATATTGCCCGCGACAAGGTTATCAGGTAAGCGATGCGCAGTGCCGGCTGCGCAAAGTAGCGCGGGATGATGCGCAAGATGTTGACCGACGGCTTCTTCGCTTTCCTGATGACCTCGCTGTGGCCGAGGCGCAGGAACCAGAAATATCCCAGCATCCCACTGATGGCACAGGCCGACACCAGAAACGGCGCCCAGTGGCCGACCTCCTCCCACAACCATAGTCCCAGCACCGGTCCGATCATCCAGGCAATGCCGGTGTACAGCAAGCGTCTGGACTCGGTGAAGATGAGTTCCTTTTTACCGATGTAATCCATGATGTACAGCGACAGGCAAACCGAAAACAGCGATGCGGCTGCTGATTGCAAACCGATAGCAATCGACATCACCCAGCCGTCACCAAAGGTCAGAATCATGATGGCAGTAAGAGAAAATCCGACACCCAGCGATACCACCCAACGTCGCTGTAATAAACGCTCGAGGCCAGCAAAATTGAGCGTAATTACAAGGGTAAGGATAGACGCCGCAAGGTAGGCCCGGGTCACCATTTCCTTGCTGCCCAGGGCTTCCAGCGCCAGCAGTGGAATCAACCCCATCAGCAACGAACGCGCAAACCCTTCGCAGGCATTCAGACGCGCAATGGGCTCACCCGCATGCCCCGAAAACGCCTGCAGGCCGGTCGGCCTTCGATCAAACAATAGAATTACTCTGCTGGTAACAGAGCCTCATGCTAGGGTAAACGGTCGATCGAAGATAACCATTAAATTCGATCGCACCTATCAATTTAACTGATGAGCCTAACCCGTCTGCAAAACAATCTTCGGCGCAGGACAACTTCCCTGCAATAATTGGTGAATGTCTCGCCCCCGCCGGAAAGAGGCCGCTGGTCGCGGCAGCAGAGGAGATTTCGCGCCTGGCGCGACGACGATTAACCACTACTATCGGCGCGATGCCGATTGCGCCAGCAGCACGCCCACGGCAACCAGCGCGGCGCCGGCCGCCTGCCACCAGTTCCATGATTCACCGAGAAACAGCACCACGATAACCATCACGTAAAACGGCACAGCGTTCATGTGCAGTGAAGCAAGCAGAATCCCAAGCCCGGCTGCGCCTCGAATCCACATGAACTGTGCCAGCGCGAGCGATGCCACCGAGGTAAATACCAGCAAGCCAACATGGTTCGCATCGAGCAGGCCAATGGTGGTACCGGGAATAGCCAGCAAATTCATCAACAGAAAGACAGTGAGCACCACCGCCAGACTACCCGACAGGGTGATCGTGGTTTGCCCAACGAAGGAAAGCCCGCGAAAGCTGTGATTCGTCGCGCGCGTCGCCCAGGCGAACAGGACCACCGAAAACAGACACAGCAAGCTGCCCCAGCCGAAGTTACCTTCGTTCATACGCGCGCCGGTCGCGAGTAAACCACCCAGCAACGCCAGCAGGATGCCGCATAACAGCAGCGGTCGCATGCGCCGCCCATCGAGAGTCACTTCCAGCAGGGCACCGACAATTGGCATCATCGACGCGGCGATTGCCGGAGTCACCGCATCCGACATATTCTGCCCGACCAGAAAGGTTATCGAGCCGAGGCCGAAACCTACACCACCGATGCGCAGGCCACCGAGCCAGTTAGCAGCACGAACCTTTGCGTAGCCATCGAACCAAAGCCAGCAGGCGAACAGAGCGCTAACCGCGATGAGCTGGCGCGCCAGCACCAATGCGACGGTGCCCCAGCTGGCGAGCATGAATTCGGCAATCGGAAAGGCGAAAGACCACATCACCATCGCTGAAAAGCAGGTCAGGTTGGATACGACAACACCGGGCCGGGGCGTGCTTAAAGGATCTGCATTACTGGACATGGCGCCTGATCTTGATTAACCGGGTTCCGGGACTGTCTGCGCGAATGCGAGTCTCCGGTACGACTGCTGGATTATTAGCGTATCAATCCTGAAACACCAGTGATTTGTCAGCTCTGGAATAACCCTTAAACTCTATTCGCTACTGGACGCTATCGGAGCGACCATGTAACACTCGAACTTTATTGCCGCTCGACTCAACAGGGTGAGATATGCAAATTATTCAGTCAATCTGTGTTGTTCTGGTGATCCTGGTTCTCGCCGGCCTGTTAATCGATGGCGCCCTGCACCGCACGGTCTGGGTCAAGGGTGCCCGCAATGGTTTGTTCAGCTTCCGCCACCTGGCACACAGGTGCGAGCGTGACGAAGACCCCTGGTCCTACTGGTTCGCGATGGGTTTCTACGGTCTGGCGCTAATTTGTCTGTGCGGCTTGTTGATATTCGGTTGAAATAATGCGGTGGCTTTCCATCACAACGCATAGCAACAATGATGCGCGCCGTTTAGCACTGA
>Ga0102815_10001279_pt1 | contig 15886 bp, 16 predicted proteins | sample ColrivemetaGS759_FD_79113 | JGI IMG/M metagenome (GOLD analysis project Ga0102815, IMG submission 79113) | Estuarine microbial communities from the Columbia River estuary - Ebb tide ETM metaG S.759 | ecosystem: Environmental > Aquatic > Marine > Intertidal zone > Estuary | place: USA: Columbia...
GTTGACCAAATGATCAAAGGCCACCGGCCACCGCGGCCACCACTTGGCTCGGCAGAGATTCGATTGTGGGGTCAGGGATAGGCGTGGTTAGGGCAAAAGCGGGCTTTGGTTGCTGCGTTAAGATTTCTGCGGGCGCTAACGGCATGAGATCATGCAAAGACGCGACGTAGAATGGCCCCGAACGGGCGATTTTATACTGTTTCCCGCGCCCCCTTGATTGTATCACATCCCCGAGGAATTCGGAGAGCGCCGCCCGCGTGGCGACGTGTGAACAAGGAGAGAAGCGCCCATGAAGGTCTTGGTACCTGTGAAACGCGTGATCGACTATAACGTGAAGGTTCGCGTCAAGGCGGACGGTAGCGGAGTTGATCTGGCCAACGTCAAAATGTCGATGAACCCGTTCGACGAAATCGCCGTCGAAGAGGCGATCCGTCTGCGCGAAAAAGGCATCGCGACCGAAGTGATCGCCGTGTCGATTGGCGTCAAGCAAGCGCAGGAAACTCTGCGCACGGCTCTGGCGATGGGCGCGGATCGCGCGATCCTGATCGTGGCCGCCGATGACGTGCACACCGACATCGAGCCTTTGGCCGTCGCCAAATTGCTGGCCGCCGTCGTCAAAGACGAAGAGCCGGGTCTGGTTCTGGCGGGCAAGCAGGCGATCGATAACGACATGAACGCAACCGGTCAGATGCTGGCCGCTTTGCTGGGCTGGTCGCAGGGCACCTTTGCCTCGGAAATCGAGATTGCTGGCGAAAAAGCCAAGATCACCCGCGAAGTGGACGGCGGTTTGCAGACCATCGAAGTGACGATGCCGGCCATCATCACCGTGGACCTGCGCCTCAATGAGCCGCGCTATGCATCGCTGCCGAACATCATGAAGGCCAAGAAAAAGCCGCTGGATGAGAAGACGCCTGCCGATTACGGCGTTGATGTCACCCCGCGCCTGACCGTTGTGAAAACCTCGGAGCCTGCGTCGCGTAAAGCGGGCGTCAAAGTGGCCTCGGTTGATGAACTGATTGCGAAACTCAAAGACGAAGCGGGGGTGATCTGATGGCTGTTTTGCTACTTGCCGAAGTGACCGATGGCGCGCTGAACCGGGATGCCACCGCCAAAGCCGTAACGGCTGCTGCCGCATTGGGCGATGTGACGGTGCTCTGCGCCGGGGCCTCGGCTGCTGCGGCCGCCGCTGATGCCGCGACGATTGCCGGTGTGTCGAAGGTGCTTTGCGCCGAAGACGCGACGCTGGGCCACCGCTTGGCCGAGCCGACCGCCGCGCTGATCGTATCGCTGGCTTCGGGGTTTAGCCACATTCTGGCCCCGGCGACCACGGACGCGAAAAACGTGCTGCCGCGCGTCGCAGCACTGCTGGACGTGATGGTCATCTCGGACGTGTCGGGCGTTGTTGACGCCGACACATTCGAGCGCCCGATCTACGCCGGTAACGCGATCCAGACGGTGAAATCGTCGGATAGCGTGAAGGTCGTCTCGATCCGGGTTTCGACGTTTGAAGCGGCTGGCGACGGTGGTTCGGCGGCGGTTGAAACCGTGGCTGCGGCGGCCTCGCCTGCGTTGAGCGTTTGGCTTGAAGACAAGGTTGCGGCGTCGGATCGTCCGGAACTGACCTCGGCTGGGATCGTTGTGTCCGGTGGTCGTGGCGTGGGCTCGGAAGAGAGCTTTGCCATCATCGAAGCGCTGGCCGACAAGCTGGGCGCTGCGGTTGGCGCGTCGCGTGCGGCGGTCGATTCGGGCTATGCGCCGAACGATTGGCAGGTTGGCCAGACCGGCAAGGTCGTGGCGCCAGATCTGTATATCGCGGTTGGTATTTCCGGCGCGATCCAGCACTTGGCCGGGATGAAGGACTCCAAGGTCATCGTTGCGATCAACAAAGACGAAGAGGCCCCGATCTTCCAGGTGGCCGACTACGGATTGGTCGCCGATCTGTTCACGGCTGTGCCCGAACTGACCGAAAAGCTCGGTTGACGGGCGGTGGGGTAAAACCCCACCCTACACCAATAGAAAGGCCCGCCTGTTATGGCGGGCCTTTTCCTTATGCGGACCGTGTCACCAAAGCCGCGCGCAGCGTTTCGGCCCCGGCGGCCCGATCATCGGTATCGATAAAGACCCGTCGCCGCCCCTCGCTGGGGATCAATGGCCGTTGCTGCCACGAGGGCGTCGGCAAGTCGATCAGAGCGCCCTGCGATGGCAAGCTGCGCAGCAGGCCCTGCATGCGCGAAACCCAAGCCGTTGTGATCGCGCGCCGCACCTCGGCGTAGCGTTCCGGGCAGGTTGCGGCAAGCGTGCTGAGCACGTGACCCGTGAAGGCCATCGTCGCGAAATCCACCTCAGGAAACAGCGCCTTGAGGTCCGGTCGCGCGGTGACGAAGCGGTCATTGCGGCGCGGATGCACAGCATAGAACCGATTGCTGAGGTTCCCCACAGGCGGCATCACCAGCGCAAAAGCTTTGGATTGCGTGGCCTGCTCCAAGAGGCTGGGGTCATTGAGATGATAATCCACCCCTTCGACCTGCGCGGCGGGGGCCAGAAGCCTATCCAAAACGCGGCGCGCCAGTTGCGACGACAAACGGCCTGCGCCACGGTCCCCTATTAACAAAAGCGCACTATGACGCCCCTCGACTAATCTTTCAGTTGGCCGCGGCGGTACCATATCGGCCCCCACGCACAGCCGATTCGGCTGGTAGTGTTGCATAACACCCATTCCCCTTTATTCACCCGACTCGGATTGTTGCCGCAAAAGCTTACAATCCCCTTATCAGCCCTCGGGAATTTTGCCGCACTCCGGGCTTGCACCGCCCTTGCCGGGGGGCATATGGTCGCGATTAACAGCTTACGGGGAACGGTTATGGACATTCAAAGCGTCGGTATCGTCGGTGCAGGACAGATGGGCAACGGCATCGCCAATGTGTTCGCGCTGGCAGGTTTTGATGTCATTCTGACCGATATTTCCGAAGAAGCCCTGACCAAGGCCGTCGCTTTGGTGGACAAAAATCTTGAGCGTCAGGTCCAGCGCGAAAAACTCTCGGTTGAGGACAAGGACGCGGCGATGGCGCGCATCCGCACCACCACGCGACTGGCCGATGTTGGCCCCACCGACCTGATCATTGAGGCCGCGACCGAGCGCGAGATGGTGAAACAGGCGATTTTCGAGGATCTGCTGCCGCATTTGCTGCCGCACACGATCCTGACCTCGAACACCTCGTCGATTTCGATCACCCGGCTGGCGAGCCGCACGGATCGGCCCGAGCGCTTCATGGGGTTCCATTTCATGAACCCGGTGCCGGTGATGCAACTGGTGGAACTGATCCGGGGCATTGCCACGGATGAGCCGACCTATCGCTCGCTGCTGGCGGTCGTCGAAAAGCTGGGAAAAACTGCGGCCAGCGCCGAGGATTTTCCTGCGTTTATCGTGAATCGTATCCTAATGCCGATGATCAACGAGGCGGTTTATACGCTGTATGAGGGCGTCGGCTCGGTCAAATCCATTGATGAGTCGCTCAAATTGGGCGCGAATCACCCGATGGGGCCGCTGGAACTGGCGGATTTCATCGGCTTGGACACCTGTTTGGCGATTATGAACGTGCTGCATGACGGGCTGGCCGACACGAAATATCGCCCCTGCCCGCTGCTGACGAAATACGTTGAGGCCGGGTGGCTGGGGCGTAAAACGCAGCGCGGGTTTTATGATTACCACGGCGAAGTGCCAGTACCGACGCGCTGACATCGCTGACGGACGACAGGGCAACGGGGCGTTGCCCCACTATGGCTGCGCCAAATTCACGCCGGGTCTTAAGACCTGGGTAAAGCGGTCAGAAAGGCTCGCCGAATTTGTCGGCAATAAGAGCGGATAAAGCATCCATGAGCGGCTGCGCCTGCGCACCCGAGGTGGCGACCTGAATTTCGGTGCCGCGCGACGCGGCGAGCATCAGCAAGCCCATAATGGAATCGCCAGATACGCTCATGCCGTCTTTTTCAACTTCGGCGTCGGCGTCAAACCCTTCAACAACCTCGACAAATTTGGCAGATGCGCGTGCGTGCAGCCCTTTTTCATTGATGATTTTTAGAACCTGCTCGACACTCACACGCCGTCTCCCTGACTGACTTCCATCGAATTAATGTATTTGCGGCCCGCTTCTAGGGCCAAGGCCGTCGCGTCGGCCACGGATCGTTTGCGCGATTTGGCCAGTTTGATCAGCATCGGCAAATTGGCCCCATAGAGAATGCGGCGGTTGGGCGAAACGCAGGCGGGCATCGACAGATTCGAGGGCGACCCGCCGAACATATCGGTGACCAGCACGACACCATCGCCCACATCCACCTCATCGGCGGCATCGCAAATCTCAGCCTGTTTGGCGCCACGGTTGTGATCATATTCGATTGAAATCGCGCGAATCCCGCGCTGTCGACCGACAACGTGTTCGATTGCTGCAAGATACTCGCGCGCTAAACCACCATGCGCGACGATCACGATTCCGATCACGCCAGACTTACCCTTGTTCACTCGACGGCACTGCGGATCGGCGCCGTTCTAGCTCTCTATGTCTCTTTGACACCCGCCAGCCTTGCTCTGCAAGCGTTTGCGCCATTTTTTCCGCTAACGCTACGGAACGATGCTTGCCGCCGGTGCAGCCAAAGGCAATCGTCAGGCTGGTTTTGCCTTCATCGACGAAGGCATCGAGCAATGACAGAATCAAATCGCGGACCCGTTGGAAGAAGTCGGCAAAGCGGGGGTCGGCCTCGACATGCGCCGTAACAGCGGGTTCGCGGCCATCAAGGGCGCGCAGCGTTGGCTCCCAGTGCGGGTTGGACAGAAAACGGCAGTCGAACACCATATCAACGCCGCGCGGAAGGCCACGTTTATACGAGAAGGATTGCACCGAAAGCGCCATCGGGGCGCCGGACTGGGGCGCGAACCAGCGCACGATCTCAGCCCGCAATTGATGCGGCGAAAGGGCGCTGGTGTCGATCAACACATCGGCGCGGCTGCGCACCGGGGTCAGCAGTTCCAGCTCCGTTTCGATGCCATCCAAGGGCGCGCCTTCGGGGCTGAGCGGATGGCGGCGGCGGGTTTCCGAGTAGCGTTGCAGCAGCGTATTCGAGTCGCAGTCGAGATACAGAAGATCGGCCACAATACCGGGGCGGCGGTGCAGCGTGTCGATCAGTTCGATCAGGCCCTCGGACGAGAAATCGCGATTGCGCACATCCACGCCAAGCGCCAAGGGCTGCGACAGCGGCGGGCCATCGAGCAAGCGTGGGATGAGGGTCATGGGCAGGTTGTCGATGCTTTCGAACCCCAGATCTTCGAGCGCATTGATCGCCGAGGACCGCCCCGCGCCGGAAGGCCCGGTGACCATCACCAATCTGGTATCAGTTGGGGTCTCTTGCATGGTCGGGAATCCTAATGCGAATAACGTGCGACATAGTGCGAAATTGCTTGGGCGAAAGGGGTATCGGCGCGGCCCGACAAACACGGTCGCGTGACCCCGTGCAGCGTGCGGGTTTGCGGCTCGGGCAGGCGTTGGGTGGGGGCGTCGGTGAGGTCGATGATCAGGGCGATCTGTGTGAGCCTGCGGTAGGCCAACTGTATTAGGCCCAAGCCGCGTGCTTCGATCAGACCCGCGATGGATTGCGGCGCGCGGGCATACAAATTGCCCGAGACGCCGGACAACAGCACTTGATCGTCGGACACTAGCTGCGCCCCCTCAGAGATCAGCGCCAAAGCCAGTGTGGATTTGCCAGAGCCAGAGGGACCAAGGATCAGGACACCGCCGCGCGGCCCAAACGCCACCGCAGATGCGTGCGCGTTATGCGCCGCACTCACAGCGGAAGGCCAACCACGAACCGCGCGCCCAGCGGCGGCGAGTTGCGGTCGGCATGGGTGGGGCGGATGTTCTCGGCCCAGATCACGCCGCCATGCGCCTCGACGATTTGCTTGGAAATCGCCAGCCCGAGGCCCGAGTGATTGCCGAATTGCTCAACCGAGCGCTCCGAGTAGAACCGCTTGAATACTTTGGTCAGCGCCGATTCCGGGATGCCGGGGCCGGTGTCTTCGACCACCACGAGCACACGATTTTCGCGCTTACGGGCCCAGATGCGCACCGCGTCGCCTTCTTCGCAGAAGGAAATCGCGTTGGTGATCAGGTTCACGAACACCTGCGCCAAACGGGCTTCGAGACCCTGAATGAGCACCGGATCGCGCGGCAGTTCCGAGATGAACTCAACGCCCCTGAGCTCGGCCTCTTGGCCCAGATGCTGGCTGATATTGTCCAGTGTTTTGCACAGGTTGAAGGTTTCTTCTTCTTCCTTGACCAACTCGCTATCAAGGCGCGAGGCGTTCGAGGTGTCGGAAATCAACCGATCCAGACGGCGCACATCATGTTCGATGACATCCAGCAACCGGGTCACTTGATCCTCGCGCTTGGCCACGCGCAAGGTGCCAACAGCAGAGCGCAAACTGGCCAGCGGGTTCTTGATTTCATGCGCAACATCGGCGGCGAACTGCTCGTTGGCGTCGATCCGGTCATAAAGCGCCGAAACCATGCCGCGCATCGCCACCGAGAGGCGGCCGATTTCATCCGGGCGACCAGCAAGATCGGGGATGCGCACACGACCCGGCGACAGGCGGCGGGCGTCTTTGTCGCGGCCAAGTTCGGCGGCGGTGGCGAGATCGGCCAAGGGGTTGGCGATGGTCGAGGCCAGCACGAGGCTGAGGCCCACGGACACCAGCAGCGCCACGACGAACATCTGCAAAACCTGCTCACGCTCGGCGCGCAACATGCGTTCGATATTGGCGGGGATTTGCTGCATCACGACAGCGCCGACGGGGGTGCCGTTCTCAAACACAGGGGCCGCCGCCAGCATACGGAATCCACCATCCAAGCGCAGAACCTGGCTGGCCGACCGCCCGGTCATCGCCTCGGAATGGAGTTCGGCCAAAAGCGCCGCAGCGTTGGGTTGCGGCGAGCGTTCGCCGGGAACCAGATTTGACAGAAGTGACCACGTCAGGTCCAGAAAATCAGAGATCAGCGTGCGTTGCGGGTCAATTTGCAGATGCGTATCCAAGGCGGATTCGCGACCACCCTCGCCCCGTTGCGCCAGTTCGACCCCGCCTGACGCGTTGAGCAACAAAACCTCAGTCTCGTCATTCAGGGTCAGCGCAGAGAGGGCCTGCTCGCGCGCGGCAATCGACGCAGGCGCGGAATAGGCGCCGCTGTCGTTCAGCCGAGGCAGAACCGCGATAAGATCGGCCAACCCCTCGGCCTGACCGATCAGAGCGATCTCATGCTGGCGGGCCAGCGTGTCGCGGAACGGGTTGGTGAACAGCACGCCCGCGACCAGCAAAACCAGCGCGAGCATGTTGAACAGGATGATTTTGCGCGCCAAGGGCGAATGAAAGATCGACAACAGGCCGCGGCGCGCACGGTGAATGCGCACCTCGGTATCGACCGCGCTCTGCGGCCGCACCCAATCCTCCCCGAGCACCACTTCGCTGCTCGGGCCATTTGATTGTGGGTTGATGTCCGCCCGTACCGCCATTTTGTTATTTTATCGTGGGCTGGGCCTGCAATCAGGCCTCGTTATACTTGTAACCGATACCATAGAGCGTTTCGATCGACGAGAAGTCCTCATCGACCATGCGCATTTTCTTACGCAGGCGCTTGATATGGCTATCGATGGTGCGATCGTCGACATAGACCTGATCGTCATAGGCCACATCCATCAACTGGTCACGGCTTTTTACAAACCCCGGACGCTGCGCCAAGGCCTGCAACAGCAGGAATTCCGTGACGGTCAGCGTGACCTCGTCGCCCTTCCACAGAACCGCGTGACGCAGCGGGTCCATCGACAGCGACCCCCGGATCATCACCTTGGTTTCTTCGGTGGTGCCGACCTCGTCATTTTCCACCGCCTGCTGGCGACGCAAAAGCGAGCGAATACGCTCGATCAGAAGGCGCTGCGAGAAGGGTTTTTTGACATAGTCATCCGCCCCCATCCGCAGACCCAGAACCTCATCAATCTCATCATCTTTCGAAGTGAGAAAAATCACCGGCATTTGGGTCTTTTGACGCAGGCGCTGCAACAGCTCCATCCCGTCCATACGCGGCATCTTGATGTCGAGTACGGCCATATCCGGGAGTTTGCGGTTAAACGCTTCGAGGGCCGATTGGCCATCGTTATAAGTCTCGACCTCGAACCCTTCGGCTTCGAGCGATATCGACACCGACGTCAGGATATTCCTGTCGTCGTCGACCAGTGCTATCTTTGACATGTGCCTGTCCTTGTGCTGCTCATTATAGTTTTTTTGTTAACTACTTTAGAATCTCCGCGTGGAGAATCAACCGAATAGTCAGGCATTCAACCCTGCACAGGTTAAAAATATGCCATTGTTCCTGATGAATTCCACATTTTGCCCTTCTGTTTCCGATCAACTGCGACAGTTTGCGTTAACACGGCCATGTTAGCGCTAATGGAGCAAATGTGTCCTGTTCGATAGGCAAAACGCCATGATATAGCCCCAATATCGGTTGAGGAGATCGAGAGCTGAGCAGCCCGGGCAAGGGGTCGCTTGGAGAATTCTACTCGAAGCCAAGCAGCACGGCTAAGGAGCGAGCATTATGACTGCAGGACGCGTCAATCCCAAACACCGTTTGGAAGATCAGGGCATCACGGGACTGGGGTCGGTATTCTACAACCAGATCGAGCCCGCGCTGATTCAATCCGCACTGGAGCGCGGCGAAGGCATCCTTGGCAAAGGCGGTGCCTTTTTGGTGAGCACGGGCCAATACACAGGCCGTTCGCCCAAAGACAAATTCGTCGTCCGCACGCCATCGGTCGAAGACACCATCTGGTGGGAAAACAACGCCCCCATGGCCCCCGATGCCTTTGATCGGCTGTATGACGACATGACCGCCCATATGAAGGGCCGTGATGCGTTTGTGCAGGATCTTTATGGCGGGGCCGATGCGGATCACCGTCTGGACGTGCGCATGGTGACCGAACTGGCTTGGCACGGGCTGTTCATCCGCCACATGCTGCGCCGCCCTGAGCGCGACGAGCTGGACAGCTTCGTGCCCGAGTGGACGATCATCAACTGCCCCAGCTTCAAAGCTGACCCTGCGCGCCACGGCTGCCGCACGGGAACCGTGATCACGATGAACTTTGATCGCAAGATCATCCTGATCGCGAACACCGAATATGCCGGTGAGAACAAGAAATCGGTGTTCTCGCTGTTGAACTACATTCTGCCCGGCAAGGGTGTGATGGCGATGCACTGCTCGGCCAATCATGCGCTGGATGACACCGATGATTCCGCCGTGTTCTTTGGCCTGTCAGGCACCGGCAAAACCACGCTTTCGGCCTGTGCCAGCCGCACCCTGATTGGCGACGATGAGCACGGCTGGTCCGGCAACGGCGTCTTCAACTTTGAGGGCGGCTGCTACGCCAAGACCATCAAGCTGGACCCAAAAGCCGAGCCTGAGATCTACGCGACCACGTCACGGTTTGGCTCGGTTGTTGAGAACATGGTCTTTGACCCGGAAACGCTGGAACTGGACTTTGAGGATAACTCACTGACCGACAACACCCGCGTCGCCTATCCGTTGGAGGCCATCTCGAACGCATCCGAGACCTCGTTGGGCGGGCACCCCAAGCATATCATCATGCTGACCTGTGACGCATTCGGGGTGCTGCCTCCGATTGCCCGGCTGACCCCGGCGCAGGCGATGTATCACTTCCTGTCGGGCTTCACCTCGAAGGTTGCAGGCACCGAACGTGGCGTGACCGAACCAGAGCCAACCTTCTCGACCTGTTTCGGCGCACCCTTCATGCCGCGACGCCCAGAGGTCTACGGCAAGCTGTTGCAGGAAAAGATCCATGACCACGAGGTGACCTGTTGGCTGGTGAACACCGGTTGGACCGGCGGCGCTTATGGCACCGGATCGCGGATGCCCATCCGGGCGACCCGCGCTTTGCTGGCGGCGGCCCTGAACGGGGCGTTGAATGACGGTGAATTCCGCAAGGATCCGAACTTCGGCTTTGAAGTTCCTATCTCGTGCGACGGTGTGGCCGATGTCCTTCTGGACCCACGCCGCACCTGGAGTGTGAACGAAGAATACGACGTACAGGCGCAGAAATTGGTGCAAATGTTTGCCGATAACTTCGCCCAATACGTGCCGTTCATCGACGACGACGTGAAAGCCGCGGCGATCGGTTAAAAGATGTGTCGGTTGGGACATAGAGTGACAAGCCCCGCCCTTGTGGCGGGGTTTGTTATGTCCGGGGCCATGGCGCAGGCCGATGAGACCGTCACGCTGTCACCCCGCGTCGCGTCGCTGATCCCCGGCCTGTTTTGCGCCGCCGATGACAGAAACCGCCGCGAAGCGCCTGACACAATGGCGGGGTTTATCTATGAGCCAGAAGCCCCCGTCGAGATGGTCGCCGAAGGGCAGGTTCTGCCCGCCGTCATCGGCCTTGGGTTCGGCGTGCGTTACACGCTGACCGACACCGACATGACAGTGCTGCACTATATTGTCTCGCACCCGGCGATGCCGCCGAATGGCATGACCGAGCAACGCTGGCGCAGTGACCTAAGCGGCGGCAATATCGGCACCGTGTTCTTTCAATTCGATTTCGAAAATGAGCTACAGCCCGGCGATTGGCGCATTGCCGCGATGATCGACGGCGAGGTGGCGTTCGATGTCGGCTTCACCGTGCGCCCGGCCTCGGACCTGCCGGAAATGGTGGGCTTGTGCCAAGGCGGGTCGTTGCTGTCGCTTAACCAAACACGCCGCGCCGCAGCAGGTTGATTGCGCTGACGCAGAGCATAATCAGCGCGTAGCGGCGGAACTTTTCGGCGTCCAGCCTGTCCTGCACAGCATAGCCCAGAAACAGGCCCAGCGTTGCGGGCACAAGCATCGCCGCCGACAGCGGGATGGTTTGCGCATTCAGCACGCCTGAGCGCAGGTGCACGACGATCAGCACAATGGCCCCCATCGTGAAAATCACATTCAAGACCCGCACCATTTCGCGTTTCTCGACCTTCACGGCCAGTAGATACGCGATGGTCGGTGGCCCCCAGACGCCGGAAATACCGCCATAAAGCCCGGCAAGCACGCCCGTCGCGAATTCAATGGGATTGCGCCATATCGGACGAATTTCAGGGGCCCAACCGCTGATTTGCATCAGGCTGAACACCAAAACCGCCGCGCCAAGCAGCAGAAACATCACCTGTTGCGGGATGATCACCACGAAGGGCGCTGATATGACAATGCCCGCAATCGTCGCGAATATAATGCGCCAGAATTTACGCGCCGAGACCATCGCGTCGCGAAGCCCATTGCGCAGGGATTGGTGCAGATTGGTGACCAAAACCGGCAAAATCAGCGCGGCCAGCGCGGTTTGCGCGGGCATAAAAGACGGCAACACGGCGATCATGATCAAAGGCAGCGCGAACCCGATCGCCCCTTTGACGAACCCGGCGAACAGGGCCACGCCGAAGGCCATCAAGAAGACCGACAGCGGCAAGCCACCCATAAAAATATCCATGTGCTGCCCTTCTGACGCGTTTGCCTAAGCGTGATACAATGCGCTGATCAATGCTGCACCCGCTAAATCAGTGCGACATATTCCTGCACAGCACAGTCAATTGTTGAATTATTGTTGCGCTGCACCTGCGAAAGGTTTATTCGCATCCCCAGCATTTATAGGAGTCACCCATGCCTCATGATGGTCAGGAAATGTCGCGCGCCGCACCCGTGATGGAGGGGCTGCTAGAGCACGTCTCGGCGGTGATTGCGCCGCTGGATACGCTGCTGGCTGCGGCCACTGACCGGGTTCGGGCGACGGTTTCCGCCGATGACAAAGTGCAAGCTGCGCTGCTGGAAGAACAGCAACGCGCGGCGCATGGATTGGCGTGGTTGGCCACTTATGTTGAGGCGATCCGCCAGATGCAGGCTTGGGCGCAGCGCCTGTCCGACGCCGGGGCTTTGGGCGAAATCGAGCGCCTGATCCTGCAGATTGGTGTCAGCGAATATCTTTGGCAGATTTGGGGCGGCATCCCGATGACGCAGGGGGAAATCCTGCGGCTGCAAGACATCGGTTTGTCACAAGCCGAGCAAGCCCCCCTGACGGCCCCCGCGATTATGGCGCTGACGCAAAACGGAAACTCACCCGCCGCCCGGGCACGGTTGGTTGAGTTGATGCGCGAGAACCATGGCCGCGCGACCTTCGGCGCGACCGGGCTGGACGACGAATTGGAAATGATCCGCGATCAATTCCGCCGCTTCGCCGATGAGCGCGTCACTCCGAATGCGCATGAGTGGCACCTGAAAGACGAGCTGATCCCGATGGAGATCATCGAGGAATTGGCGGAAATGGGCGTGTTCGGCCTGACGATCCCCGAGGAATTCGGCGGGCTGGGCCTGAGCAAAGCCTCAATGGTTGTGGTCTCTGAGGAACTCAGCCGGGGCTATATCGGCGTCGGATCATTGGGCACCCGGTCTGAAATCGCGGCGGAATTGATCCTGTGCGGCGGCACCGATGTGCAAAAGCAAAACTGGCTGCCGAAACTGGCCTCGGGCGAGATTTTGCCAACGGCGGTGTTCACCGAACCCAACACCGGATCGGACCTTGGCAGCCTGCGCACCCGCGCGGTGCAAGAGGGCGACGAATGGACAGTGACGGGCAACAAAACATGGATCACGCACGCGGCGCGCACCCATGTCATGACCCTGCTGGCCCGCACCGACCCCGACACCACGGATTATCGCGGCCTGTCGATGTTCTTGGCCGAAAAGACCCCCGGCACCGTCGCCGAACCCTTCCCGACCCCCGGCATGACCGGCGGCGAGATCGAGGTTCTGGGCTACCGGGGCATGAAGGAATACGAACTGGCGTTTGACGGGTTTAAGGTGAAAGCCGAGAACCTGCTGGGCGGCAAGACCGGCCAAGGGTTCAAGCAACTCATGCAGACCTTCGAGAGCGCGCGCATCCAGACCGCCGCGCGGGCGATTGGCGTGGCCCAGAATGCGCTGGAGGTCGGCATGCAATACGCCGAGGACCGCAAGCAATTTGGCAAACCGTTGATCGCCTTCCCACGGGTGGCGGACAAGCTGGCGATGATGGCCGTCGAGATCATGATCGCGCGGCAGTTGACCTATTATAGTGCATCGCAAAAAGACCACGACAAGCGCTGCGACGTTGAGGCTGGCATGGCGAAACTGCTGGGCGCGCGGGTTGCGTGGGCGGCGGCGGATAACGCGTTGCAGATCCACGGCGGCAACGGGTTCGCGCTGGAATATCAGATCAGCCGTATCTTGTGTGATGCGCGGATCCTGAACATCTTTGAAGGCGCGGGCGAGATCCAAGCCCAAGTGATCGCGCGGCGTTTGCTGGGGTAAGGCGTTTTCTGGGGTAAGGTGGGGCGTTGCCCCTCTTCGGCTGTGCCGAATTCACCCCAGGATATTTTTGGCACAATGATGGGGGCGGTTTGCACCCTCTTGACCCGGCTCCTTCGCCTAGCGCAGGTTGCGGTGTCCCGGTTTTGGGGCGGGGAGCGAGCCATGAAACTGTTCATCACCGGGGCCTCGGGGTTTATCGCCAAGCACATCGTGTTGCAGGCGCTGAACGCAGGCCACAGCGTCACCGGATCGGTTCGGTCGCTCACGCGGGGTGATGAGATCCGCGAGGCTGTTGCGCCGCATTTGACGGATGCGGATGCACTGGCGAACTTGTCTTTTATGGCGCTGGATTTGACGCAAGATGCAGGCTGGCGCGCGGCGTTGCAGGGGCATGACGCCTTGCTGCACACGGCCTCGCCGTTCCCAATGGGGCAACCCAAAAGCGCCGATGATCTGATTATCCCGGCCCGAGATGGCACGCGGCGCGCCTTGACGGCGGCGGCGGATGCGGGGGTGAACCGGGTGATCCTGACCTCCTCGTGTGCCGCGATTTGGGAGCAGGTTCCAGCCGATCGCGAGGCCACCGAAGAGGATTGGACCGACCCGGATGCGCCGGGTGTCGGGGCTTATGTGCAGTCCAAAACCCTTGCCGAGCGGTTGGCGTGGGAGATTGCGCGCGACACGGATTTGGCGCTGACGGCCATCAACCCGTCGATGGTGATGGGGCCGCCCTTGGACCGCCATTTTGGCGCATCGGCGGGGATTGTTAGGCGCTTGTTATCCGGCAAAGACGCGGTGAACATCGACACGGGCATGGGCTCGGTTGACGTGCGCGACGTGGCGCGGATGCATCTGGCGGCGGTTGCGGACCCCAGCACGGCGGGCGAACGGTTCATCGCCAATTCCGGGACCATGAGCTTCACGGATTGGGGATTGGCGCTGAAGGCCGCCTATCCAGATCGGCGCATCGCCACCAAGACCGCTCCGCAATGGATGATCCGTGCGATGGGTCTGTTTAGCTCTGAAATTCGCGCGGCGGTGCCGTTGCTGGGCCGTCAGTTTCGCGCCTCGCACGCCAAAGCCGAGGCACGGTTGGGGATCACATTTGTCCCGCCGACAGAGGCGCTGTTGTCCTGCGCGGCGGCCTTGATCGACATGGGCGACGTCTAGGCCAACCGAGGTCGCGCCTGCCCCAATCTTGGGTGCAGCCGCGCGGCCAGCACATACATCCCGAACAGCCCAAACCCAACGGCGGCAAAGATGCCTTGGATCGGCGCGACCATCAGGATCAGCGCGCCGACGCCGGGTGTCATGATGCCCGACACATCGCGAAAGCTGGAATAGACGGCGGCCATTTCGGTGCGCTCGGACGGTTTGACCGCCATCAGGAACGGCAACCCGCCACAGACATCGAGCAAGACCAAAAACCCCGAGGCCACGAAGAGAATCGCCACGGTCAGGGGGGCGACGGGCGAGACGGAGGCCAGCAAGAAGCCGATTGTGGTGAACAAAAACCCGGTGCGCACGGCGGCGCGCACGGAGTGGCGCTGCACCCAGCGCAGCATCAGGGGCGTCGTGAACAAGAACCCATTGGTGAGCGACACCAGCAGCCCGCCCAGCGACGGCGGCAGCCCCGATTCGATGGCGTAGATCGGCAAATAGACGATATAGCCCCACCAGCCACAACTGCGCAGAACGGCGAACAGCCAGCCCGCGATCAGGCGCGGTTGCACAAAGAACCGGCCCAAAAACGCCAGCGGATTGGGCGCCGTGCCGCGCGCTTTTTGGATGATCCGGCCATTGCCCAACCGCAGCCACCAAAACACCGCCAGCTGCACCACGGCGCAAACCATCCCCACCAGAAACGGGGCCGGCGCCCAGATATTCAACAGCGCAACCCCGGTCACTGGCCCGGCGGACCATGACAGCGCACTATAGAACATGCGCAGGGTTTCAGTTTTCCCGAGGTCATTTTTCGACACGTAGTCAAGTACATAGGCGTTCAGGCAGATGAAACAGGTGACCGTCGCCAAGGTGCAGCACAGCAGCGCCGCGACAATATACTCACCGCCCAGCGCGCCAAACCCGCAGCCGAAAAAATACAGCACCGCCCCGGTCGAATAGAGCCATCGGCGCGGCACAAATCGGTTGATCCACGGCAATAACAGCCCAACGCAAAGCGAGATCAGGCCCACCACGAAATACACCAGCGACACCGTGGCCGCGTCGCCCAAGGCGCGATACATCGCCAGCGGAAACACCGACAGCAACATCCCCCGGATCATCGCCTCGACGCCAGACAGCGTGGCAAAAGCCCGCGCACCGGGCTTGCGGGCAGCCGCAGCCGGTGGGTGGCGCAGCCACTCGGGGATGGAACGTTCAAACATGGGGCCTCCGATGCCCCACACAGCACGGCGTTACCGCTTTGTCTGTCTTGGAACCGACCGCGCCCCTGTCGGAATTGCACCTGTTAA
>Ga0102815_10001285_pt1 | contig 15840 bp, 16 predicted proteins | sample ColrivemetaGS759_FD_79113 | JGI IMG/M metagenome (GOLD analysis project Ga0102815, IMG submission 79113) | Estuarine microbial communities from the Columbia River estuary - Ebb tide ETM metaG S.759 | ecosystem: Environmental > Aquatic > Marine > Intertidal zone > Estuary | place: USA: Columbia...
AGCCTTCCCCAATATCGTTATCCAGAACACTTGATAACCAGCAACGAACATATAGATTAGTGACTTAGGCCAATCGACCAGCGGCTACCCATCGCCGGTCATTTGTTCCGCCTGGAGAGCACACTGGCCCGAAGCCATAGGCGAGATGGCTAGTAGAGCATCACAATAGCTACAAAAGGCAGATTGGTTTAAAGCGCTTGTTTAAGTATTTGCAGATACTTGGTACAAGCAAGCGTCTAACGTCAGCTCCGGCGAACCCTTAGGCGGACAGTTAAGCGTGTTATTGATGCCTTCTGCTCTGCTGAAGCGCTCGCGAACGGCAACTGCCCCATGCGGCGCCAGGCCTCGATCTGTTCCATCGCCTTGTTGATAACAGGGGTCTCAATCCTGGCCCTGGCCCAGGCTAGGCACCTGCTGTTCATGCCTCGCAAGTGGGCATCAATGGTACAGTACCAATCTCTTTGGCGCAGTCGTCGCTGAATCGCAGAGGTTAAAACGATGAGTAAAAAAGGGAAAAAGAAAGAAACCGAAAAAGGTCACTCTGATGAGCAAGAGGGATTGGAGGAGAGACTCGACGGACGAACTTACAAAGCAGCCCTTTTCGATCTGCAGGCTGAATTGGTCAAACTCCAGGAGTGGCTCGTCGCCACGGGTGAACGTGTCATCGTGGTGTTCGAAGGCCGCGATGCTGCTGGCAAAGGGGGGGTGATCAAGCGCATCACGGAACGGGTGAGTCCCAGGATATTTAGAGTCGTTGCTTTGCCCGCTCCGACGGAACGCGAAAGAAGCCAGCTGTACCTGCAGCGCTATATCGCTAATTTTCCTGCAGCTGGCGAAATTGCGTTGTTCGACCGCAGTTGGTACAACCGTGCAGGTGTGGAGCGGGTAATGAACCTCTGCACCGAAGAGCAGTACCATCAGTTTCTGCAGACCTGCCCGCAATTCGAAAAAAGCCTGGTGGACGAAGGTTTTCGGTTATTTAAATATTGGTTCGATATCGTGGACGAGGAGCAGGAACGACGCATGCAGGCCCGCATAACGGACCCGCGAAAGATATGGAAACTAAGCCCGATGGACCTCAAATCGCGACGCCGTTGGTTTGATTATTCACGCGCCCGGGACGACATGTTCGCGGCCACCGATACCTCTTTTGCCCCGTGGCACATCGTGATGGCAGACGACAAAAGGCGGGCACGGCTCAATTGTATCGCCCACTTGCTGAATCATATCCCGTATGAGAAGGTGCCCAGGGAGAAAGTTCATCTGCCCGAACCCGACTCAAAGGGGGCGTTTGACGACAGGGCCACCCTGGCGAGTCGCCGCATCGTACCGAATAGATTCTAAACGGGGTGCACGGTTAGCCCGGCGATATCGGTTTCGGATCTGACTATAAATGGACAATCTTCTGGTTCCCAATTATGACGTTATCATCTAATCAACAGTTTCCTGAAGAAAATGGTCTCCTATGGAGTTATCGCCTGGATGGGCAGGGGGGCGGACATCAACAGGGTCGACTGGGCAGCCCTGATGAAAAGCCATCCGGGTTTGACTGGTTTCACCTTAAGAGTGACGACGCTGACTCTGCTGTCTGGATGCAGGAAATTGGTCTGGATGAACATGTCATTGAGACTTTGTCAGCCATGGAAACTCGGCCGCGCATGGCCATGCTTGCCGGTGGCGTATTGATCAATTTGCGCGGCGTTAATACCAATCAGGGTTCGGACCCTGAAGATATGATCTCGTTGAGAATCTGGTTTTCGGACAAGACAGTAGTTACCGCCCGGAGGAAGGGGCGCAAGTTGATTTCAATTGAAGATGTCAGGGCTCGAATTGAAAACGGGTCGGGGCCGAAAACCCCGGGTGAATTCATATCGATGTTGGTCGAGCATCTTGCTAATAAAATCGGCGATTTGGTTGACGCTATAGATGGCGATTTAACCCAAATTGAACTGAGTATGGATGAAAATAATATAAAGCCGGTACAGCAAAATTTATCAGCGATACGCCTGCAAACGATAGCAATTCGGCGTTACCTGGCACCGCAACGAGAAGCGTTGTCCGAGTTGCATCGGACTCGCGGTATTTTGTCTGAAGATGTTGCTTATAACCTGCAACACCAGACAGACCGTATCATCCGTCATGTAGAAGATCTGGACCTGGCAAAGGAACGTGCCGTCGTGTTACAGGGTGAGCTGCAGAACCGGCTTGCTGAAAAACAGAACGCACGCATGTACGTATTGTCTATTGTGGCTGCCATTTTTCTACCATTGTCCTTCTTAACGGGTGTATTCGGTATGAATATTGCGGGAATGCCCGGACTGGAGCATCCCTATGCATTTAACATATTGACCGGCAGTATGCTGTTTATGGCTATTGCACTTGTCGCCTTTATGCGATGGAAAAAATGGATGTGATTTCGAATCCTGCGGTTAACTAAACAGTCAGCTGGCGCAGCCGGTCAGTGAATTTCTGGATCGTCATCCCGATATCAGAATCGAGGTTGACCTGAACGGTCGTCGGCAGGATTTGATCGAGGAGAGTATTGATCTGGCGATTCGAATTGGCGAACTCGAGGACTCGACTCTGATAGTCGCAAACTGGCGTAACATGGCCTTGGCTATTACCTGCGATTGGTGCCTTGATTTGACGCATATTTTGTACTCAGTTGAATGACTCAGAATTAATCAGAGGCTCCCCGGTGAATGTCGCACCCCGGAATAAACTGGAGCATCGGCATCGACGCCGCTCCCCGTGAACGGATATACTCCGCCTTTTGCGGAAATTGCATGAGCATAAAATCGGACCGTTGGATTCGCCGTATGGCGGCAGCAGATGGCATGATCGAGCCCTTTGAGCCCGGTCAGGTGCGTGAGTCGGAGGCAGGCCGGATCATTTCCTACGGCACTTCAAGCTACGGCTATGATGTGCGTTGTGCCGATGAATTCAAGATTTTCACCAATATCAATTCAGCCATCGTCGATCCGAAAAACTTTTCAGATGACAGTTTTGTCGATATCAAATCTGATGTCTGCATCATTCCGCCGAACTCATTCGCGCTGGCGCGAACCGTCGAATACTTCCGTATTCCACGCAGTGTATTGACTATCTGTCTCGGTAAATCGACCTATGCTCGATGCGGCATTATCGTCAACGTGACGCCCCTGGAGCCTGAATGGGAAGGGCATGTAACGCTCGAATTTTCCAATACCACGCCTTTGCCCGCTAAAATTTATGCCAATGAAGGCGTCGCGCAAATGCTGTTTTATGAATCCGACGAAGTCTGTGAGATTTCCTATAAGGATCGTGGTGGTAAATATCAGGGGCAAAAAGGCGTTACCCTGCCTAAGGCCTAGCAGCCTGCCAGTGTTGAAAAATTAAGCCCTGTGTGCCCTGCGGTTGGGCGCAAGCGCCCGACATTTGCTCCAGATTGATTAACCCAGGTCGATGATTTTCCAGTTACGCGCTATGGCGATGGCCTTGAGGTCGTCATCCGGGTTCACCGCAATCGGATTATCAACCTGTTCCAGAAGCGCCAGATCATTGAGTGAGTCGCTGTAGAAGTAAGCGCCAGCCAGTTCATGATTGCTATCGGCGATCCATTCCTTGAGCACGGTTACCTTGCCTTGCTGGTAAGTCGGAGTGCCGAGAAATCGCCCGGTATAGCGGTTGGCGATGATTTCCGGCTCGGTGGCAAGCACCGTTGTAACCCCGAGCATCTGTGCGATCGGCTCACTGACGAAGAGGTTGGTTGCGCTGATGATCATTAGCTCATGATGGTTTGCGCGATGTTCATCGAGCAGTGCCGCTGTGCCGGGAGCAACCAGCGGCTTTATCCATTTCTCCACGTAATCTGCACGCCAGGCGTGTAATTCCTCGATACTGTAGCGTGTCAGTGGCTCCAGCGCGAAAGCCAGGTATTGATCGTTATCCAGAGTGCCGCGCTGGTAATCCTGGTAAAAGAGGTCGTTACGCTGGCGGTAGGCCTGTGCGTCAACGATGCCGTTTTCGATCATGTATTCGCCCCACAGGTGGTCGCTGTCGCCGTTGATCAGGGTGTGGTCGAGGTCAAATATTGCCAATGTCATGTCGGGTATCCGGAGTCGTCGCTTGCTGGGTTTGGAATGTCTATGTAAGAATGTGCGGTCGAGATTCTATATGATTTAAGGTGAACCGAGAAATGATTGATACGGATGGCTACCGCGCAAATGTCGGAATAATCCTGTGTAACCCGGTAGGCCAGGTGATGTGGGCGCGTCGCGTTGGGCAGGATGCCTGGCAGTTTCCCCAGGGAGGTATTAGCCCTGAGGAAGATCCGGAGGAGGCGATGTATCGTGAGTTATGGGAAGAAACCGGCCTGCAGGCGGAGCACGTCTCTGTGCTGGCTGCGACCGATAGCTGGCTACGTTACAAACTTCCCAGGCGGCTGATGCGACGATCGGAACCACGGTGTATTGGACAGAAGCAGCTCTGGTATCTGCTGCGCCTAGATGCCGACGAGACCAGCTTTGACCTCGGTGCCTCGGCGACTCCGGAGTTCGATCACTGGAAATGGGTTGACTACTGGTACCCTGCCGATAATGTGGTTTTTTTCAAACGGCGTGTGTATCAGTGCGCACTGGCGCAACTGGAGGCCGGCCTGCCGCAGGTCGGCGGCGAGAAAAGTGATTAGGGGAGAATGATTTGGGTTCGATGATTCACCGTTTGCAACGCATTGTCCAGGAGGTTAACCGCGCTTCTGACATAAACAGTGCATTGCTATTGATCACCGAGAGCCTGACCCGCGATTTGAGCGTTGAAGCCTGTACTATTTTTCTGACGCAGAAAGACGAGCCCGATACCCTGGTGTTGCAGGCTGCCAGCGGCTTGAATCCTGAAATCATAGGCACTGTAGAGCGCAAACTCGGCCAGGGTCTGGTGGGTACCATCGCCGCGCGCGCCGAAGCCATGAATCTCGTCGACGCACCGGCACACCCTAAATTTATGCACGTTCCTGATTCCGGTGAAACCGACTTTCCAATAATGCTGGGTGTGCCAATCATGGCTCACCGTGAAGTGCTTGGCGTCATTGCAGTGCAGCGCAGCGAACATGTGTTTAACGAAGACGAGGAAGCCTTTCTCACCACGCTGGCGGCCCAGCTCGCGACTTCCATCGAGCGTGCCGAGAGCCAGGGTCGTTTCAGTACCGAGCAGGCGACCCATGTAATCAAAGGTGTGGCCGGAGCACCGGGCATGGCGATTGGTGTAGCGCTGGTGCTCAATCGTGGTGTCAACCTCGAATCCGTCCCGAACAAACGAACGGATGATATCGACGGCGAGCTGCAAAACTTCAGGGAAGCGGTGCGCAAGGTTCGTGAGGAATTGACCGAACAGGCGGAATTAATGCGCGCCTCGTTACCGGAAGAAGAATGCGCGCTGTTTATTGCCTATGCACAAATGCTAAGCGGCGGCTCTCTGATCGATGATACCGAGGAGGGCGTAAAGGATGGTATCTGGGCGCCTTCCAGTTGGCGTGACACGGTTGAGCAGCACGCGCACGTTTTTACCCGTATGGAAGACCCCTATCTGGCAGAGCGAGCCAACGATATTCGTGATCTGGGGCTGCGCGTGTTGCGCAAGCTGATGTTGGAACAGAGCGGTGATATTGATTTCCCCGAACATACCATACTGGTGGGTGACGAGGTTACGGCAACCGATCTGGCTGAAACCCCGCTCGACCGGCTGAGCGGCATCGTCTCGGCGCACGGCAGTAGTTCATCGCATGTCGCGATTCTGGCTCATGCGCTCGGCATCCCGGCCGTCATGGGTGTGCCCAATCTACCGGTTAAACAGCTCGATGGTGTCGATCTGGTGGTCGACGGTTACAACGGTTCGGCGTTTATCAACCCGAGCAAATCAATTCTGGCCGAGTATCGACAGTACCTGCGCGAGGAAGCCGCGATAGAGCAGGACTTGCTCGTTCTGAAAAACCAGCCCGCAATCACCACGGACAAGCACCGGGTTTCGCTATTGGTGAATTCAGGCTTGATGTCGGATTACACACCCTCGTTGCGAAGCGGTGCCGAGGGTGTGGGTCTGTATCGCACTGAAATCCCATTCCAGATTCGTGATCGTTTTCCAGGTGAGGAAGAGCAGTACCTGATATACCGCGACGTACTGAACACCTTCAAGGGCATGCCTGTAGTACTGCGTACTCTCGACGTTGGTGGCGACAAACCGTTAAGTTATTTTCCAATCCATGAAGCGAATCCGTTTCTTGGCTGGCGCGGCGTGCGTATTACGCTCGATCATCCTGAAATATTCGTAACCCAGGTGCGCGCGATGATTCGTGCCAACGTCAAGGTGAATAATCTGGAAATACTGCTGCCGATGATCAGTGGCAAAGCGGAATTAGTTGAGTGCCTGGTGCTGATCAAGCGCGTGCGCGCGGAAATCGAGGAGGAGCTGGGCCAGCAAATTGCATTGCCAAGGATTGGGGCCATGATCGAAGTGCCATCGGCGGTTTACCAGATTGAAGATATTTGTGCGCTCACCGATTTCGTGTCCATCGGTACCAACGACCTGACCCAGTATTTGCTCGCTGTGGATCGCAATAACGAGAATGTCGCCGATTTGTTTTCATCGATGCATCCTGCCGTACTCAAAGCTATGCGCCAGATAGTCGAAGGTGCTGCCAAAAGCGGTACGCCGGTGAGTGTTTGCGGCGAACTGGCGGGTGATCCGCTCGGTGTCATGGCTCTGCTCGGTATGGGTATTAACAGCCTGTCGATGAGTGTTGGCAGTTTGTTGCGCGCTAAAAAAGTAATCATGTCTTTCAGTTATCACGAACTGGCTGAATTACTGGATCAGGCGCTGGCCATTTCGGATGCCGCGCAGATTCGCGAGCTGTATGCGCATACGCTCGATAGTCGCGGGCTGGGCGGCCTGATTCGCGCTGGCAAGTGACCCGCCGCCATTCGTGGCCCGGCACTTTCTTTTGGCGGATTGACTGCGGGATATCGAGAGCATCGATTGAAACTGCGCCTGATATATCCCGCAATGATTGCCTAAAAAGGCTTGACGACCGCGAGGATAACCGCGGCGAACAGCACCAGTACCGGTAGTTCGTTGAACCATCGATACCAGACGTGACTGCGCCGTGACGGGTTTTTCTGCAGGTCTCGAATGATACTGCCGCAATAGAAGTGATAGACGACCAGTGCGGCCACCAGCAGTAATTTGATGTGTAGCCACCACATGTGTGCATAGGCTGCCCAGGCGTAATCGAACATCAGCCATAGCCCGAAGACAATGGTCAACACCATCCATGGCGTAATAAACCGGTAGAGCTTTTTCTCCATAAGTGCCAGGTGCTCACGAACAGCCTCGTCTTCGGTCATCGCGTGGTTTACGAACAGGCGCGGCAGGTAAAACAAGCCGGCGAACCAGGCGACCATAAAAATAATGTGAAACGCTTTAACCCAAATCATTGGGGACTCTCCGGATAAGGCTGCCAATCCAATTAGAAATGACCTGAGGGCCAGTTTTCAATGGTCTCGGAATAGGGTAGATGTATAATGCCGAGTCCATTTTAACGGTATGACCTGAACATTAGAATGATTAAAGTTGGAATAGTTGGTGGCACCGGGTATACCGGAGTCGAATTGATGCGCCTGTTAGCGCGGCACCCTTCGGTAACGCTGGAAAAAATAACATCCCGCTCAGAGGCCGGTAGTGCTGTAGCGGAACTGTTTCCGAATCTTCGCGGCCAGGTGGATCTGCATTTCAGTGAGCCGTCGGTCGAAAGTTACCGCGACTGCGATCTGGTGTTTTTCGCAACGCCGAATACCACGGCCATGTCACAGACTGAATCCTTGCTTGAAGCCGGAGTTCGCGTTATCGATCTGGCCGCCGATTTCAGAATCAAACATATCCCGACCTGGGAAAAATGGTACGGTGCAACGCATGCCTGTCCGGCATTGGTCGAAGAGGCGGTATACGGTCTGCCGGAACTCAACCGCGAACAGATTCGCGGCGCGCGTCTGGTTGCCAATCCCGGGTGCTATCCGACTTCGGTAATACTCGGGTTGTTGCCTTTGCTCGCCAATCAGGTAATCGATCCGGGTTCGATTATCGCGGATTGTAAGTCGGGCACCAGTGGTGCTGGCCGTAAGGCAAGCGTAGGCTCAGCTTTTTGCGAGGTCACCGAGTCGGTCAAGGCTTATGCTGTGCAGGGTCATCGCCACCTCCCTGAAATCCGCGAAGTGCTGCAAACTCTGGATGCTGGTGCCGATCTCGTGTTTACACCTCATTTAATGCCGATGATTCGAGGCATTCATTCCACCATCTATGCTGACGCCCGCGGAGGCGCTGGCGAGGCGCAGTCTCTGTTCGAGGATTACTACCGTGACGAGCCATTCGTCGATGTCATGCCGGCCGGGTCGCATCCTGAAACACGCAGTGTGCGTGGCGCTAATATTTGCCGGCTTGCGGTGCATTATCTCGACGCTGCCAATAAGTTTGTAGTGTTGTCGGTCGAGGATAACCTGGTCAAGGGCGCGGCAGGTCAGGCGATTCAGAACATGAATCTGATGTTTGGGTTCGACGAGACTGCGGGTCTCGAGGCCCCGGGGATGATGCCTTGAGTAGCTTGCATGGCGGGTTTAAGGTTCGACAGCACAGACCATGGAAGGTCTGGATTGCTTTGCTGTTGGTGATTGCTTGCCTGGTGGCCTCCTTCTTCATCGGTCAGGCATACCAGGGGTATCGACTGGAGCGTGTGCTGCTGGAGCGCGAGATGCTGCTGAGTCGTATCGACGAACTGGAAAGTCGCAATAGCAATCTGGTGCAGAAAAATGCCCACCTGGATGGCGGTAGCAAAGTAGAGCGGGAGGCTTATCAGCAAGCTAACCAGGAGCTGATCAAGCTGCAGCGGGAATTGTTGGCGCAGAAAGAGGAGCTGGCGTTCTATCGTGGTATCGTTTCCCCGGCGGATACGGCGCTGGGGGTGAATCTACAATCTTTTGAGGTGCGGAAAAAGAACAGCCAGGGACAATTCAGTTTTAAAATGATTCTGACGAAAAGCGGAAAAAGTACTAAAAAGGTAAGTGGGAATACCGCAGTTTTGATTCGAGGCGAAAGTGAAGGTAGTGTTAGCGAATTGAAATTGACCGACTTAACGCTTGAAAAGTCTGATAAAGGCACAAAGTTTGCCTTTCGGTACTTCCAGGTTTTTGAAGGAGACATCGTTTTACCTGAAGGGTTCGTGCCATTTGAGGTTAAGATTGGCGTGACATCTACGACCAAGAAGGTGAAGGCGTTTACTGAAACAATTTCATGGACGGACGTACTGTCCGAGGGTATGTGAATGTTTGGGAAGAAGAAGGGATTTAGTGCTGCACGTATCGACACGTTGGTTGGCCAGGGAACTGAGATCACTGGTGACCTGGTGTTTTCCGGTGGTTTGCATGTCGATGGGACGGTCAAGGGCAACGTGGTTGCCGAAGAAGGGAGCACCGCTCTGTTGATTCTGAGCGAATTTGGCCGCATAGAAGGTGAAGTCACCGTGCCCAATATGGTGCTTAACGGTGAAATAGTCGGCGATGTGTTCGGTTCAACTCGAGTCGAGCTGGCGCCCAAGGCAAGGGTAAAAGGCAGCGTATATTATAACCTGATCGAAATGGCGATCGGCGCGGAAGTGAATGGCGGACTGGTGCATCAGCCTCACGGTGACAAATTACCCAAGCGTCTGGAACACAAGTCTGATCGAACGGACAATGGTTCTTCGAATCAGCCAATCACCGAAGGCTGAGACAAAGTGATACAATCTTTGTTACCGGCTTAAGAGATACAGGAAAACCAAATGGAAGTTATCATCGATGCAAATTTCGGCATGGCGCTTGGACCCGGGTCCAGCAAGACTCTGCTTGAATTTTCTGACAGCGCGGTGAGAAAGCTCAAGCAGCTTCAGGCAGAGGAGCAAAACCCCGCCCTTATGCTGCGTGTGTCTGTTTATGGTGGTGGTTGCTCCGGTTTCCAGTACACCTTTTCGCTGGAAGAGGAGCAGAAGCCCGTCGACAAGTCCGTCGAGAAGGACGGGGCGACCTTGTTGATCGATCAGTCGAGTTACCAGTATCTGGCAGGATCAACTGTCGATTATGTCGAAGGGCTTGAGGGTGCGATGTTTGTGGTCAATAACCCGAACGCTACCTCAACCTGCGGTTGTGGGGCATCATTCTCAATCTAAACCGGCGGCGAGCGTTTATCTTTACAGTGAGCCCATCTTTAGCCGCGGTCGGGGGCTGCCGGTTGAAGTAAAATAAAGTTGTTGCGGGCCTAGAAGTTGTAGTAACCGTTGAGGAATAAGCCGTCGTATTCAAGATCGGTGTTCAGATCTTCGGAATCGTTAAGTTCGACGGAAAAAGACTTTACTCCCCCTTCTATTCCGAGGCCGGTTCCGGTCTCGTAACCGAGTGCAATAGTCGAATCCTGTGCTGTGCTGTCGCTAAGCCCCACATCAATGATGCTGGAGTTAAAGGCGGCGCCCAGGTAGAGCCCGTTGATTGGCAGGTTAACGCGTGCCGACAGGTAGAGTAAGGGTATGGTTTCGTCGACATCAATGCTGTTGCCTGTCGGGCCAGCTTGCGAGACCTGGCCATCAAACCGCTTTATATCGACTCCCATATCAAGATCGACCCAGTTATTCAGCAACTGGTAGTAAAGCACGATGTCTTCATGATCGAGATTGAAGCTGGTGGTTTCCGGATTGCCGCCGTTTTTGGTCTCGCCGATCTCCGGGTTCACTTGAAAACTGTTCGATGAGTCAAGGTTGTAGCCCTGATATCTGATATTGGGAAGTGCCGTAATAGGATGTTCCAGGATCAGAACCATGGAGCTCTGGGCGGAATTGTCGACGTCCAGGTCGTCGACCAGATCGATACTGTTGGTGCGGCTTGTATTGTAGGCCTGCGGATCCTGCCCCGTTAGAGTGGTTAAATTAAGGCCGATGAATTCCGCTTCAGCTGTGCCCATGGTAAACCACAGGCAGGCTGATACTGCGAAAACGGTCCTTGTGTTACTCATCGGTTGTCTCATGGAGATTCAACAGGAAATGTTACCATCTTGTGCCGGAATAAGATATGAGGATACCGAGCACCCCTGTTTGATGTTCGACACTGGTTCACATTCGTCATATTTAATCGCCGGCGTAAATGCCGCCTAGAATCGTTTTTTGTTGAGCGCGCGTTACTTCGGGAATATTGCCTGCGCACAGGTTGACGCGCTCGCGCGCCAGCCAGGCAAAGGCGCTGGCTTCAACGAAGTCCGGGTCCAGCCCAAGTTTTGCTGTGGTGTTTACGGTGCATCCGGGTAAGGCCAGCGCAAGACGCTCCATCAGATAGAGGTTGCGTGCTCCGCCGCCGCAGAGGTAGCAGTTCTGTATTCCTGGAGATAGCTCTATCAGTGCCTCGGCAATTGTTCTGACGGTTAGTTCAACCAGCGTAGTCTGCACGTCGGCTGGGGCCAGACTCTTGCTCGCTGCACTATTCAGGAAATCCATTAACCAGTCGGGATTAAAATATTCGGTGCCGGTAGATTTAGGCGCGGTTTGACGAAAATAAGGTTCGTCGTCGAGCATTCGAGCAAGGAGTTCATGATTGACTGCGCCGGTGCGTGCCCATGCACCACCTTCGTCGAAGGGTGTGTTTTGGTGCTGGTCTGTCCAGTAGTCGAGCAGGGTATTACCTGGCCCGGTATCAAAACCGAGAATTGGTGCGCCAGGGTCTGCGGGCAGGTAGCTGATATTGGAGATACCGCCTATATTGATGACGGCGCGATTCTCCTTGCTGGAACGGAACAGGAACCGATGAAAAGCCGGAGCCAGGGGTGCCGCCTGGCCGCCGAGAGCGATGTCTTTGCGTCTGAAGTCGGCCACAGTATCAATGCCGGTTCGCACCGCGATGCGGTTGGGATCGCCGATTTGAGCCGTATAGGGTACCGCGGAATCCGGACTGTGACGGATAGTTTGTCCGTGGCAGCCAATGGCGATAATCTGTTGTGGCGAAATCCCGGCTTTCTTCAGTGCTGCATTAACAACTTCGGCATAAATTTCGCCGAGTTCCGCATCCAGACTGTATAGTTCGTCCAGTGACGTGGTTTGCGAACGGCACAGGTCGAGCAGCCGGTCGCGCACGGAGGCGCTGTAAGCTGTCGTCGAGCAGTAGTGCAGCTGTGGTGGCGACTGGGCGAAATCGACGATGGCGACATCGACACCGTCAAGACTGGTGCCGGACATCAGGCCGACATACAGCTCACTACCTTGAGCGGGACTCACTGAGAGTTGTCGGCCAGTGTGCGGTCCATCAGGCTCAGCATTGACAGGTATGCCTGGGTTTGGTCTTTGAAGTGATCGAGATAAGCCGTGTTCACGGGTTGGGCTTCGGGCAGCTTTACGGTTAACGGGTTACGATGAACTCCATTCACGCGAAACTCATAATGCAGGTGTGGACCAGTGGCCAGCCCCGAGCTGCCCACGTAGCCGATGATCTGGCCCTGCTTGACCTTTTTGCCGGTTCGGGCGCCTTTCGCGTAGCGATGCAGATGCCCGTAGGCAGTGGTGTAACGTCCGCCGTGTCGAATTACAACGAGTCTGCCGTAGCCGCCTTTGGTGCCGGCGAAGATGATTTTTCCGTCACCGGACGCACGCACCGGTGTGCCGCGTGAGGCAGCGTAGTCAACACCCTTATGTGAGCGCCACTTGGATAACACGGGGTGCCAACGCTTGTTGCTGAAGCGCGAACTGATGCGCGAAAATTTCACCGGGCTGCGCAGGAAGGCTTTGCGCATGCTTTTGCCATCCGGGGCATAATAGTCACTCTCGCCGCTCGGGTCCTTGTAGTATGTCGCCCGATAGGTCTTGCCGTCATTGATGAATTTCGCCGAAAGAATGCGACCGTTACGAATCTTGACGTCGTCCTTGAAAAGCTCCTCGTAGACAATGCCGAAGCGATCACCGCTGCGGATATCCAGCGAGAAGTCGATGTCCCAGCCAAAAATCGCGACGAGGTCCATGATGACATCTTCGGGTATGTCGGCGTTGGCGGCTGCTTCGAAAAGCGAGCTGTCAATCACGCCTTCACGGTAAGCGGGGAAGGCATCGAGCTGATAATTGATTATCTGGCTGGTGAATGCCTGCTCTTCGTTGCGTTGAATCAGCAGGGTGCGCGTAATGTCTTCGATGTATTTCATCTGTCGCAGCTGGCGCTGGTCGTCGAGCAATAGCTTTATTTCATCGCCCGGCTGGATATAGCGTAATTTCCGGGTTTGTTCATTAAGTGTCGCGACCTTGTGGGTTGTGGTCGAGCTGATGCCTTTCCTGGCAAAGATGGATGCCAATGTATCGCCTGACTTGATGATCACGCTTTCCCATTGCGATGGCTGGATCTGCTCGACGACTTCGGCAATTTCATCTTGTAGCGCGGTATCTGGTGCCGGCAACGGCAGTGAATAGTGTAATCGGTCGAGGTTGGGGGTAGAATCCGGCGATTTGGCCGAGGGTTGCCAATTGGAGACGCTGAAGCCAAGAAGCGTGACAACGGCAGCCGCCATGAGTAATTTGATTGTCAGATTGAAGCGAAAACTCGATGGCATAGACGCCAGATTTCCGGATCTTGCCGGGTAGGTTCGGTCAGATTTGAAATCGAGGTCTTGAAAACTCATTAGGTATTTGGCCTAAGTTATTGGTTAAACTGAGATAGTGTGCGCATGAATTATCACCAGACAGGTATATAGCATGAATTCCGAAAAAGATGCAATTGATCAGTTCAGGCGCGGGTGTGATGAAATCCTGCTTGAGGCTGAATTGCAAGCAAAATTAGCGCGTGGCAAACCTTTAAGAATCAAGGCTGGCTTCGATCCGACTGCGCCCGATCTGCATCTCGGGCATACGGTGCTAATCAACAAAATGCGCCAGTTCCAGGAGCAGGGGCATCATATAATGTTTTTGATTGGTGATTTTACCGGCATGATCGGGGACCCAAGTGGCAAATCGGCTACCCGGCCGGCACTCACGCCCGAGCAAATCAGCCAGAATGCGGAAACCTATCAGAAACAGGTTTTCAAGATCCTTGATCCTGAAGCTACCGAGATTTGTTTCAATTCAAGCTGGCACGGCCCGCGCAGTTCGGCCGATATGATTCGACTGGCATCGCGGCATACGGTTGCACGCATGCTGGAGCGCGACGATTTCGCCAAACGCTACCGTAATAATCAACCAATTTCGATACACGAATTTCTTTATCCGCTGGTGCAGGGTTGGGACTCGGTCGAAATGAAAGCAGATGTCGAACTCGGTGGTACCGATCAGAAGTTTAATCTGCTGGTCGGGCGTGAACTAATGAAGGCCGAAGGGATGGAGCCACAGGTCATACTTACTATGCCGATCCTGGAAGGACTGGATGGAGTGCAGAAGATGTCCAAGTCACTGGGCAACTATATTGGTATAGAAGATGCGCCCAACGACATGTTCGGCAAAATCATGTCGATTAGTGATGAGCTGATGTGGCGCTATTTTGAATTGTTGAGTTTCCGTCCTATGGATGACGTCGAGCAATTTCAACGTGACATTGATGCGGGCGCCAACCCACGCGACATCAAGTTCCTGCTGGCCGAGGAGATAATAGCCCGCTTTCACGACGCGGCCGCTGCCGAAGCAGCCAAACAGGACTTTATTGTGCGCTTCACCCGTGGTGCGTTACCCGATGACATGCCCGAGATCGAAATTGAACTGGATCAGGACACTATAGGTATTGCGGCGCTACTCAAACAATCTGGGCTGACCGATAGCACCTCGGATAGTTTTCGTATGATCAAGCAGGGTGCGGTAAAGCTCGATGGCGAAAAGGTGTCTGATCGCGGCCTCGAACTGACGCGTGGCAGCGTGCTTGTGGCGCAGGTTGGTAAGCGCAAATTCAAGCGTATTACGCTTATTTGAGAAATGTCTGATTAAAGGGTTGACGCGATAATCAAAGCCCCTATAATGCGCGCCTCGTCGGGTCGAGAAGACCGGGTTTTTAAACCACTGATTCAGGTCAGTGACGAGCGAAAAAAGGCCCCTGAAGAACATGTTGATATCAACTCCCTGGCTTTTGTTAAAAAAAGTTGCGGAAGTGGTTGACGGTTCGAAAAAAGGCCTTATAATTCGCGCCTCGCTTTTAGAAAGCGCTCGAAGATCGAAAGGTTGAAAGCGTAGCGAGAAAGCCTGAAAAGGCTACCATCAACGGGTGTTCCCCGATGAAACGATCTTTTACAATTGATTAGGTAATTTGTGTGGGCACTCATGTCATTAATGATTTCGTATCATTATGATTAGAGTGACCAAAACTTTAACTTACGTTAATAGTTAGGTTTAACTCTCTTCGAAAAAGTTACACGGAGCTATCCGTAAATAGTTTTAAACTGAAGAGTTTGATCCTGGCTCAGATTGAACGCTGGCGGTATGCTTAACACATGCAAGTCGAACGGTAACAGCAGAGCTTGCTCTGGCTGACAAGTGGCGGACGGGTGCGTAACGCGTGGGAATCTACCTTGTAGTGGGGGATAGCCCGGAGAAATCCGGATTAATACCGCATAATCTCTACGGAGCAAAGTGGGGGATCTTCGGACCTCACGCTATTAGATGAGCCCGCGTTAGATTAGCTTGTTGGTGAGGTAATGGCTCACCAAGGCGACGATCTATAGCTGGTTTGAGAGGATGATCAGCCACACTGGGACTGAGACACGGCCCAGACTCCTACGGGAGGCAGCAGTGGGGAATATTGGACAATGGGCGCAAGCCTGATCCAGCAATACCGCGTGTGTGAAGAAGGC
>Ga0102815_10001294_pt1 | contig 15791 bp, 11 predicted proteins | sample ColrivemetaGS759_FD_79113 | JGI IMG/M metagenome (GOLD analysis project Ga0102815, IMG submission 79113) | Estuarine microbial communities from the Columbia River estuary - Ebb tide ETM metaG S.759 | ecosystem: Environmental > Aquatic > Marine > Intertidal zone > Estuary | place: USA: Columbia...
AGTACCGTCCGCCGGAGGCTGACGCCTAGACCTGCTGGCGGCGGACGGACCAGATGAATCCGTCGTACCAGAAGTGCATGACCGAGACCACGAGGGTCAGGGCCCACAGCGCCGTGAGGCTGGTGTCCATCACCTGAACGCCGAGGCCGTAGGCGGCCGTCAGCCCCACGAAGAGGGCCAGCGTCATGGGCTGCGCGAGGCGGCGCCCCTGCAGCCGGAAGAGACGGGCCATGTTGCCCTTCTCAGACCACCACACGATCCCGAAGTACTGGAGCGCGTGGAAGAGGTTCATGATGAAGAAGGCCTCCCCGAAGCTGTTGAAGCCCCAGGTGTAAATGGAGCACGCGCCCGTGCTCGCGAGGAGCCACGTCTTCTGCATGGAGACCCGATATCCCTGACGCTGCAACCGAGCGTAGGCAAGGACGTAGTACCCGAGGAAGGCCGTCCCGAGGGCCACCAGCGACCACGTGAACCACGCCTGGTTGCCTTCCATGAACGCGGGCACCGCGTTGAACATGGTGGCCCCCACCTCCTCGAACTCTTCGAAGTCCTCGAAGTGATCGATCATCGTGACGCCGCCGAGGATCGGCCCCGCGTACAGGAGCTGGTTCAAGAGCTGATCGAGCCGCCGGCCCGCGTCGCGGTCGTTGCCAGCCTTCATGTCGTAGATCCGGGCGAACCCGAAGGTCTGCATCCCCGAGTGGTAGACGTCCCAAAAGGTGGCGAGCACCGAGACCGAGATCAGGACCCAGGGCGAGGCGAGCATCGCGGCATACAGGACCACCGGCACCGCCAGGAAGCGGGCGGGGTAGAGCCGGCGGATCTGAGGGTCCCCATGACTCCTGAAGAACACGGCTACAAGGTGGGCGTGGATGAACACACCGATCAGGAGCGAGGCCCATGAGAACTCCTCGCCGAGGAGCTCGACCTCTCCGTCGCTGAAGGTCGTCCCCGAGATCGCGGCCCCCACGATCAGCGCGAGAGCCGGCGGGAGCAGGAAGAAGGTGAGGTCGTAGCGTGGGCTGACGATGTAGCGGGAGGAGCCTCCCTCCTTGGACTCGGACGCCGGCGCTCGGCCGAGGCTCCGCCCGGCCTCCTGCGCCGCGTCGGCCCCCGGCGCGAGCAGCTCTCCTGCTCCCAGGCCGGCGGCGCCTCCCGCCGTCGCAGGCAAGGGAGCAGGCGGCGATGGCGGGGGTTGGCACCGCGTGGCCGGCGAGGCAGCGGCCGGGGCCCCAAGAGGCTGCCCTTCGGCGGGCTCCGAGTGGGCAGGAGTCGCCTCCGGAGCCACCGCGGGGCGGCGCTCATCGGTCGGCGAAGAGGCGGGCGGGCGGCGACGGGGCATCGTGGGATTGGTATCGACCAGCGCGGGGGGGGCGCTGAACCCTCCAGCAGCCTGGCTCCAAACGCCGGACGTCGGCGCGGCCCCCGAAGCCCCGTGGGGCAAGGGGGCGCCGGCGGAATGTCCTAAGATGGACGCCCCATGACCCAGCTCGAGCACCTGCGACAGGACACCGGCGACCTCCCCTGGGCGCCCGGAGGGACGCCCGGCGTCGAGGTGCAGCTCCTCGCGCCTCCTGACGCTCAGGACTCCGCCCGCACCACGCGGGTGCGGCTAGCGGCGGGAGCCCTGTGGGCTCCGGACGATGGCGTCGCCGTGCTGGTGCTTGAGGGCTCCTGGTCCACCTCCCACGGCGAGCTCGCGCCCGGGGAGTATGGCCGCATCCCGTCGAGCTCCGGTGAGGTCACAGCCAGCGCCGAGGGCTGCACGCTCTTCGTCAAGAGCTATCCCGCCGGTGACCCTGGCGCCGAGCTCCCCCACCTACACATCGCCTCTGCGGGACAGCCCTGGCTCCCCGGCCACGGGGGCCTCCGCGTCAAGCCGCTGGCTGACGACCCGCGCCACGGCGCGGCCCTGGTCCACTGGCCAACCAATGAGCGCTTCGTACGACATCAGCACTTCGGCGGCGAGGAGATCCTGGTGCTCTCCGGCACGTTCCAGGACGAGCACGGCAGCTACCCCGCCGGCACCTGGCTGCGGAGCCCCCACCTGTCCGTTCACCACCCACATGTGGAAGAGGAGACCGTCATCTTCGTGCGCACAGGTCACCTGAACGCCGAATGACCCCCGGCCAGGACCGCGCGTCGAGCAACCCCGACGGCGCCTTGAGCGAGAGAAGAAGGCGGGATTGAGATAGGCCGGGAGGGTTCGGCGACTCGAAGGTGGCGGCCAGAGGAGCCGAGCGGCACATTCCAGTCAACGATGTCAGAACACGACCAGAGACCGCCCAGCGAGGGCGGCGAGACCCCTGGCGGGGAGCTTCCCTTCGGGTACCTCGGGCCCGATCCCGATGCCGATGCTGCGCCCGAGGCGCCTTCCGAGGGAGCGCCAGACGGCGAGCCCGGTGGCCGCAGGCGAGGCAGGCGCCGCCGCCCGCGTGCGCGCCGGCGCGACGAGGAAAGTGGGCCGGCGAGCGAGAGAGCGAGTGGGCCGGACGACCCTGAAGGGAGCTCCCCCGCGGAATCCGACCGAGCTGAATCCGACCGGGCCGAATCCGACCCGGCTGGCTCCGACCCGGCTGGCTCAGACGCGGCTGGCTCAGACTCAGAGGGCAGCGACCCCAGCGGGCGCGCTTCCCGGCGCCGAGCCTCAGGGGGCCGCAAGCGCAGCCGCCGTCCGCGCGAAGACCGTGAAGAGGTCGCGACATCGACAGAGAGGGGGACCTCTGCGAGACCATCCTCGACGGCCCCCGCGGCCCCGCCCTCAACGCCCGCCCCGGCTCTGACCGCGAGGCGTGCCGACCCATCGGGGCCCAAGGGGCCGGATGAGCTCCCGCCGCCGACCGAGGTCTTCGGTCCCGACGGACGGGTGGTGGGCTGGAAGGGCTTCAAGCTCTCGCACTTCCAGCTGAAGGCCGTCGACGCGATCCGCGAGGGTCGGAACGTCCTGGTCTCGGCGCCCACAGGCGCGGGGAAGACGCTCGTGGCCGAGTACGCCATCGAGGTTGCGGTGCGCTCGGGCAAGCGCTGCATCTACACCGCCCCGATCAAGGCGCTCTCGAACCAAAAGTACCGGGACTTCCGCGACGACCCGATGATCGACGTCGGGCTCATGACCGGCGACGTGACGATCCACCAGTCGGCGCGGGTGCTGATCATGACCACGGAGATCCTGCGCAACGCGATCTTCGAGAACCCCCGGCTCCTGGACGACGTGGCCTACGTCGTCTTCGACGAGGTGCACTACCTCGACGATCGGGAGCGTGGAACGGTGTGGGAGGAGAGCCTGATCTTCATGCCCCCCAACGCCCGCGTCATCGCCCTCTCGGCGACGATCGCCAACGTGGAGGAGCTCGGCGCGTGGATGGAGGAGATCCGGCCCCAGGACGTCGACGTGATCATCGACGACAACCGTCCCGTCCCCCTCTCCCACTGGGTGCACACGCCAGAGGCGAGCACCTTCGAGCCGTCCGGGATCAAGCGAGCCCGCCAGCGTGCCGAGACCGCAGCGGCCAAGGCGCCGGCCAGGCGCAGTCGGCGGCGCGGCAGAGGTGGACGCGGACGAGGACGCGGCTTCGGCCGCCCGGAACCGCCCGATCCGCGCCCGCTGTTTGACGAGCTCGTGGACCGTGAGCTCCTGCCGGCCCTCGTCTTCTCTTTCTCACGCAAGGACTGTGAACGGCTGGCGCGCAAGAACGAGCAGCGGGACCTGCTGTCCCCCGAGCAGTCAAGACGCATGGCTGAGCTCCAGGAGGAGCTCCTGACCTCCTTTGACCTGGGCCGCGGGCACCTGGACGGCGAGGTCTTCCGCATGGCGCGCTCGGGCGTGGCCTACCACCACGCGGGCATGCTTCCCATCTACAAGGAGGTCGTCGAGCGCATGTTCACCGCCGGGCTCTTGAAGATGCTCTTCACGACGGAGACCTTCGCCCTCGGCATCAACATGCCAGCGCGGGCGGTCGTTTTCGCGGGCCTGCGCAAGTTCGACGGGATCTCCTTCGACTGGCTCCGAACCCGCGACTACATGCAGATGGCCGGCCGCGCCGGCCGGCAAGGCATCGACGACAAGGGCTTCGTGTTCCAGCTGCTCCCTGACCAGGAACTCAAGGACGCGCCGGTGGAGCGCTGGGTGGGCGGCCGCCCCGAAGCGGTGATGAGCCGCTTCCGGATGAACTACTCCACCCTGCTCCACCTGGTCTCCCGGGTCGGCCGAGATCGCGTGCACGAGGCCTGGGAAAAGTCGTTCCATTCCTTCCAGAACCGCGAGAAGAATGCCAAGGCGAGGGCGCGTCAGCGCCGGGAGCAGATGCGCCTGATCGGCCGGCACCTCGACCTCCTCGAGGAGCTCGGCTACATCAAGGACCAGGCGGTCACCGGCAAAGGCGAGATCGCCCGCTGCCTCGGTGGGTACGAGCTCCAGATCACCGAGTTGCTCTTCAGGGGCACCCTCGAGACCCTCCCGCCGAAGGCACTGGCCATGGTCTTCGTGGCCATGATCCACGAGGAGCGGCGGGCCGCGCAGCGACCGTGGGTCCCGGCTTCGATGTTCGGCGGCACCCGGCGCCACATCGACTCGGTGGTCAGCGAGATCTGCCAGGCCGAGGCGCGGTTCGGCGTCGAGCCGCCGATGAAGCGGCCCGACTGGGGCCTGACTCCGACGACCCTGGGCTGGTTTGGCGGGCTCTCCATGGATGAGCTTGAGGAGCAGCTGGAGGTCAACCCCGGGGATGTCTGTCGCGTCTTCCGCATGGCGATCCAGCTCATGCGGAACGTCCGGCGCTCGGTGGACCGGGACTGGGACATCGTCGACCGCCTTGACGAGGCCATCGAGGCGATGAACCGAGATGAGGTCGACGCTCGCAAGCAGCTGGCCCTCGGCTAACCAGAGGCTTGGTCCAAGCCTCCCCCTCGGGCTCGTCTCTAAACGGCGCCCGAGGGGGAGCGCGGACACGAGAAGAGCCCTCGCCCCCGGGGCCTGAGCGTCCAAGAAGCGCCCCTGTCGGCCCCACCGAGTGTCCCTGAGGTGGATTCACCGCCAAAAGTGACAGATCAGTGGGTACCCGCGCGGACAGAGCGTGCCTAGTGGAGGCAATCGCGTGGTGAGGTCTGGTATGGTCTCCGCCCGCGTCGCTCAGCCCACGGGTTGAGCTTCTCCAACTGATCCTCCTCCACCCGATGATGCAGGCGCCTTCAGGGCTGCCGGTCACCGGGTTCTTTGTTGCCCCGCAGACTCCACTCCATGCTCTTGAGCCTCGCCCTGGTCGTCGCTGCCGCTGCATCGTCCGACCCCGCTGCCATGTCGCTCTGCCCCTCCGTCGCCGCGCCGCTGGTGACCGGCGCCATCAGCGAGCGGATCGACTCGTCCAACTCCGTCTCTCTTGAGACGAAGGACCGTCAGCTCCTCTCGGCGAGCTACTACGAGCCAAAGCGTCGCAAGAACTCGACCCCGGCACCTGCGGCGATGCTGCTGCATGACGCGGGGTCCTCCCGTGAGGAGCTCGCGGAGATGGCGGTTTACCTGCACAAGAAGGGCTTCGCGGTCCTGACCCTCGACCTCCGCGGGCACGGCGCGAGCGCCACCGAGGACACCAACTTCGAGAAGGCGGACGAGAAGGCTCGTAAGACCCTGTGGGCCATGAGCACCCGCGACGTCGACGCAGCGACGAAGTTCCTCCTCAAACAGGACGGCGTCCATGCGTCCAACCTCTCCCTCGTGGGTGTGGGTGCCGGCGCAGCCCTCGTTGTGCGTCGCGCTGCCAAGGACGACAACGTGCGCGCGATCGTGCTGATCGACCCGGCCAAGGAGTCCCTCGGCTACGACGTCAGCGGCGGAGTCGGCGACCTCGGCGGACTCCCCACCCTGATCCTCGCCCCCAAGGCCTCGAGGAAGGCCGCGGATGAGATCCGGGATTCCGCCCACGAAGTCAACGACGGCCTCGAGTTCGTGGAGATCAACGCCCTCAAGAACGACTCGGCGACGATCCTCCAAGACAAGCGCCTCAAGACGTCGACCTCGTCGTGGCTCCGCGATCAGGTCATGCCCAAGAAGTAAGCCCGAGCCCCCCCTCTCAAAAGGCAGCGCGGATCCGGTCTCGGGTCCGCGCTGCCTTTGTTCATCGAGCTCCCCCGGCTGAGGCGACGCTTCGGAGGCTGCGCCTGGCCTCCGCGATCAGCCATACCTGGCTCCCAGGGCCGAGGCCCGAGCGGAGAGTCGCAGGCTGAGTCGCGGCGACAGCGGGGACTCCAGGGACTCCGGGGGCACCGCGGGGTAGACTCCAGTTGCATGTCCATCCGAAGCCAGGTCCGAGCCCTCCTGCCGGCCTCCTTGAGGGCGCGGCTCCGCCACGTCCTCGACGTGGTGGACACCGAGTGGCACCACCTCTTTCACCGCAAGGCGATCCGCCGCCGGCTTGAGGAGCTCCGGAAGCTCCCCCGCGGGCTACACGTCGAGGGGACCAACATCTGCAACGCGAGCTGCGTCTTCTGCGCCTACCCGCAGATGGAGCGCCGCAAGACCACGATGTCCATGGACGACTTCCGCAAGGTGGTCGACGACTACGTCGAGATGGGCGGTCGGAGCGTCTCGCTCACCCCGATCGTCGGGGACCCCTTCGTGGACAAGCACATGTTCGAGCGCCTCGACGACCTCATGGCCCGGGAAGAGGTCCGCTCCATGAGCTTCTACACCAACGCCATCCTGATGACGCGGGAGAAGTCCGAGCGCCTGATGGGCTATGCGGAGAAGCTCCACGTCCACGTGTCCTGGGGCGGCTTCGACGCGGCCACGTGGAACGAGATCATGGGCGTCGCGAAGTTCGAGGCGGCGAGGGACGCCGTGCTCGACTTCATCGAGTTGAAGGAGACAACGGCGACGGCGATCCCCTTCACCCTCGCCCTCCGCTGCCCCCCCTCTGCGTGCCACGGTGAGCTCTGGGATCGCCTGCGCGCGCTGGAATCCAAGGGGCTCGTGGAGATCGCGGACATGCCCGACTACGACTCGTGGGCGGGCAAGGTGACCCCCGAAGCCCTCGACAGCGTGGGCCTCACCCCACGCAAGATGCCGTACAAGCGCGGCGCCTGCGAGCTCCTCTTCACCAAGCCAGTCGTGCTCGCCAATGGCGACGTCAACGCCTGCGCCTGCCGCGACGTGGAGGCGGAGCTCGTCGTCGGCAACGTCAATGAGACCCCGCTCGCCGAGGTCTGGGCGGGGGACGGCATCGACGGGCTTATTGAGCAGCACGAAGCCGGGGACTACCCGGACGTGTGCAAGCGCTGCACCTACTTCGTGAGCGTCTACAACTCGCGCAAGAGCCGCACCTTCTCGAGAGACGGCCAGCCCTCCGGGAACTGGGCCGAGGACTGATTAGTCAAGCGCGTGCCGCTGGAGATCCTCTAGCGAAACATGCTCCAGGGCGCTCGCGTGCGTGGCGGCAAGGCGCACCTGAGGTGCGCACCCCGCCGCCAACGCCTCTCTCCATCGCAGGACGCAGAGGCACCAGCAGTCACCCGGCTTGAGCCCGGGGAATGCGTACTCCGGCATCGGCGTCGAGAGGTCGTTCCCCGCGGCCTGACTGAACTGAAGGAACTCCTCCGTGACCCGCGCGCAGACCGTGTGCCGGCCCCGGTCGTCCGGACCGGTCCGGCAGGAACCATCGCGAAAGAAGCCCGTCATGGGGTCGGTGCAGCACGGGGCCAGCGGGGCGCCGAGCACGTTCTTTTCGATCATCTGAATCATGGCGCCCCGGTTCTACCGGCTCACCGCGCCATCTCGCTGGTCGCTCCGCGAATCCAGAGTCGCCACCCAGGCAGAACCGCGCCACAGGCCCCTGAAGCCCGCACTGCGACAAGCGGACGCAGTTTCTTGGCCCAAATCCGGTTCGGTTTCGAGACCTAACCGTGATGTCGACGCGCGGCCCCCACTATCACCTCTGCGGAGCGAGTATTTTTCGATCAGGCGTCTGACGCTCGGTCGTCTCCCCATCGCTCGATCTTCGACTCTCTAGCAACACCCTACCGACTCGTCCCCCCCCGACTGGTTCCATGATTTCTATCTCTCGCATCCTCCCTGTCACGGTCGCCCTGACCGCGGCCGCCACCGCGCAGGTCACGACGATCTCCGTCGAGCAGTTTGATTACACGGCTCCCGGCCTGCTCCAAAACGCCAACACTGGTACCGGCTGGAGCACCGCGTGGGACCTCCCTTCGGGCGGCGGCAATGAGGTCGTCATCTTCGACCCGTCCGTCAACCCGATCATGACCTGCGCCGACTCCGTGGGTAACTACGCAGGTCAGGCCACGGAATTCGTCGCGGCCGCGCGCGTGCCCGACCAGACGGGGCACTCGAGCGTGGTCGAGAGCGGCTTCTTCGGCGCCGACGGCTCGACCATCTGGATCTCCTTCCGGACGCAGATGTACCAGCAGTTCGGCAGCGGCTCCTTCGGCGCTGTCCAGCTGTTCAGCACCCAGGACCCGAGCAACGAGCAGCTGCTCCTTGGCTCCCCCTGGGGAACCTCTTCGTGGAACTGGGGCTGGGATGACGAGGGTGGTGTCGGCCTGCCCCCCGAGTACGACTTCAGCACGGACGCCGCCGTCTGCGCCAAGCTTGTCTTCAGGATCGACCACCAGCCCGGCGATGAGCGCATCCGCATGTGGGTCGACCCCGTCGCGGACTTCCCCACCACCGAGCTCCCGAACCTGGACGGGGTCATCGGAGACCTCCGCTGGGACGAGATCCGCCTCAACTCCGGCGGCTCCGGCACGCACTTCTTCTGGGACGACCTGGTCATCGCCAGGGGCGAGCCCTCGAACAACGTGGGCGTGAATTACTGCACCGGCGCGGCCAACTCGACCGGCGTGATCGGCAACATCGTCGCGAGCGGCAGCCTCACCGTGGCGGACAACAACATGTCCCTCATCGCGTCGAGCCTCCCGAACAACTCGTTCGGCTTCTACCTCACCAGCCGGGCGCAGGGCTTCGTGGCGAACCCCGGCGGCAGCCAGGGCAACCTCTGCCTCAGCGGCGCAATCGGGCGCTACGTCGGTCCGGGTCAGATTCTGAACTCCGGATCGGTCGGGTCCTTCAGCTTGCCCCTGAACCTGACCCAGATGCCCACTCCGACGGGCCTGGTCTCCGCTCAGGCCGGCGAGACCTGGAACTTCACCACATGGTACCGCGACGCGGTGGGCGGCTCGGCGACGAGCAACTTCACCGACGGCGTCGAGGTCACGTTCCAGTGATCGGCTGGCTCCCTCCCCGAGGGAGCTGAAGAAGAGAGATCGAGCGCGCTCATCGTGCCCCCCCAAAGGGTGCGATGAGCGTGTTCATAAATCCCGAGCCCTTGGCGCCCTTCGGGCCGCCCGTCCGCGCCCGCCGTCGCTGCTCTAGCGCGGCGCCCTCCTGACGCGCCAGCACCCTCGATCCACTAAGATCGCCGGCCATCATGAACGATCGCTCCAGCTACACGCTCCTGGTCTCGCTGACCGTCGCCCTCGGCGGCTTCCTGATGGGATTCGACAGCGCGGTCATCTCCGGCGTCGTTGGCCCCCTCAAGGTCAACTTCGACCTGACGGATAGACAGGTAGGGACGGCGGTGGCCTGCCTCACCGCCGGCGCGACCCTGGCCATGGCCATCGCGGGGAGGATCGCGGACGCCTTCGGCCGGAAACCGGTACTGATCTGCACCGCGGCGCTCTTCTCGCTGTCCGCGCTCTGGAGCGCGTTCGCAGGGAGCTACACCGAGCTGGTGGTCGCCCGCGTCATCGGCGGCTTCGGCGTGGGCGGGGCCCTCTTGATCGCGCCCATGTACATCGCGGAGATCGCGCCCCCGGAGAAGCGCGGCCGGCTGGTGTCCTTTAACCAGCTCAACATCGTCCTGGGCTTCTCCGCGGCGTTCTTCTCGAACTACTTCCTCGAGCAGTACTTCAAGGCCCCCGCACCGACCGTGTTCTATCCAGAGGCGACGTCGGTGGACCCGGTGGCCTGGCGCTGGATGCTCGGGGTTGAGGCGATCCCCGCCGCCCTTTACCTGCTCTTTCTCACCCGGGTCCCACGCAGCCCGCGATGGCTCGCGCTCCGGGGCCGCTTCGACGAGGCCCGGGCAGTCTTGGCTCGGACGAGCGGGGAGGAGTCCGCGGACGCGGCTCTCGCCGAGGTGCGCGACAACCTGAGCTCCGCCAGCAACGACGCCAGCTTCGGAGAGCTCTTCGCCTCGCGAATGAGCCGCGTGATGCTCATCGGCCTCGGACTGGGCTTCTTCCAGCAGATCACCGGCATCAACGCGATCTTCTATTACGCGACCACCATCTTCGAGCTGACCGGCTCGGGAAGGGACGCGGCACTGATGCAAGCGATCTACGTGGGCCTGGTGAACGTCGTGTTCACCGTCATCGCCATGCGCCTGATCGACCGCGCCGGTCGCAGGCCCCTGCTCCTGGTGGGGACATCGGCCATGGCCGTCGCCCTCTTTACCAACGCGTACGCCTTCAGTGCGGGCACCTACCAGCTCACCGGGGAGAACCTGACGGAGGCCGAGATGTCGCTTGCGATCCAGGTCTTCCCGCAAGATGAGATCTCGACCCTCGCCCCCGCAGACGCCGCTGCGGCGCTGGACCTGGAGGGGGCCGCGGCGGCGCTCGCACCGCTCACCGCGAGCTTCGATTCGCGCAGCGCATTTCTCGCTGCCCTGGACGAGGCCGCGGCCGCGCCGACGCCCTTCGCCGAGGCCATCGAGGCGGCCAAGAAGGACCTCCCCAAGAAGGCCCTGCAGGTGAACGGCAACCTGATCCTCGCGGCGATCCTGCTCTACATCGCGGCCTTCGCGATCTCGCTTGGGCCGGTCATGTGGGCCATGTTCTCAGAGATCTTCCCGGCGCGAATGCGCGGCGTGGCGATCTCGGCGGCGGGCTTCTTCAATTCGCTGGTGTCGTACGCCGTCCAGAAGCTGTTCCCCTCCGGCCTCGCCGAGTTCGGGCCCGCTGGCGTCTTCCTCTTCTTCGGAGTCTTCGCCGCCCTGGCGTTCATCTTCAGCCTCAAGGTCGTCCCCGAGACCAAGGGCAAGTCCCTGGAGGAGCTGGAGGCCCAGCTCATCGGTTGATCATGCGTCACGCTATCCTCGCCCCCCTGCTGCTGGCCTCCTGTGCCGGCGCCTCCTCCTCCGCGGTCAAGGTCGACGCCCCCGCCTGGTCCATCCCCGCGACCGTGGCCAACGACGCGGTCTCCGTGGAGGTCATCTTCCCCGCCGGCTCGGTCAGCTCCGCTGGCCCGCTCGAGGGCGGGATCGGCGGCGTCCGCCACCCCGAGGCCTCCGGCTGGATCGACTTTGTCGCCACCTTCCCCGAGTGCGGCCGCTGGCGCACCGAGGTCATGTTCGCCGACGGACCGGACGGAGAGATCACGGCCTGGGTCGAGGACCGCGTTGGGAACAAGGACGGCCGGTCGTACAACGTCACCGGGCCCATGGTCGCGTCCGAGACCGCGCCGAAGCCATCGAAGGACGGCTCCCCCCTCGACGCGGGGCTCCACCGTATGCGCCTCCACCATGACGGGGGTGCCGTGACGGTGACCGGCGTGCGGTTCACCATGATCCGCCCCCAGCAGATCACCCCCAGCTCCATGACCCAGTCCATGACGGGCGAGGAGTGGGCCGTGGTCTGGGCCGACGAGTTCAATGGAGACGGGCTTCCCGACCAGACCAAGTGGCTCCACGACGTGGGCAACTGGGGCTGGGGCAACTTCGAGCCGCAGTACTACACCGTCGCGGACACGGACAACGCTCGCCAGGAGGGCGGCAACCTCATCATCGAGGCGCGCCCGGGCGACGACGGGATGCCCTGGACCTCGGCGCGCCTGACAACACGCGGCAAGGTGAGCTTCCTACGGGGGCGCATCGAGATGCGCGCCAAGGTTCCCGCCGCGGACGGGACGTGGGCCGCCGGCTGGCTGCTCGGCGACGACTACCGTGACGAGATCTCATGGCCGTACTGCGGCGAGGTGGACATCATGGAGGCCGTCGGCAAGGAGATCAGTGACGACACGGGGAACGGCATCAACCACGGCTCTTGCCACACCCGCGCGTACTACTTCAAGCAGGGCAACCACATCACCAACGTGCTCCCCGTCGACGGGATGAGCACCGACTTCCACGTGTACGCGTGCGAGTGGGATGAGGGCGAGGTGCGGATGTACGTGGACGGCGTCCACTACTACACCTACGACAAGAAGGAGTCCCCCGAAGCGTGGCCCTTCGACCGCCCCCAGAACATCATCATCAACCTCGCCATGGGCGGGGGAATGGGCGGCCCCATCGCCCCCGAGATCGGACCCCAACAGGTCGTGGTGGACTACGTCCGCGTCCTAGAAAAGCGATGAGACCCTTCGTCAGTAATCGCCGCGCCATCGCCGGCGACTTCGTCACCAGCGACGCCGCCGGCGCCCAGGACTCCGGCGACGGGTTCCGCTGGGCGCGCATTCGATCCGCCGACCGCATGGCGCCGTTCCTCACGACGCTCGCCTCGGGCTCGGACCACTGGGGCTTCATCTCCAGCAGAGGCGCTCTCACGGCCGGGCGCCGCAACGTGGACCAGGCGCTCTTCCCCTACCGCACGGTGGACCGGATCCACGATGCGGAGGGCTCCGTGGGCGGCTCGACCATCGTTCGCCTGTCGGACGGGACGATCTGGGAGCCGTTCTCTCAGCGCGGCGCCGGCGCGTTCGACGTCTCCCAGGATCTGGAGCGCTGCACGCTGGGGAGCGCCCTCGCCCTCATCGAGCACAACCACACGCTCGGCCTCTCCATCCGCCAGTGCTGGACAAGCAGTGAGGAGCACGGGGTCGTCCGGACGGTCCGAGTGACCAACAACGGTGAGACCACACAGAGCCTCGAGGTGCTCGACGGCGTGCTCGACGTGATGCCGCCGGCCATCGAGAAGTCGATGATGGACGCCTACAGCGTCCTGGTGGACGCCTACCGCTTCTCCGAGCTCGCCGACGGCGTCGCGCTCTTCGGGCTCGGCTCCATCCCCGTGGATCGCGCAGAGCCCAGCGAGAGCCTCGCGTCCACCAGCGCCTGGTGCTCGGCTCCGGGGACGCGGCTGCTCAGCACAGAGCAGCAGGTAGCCTTCCGCCGCGGCGACGCCCTGGTGGAGGAGAACCTCGTCCGCGGGAAGCGCAGCGCGTTCCTCATCGAGCAGTCGCTGCAGCTCCAGCCGGGGCAGAAGACCTCCTGGCTCATGACCCTGGAGGTCGACCGGAGCGCCGATGACGTGGAGGCCCTACTCGCCTGGCAGCTGGAGGCCGCGGACCCCACCCAGGAGGTTCTCGACGGAGTCAGCAGGAGCCGCAAGACACTCCTGGAGCTCCTCGCTGATGCTGACGGGCTGCAGTGCACCGCCAGCGACGCCGAGGATGCACGGCACGCGGCGAACACCCTCTACAACACCATGCGCGGCGGCCTGTTCCCCCTTGGAACACGCCAGCCTCGCGAGGCCTTCGTCGACCACCTGTCCGCCGCCGCTCCGGCGGTCTTCGCGCGCCACGCGGAGCGCATCTCGAGCTGGCCCGACGAGTGGACCGTGGGAGAGCTCCTCGAGGACGCCTCGGTCGACCCCGACCTTGAGCGCCACCTGCGCGAGTTCCTGCCCCTCGCCTTCAGCCGCCGGCATGGGGACCCGAGCCGGCCGTGGAACATGTTCTCTATCGACGTACGCGGAGAGCACGGCGAGCTGACCTTCGGGTACCAGGGCAACTGGCGGGACATCTTCCAGAACTGGGAGGCGCTGGGCCTCGCCAACCCCACCTACCTGGAGGCGTTCATCGTGCGCTTCCTCAACGCGAGCACCGCGGACGGCTACAACCCCTACCGCATCACGAGCGAGGGCCTGGACTGGGAGGTGCACGACCAGGACGATCCCTGGTCGTACATCGGCTACTGGGGCGACCACCAGATCGTCTACCTGACCCGCCTCATCGAGCGGCTCGAAGAACACTACCCTGGCCGCATGGCCGGGCTCCTTGGCAGGGGCATCTTCGTCCACGCCGACGTCCCCTACCGGATCCGCGGCTTCGACGACCTCGTCCGCAGTCCACAGACGACGGTGGACTACGACAACGACCGCGCGTGGGTCGCCGGCGAGCGCGTGGACCGCGAGGGCGCCGACGGCAAGCTCGTCCATGACTCCGACGGGGGCCTGGTGCGTGCCACACTTGAGGAGAAGCTGCTGGTGCCCTTCCTCGCCAAGCTCTCCAACCTGGTGCCCGGCGCCGGGATCTGGATGAACGCCCAGCGCCCCGAGTGGAACGACGCCAACAACGCCCTGGTGGGCTCCGGCGCCTCGATCGTGACGACCTGCGCCATGTTCCGCCACACGGAGGTCCTCGCCGGTGTCTTCAGGGGGGCTGAGTCGCTCTCGCTCTCCACGCGGACGCGCCAGTTTCTCGACGACATCGTCGCCGCCCTCGAGGCCGGAGACGCGGACGTCGCGACGTCAGACCCTGCCGCACGGTGGAGCACCACCGAGGCCCTGGGCCGGGCCGGCGAGCGCCACCGGGTGGCTGTCTACGGCGACACGGAGGACGGCCTGGAGACGGCGCCGGCCGAGACCCTGCGCCGCCTCTTCAGCGCGGCGGCAGAGTGGTTGAAGGCCACCGCGGACGCGAACGTACGCGAGGACGGACTCTTCCACGGCTACGACCTCGTGGCGTTTGGAGAGGCCGAGATTCGCGTTCGACACCTCCCCCTCATGCTGGAGGGCCAGGTGGCTGCGCTCTCTGCCGGGATCGTGCGCGGCGCGGAGGCGGTGGCCCTCCTGGATGCGCTCCGAGCCAGCTCCCTCCACCGTGAGGATCTCGACACCTACCTGCTCTATCCAGACCGAGACCTGCCCGGCCTGCTGGACAAGGGCGTGCTCCACGACGGAGCCGAGGAGCGCGTGCCGCTCATCAGGGAACTGATCGAATCCGGCGACCGCTCGGTGGTCCGCGCAGGGGCAGAGTGCCTCCGCTTCGCCCCGAGCCTCCACAGCGCCGCGGCCCTCTCGGGGGCCCTCGACGCGCTTCAGGATGGCCCGATGTCGGCCTCCGTCCAGCGCGACCGCGCCGCGCTCCTCGAGGAGTACGAGGCGGTCTTTGACCACGCCGCCTTCACCGGCCGCTCCGGCACCTTCTTTGGCTACGAGGGGCTCGGCTGCACGTTCTGGCACATGACCTCGAAGCTCATCCTCGCGGTCCAGGAGACCCTCTGGTGCGCGATCGACCACGGTGAGCCCGAGGAGGTCTGCGCGGCGCTCAGGCGGCACTATCGCGCCGCACGCGCTGGGCTGGGCACGCACAAGTCACCGGAGGAGTTCGGCGCCTTCCCCACCGAGCCCTACTCGCACTCCCAGGCGGACGGCGGCGCGCGGCAGCCTGGCATGAGCGGGCAGGTCAAGGAGGACCTGCTCTCCCGAATCGGCGAGGTCGGCCTCCGCATCAAGGACGGGCGGATTCGATTCGACGGCGCGCTCCTGCACGACCCCGAGCTCCGCCTGGACGCCGGGATGCTGCGCTCACCCAGGGGGGAGCTCGTCGACGTCCCCACCGGTGCCATGGCCATCTCTCACTGCGGGGTCCCCTTCGTGATCCAGCGCGGAGCCGCGGCGAAGGTCGAGCTGATCTCCGCCGACGGGAGCCGAACGAGCCATGACGCCGCCGAGCTGGACCCGGAAACGAGTCGCGCCATCTGGGGGCGCTCCGGCGCCCTGCGGCGCGTCGAAGTGACGCTCCCGACGCCCGAATCCGACTGACAGCCAAGACTTCCGCG
>Ga0102815_10001299_pt1 | contig 15772 bp, 8 predicted proteins | sample ColrivemetaGS759_FD_79113 | JGI IMG/M metagenome (GOLD analysis project Ga0102815, IMG submission 79113) | Estuarine microbial communities from the Columbia River estuary - Ebb tide ETM metaG S.759 | ecosystem: Environmental > Aquatic > Marine > Intertidal zone > Estuary | place: USA: Columbia...
AATACAATGAAGTTGGTGCTATTGAATACCATATTAAAGCAGTGAATTTTTTAGGTGAAATCACTTTTTCTCCTTATTTAGATGCTGGCATTATGAATGAAGATACCAATTACGACGAGTATTTTTGGGAAACTTTAAAAATTGTTGATGGCAATAAAGATGCTTGCATTCTTTCAAAAACTTTAAAAACAGAATTTCATGTGGCTACAGCCATGGAAGTTTCATTTGCGTTGAACAATCAATCGATTGAACTTACTAAAAAATCAGCAATTGAAGAAAAATCAATTGCGCATTCCTATAAATTAAATGTTTCTAAAGGCGACTCGGCTTCAATTTTCAAATACGGAAGCTATGTAAGTTCATTAAATTATAAAAAGGATGAACTAATTGAAGCCGCATCAAAGAATGTTCAGGATGCGAAAGAGCTTGGGTTTAAAGCTTTATTGCAATCACAAGTTGAAGCTTGGGCAGAAATTTGGAAAACTGCCGATATTGTTATTGAAGGAGATTTAAAAGCACAACAAGGAATTCGATTTAATATTTTTCAGTTGAACCAAACTTATATGGGAACCGATGCTCGCTTGAATATTGGTCCAAAAGGTTTTACAGGTGAAAAATATGGCGGAAGTACTTATTGGGATACAGAAGCTTATTGCATTCCTTTTTATATGGCAACGAAAGATGCCGATGTAGCTAAAAACTTATTGTTGTATCGTTACAACCACTTGGGTAAAGCAATTGAAAATGCCGCAAAATTAGGATTTAAAAATGGAGCAGCCTTATATCCAATGGTTACAATGAATGGGGAAGAATGCCATAACGAATGGGAAATTACCTTTGAAGAAATTCACCGTAATGGCGCCATGGTTTATGGAATTTATAATTATGTGAATTTCACACAGGATTTTGAATACATTCCTAAAAATGGATTGGAAGTTATGATTGCCATTGCTCGTTTTTGGCATCAAAGAGCTAACTTTTCAGCAGCAAAAGATAAATATGTAATTTTAGGCGTTACAGGTCCTAATGAATATGAAAACAACGTAAATAATAACTTCTATACCAATTATTTAGCCAAATGGTGTATTGAATATACAGTAGATTGTTTGAACAAAGTAAAACATGAATATGTTGATGATTTTGAGCGCGTAGTTGCCAAAACAAATTTAACTGCTGAAGAAACTTACAAGTGGTTAGAAGTATCAGATAACATGTATTTTCCTTTTGATGAAGAAAAGAAGGTGTATTTACAACAAGATGGATTTTTAGACAAGGAAATCATTCCTGTTGAAAAATTACCAAAATCTGAAAGACCAATCAATCAAAAATGGTCTTGGGATCGTATTTTACGCTCTTGTTATATCAAACAAGCAGATGTATTACAAGGAATGTTTTTGTTTGAAAACAGATTTAGTAAAGATGAATTAATCCGTCATTTCGATTTTTATGAACCAATTACGGTTCATGAATCTTCATTGTCGCCTTGCGTTCATTCAATTTTAGCAGCATCAATTGATAGAATGCCAAAAGCATACGAGCAATATTTGCGGACTGCACGATTGGATTTAGACGATTATAACCACGAAGTGCATGAAGGCTGTCATATCACAAGTATGGCAGGAACCTGGATGTCAGTTGTTCAAGGTTTTGGAGGCATGCGAGTTTGGGAAGATGGTATTTTGAACTTCAAACCACAAATACCTTCAGAATGGAAATCATATTCCTTTACAATTAATTTCAGAAACAATATTTTAAAGGTTTACATCAGTAAAGCAGCTTGTAAATTCTTTAATGAATCGGAAAAGGAACTTAAAATATTTGTAAATAATAAGGAGGTTTTAATTCCTTCAAACCAACTGGTAACAGTCTAAAATTTTTTGAAACCGTTTGTTTAGCGATAGCTAGGCAAACGGTTTATTTTTAAATTCTTTTTTTAAAAAATCAATAAAAATGAAAAAATATAACATTCTTATTACCTTATTTTTTATGAGTCTTATGGCACATGCACAAAAAATTGAAAGAGTTGAACCTCCAAATTGGTGGGTTGGCATGAAACACAATCAGTTAGAATTAATGGTATATGGAAAAGATATTTCATTATATACGCCTTCAATTACAAATTCAACAGTTACTTTAAAAAATATAGTAAAAACAGAAAACAACAATTACTTATTTATAAATATTGATGTTTCTAAAGCGAAGGCTGGAAAATTTTCAATAGATTTTTCGAAAAAAGGTAAAAAAACAGATTTTTCATACGAATATGAATTAAAAGATCGCAAACAAAATTCTAGTTCAAGAGAAGGTTTCAGCAGTGCTGATGTTATTTACTTAATTACTCCCGACCGTTTTGCAAATGCCAATAAATCTAATGATGAGGTTAAAGGCTTGAACGAACAAGGAATTGACAGAAAGAATGATTATGCGCGTCATGGTGGCGATATTGAAGGAATTACCAATCATTTAGATTATATAAGCGAAATGGGTTTTACCGCAATTTGGCCAACCCCATTATTAACCAATGATATGAAACAAGCTTCATATCATGGCTACGCAATGACAGATTTTTATGAAGTTGATCCGCGTTTTGGAACTTTGGAAGAATACACTGAGTTGTCTCAAAAAGCTCAAGAAAATGGACTTAAATTAATTATGGATCAAGTAGCTAACCATATTGGTTTAGAGCATTGGTGGATGAAAGATTTACCAACAAATGACTGGGTAAATTATCAACAAGCATATATAGATGATAAATTAGTTGTTACCAATCACAGAAGAACTGTAAATCAAGATTTGTACGCTTCAAAAAAAGATAAAGATTTAATGAATGAAGGCTGGTTTGTAGCATCGATGCCCGATTTAAATCAAAAAAATCCTCAGTTGGCGACCTATTTAATTCAAAATAGTATTTGGTGGGTTGAAACCTTGGATTTAGGAGGTATTCGTCAAGATACTTATCCTTATCCAGACAAAGAATTTATGTCTAATTGGGCAGGTGCCATTATGGATGAATATCCTAATTTTAGCATTGTAGGCGAGGAGTGGAGTTTAAATCCTTTATTGGTTGGTTATTGGCAAAAGGGAGCAAATAACAAAGATGGATATGAATCTAACCTAACTTCAACTATGGATTTTCCAATGCAAAGAGCCATTGTTGATGCTTTAAATCAAGAGGAATCTTGGGACAAAGGTTTTGTAAAAATGTATGAAGGTTTAGCAAATGATTTTTCATATGCAAATCCAAGTGATATTATGATTTTTCCCGACAATCATGATATGAGTAGAATTTTTACCCAACTCAAAGAGAATTTGGAGAACACACAAATGGCTATTGGTTATTTGTTAACGCTTCCACGTATTGCTCAAATTTATTATGGAACAGAAATTTTGATGAATGATACTGCTAAACCCGGAGATCACGGTTTAATTAGAACCGATTTTCCTGGTGGTTGGAAAGGTGACAAAGTAAATGCATTTACTGGAAAAAATTTGTCTAAAGATCAAAAAGAGATGCAATTGTTTATGAAAAAAGTATTGAATTATCGTAAAAAAAGCGATGCTATTCATACTGGGAAAACAATTCATTTTGCGCCATATAACAATGTTTATATGCTATTTAGAGTTCAAGGAGATGAAATTGTAACGGTTATTTTAAACAAGAATGAAAAGGATATTACTTTGGATTTGAACAACTTTGAAGAAATTGGATTGCAAGGTAAAATAGTAAAAAATATTGTTTCTGATAAAACATTTATTTGGAAAGATAAATTGAAATTAAATTCAAAAGGAATTTTGATTTTAACAACTAAATTATAAGAAATGAAAATTTTCAAATATTTATTAATTGTTTTTTTTATAGGTTTTGCTTTTTTTTCTTGTAATGAAATGAAGCAAAAAACGGCAAAACCTTTTTCCGAAATTCTTTTTGTCAATTATTCAGGAAATTTAGCTGCTGGAACAATGAAAAGAATTGATAGTTTTCCTTCAAAATATGTGCGTCCAAGAACTGTAGATATTTGGTTGCCAAACAATTATAATGACAATGAAAAATATGCAGTACTCTATATGCACGATGGACAAATGTTGTTCGATGCCAATACAACTTGGAACAAACAAGAGTGGAAAGTTGATGAAATTGTAAGCGGTTTAATTGATTCGGCTAAAATTAAAAACACCATTGTTGTTGCCATTTGGAACCATTCAGACATTCGTCATACCGATTATTATCCAAACAAACCTTTTCAATCTTTGCCAATAAAATTAAGAGATTCTATTATTAAATTTAGCAAAAAACAATATGGAAGTGATTTTAAATCGCCAAATTCAGATAATTATTTAAAATTTATAGTGGAAGAGGTAAAACCATTTGTAGATGGGAATTTCTCAGTTGAAACGAATATTGAAAATACCGTTATAGCAGGTTCAAGTATGGGCGGCTTAATTTCAATGTATGCTTTGTGTGAATATCCTGAAATATTTGGTTCAGCAGCTTGTTTATCAACACATTGGCCTGGAATTGTGCCATTTGAAGGAAATCCAATTCCTGAATCATTTTTTGGTTATTTAGCGCAAAATTTACCTTCGCCTAAAACCCATAAAATTTATTTCGATTATGGTACAGAAACCTTAGACGCCTATTATTTACCTTATCAATATAGGGTTGATGAAGTGCTCAAATTGAAGGGGTACAATGAGACAAACTCAAAAAATATAAAATTTGAGGGACACGATCATTCTGAAAATTCTTGGAATCAACGTTTACAAATCCCAATAGCGTTTTTATTAACCAAATAATTATTGATGAAAAATCTACAATTTGCAGTTCTTTTTATTCTTACGAGTCTTTATATTACTGCTCAAAATCCTAATAGAAAATTCGAAAGTTTTATAAATTACAGTACTTATGTTGAGGTTAAAACAAATGATGGAGTTTATAGATTTCAACCTTATGGAAATGAAATTATAGAAACTTCATTTATTCCTAATGGTGAAAGTTTTAATACAATTTCTCACGCGGTTGTTTTAAATCCTGAAAAGGTTGAAATGAAAGTTATTGAAACTTCGGGTTTAACTGAAATTAAAATGAAAGATATTTCAGTAAAAATTAAACATTCACCATTTCAAGTTGCTTATTATTATGAAGGAAATTTATTGACTTCAGAAAAGAATGGTTATTCAAAAAATGACAAATATGAAGTGCTAGATTTCAATTTAACTTCTGATGAAATTTTATATGGTGGCGGGGCCCGTGCTTTAGGAATGAACCGAAGAGGTAACCGTTTAGAGTTGTATAACAAAGCACATTACGGTTACGAAACACATTCTGAATTGATGAATTTTACCATTCCCTTGGTATATTCTTCAAAATTATATGCCATTCATTTTGACAATGCCCCAATAGGTTGGTTGGATTTGGATAGCAAAAAGGACAATACATTGGCTTATGAAACTATTTCAGGTAGAAAAACATATCAAATTATAGCTGGTGATGATTGGAAAGAAGTTGTTGAAAATTATGTGACCTTAACCGGACTTCAGCCTTTAATTCCACTTTGGTCATTGGGAAATTTCTCAAGCCGTTTTGGTTATCATTCACAAAAAGAAACCATTGAAACCATTGATACTTTTAGAAATGAGGAAATCCCAGTTGATGCTATTATTTTAGATTTATACTGGTTTGGAAAAACGCTTAAAGGCACTATGGGAAATTTAGAATTCGACAAAGACTCGTTCCCAGACCCTAAAAAAATGATTTCAGAACTGAAAGAAAAAGGGGTAAATACCATTTTAATTACCGAGCCTTTTGTACTTACAACTTCAAATAAATGGGATGAGGCTGTTGAAAAAAATATTTTAGGATTAACCGAAGAAGGAATGCCCTATACATACGATTTCTATTTTGGAAATACAGGAATTATAGATATTTTTAAACCTGAAGGAGCACAATGGTTTTGGAATATTTATAAAAAAAATATTGACCTAGGTGTTGCTGGTTGGTGGGGAGATTTAGGCGAACCTGAAGTGCATCCATCAGATTTATTACACGCAACAGGCACAGCCGATGAGGTTCATAATATTTACGGTCATAATTGGGCAAAATTAGTTTTTGAAGGTTATCAAAAAGATTTCCCAAATCAACGTCCGTTTATTTTAATGCGCGCTGGTTATTCAGGCTCTCAGCATTATGGTTTAATTCCTTGGTCTGGTGATGTGAACAGAACGTGGGGCGGCTTGAAATCTCAGGTAGAAATTGCTTTACAAATGGGAATGCAGGGATTGGCTTATATGCATTCAGATTTAGGTGGATTTGCAGGCGCTAATTTGGATGATGAATTGTACAATCGTTGGTTGCAATATGGTGTTTTTCAGCCAATTTACCGTCCACATGCGCAAGAAGAAGTGCCTTCTGAACCTATTTTTAGAGCATCGAAAACGAAAGCATTAGCAAAAAAATCGATTGAATTGCGTTATCAATTATTGCCTTATAATTATACTCTGGCTTTTGAAAACAATCAAAAAGGGTTGCCCTTAATGCGACCTTTATTTTTTGAGGAACCTTTAAATAAAGAAGCTTTAAATAATTACAAAACTTATTTGTGGGGGAATGATTTTTTGGTGAGTCCGGTAGTTGAAGCAGGTTTAAAGATGCAGGAAGTTTCATTTCCTGCAAATAATAATTGGTATAATTTTTACAGTGATGAAAAAGTTAATGGCGGACAAACACTTAAAGTAAATTTGGTTGAGGAAAGTATTCCAACCTTTGTTCGTGGAGGTGCTTTTATTCCTATGATTTCAACCATACAAAATACTACGCAGTACAGTTTGAATAAATTCAATTTACATTTTTATTTTGATGAAAACATAAAGGAAAGTGAAGGGCATTTGTACAATGATGATGGTGAAACACCTAGGGCTTTTGAAAAAGGAATGTATGAAGTCATCACTTTTGAAAGTGAGTTTAAATCAAATATTCTAGAAATCGAAATTGAACAAAAACTGGGTGAAAATTATCAATTTGTACCAAAAGAAATTCAGTTGATCATTCACAATATTTCAAAGTTACCAAAAAAAATAAAAGGCTATTCCTATAATTTGAATAAGAACAATAATAGCTTGGAGATTGTAGTGAAATTGAATGAAAAAACCTCAAAAAATATCAAAATTAAATTTTAATTCAATGAAAAAAATCATTTTATTTTTAATACTAATAGTTAATGTAACTGGCTGCACAAACAAAAATAAAAACGCTGATGCAGTTCATGTAAAAGCAGAAACGCCTTTTGTTTGGGAAGCTGCCAATATTTATTTTTTATTGACGGATCGTTTTAACAACGGCGACACATCAAACGATAGCAATTTTAATAGAACCAAAGAGACTGGCGTTTTACGAGGTTTCGAAGGTGGTGATATTATTGGAATTACTAAAAAAATAGAAGAAGGGTATTTTACCGATTTAGGAATCAACGCTATTTGGTTTACGCCAATTGTTGAGCAAATTCATGGTTCAGTTGATGAAGGAACCGGAAATAGTAATGGTTATCACGGTTATTGGGCAAAAGATTGGACCGCTTTAGATCCTAATTTCGGAACTGAAGACGATTTGAGAAACTTGGTGGAAGCTGCTCATAAAAAAGGAATTAGAATTGTGTTAGATGGCGTTATAAATCATACTGGTCCGGTAACCAACCAAGATCCAGTTTGGCCAAATGATTGGGTAAGAACGAGTCCACAGTGTGATTATCAAGGTTATGATGCTACTGTAAATTGTACTTTGGTTGCAAATTTACCGGATATTTTAACTGATAGTCATGAAAATGTTGAACTACCTCCTCATTTAATTGAAAAATGGAAAACTGAAGGAAGATACGAACAAGAAATGGCTGAATTAGATTCGTTTTTTGAAAGAACAGGTTATCCAAGAGCACCAAAATATTACATCATAAAATGGTTGACAGATTATATTCTGGATTTTGGTGTTGATGGTTATCGTGCTGATACTGTGAAACATACTCATGAATTGGTGTGGCAAGAATTTAAAACGCAATGTGATGTTGCTTTTGCAACCTGGAAAGCTAACAATCCAACAAAAGTTTTAGACGATAATCAGTTTTATTTGGTTGGTGAAGTTTATAATTATGGAATAAGCAGCGGACAAATTTTTGATTTTGGAGATAAAAAAGTAAACTATTTTAAGGATATGTTTACAAGTCAAATAAATTTTGAATTTAAATGGAATGCAACACAAAATACCAAAGAAGAAATTTTTTCGAGATACGACAGTATTTTAAATAACCAGTTAAAAGGTTATGGTGTTTTAAATTACTTGACCTCCCACGATGATGGGCAACCATTTGATAAAGATCGCACAAAAACCTATGAGGCTGCTGAATTGTTATTGTTAAGTCCGGGAACTTCACAGGTATATTACGGTGATGAGTCTGCGAGGAATTTAATTATTGAAGGAACTGTTGGAGATGCAACTTTGCGTTCATTTATGAATTGGGATGAAATTACCAACAATGAAGCTACCAAAGCCTTATTGTTACACTATCAAAAATTAGGAAAATTTAGAGTCAATCATCCTTCCGTTGGAGCTGGAAACCATAAAATGATCAGTGAAAATCCTTATGTTTTTCAAAGAACGTTTTCAAAAGAAAATTATACGGACGCGGTTGTTGTTGGTTTGGATTTAAATGAAGGTGAAAAAGAACTTTTTGTCGGGTCAATTTTTGAAGAAGATACGATTTTAAAAGATGTTTATTCTGGGATGGATGTTACTGTTAAAAATGGAAAGGTTAAGCTAAACTCACCTTTCGGCATTGTTTTATTAGAAAAAAAGTAAGAAAATGAATTATTTAAAAATTAGCACATTGGTAATTAGTATTTTGCTTTTTTCTTGTTCAGAAAAAAAAGAAGTACAAGTTACAATCTCTTCACCAGATAACAATGTTGAGGTTGCATTTAATTTGAATGAAAATGGAACGCCAACGTACAAAGTTTCATATAAAAATGAGGCCGTTATAAAACCTTCAACTTTAGGATTTGAAATTAAAAACCAACCTGAACTGTCTCAAAATTTTGAAATTACGAATTCAGAGATTTCTAGTTTTGAAGAAACTTGGGAAATGCCTTGGGGAGAACAACTATTGGTTGAAAATAAATACAATCAGTTAAAAATTGAATTACAGGAAACTTCAGCATTAAAAAGAAAACTAACTATTGTATTTAAAGTATATAATGATGGTATAGGTTTTAGATATGAATTTCCTGAGCAAGAAAATCTTTCAGAAGTTTTTATTTCTGATGAAAATACACAGTTTAATTTGACAGGAGATCATAAAGTTTGGTGGATGCCTGGCGATTGGGATATTTATGAGCACTTATACAATGCTACAAAATTTTCTGAAATTGATGCAATGTCAAAAGCCAATCACCCAAATTTAGGTCAACATTCATATATTCCTGAAAATGCAGTAAACACACCTGTTACTATGAAAACTGAAAATGGTTTGTATGTAAGTTTTCACGAAGCTGCTTTGGTTGATTATGCTGATATGACATTAAAAGTTGACACGACTAATTTTTCGATGACGAGTGAATTGGTGGGTTCTGAAAACAATGATTACAAAGTGCTTAGATCGGTTCCTTTTGAAACGCCTTGGCGGACCATTCAAATTTCAGAAAAAGCAGGTGATTTAATTGAATCTAAGTTAATTGTTAATTTGAATGAACCTAATAAATTAGGAGATGTTTCGTGGTTTAAACCAACAAAATATACTGGAATTTGGTGGGAAATGCATTTGAATAAATCTTCTTGGGATTACGGAATGACAGACGTTGATGGTAAATGGGTTGATACTGGAAAAGCACATGGAAAACATGGTGCAACTACCGAAAACACAAAAGCTTTTATAGATTTTTCAGCAAGAAATAATATTGGGGCAGTGTTGGTTGAAGGATGGAATACAGGTTGGGAACATTGGATTGGTTTTGAAGATAGAGAAGGTGTTTTTGATTTTGTGACGCCTTACCCAGATTATGATTTAAAGGAAGTCGTTCGTTACGGAAAAGAAAAAGGGGTTGAAATTATCATGCATCATGAAACTTCAGCAGCAACAGAAACTTATGAAAAGCAACAAGATACAGCTTATGCTCTAATGCAAAGTTTAGGAATTCATGCCGTAAAAACGGGTTATGTGGGTAAAATATTGCCAAAAGGAGAATACCATCACGGACAATATATGGTAAATCAGTATAACAATGCGGTGATGAAAGCGTCAAAATACCAAGTAGCTATCAATGCTCATGAACCTATAAAAGCTACAGGATTGCGCAGAACCTATCCAAATACAATTTCGAGAGAAGGTTTGCGCGGACAAGAATTTAATGCTTGGGCAAGTGATGGTGGCAATCCACCTTCACATTTACCAACTATTGCTTTTACTAGAATGTTGGCGGGCCCAATAGATTATACTCCTGGAATTTTTGATATCAAATTCGATAAATGGAAGCCTGAAAATCAAGTAAATACAACCATAGCACAACAATTGGCCTTATATGTTGTGATTTACAGTCCTATACAAATGGCGGCAGATTTAATAGAAAATTATGAAGGAAATCCTGCATTACAATTTATTAAAGATGTTGGTGTCGACTGGCAACAAACAAAAGTTTTAAACGGTGAAATCGGTGAGTTTGTAACCATTGCCAGAAAAGAAAAAATTTCTGAAAATTGGTTTGTTGGAGGTATTACCAATGAAATAGCTAGAACTATTGAAATTGATTTTAAATTTTTAGATGAAGGTGCAATATATAAAGCTACTATTTATGAAGATGGACATGATGCACATTGGGATAAGAATCCAACTAGTTTAAATATTAGAACCTTAGAAATCACCAATAAATCAAAAGAGCGGTTGCAACTGGCCGAAGGAGGCGGTTTTGCGATTAGCTTAATTAAAAAATAAATAAAATGAAAAAATCATTCATAGTCAGTATTATAAGTCTATTTGTTATTTTTGTTGCTTGCAATCAGGAAAAAAAAGAAAGCAATTTAGCTATGGAACCTCAAAAAAAACATAAAGAAGTCGTTTATCAAGTTTTTACACGTTTGTTTGGAAATACAAACACAACCAACAAACCTTGGGGAACAATTGAAGAAAATGGAGTTGGAAAATTCAATGATTTTACAGAAAAGGCGCTTCAAGAGATAAAAGATTTAGGGGTTACTTATATTTGGTATACCGGAGTTCCTCATCACGATGTAATTAGAGATTATACAGCCTTTGGTATTTCTAACGATGATCCAGATGTAGTAAAAGGTAGAGCAGGTTCTCCATATGCTGTAAAAGATTATTACAATGTAAATCCGGATTTGGCAGTTGATCCTTCAAAAAGATTGGAAGAGTTTGAAGCTTTAATTGAAAGAACTCATAAGGTTGGAATGAAAGTGATTATTGATATTGTGCCAAATCACGTTGCCAGAAATTACGAAGGAAAAACAAACCCTGAAGGAGTGGAAGATTTTGGTGCTAGTGATGATAAAACGAAGCAATATGATGTAAATAATAACTTTTATTACAATCCAGGAGATGCTTTCCAAGTACCTACGTGGAGAGATGGATATTTGCCTTTAGGAGGTGAAAAACATTCTTTGGTAGATGGTAAGTTTGATGAAAACCCAGCAAAATGGACAGGGAATGGATCTCGCTTGTCAAAACCAGATGTAAATGATTGGTACGAAACAGTAAAAATTAATTACGGTGTAAGTCCTGACGGAAGAAAGGATTTTGATGAATTACCAGCAGGATTTGAGAACGAAGATTATAAAGAACATTTTGAATTTTGGAAAGACAAAACGGTGCCTAGTTCTTGGGTGAAGTTTAGAGATATTGCCTTGTATTGGACGGCAAAAGGTGTTGATGGTTTTAGATATGATATGGCTGAAATGGTGCCTGTTGAATTTTGGAGTTATATGAACTCATCTATTAAAATGGTAAATCCTGACGCATTTTTATTGGCTGAAGTTTACAATCCAGATATGTACAGAGCGTATATTCATATCGGGAAAATGGATTATTTATACGATAAGGTAGCTTTGTACGATACTATAAAAAACATTATGCAAGGTCACGGATGGACAGACCATATTGTTGGAATACAGGATTATAAAGCTGATATTGAACACAACATGCTGCACTTTTTAGAAAATCACGACGAACAACGTATTGCAAGTCAGGATTTTGCAGGTTCTGCTGAAAAGGGAAAACCAGCTATGGTAGTTTCGGCCACAATAAGTACTTCACCAACAATGATTTATTTTGGGCAGGAAGTCGGAGAGCCTGGAGCTGAAAATGCTGGATTTGGTTCAGCTACACGAACTTCAATATTTGATTATGTTGGTGTTCCTACTTTTCAACGTTGGGTTAACAAACATAGTTTTGATGGAGGTCAATCAACTGATAATGAGAAAGAATTAAGAGATTTTTACAAACGTTTATTAAATTTCACTATTAGCAGTGAAGCTTTGATGGGTAATTATGCTGAAATTCATAGTTACAATCGTCAAAATGTTGAAAATTATACACGTAAGATATTTTCGTTTGTGCGTTGGTCTGAAAATGAAAAATTAATTATTATTTCAAATTTTGATGATTTGGTGAATTACGATTTGGATTTTCAGATTCCTTCAGAAACAATACAGAAATGGGAACTAAAAGAAGGAACTTACATTCTAAAAGATCAATTATACAATGAAGTAAGTACTAAATTAATGGTTAAAAATGGAGTAGGAGTTATGCAGGTTAAAATAGATACTTTAACCTCGTTTATTTTTAAAGTTCAAGAATAGAAATGTTTTAATTGTTAATAATAATAAAAAACGCCTTTTAAAGGCGTTTTTTATGGAAAAGCATTTTTAATAATTTAGGTTATATTTAGCTTTTTTTTAGGTTTAATTAGGTATTTTTGTATTTCATCTTAATTCAATAAATTTCATGTAATTGTTTGAGGATGTTTAGTTTTAAGTAAATTAATGAGTGTTATTTGACTAGTTTTTTACCGAAATCGTTTTAGTGAATAAAGGTGTAAATAATAGGAAAAAAATGGATTTAAAGGTAATTTTGAACATTAATTTTAACGAATGAATGAACCGATTAAAAAGATAGCAGTTTTAACTTCTGGTGGCGATGCTCCAGGTATGAATGCTGCTATACGAGCTGTAGTTAGAGCTTGTACATATTATAGAATTGACTGTATTGGTGTATACAGAGGGTATGAGGGATTGATTGAAGGAGATTTTGAAACACTTACAGGTCGTCATGTTAGTAATATAATCAGCAAAGGTGGTACAATTTTGAAGTCGGCCAGATCAAAAGAATTTATGACCACTGAAGGGCGTGAAAAAGCTCATGAAAATTTAAAAAAGGCAGGTGTAGGAGCCTTAATTGTAATTGGAGGTGATGGTACTTTTACTGGAGGTTTAAAATTCATTCAAGAATTTAACTTTCCTGTAATTGGTATTCCTGGAACTATCGACAATGATATTTATGGAACCGATAATACTATTGGTTATGATACAGCTTTAAATACTGTTGTTGAGGTAATTGATAAAATTAGAGACACTGCAGGTTCACATAACCGTTTATTTTTTGTAGAAGTTATGGGGCGTGACGCTGGTTTTATTGCCTTAAATACGGGTATTGGAGCTGGAGCCGAAGAGATTTTAATCCCTGAGCAAGATTTAGGTTTGGATAAACTAGAAGCTTCATTAACAAGAGGTAGAGAAAAAGGGAAAACATCAAGTATTGTTGTTGTTACCGAAGGAGATAAAATAGGTAAAAGCGTTTTCGAATTAGCCGATTACATCAAAGAAAAGTACCCTAAATATGACATTAGAGTGTCTGTATTAGGACATATGCAAAGAGGGGGTTCTCCAAGTTGTTTTGATAGGGTTTTAGCAACTAGATTGGGTGTGGCTGCAGTTGAATTTTTATTAGATAGAGTATCAGGTGTTATGGTTGGTGTTGTAAATAATGAGGTCGTAACTGTTGGCTTAAACAAAGCAATTAAATTAAATAACGAAATAGATAAAGAATTACTAAAAGTAGCTGAAATTACTTCAGTATAAATTGAATAATAAAAATTAAGAATAAAATGGGAACAATTAAAATTGGAATTAACGGATTTGGTAGAATTGGTAGAATAGCTTTTAGAGTAGCTGTAGCAAGACCAAATATTGAGGTAGTTGGGATTAATGATTTATTAGATGTAGATCACTTAGCTTATTTATTAAAGTATGATTCTGTTCACGGAAAGTTTGATGGAACTGTTGCAGTTGCAAATGGTAACTTAGTAGTAAACGGAAAAGAAATTAGAATTACAGCAGAACGTAACCCAGAGGATTTAAAATGGGATGCGGTAGGAGCTGAAATCGTTTTAGACTGTACAGGTATTTTTACAAGTTTAGAAGGCGCTGGAAAACACATTGCTGCTGGAGCTAAAAAAGTTGCAATTTCTGCACCTTCTGCAGATGCGCCAATGTTTGTAATGGGAGTAAACCATAAAGAAATAACAGCTGCAAATACAATTGTATCTAACGCTTCTTGTACAACAAACTGTTTAGCACCTTTAGCTAAAGTTATTAATGATAACTTTGGTATTGTTGAAGGTTTAATGACAACTGTACATGCTACAACTGCAACTCAATTAACTGTTGATGGTCCTTCAAAAAAAGACTGGAGAGGTGGTAGAAGTGCCTTAACAAACATCATTCCTTCTTCAACTGGAGCTGCAAAAGCTGTTGGAAAAGTAATTCCAGAATTAAACGGAAAATTAACAGGGATGTCTTTCAGAATACCAACTGCTGACGTATCTGTAGTTGATTTAACTGTAAGAACTAAAAAAGCTGCAACTTGGGCGGAAGTAAAAGCTGCTTTAAAAGCTGCTTCTGAAAACGAATTAAAAGGTGTATTAGGATATACTGACGAGGCAGTAGTTTCTCAAGATTTTGTATCTGAACCAAGAACAAGTGTTTTTGATGCTGAAGCTAGTATTGCTTTAAATGATAATTTCTTTAAATTAGTTTCTTGGTATGACAATGAATTTGGCTACTCAACAAAATTAGTTGATTTAGCTACTTACATTGCTAACGTAAAGTAATTATTTAAATAAAATTAAAAAATGATTCTAATATCAGATGGAGGCTCTACAAAAGCGGATTGGATTTGTTTAGATAAATCTGGAAATCAGGTTTTCAAAACCAGAACCAATGGCTTAAATCCTGAAATTTTAAATTCAGAAGCTTTATTAGCTCGTATTTATGATAATAAGGAAATATTGAGTTGTAAAAATGAAGTGACAGAAGTTTATTTTTATGGTGCCGGTTGTGGTACTGAAAGACTAACAACACTTCTAAAGTCTCTATTTGAATCATTTTTTATAAATGCAAGGGTTGTAGTTAAAGAAGATACTTATGCAGCTGTGTATGCGGTAACAACTGAGCCGGGAATAGTTTGTATTTTAGGAACAGGATCTAACAGTTGCTATTTTGATGGTAAAAATGTAGTAACTAGAGTGCCTTCATTGGGATATATATTTATGGATGAGGCAAGTGGTAATTATTTTGGGAAAAAACTAATTCTGGATTATTACTATAAAAGAATGCCAAAATCTTTAATGAATTTGTTTGCAGAACAATTTGATTTGGATGCAGACACTATCAAAAGAAATATTTATAAAGAAGCAAATCCAAACGCATATTTAGCGAATTTTG
>Ga0102815_10001302_pt1 | contig 15743 bp, 11 predicted proteins | sample ColrivemetaGS759_FD_79113 | JGI IMG/M metagenome (GOLD analysis project Ga0102815, IMG submission 79113) | Estuarine microbial communities from the Columbia River estuary - Ebb tide ETM metaG S.759 | ecosystem: Environmental > Aquatic > Marine > Intertidal zone > Estuary | place: USA: Columbia...
ACTGCTTGCGGTCAACGTGGGTGGCCAGCAGTGAGCCGTTACCCGGCAGTGCCAGACCAAGGGCTTCGGCCAGGCAGTTCATGGAGTTGGCGGTAAACATGCCGGAGCAGGAGCCGCACGTGGGGCAGGCGCTGCCCTCCAATTCATCCATGTCACTGGCAATCATCAGGGGGTCGAACGCAGCGACATAGGTGTCAATCGGGTCCACGCGCTTGAGCTTGCCGTCCTTTTCCAGACGACCTGCCTCCATCGGCCCCCCCGAGACGTAAATCACCGGGATATTGAGGCGAAGTCCGGCCATTAACATCCCCGGGGTGATCTTGTCGCAGTTTGATATGCAGATAATGGCGTCCACACAGTGGGCGTTGGCCATATATTCGATGCTATCGGCGATAATCTCCCGACTGGGCAGGCTGTACAGCATGCCGTCGTGACCCATGGCGATACCATCATCGATGGCTATTGTGTTGAATTCCCGAGGTACACCGCCGGCTTCCCAGATGGCGTCACAGACCAGCCTGCCCACTTCCTGCAGGTGCACATGGCCGGGTACAAATTCGGTGAAGGAGTTGGCCACGGCAATGATCGGTTTGCCGAAGTCGTCGGGTTTCATGCCACCGGCCTGCCACAGCGAGCGCGCGGCCGCGGCGGTTTTTCCCTTGGTTACTTTATCGGAACGAAAATTGCGCATGATGCTCTCTCCATTAGGTTATCTCTGTAGCCAGCGAGGGCTGCCGTCAACCCGACAGCTGTGTTGAGTGTTCCATACTGCGACCTGTCGGTGAGGTAGTCTGCAATGTTCATGACAATGGAGGAAAAGAATCCACCCTGGTCATGCTCTCTCCCGTATCGATCAGTCATCGTAATGTCTACTTTCGTTTTCGATAGGTCGGTTGTCACGGCAGCAGTGCCACTGCCCCCATTAGGATCAGGGTGGATGCAACGGGAATCACCACGGTAATCATGCCCACGTCGCGGTAGGCGTCCTTGTGGGTCAGCTGGGTGATGGTGAGCATGGCCACGATGGCGCCGCAGTGGGGCAGGGAGTCAAAGCCGCCACTGGCCATGGTGGCCAGACGGTGCAGGGTCTGGGGCTCAATGCCCATTTCCAGGTAGGCGGGTGCCATCGTTTGCATGAAGATCTGCAGACCACCGGAGGAGGAGCCCGTAATCGCCGATACCAGGCTCACCGAGGAAAACATTGAGACCAGGGGCGGCAGGCTGGATTCCAGCATTAGCTGGGTGAACTGGCCAAATACGGCGGTTTGCGTTACCACGCCGCCGAATCCGATGACGGCGGCGGTGTTGATCAGTGGCATGACGGCGTCCTGGGTGCCTGAACCAACAACGTGCAGGGCGTGGCGCCGCACAGTGGCGAACAGCAGTGATGCCAGCAGGGTTCCGCTCAACAGGGCGATGCTGGGCCACACCACCGGTTGGCTGTTGGCAAAATGCAGCAGTTGTATCGCCGGCGTGTCGGCGGCGAGGGCCTCGGGTGCCAGCGACATGGTAATCACCCGGGGCATAATAATAGTCAGCAGAACCAGGGTCAGTGGCAGGCAGGAAAGCAGCCAGTGTGGGTAGTCGGCCTCATCGACCTCGCCAATCCGGTCCCTGGGGCCCGCCACGAAACCCTCGCCGCGGTCCGCGGCCTGCCTGCGCATACGCTCGAGATACCACATGCCGCCGCCAAACCTCATCGCGCCGCCCGCCAGGCCGAGCCAGAAGCCGGCAAACAGGTCTGTGCCCAGGGCGACCGAGGCAATCACGTTCTGGATGGAGGGAGTGCCGGGCAGCGCGCTGAGGGTAAAAGTCCCCGAGCCCAGGGCGAGAGCGGCACAGAACAATCGCTTGGGAATATTGGCCTGCTGGAACAGTTTAAGGCCCAGCGGGTACATTGCGAACACCACCACGAACACCACCACGCCGCCATAAGTGAGTAGGGCGCAGGCCAGGGTGGTAATCCACAGCGCCCGGTGCGCGCCCATTACCCGTACCAGTGCCATGGCAATGCTGGCAGCGGCGTGGCTTTCACCCATCACCCGCCCGAACATGGCGCCAGCCGCAAACAGCAGGAAGAACTTGCCGGCAAAGGTGAAGGCGCCCAGCGGGCCGAAGGAAAAGTATTCAGTGAGGCCCTGGGCCAGCGGCAGGCCATTGGTGACGATAACCAAAACTGAACACAGCAGTGCGGCGAAGATGATGTCCACGCCGCGCAGTGCCAGCCAGATGAGTAGTGCAACGCTACCTAGCAGTCCTGCATATTCCATGAGCTTGTATTCCTTTTATCATTATTATGGGCAACTGCTTAACGTTGCTCCAGGGGTTAGTGAGCGCCGCGAGGAGATGACAGTGTAGCACAAAAGAAATATATTTTCGATAACGAAAAATACGTGTATGATCGAGCACTAACCATTTCCCCACTTGACCCGGTGACCAAATGAAAACGAAAGGCCCTGTAGGTAATGACATCAAGCTGCCGAATGGCAGTATAGCCCCGCTCTCCGCTGCCTACCGTGGCGGTGGCCTGGTGTTTACCTCCGGGCAATTGGCCTTTGACGAAAACGGGCAGCTGTTTACCGGCGATGTAGGCGAGCAGACGCGCCTGTGCCTGGAGAGCATCCGCAGCCTGCTGGCCGCGGAGGGGTTGGGTGTAGAGGATATTCTCAAGGTCACGATATGGTTGACCGACGTAGCGGACTTTGCCGGCTTTAATGCAGCCTACACGGATTTTTTTGGCGACCATCGCCCGGCGCGCTCAACCGTGCGTTCCGATCTTATGTTGCCGGGTGCAAAAGTGGAAATCGAGGCTATCGCGGCTTACTAAAACTCCGGATACAGGCCCGCTACCAGCGGCGGATATTCCCCATAGCGCTGACAACCTGTGCTGTGATGAATTTTTCGTATAAAAATAAATTTTCGATAACGAAATATATATGATATAGTCGAAAACAATTTCATCGGTAGATAACGAGAATCAGGCCAAGTGGAAGCTTTTGACATCATTATTATTGGAGCAGGCATGGCCGGCGCATCGGTCGCCAGCGAGCTCAGTGGCCAGGCGCGGGTGCTGCTGCTGGAGCGCGAGCAGCAGCCGGGTTACCACTCGACCGGACGATCTGCCGCCGCCTTCATCCCCTCTTATGGCTCCGATAACCCCACACTGCGCCTGCTATCCAATCACAGCCTGGATTTTATGCTGAACCCGCCGGGGGAACTGGGCTGTGGAGAATTGCTCCGCCGTCGGGGCCTACTCACCCTCTGTACGCCTGATCACGCGCCTCAGCTGGAGCGTGAATATGCGCGTCAACTCGGCAGCTTTCCTTCACTTCTGCCCGCGGACCACGATTTTATTCGGGCGCAGGTCCCGCTGGTCACCGATGAATATGCGCGTGGCGGATGGTTCGAGCCGGACGTCTACGACATCGATGTGAATGCACTGCACGAGGGCTACCTGCGGGATTTGCGGCGGCAGGGTGGGCAGATAGTGAACGAAGTGGAAATTCAAAACATCAGCCGCGAAAAGGATATGTGGCGAATCGATGCGTCAGATGCGAGCTACTCCGCTCCTGTGCTGGTCAATGCAGCCGGCGCATGGGCGGACGAGGTTGCGGCCCTCGCCGGTATACAAACTATTGGGTTGGCGCCATTGCGCCGCACCGCCGTGCTGCTTGACCCGCCGGCGGGCTGCGATGTGTCCGCCTGGCCGCTGGTGATAGCCAGCGACGGCTCTTTCTATTTCAAGCCCGACGCCGGTCTCATCCTGGTATCCCCCGCGGATGAGCATCCCTCCGCACCCTGCGACGCCCAGCCGGAAGAGCTGGACATTGCCTATGCGGTTCACTTTGCCCAGCAGGCCCTGCAGCTGCAGGTGCGACAGGTAAAGCACAGCTGGGCCGGGCTGCGTAATTTTACCCCTGACCGGACGCCGGTGATTGGTTTCGCTGCGGACGCCGAGGGCTTTTTCTGGCTGGCGGGGCAGGGTGGGCACGGTATCCAGACAGCGCCAGCGGCAGCAAGACTGGCTGCCGGCCTGCTGTTGGGTAGCGGGATTCCAAATGATTTGCAGCAGGCGGGTTTTAATCACGCGTGGGTGTCGCCACAGCGGTTTTCGCGGTCTGGCAACACCCAAACAAACGTTCAAACCACAGTTTCATAATAACTCCATGATGAGGATTCATCCCATGCGCAAAACACTAATAGCAGTTCAGGTCGGCGCCCTCGCGGCTCTCGCCACTCACCCGGTTCTTAGTCAGGAGTCCTCAGGTTTCGCTTTGGAAGAGGTGGTAGTGACTGCCCAGAAGCGTGCCGAGTCCACGCAGGACATACCCATCTCGGTGCAGGCCTTCTCCTCCAGTGCCATAGACAAGCTCGGCGCCAATAACCTCAGCGACCTCAGCGAGGCTGCGCCCTCCCTGGATATTGGCGGCCTGGGCAAGGGCAGCCAGCAGTGGATGGGCATGCGCGGGGTCACCGACTTTGCCCGCAACATCGGCATCGATGCCCGCATGGGGGTCTACATTGACGGCGTTTACCAGGGTCGCTCCTACTCCGCCGACGTGCCGCTGCTGGGACTGGAAAGTGTAGAGTTGCTGCGCGGCCCCCAGGGCACCCTGTTCGGCAAAAACACCGAAACAGGCGCCATCAGCCTGAATACCAAGAAACCCACCGAGGACTTCGAGGCAGAAGTAGGGGCCGAATATGGCCGCTACGAGATGGGTAAATTCACCGGCTATGTCAATGGTGCAATCACCGACACCCTGTTCGCATCGGCTTCCGGTTCCTACCAGCAGGGTGATGGCTACTACGACAATATCTTCCTCAACAAGGATGTGGGCGACTGGGATACCACCGCGGGCCGTGCCCAGTTGCGCTGGCTCCCCAGTGATATGTTCGATATTCGCTTGTCCGGCGACTACGCCAAGAAAAACAGCGACCAGCCGCTGGCTACCAATGCTGACCTGAAGCCTTACAAGACGCAGCAGAACTATGTAACCACAGATGACTCCAAAAACTGGGGCACCGCATTGACCGCTGATGTGTTCCTGGACGGTGACTACACCCTGACTTCTATCTCCGCCTTCCGCCATAATGAATTCGAGACGCTGGCCGATGACGATTACACTCCCCTGGAACTGGTGAGCGTCAACTTCAATGAAGACTCGGACCAGTACTCCCAGGAGTTCCGGCTGGCCTCGCCGGTGGAGGAGAAGTACGACTGGGTAGGCGGCATGTACTATTTCTATAACGACCTCTCCAGTGCCCGCACCGTGGCTCTAGGCGAAACGCTTATCGGGCAGCTTGCCCCACCCCCGCTCCAGCCTTTTGCCGGCGCTATCGCGGGCTATACGGAAGTGCCGAACAAGCTTACCGTTGAGACCTGGGCGGCCTATGTTCATGGCAACTACCGCTTCACTCCGGAGATAGAGCTTACCGCCGGTATCCGCTACACCGCCGAGAGCAAGGACCTGGATAAATGGTCCCAGATCAGCTACCCCAACGATCCCGCCGTGGCGGCCGCGCTGGAGGCCCAGACCGGCTTCCCCCTTACCCAGTCCCCTGGTGTCCTGCTGGGTGCGATCAATTATGACAAGGTTACCGACGACCGGGATGATGACGACTGGTCGCCCACTATCGGGCTGAACTATTTCCTCGAAGAAGAGATCATGCTGTACGTCAAGTACGCCCGTGGTAACAAGAGCGGTGGCTGGAACGCGGATTTCATGACTGATGGCCTGGAATACTTCAGTTACGAGCCGGAATCTGTAGACAGCTACGAGGCAGGTATCAAATCTACCCTGCTGGATGACAGCCTGCGCTTGAATGCGGCCTACTACTACTCGGAGTACGATGATTTTCAGGTGTTCCAGACAGTCTTTAATTCGACTGATAACCCTTCGGTACAGTTGACTAACGCAGCCTCAGTGGCCAACCAGGGGGTGGAACTGGAATCCGTGTGGATTCCAATGGACCAGCTGCAGTTCACCTTGAATGCGGCCTGGCTGGACACTAACTATGACGACTTCGTGAACCAGGACGGCGCTGACTACACTGATAATGAACTGCCGTTCTCGCCTGAATGGAAGGTCTATGCAGGGGCCCAGTACATCCAGCCGGTGGGCAGTTTCGGCGACCTGACATTTAACGTCGCCTACGCCTACACAGACGAGCAGTATACAGATCCCAGCAACGTAGAGCCCTTCGTAATAGATTCCTACGGCGTGTGGAACGCCCGGGTCACCCTGACGCCGGTCAGCGAGGCCTGGGAAGTATCGCTCTGGGGTAAGAACCTGGGCGACGAAGAGTACCAGATGCAAAGCAACCTCAACCTGCTGGGCACACCCCGCTTCACCTGGGGTGAACCCCAGATGTACGGCATCAGCGGTAAGTACTTCTTTGGGAGTTAAACCCTTGCCTGGCCACTTCGGTGGCCTTTTTTTCGGGTTGCTACAATGATCAGGTGACCGGGCCGATCCGGGGAGCTCACCCATGCTGAGTCGTTTTTTCAAAGTCTATATTGTGCCGGCCGCCGTTTTTATTTCGGTAGTGATGGGCGGCGGCTACGGTACGGGACGCGAGGTGGTCGAATTCTTCACCCGCTACGGCCTGTTGGGAGGCTTGTTGGGCATAGGCGTCGCCGCCTGCGTGTTCGCCCTGGTGCTGGCCTGCACCTACGAGTTCGCGCGGGTGTTCCAGGTCTACGACTACCGCACTTTCTTTGGCAAGCTCATCGGTCCTTTCTGGATTTGTTTCGAGATTCTCTACCTGCTGTTGTTCCTCCTGGTACTGGGAGTGGTGGGTTCGGCGGCGGGCAATATCCTGGAGGAGGAGTTCGGTATTTCCAGCCTGGTTGGGATGGGTGGGGTGCTGGTGCTGGTGGTTGCGCTGGTGTATTTCGGCCGGGAGGCGGTGGAGAAAGTCCTCACGCTGTGGTCAATCGGCATGTACGTGGTATTTGTTTTCTACTTTTACCAGGTGCTGGATCATGGCGAGATCAATGTCCTGGAAGCGGTAAAAAACGGTGGCGTCGAAGTCGGTTGGCTGCAGGGCGGCGTATTGTATGCGATGTATAACCTGGCCATCGCACCCGTACTGCTTTTTTCAACCCGGGCCATCGCATCGCGGCGTGAGGCTTTAGTGGCAGGTATTTTCACCGGTGTGGCTGTGATGGTGCCAGCTATCCTGTTTCACGTCAGCTACGTGGTGGGGTATCCCGCTGTGCTGGATGAACCCGTACCGAACTACTGGATGATGTCGCGCTACACCACGCCCCTGTTGCTGGGCATTTTCCTGGTGGCCTTGCTCGGTACCCTGGTGGAAACCGGGGCAGGGCTGGTGCAGGGTTTGATCGAGCGCATCGAGGCGGTGCTGAAGCCGGGGGAGGGCGAGACACTGGGCCATCCCGCGAGGGCCACTATTGCGATAGTCACACTCGTCCTGGGTGGACTGCTGGGTTCAATGGGCATCGTGTCCCTGGTGGCCAAAGGGTATTCTGCATTGTCGGTGGGATTTGCACTGGTCTATATCATTCCCATCTGCACCCTGGGTATCGTGAAAATTATAAAGTCGTCATAAATGAGGCGAAAAAGTGCTGGATTTATTATCTCGTAAGTCGAGTTGCGGAGACCTTGAGGTGAATCTTGCCAGGCATCATTTGGCGAGTAACGAATGGGGTCGAGCGAGAATGGCCCTTGAACGAGGTTTGGCCAAGGGGCGACTGTCGGAGCCCGAGCGGGCCCATACCCTGTTGCAGGAAGTCTGCGATCGCCTGGGTGTCAGGGCTGCGACAAAGCTATGAAAAATGCGTTTTCACTTCTACTGATACTGCTACTCCCCCAGCTTGGCTGGAGTGAAAGCCCGGCGGCGGACAGTATTTACTTCGGTGGCGATATCCTCACCATGGCCGGCGCGGCTCCGGAGTATGCGGAGGCTGTCGCTGTCAGCGACGGGGTGATCACTTATGCGGGTCCCCGCGCCGGAGCGGACAAGCTGCGTGACAGCGCGACCCGGATGGTAGACCTGCAGGGCCGCACACTATTACCCGGGTTTATCGATCCCCACAGCCATATCATGCTCTACGTGGTGCAAATGGACTGGGCTAATCTCTATGCGCCTCCCATGGGCACCATTACCAGTATTGAAGGTATTGTCGCGGCGCTCAAGTCCAGCCAGCAGCGCCTGAACTTGCCAGTCGATGCCTGGCTATTCGGCATGGGTTATGACGCGGATCTGCTGGAAGAGCAGCGCCATCCCAGCGCGGCCGATCTTGACCGGGCCTTTCCGGATACGCCGGTGGTCATCATGCATGTCTCCGGGCATATGGTGGTTGCCAACTCGGCAGCCATGGCTGCCAAGGGCGTTACCGCCGATACAGCCGACCCGCCTGGCGGCGTTATAGTGCGCAAGCCAGGCAGCAGCGAACCGCAAGGTTTGTTTCAGGAGATAGCACTGCAGACATTCTTTCTGGACGAACTCGTGCCAAAGCTGCCTGTTCAGACCCAGGCCGAGAAACTGGAGAAGGCCCTGCATTACTATGCCAGCTTTGGCCTGACTACCGCGCAGGAAGGCGGCCTGGTCTCGGCGCAACTCGAGGTGGCACGTTATGCCGCCTCGCATGACATGCTGCCTATCGACCTGGTTGTCCTGCCGGTGGCGCAATATGCCGGTGCGCTGTTACAGAACGAGGACACCGAGTGGGGCGTTTACGACGGGCGCCTGAAACTGGGCGGCCTCAAAATCACCCTCGATGGTTCGCCCCAGGGCAAGACGGCGTTTTTGACAGCCCCCTACCTGACCCCGGTACCGGGCTGTGAGAAGCACTGCCTGGGTACGCCGCAGATGTCGCAAGAAAAATTGGAAGCGGCAGTGCGTGACGCGTATACCGATGGTATTCAGCTCTATGTCCATTGTAACGGTGATGGCGCGATCGATATGTTGATATCAGCACATACCAGCGTTCTCAAGACATTGGGCGAGCGGTTACCCTACTCGGATCGACGGACCGTTGTTGTGCACTCGCAGATCATGCGTCCGGACCAGGTGGAGGCTTACTCAGAGCTTGGCCTGGTGCCGAGCTTCTTCACCAACCACAGTTACTACTGGGGCGATGTGCACCTGGCGAACCTCGGCGCTGAGGTTGCGGCGTATACCAGCCCGATGCGGGCCGCGATGGATAAGGGGATAAGGGCCACCAACCACACAGATTATACGGTCACCGCCATAGATCCCCTGTTCACCGTCTGGTCCGCCGTCAACAGGGTGTCGCGCAATGGTGAGATTATTGGGCCGAAACAACGTATCAGCGCTTATGAAGCACTGCAGGCAGTTACCATCAATGCAGCCCACCAGTACTTTGAAGAGCACAGTAAGGGGTCCCTGGCAGTGGGCAAGCGAGCGGACCTTGTCGTGCTGGACCGCAATCCACTGAAGGTCGATGGTGCAGATCTACGCGACATCAGGGTCCTCCTAACGCTTAAGGATGGAGAGGAAGTCTACCGGAGCTCTTTTGAAGACGGCTTTTAGGGTGTTTCATTATTCGTTATCGAAAATACGTGTACACTCCTAACAACTCTCGAATCAAGGGAAAGGAGATCTTAGTCGATGGCAAAGCAGAAAAAGACAGCGGGCAACGGTGGAAATAAGCGCCAGGCCAATCCGATCGGAACTCGCCTGCGAGAATTACGCAAGGAACGTGACTGGACCCTGGCCGAGGTTGCCCGGCGAACCGGGATATCGGTGGGTACCCTATCGAAATTGGAGCATGGCAAGACCGAACTGAACTTTACCAGTGTTAACAAGCTGGCGGAGGGGCTGGAACTGCGGGTTACCGACCTGACCAACCCCCAGACCAGCGCAACAGGCCTGCGCGCCATCACATCCGGCGGCAATGGCGTGGTGTTCAATACCCGCGATGTTGATTACGAAGTGCTGTGCAGTGACGTCGCGAACCACCATCAGGGTTACCTGAAAGGTGTTGTCACTGCCCGCGAATTTGACCCCGAACTGCCCTGGCACAGGCACAAGGGCCAGGAGTTTCTCTATGTGCTCAGTGGGCGCCTGGAGTTACACACCGAGCTCTATGCGCCGCTACTGCTGAAGGCGGGAGACAGCACCCTGTTCGACTCATCCATGGGGCACCACTACGTCTCCCGCAGTCGTAATAATGCTGTCATTCTGATCGCCATGTCTCTGGAAGGCTACCAGAACGTGTCGGAGTCATTTCGTTCAAAATCCAATTGAGGAAAGACGCGCCGTGGTCACAAAGTTAAAAAAGTGCATTTGTACACTGGTATTGAGCGCCGGCTTTACCGACGCAGGAATGGCACAGGATTATGACCTGGTTATCAACAACGGCCGGGTCATGGACCCCGAGACCATGTACGACAGCATCGCAAATGTGGGAATAAATGCCGGGAGAATCGCGGCTATAACTAGCGATAAGATCAGCGGGAATGAAACCATTGACGCCACCGGCCTGGTGGTGGCACCCGGTTTTATTGATACGCACAACCATTACAGTCGGCCTATCGGCTACAAACTCATGCTGCGCGACGGCGTTACCACGTCCATGGATCTGGAAGCCGGGGTTTACGGGCACAGGGTGAATGATTGGTATGAGATGCATGCAGGTCGCAGCCAGGTTAATTACGGCACCGCATCGGGGCACGAATTCGCGCGCAATCGCGTGCTGGGTGGTCTGGATGAGGCGCTGTTGCTGGATGCGCCTTTTTCCATACTCCAGCGGGGGGCCAATAACGATTGGGCCGAGAAGGTGCCGAGCCTGGAGGAGGGCAACCAGATTCTCAGCGTGATCGACGAGGGCTTACGCCTGGGAGCACTGGGTATCGCCTCCACGGTCGGCTATATGCCAGGTGTCACGGCGCGCGAGATGTTCGAAGTGCAACGCGTCGGTGCGAGGTATGGCCGGCCCACGTCGGTCCACCTGCGGTATACGCCTGGCACGGTGACCACCGAACCGAATGGTGCCCAGGAAATTCTGGCCAATGCGGTCGCCCTGAATGCCCCCGCGGTGATTAACCATTTCAATAACCCCGGTTGGCAGTTGGTGCAGGAGCTTCTGGTCAACTTGCGCGAGCGTGGCTTCAACGTCTGGGGTGAAATTTATCCCTACGCGGCGGGCTCCACAACGATCAATGCAATTTTTGCCCGGCCGGAAACCTGGGTGGAGAAACTGGGTAACCGCTACGAGGATACGATGCAGGACCCGGTAACAGGAGAATTTTATACCCTGGAAAAGTATCAGGAAGTGCTTAAAGCCGCGCCGGCCACCCTGATTATCCTGTACAAGATGCCGGCCGACGCTGTCCCCGACTGGTGTCGCCTACCGGGTATTGTCTATGCCAGCGACGGTATGCCGACGCCGGGGTCCTGGGATGAATCACCGGCCTGGGATACGCCCTACGAGGAGCTGGCAAACACGCACCCACGATTGGCGGGTACCCGCGGTAAATGCCTGCGCCTGGCGCGTGAAAACCAGATTCCGCTAATGCAGGTGCTGGAATCGGCCAGTTACAATATTGCAAAGTACCTGGCGAAGACCGGCCTTGAGGGGATGCAGCAGCGCGGTCGTCTGCAGGAGGGTATGGTCGCAGACATTACTATCCTCGATCCCGCTGTGGTCACCGATAATTCGACCTATGAAAAGGGCACACTGCCGACCACCGGCATACCCCACGTGATTGTCAACGGCAAGGTGGTGGTGCGCGATTCCCAAGTCTTGCCGGATGTATTTCCCGGCCAGCCAATAAGATTCCCGGTAGCAGAGAAGCCGGGCCACGAGGCGCTTGATGCGCGGAACTGGCAATAAGAGCGTTTTGGAAACTTCAAGGAGCAGAAAACACATGAACTCAGCGATCAGAGCAATCGTCGGCTTGGCGGCTGCTGTCAGTTTTATCTCGGCAAGCAGCGCCGCGGACTACGACCTGGTAATCAACAACGGCCGGGTCATGGACCCGGAGACGATGTATGACAGTATCGCCAATGTCGGCATAAGCGCAGGCAGGATTGCTGCGATCACCAACGACAAGATCAGCGGCAAAGAAACCATCGATGCCACCGGCCTGGTGGTGGCGCCGGGGTTTATCGATACCCATTTTCATTCCGTCGACCCATACGCCACCAAACTGGCGGTGCGCGATGGCATCACTACAGGTATGGACCTGGAGGCGGGTTCTTCGTCGGTTGGCGAGTGGTATCAGAATAAGGATAAGTCCGGCTGGCAGGTCAATTATGGCACGACCGCCAATGTCAGCCTGACCCGTATGCTGGTGCACGACCCCGAGGTATCCATTAAGGAACCGGTTGATGCCTCCAATGCGGGTGGATACATCGAAGCCTCCGCAGAGGATGGGGTGCAGGGCTGGTCGGTCAGTCGCAGTAATATAGATCAGCTCAACCGGATTATGCAGCTTCTCGACGAGGACCTGCGCCAGGGCGCCCTGGGGGTTGGTGTCGGTGCGGCCTACGTGCAACGCGGCATGACCAGCTACGAACAATTCGAGATTCAGCGCACTGCCGCGCGTTACGGCCGGCTGGCGTCTGTACATACCCGCTATCACCTCAACGCGGAAACGCCTACCGAGGCGCCCATTGCCCTCGACGAGGTGTTGCTGAATGCGATGCTGCTCGACGCACCCCTGCTGCTTGCCCACGACAATGACTACGGCTGGTGGGAAAACGAGGAGAAGCTGCAAATGGCCCGCGCCAGGGGCTATAACGTCTGGGGAGAATATTACCCCTTTGCTGCAGGCTCCACGTTTATCAGTGCCGACTTTTTAAAGCCCGAGATGTGGGAAGACGTCAACGGCTACAAATACGAGGAGACCATCTATGATCCCGGTGCCGACAAGTTCCTCTCCAAGGCGGAATACCTGGAGATGGTGGAGGAGAATCCCGGTTACTTTATCGTCGTCTTCTTTCCCGCGCGCAAGGAGTGGATGAAGTACTGGTTAACCATTCCTAATATGGTGGTCGCTTCGGACGCCATGCAGGGGGTCGATAAGAACGGCAAGCTGCTGCCCTACGACGCCGACCCCAGCGAATACGCGGGGCACCCCCGTACGGTTGCCTCCTACTCGACAACGCTGCAGCTGGCACGGGAGAACAATGTACCGCTGATGTTTACTCTGGCACAGCTCAGCTACTGGAACGCCAAACACCTGGGCGACACGGGTTTAGTCGCCATGCAGGAGCGCGGCCGGGTGCAGGTGGGTAAGGTCGCCGACCTGACCCTGTTCGATCCGCAAACGGTGGCCCCGAGAGCGACCTACAAAGCGAGAGAAAACGGGCTGCCTTCGGCGGGTATTCCCTGGGTTATCGTCAACGGCACTATCGTGGTCCGCGACTCCGAGGTGCAGAATGTGAGACCCGGCCAGTCGATCCGTTTCCCGATAGAAGCGAAAGGCCGCTTTGTGCCGGTTGAGTGGAACAGCTGGCTGGATGACCACACCATCATGGCGCCGGCATCACCCGATGAGCAATTCGCTGACCCCAGGGGTCATTAATCAGCGCAGGCTACAGCGATTCAAACTTGGCCAGGCGTTCCCTGTCTCGACAGGCACCGTGGGACGCCGAGCGGGCCATCAGGCCCCACAGGCGCAGCCAGGTGGAGGCATTGCGATCCTTGGCTGGGCGCCAGCCGGCCGCACCCCGGGCGTTCATGGCATCGCGCCGGCGTTGCAGCTCCTCGTCGCTAACGCACAGTTCGATGCTGCACTTGTCGATATCGATGGCAATTTCATCACCATCCTCAATCAGGGCTATCGTGCCTCCCTGTGCCGCCTCCGGCGACACGTGGCCGATGGACATGCCGGAAGTGGCCCCCGAAAAGCGGCCATCCGTCACCAGGCCGCAGACTGATCCCAGCCCCCGGGCCTTGAGCACACCCGTGGGGGTCAGCATCTCGCGCATCCCGGGACCGCCGCGAGGCCCCTCGTAGCGGATCACCACCACATCGCCCGCCTTGATAGTGCCGTCCTGGATCGCCTCCAAAGCATCTTCCATCAGGTCGTAGCACATCGCCCGCCCGCGAAACTGGTGCATGTCGGGGTCGACCGCGGCGCCCTTGACGATGCAGCTTTCGGGGGCGAGATTGCCGTAGAGCACGGACAGGCCACCGGAATGGTCGAAAGCATTGGGTACGTCGCGGATGACACCGGCGCTGCCATCGGTATCCACTGACGTATAGCGGTGGTCCTGGGAGTGCGGGGCGATAGTGCGCGAGCCGCCGGGTGCGGCACGGTAAAAATCGTGTACCTCTTCAGCTCCTGTTCGCCGTATGTCCCACTGGTCAATGACATCGCCGATGGTGCCGCCCAGGCAGGAACGGCACTCCCGATTGACGAGCCCGGCGCGGTCCAACTCACCCAGAATGCGCATAACACCGCCCGCCCGGTGTAAATCCTCGATGAAGACGTCGTGGCTGGCGGGAGAGACCAGGCAAAGCAGCGGTGTTGAATCGGACAGCTTGCCGATGTCATCGATGGTGAAATCCGCACCGGCTTCCTCGGCAGCGGCCAACAGGTGCAGGATGGTATTGGTGGAACCGCCGAAGGCCATGGAGGCCCGCATGCCGTGGGCGAAACTGTCCGGTGTGGCGATGGCGCGGGGCAGTAAGGTCTCGTCGTCGTTCTCGTAGTATTCCTTCGCCATGCCGACGATGCGACGGCCGGCGCGGCGGTACAATTGCTCTCGCTCCATGTGAGTGGCCAACAGAGTGCCGTTGCCAGGGAGGGCGAGACCCATCGCCTCAGTGATACAATTCATTGAATTCGCGGTGCCCATGATGGCGCAGGAACCACAAGTGGGGCAGGCGGACTCCTGGATGTTGTGCAGGTCCTCTTCGGTGGATTCCGGGTTGCCGAGAACGATCAGCGTGTCCAGGGCATCGACCCGCTGGACGATGCCGCCCTTATTGTAGTTGCCGGTTTCCATCGGCCCCCCGGATACGAAAATGGTGGGAATATTCAGGCGCATCGCCGCCATCATCATCCCGGGGGTGATCTTGTCGCAGTTGGAGATGCAGATCAGAGCATCGGCGCAATGGGCGTTGACCATGGTTTCCACCGCATCGGCGATCAGATCGCGCGAAGGCAGTGAATAGCGCATGCCGATGTGTCCCATGGCGATGCCATCATCCACCGCGATGGTATTGAATTCGCGGGCGATGCCGCCAGCCAGGCCAATCTCCTGCGCCACCAGCTCGCCGACCTGTTTCAGGTGCACGTGGCCGGGTACGAAATTGGTATAAGCATTGGCGACGGCAATCAGCGGTTTGCCGAAATCCTTATCGCCTACCCCGGCAGCACGCCAGAGTGAACGGGCACTGGTGGCCATGCGCCCTACCATGGTGGTTTCTGAACGGTACTGTGGCATGTCGATTTCTCCTGATTGTAGCCGATTAATGCCAGCCTACATTGGATCCCATGACAAGAATGCCACCTAGCAGACAGTCTCGGCCTGGAAATGAAGGTAATCTGTTCCCGAATAACTGAGCCTGACGAAGGAGCCCTGCTATGGATATTATCTGCTCAATCTCGGACATTGTGAGCCCGAAAGGTATCCTGCTCGATCAGGACGTTCGCTCTCGCCCCAACTATAGCTGGGGTGTGGGAAATTGCGAGGCAAAGGCCATAGTGCGCCCGGCCTCAACGGACGAGTTGTCCCGCGTGATGCGGCTGTGCCACCAGCACTTCCAGACGGTGGTGCCCTGGGGCGGCCTGACC
>Ga0102815_10001304_pt1 | contig 15730 bp, 7 predicted proteins | sample ColrivemetaGS759_FD_79113 | JGI IMG/M metagenome (GOLD analysis project Ga0102815, IMG submission 79113) | Estuarine microbial communities from the Columbia River estuary - Ebb tide ETM metaG S.759 | ecosystem: Environmental > Aquatic > Marine > Intertidal zone > Estuary | place: USA: Columbia...
AGAACGCGGCGGTCGAGGGGCAAGTTGCCAGCTTCAAAATTCGCTCTCACACGCGGATCGGCGGGGTGATCGAACGCCTCGGGTGGCCCGAGTACGCGAAGCTGAACGACCCTGAGAAATTTGAATTCCGCAGGGACAAGATCCTCAAAAACCTGACGGTGGAACTCCCGCCGATGCCGCGGAACTCAGGGCAGCAGTCGGTGAAGATGTCCTTCAAGAGCACGGACCCCGAGCGTGCCACCAGCTTCCTCGTGAAGCTCAGGGATAGCTGGACCTCTGACACGCTTAGCCGCCACCAAAACGAGCAAGCCGAGAAGCTCAGCGAGACGGAGGATCGTCTGGAGGCGCTGAACAACGAGCTCGGCGAACTGCGGGAGAAGATCACGAATATCCGGACGCTGAATTCGATTCCGCCGTCGATGACGACCCTGCAGGGCCAGGTCGAGCGGCGCCCGAGGGCGTACGAGGAGCGTGACGAGACCGAGTCGAGGATCCGGCAGCTCGCGGAGGCGATCCGGAGCGCAGAGGACCAGTTCGAGCTGAAGTCTGCACAGCGCGATATCTTGCCACCGGATGACGCTGTGGCCTATGGGGGCAACGACCCGCTGACCATTGAGCTGAACGGCCTCGACGATCAGATCAGCCGGGCAGAGCTGGAGGTCGAGGACAAGGGTTGGGCGCCTGGACACAGCGAGCGGCGCAACGCGGAACGGCTGATCAAGGCCCTCAAGCAGAAGCGAGATCGGGTGCGCATGGAGCTCGACGACAACCGGTCAAATGTGCAGGCCGTGCGCCCCAACTCGAAGCGGGTAGAGCTCACCGAGGAGCTCCGGATTCTCGAGGTGCAGATCACGCTCAACTCTCGACGCAAGGAGGAGCTCGAGGTTCGGTTCTCCCAGTTGACCATGGAGACGGAGAGCCTGGACATCGCGTTCAAGGAGCTGGGCGAGCTGACGGATAACCTGGTGGTGGCACAGACCACGAGGCTGGCCCTGTCGTCACGGGCCGAGACGCTTCGGGTCGAGGTGCGGACGATGAAGAGCGAGCAGGGCAACCCCTTCGATTTGCTGCTGGCTCCCACGCAGCCGACACGGCCGACCTCGCCGAACCCCTGGGCGATCGGGATTGGTTCGATCCTGTTCGGGCTCGGGCTCGGATTCGGGCTCGCCATCCTGCTCGAGTACAGCAAGAACTGCTTCCGCTCTCCTCGGGAGCTGTCGCGCGTCATGCCGCATCCTGTCCTGGGCACGGTCAACCTCATCCGGACCCGGCGAGAGCGAGCTCGCGCGTTCCTGACGCGGGCCGCGCTGGGCGGCGGATCGCTGGCCTTCGTGGGGATGGTGACGTTCATCACCTGGGCCTGGTCATCGGATCAGCAGGCCTTGAACGGAGAGGTGGTCAAAGCGATCGACGCCTTCCGGCGGTTCCTGATGTGATGATGTTGGGCTTGCAGCGTATCTCCGTGTGGAGGCTGGTCTAGAGCGCCATGCGCGATCTCATCGTCGCTCTCTTCGGGCTGGGTGCGATCCCGGTGGCATTTGCTCGCCCCATGGCGGGACTGCTAGCCTTTTCGCTCTTCGCCTACATGCGCCTTCAGGACCTCGCCTGGGGCTTTGCGAGTAATCAGCGCTGGTCCCTGTTCCTCGCGGTGGCGATGGTCGCGGGGTGGTTCTTTCAGCGGAACCGGGCGCAGCCGATCTGGAATCTCCGGACCGGTCTGATGGCCTTCATGCTGGTCTGGACCTCGATCTCGCTCCTACTGGCGACCGGCCTCGACACGCTCTCGAACTCCTTCTTCATCAACTTCGCGAAGGTGATCTTCGTCGCCGTGTTCACCACAGCGCTGGTCCAGCGACGTGAGCACCTGCGGGTCTTCATGTGGGTCGTCGCGATGTCCTTCGCCTTCTACGGCGTCAAGAGCGGCGCTCAGGCCCTCTTGAGCGGCGGCTCCCCCATCCTCCAAGGGCCTGGCGGGATGATGAAGGACAACAACGACTTCGCCCTCGCTCTGGCGATGGCGGTCCCCCTCATCGTCGGACTGGCCACCTCAGAGGTGAACGGCTACTACCGGCGATGGCTCAAGATCTTCGTGCCTCTCACCTACCTTGCCGTCTTCGCGACGCGCTCAAGGGGAGGGTTCCTCGCCATTACGCTCGGCACGCTCGTGCTCGTTTGGCGGTCCAAGAACCGCTTTGCTGGCCTCGCGACCCTTGGCACCTTCATGCTCCTGGGGACCCTCGTTCTCCCATCCGACATGTTCGAGCGGCTCAATACGCTCAAGAATGTGGAGGCTGACGGCTCGGCGAGCGGTCGGCTCAAGGCGTGGGGGGTCGCGGGCGAGGTGATCAAGGACTACCCGTTGTTCGGTGTTGGCACCGAACAGTTCCAGAAGCACTACCTCGACTACGGTGAGCGTGCGGGGACCAAGTCGGGCACGCGGGTGGTGCACAACGCCTACCTTCAGATCTGGTCCGAGTCGGGGACGCCTGTCTTCCTTGCGTACGTTGCCATGCTGGCCGCTGCAGTGCTCTCGGTCCAGCGCTTGCGGCGGCGAGCAGAGCGGGTGTACGCCCGGAGCTGGATCAGCTCGTATTGCACGGCGCTCGAGGGAGCCCTGCTGACGTTCATGCTCGGGAGCGTCTTCCTGAATCGTGCGCACTTTGATCTGACCTACCACTTGATCGCCATGACGGTCGTCCTCGACCGCATCGCTTCGGCTGAGCTCGACGCGCCCCTGCTAGCCGAGCAGTCCCGGCCCGAGAGCGGAGGGGCCTTTCGACGCCCTGACAGGTACGGCTTCGACCGCCGGCCCAGCGCTCGCCGCAGCTTCAGGACCTCTCGTAATGCGCCGACGCAGCTCGGCGGCGGCGCGGGGTTTGCCTCGCCGATGGAGTCGCACTAAGCGAGTAAGGCAGCATGTGCGGTTTCACAGGATTCGGCCTCCTCGCCTCGGGCGGCAGCGGCGACTTTGCGGCTGAGCATCGTCCAATGCTCGAGCGGATGAACAGCACGCTGGTTCACCGTGGCCCGGACGACGGCGGTTACTGCCTGAAGGCCCCCTTTGGGCTCGGCTTCCGGCGTCTCTCGATCATCGATGTCTCAGGGGGCCATCAGCCGATCGAGGCGCCAGACGGGGGGCTCGCCGTGGTTGGCAACGGAGAGGTGTACAACTTCCAGGCGCTGCGTGAACAGCTGCAGGCAGGGGGCGCGCAGTTCCAATCGGGATCGGACATCGAGACGATCCTCCACCTCTATCAACAGCACGTTCGGCCCGGCGGCGGCGAGGCGGGCGATCTCCTCGCGATTCCGCGCGCCCTCGTGGGCATGTTCGCGTTCGCGGTGGCCGACTGGCGAGACCCTGACTGTCCGAGGATCCTGCTTGGCAGGGACCGGCTCGGGATCAAGCCGCTCTACTGGTGTGAGACGGCCGAGGGCCTCTTCTTCGGGAGTGAGGTGAAGGCCGTCCTGGCCGCGGGAGTGACCGATCGGGAGATGCGCCGGGAGGCCCTGCTGGACTACCTCGTTCAGGGCTACGTCGGCGGTCAGAACAGCGCCTGGGTTGGCGTTCAGCGGCTCCCCGCGGGGAGCGTGCTCTCCTGGAACCCTCGAGACGGGGTGAGGATCCAGCGCTACTGGGACCTCCCCTTGGACGAGCTCCGCGAAGCCCCGCCTGAGGAGGAGGTCCGTGAGTGGCTGAACCGCGTGGTCGAGGATCGACTCGTGGCGGAGGTTCCCCTCGGCGCCTTCCTCTCTGGCGGGATCGACTCGACCGCGGTCGCCCACGCCATGAAGGAGGCGACGGGCCAGGCCCCGGTCCTCTGCACCGTCGGGTTCCAGGAGAAGTCCCACGACGAGCTTGGAGTGGCCAAAGAGACCGCCTCCGCGCTCGGCGCGGTCCACCACACCGAGATCCTGGAGCCGGACCCAAGGGCGGCGATCGACGAGCTCCCGTGGTTCTATGACGAGCCCCTCGCGGACCCCTCGACCGTGCCGACCTGGCTGGTGTCGAAGGTGGCGCGGCGGCATGTCACCGTGGCCCTCTCGGGCGACGGCGGCGACGAGATCTTCGGTGGGTATCGCCGCTATGTGCACGACGTCGCGGAGAACCGGATCCGGCGAGCAGTTGGCGCCGCCGGGCGTCGCGCGATGGGGAGCCTCGGTCGCCTCTACCCGAAGCTGGACTGGGCGCCTCGCATGTTCCGCGCCAAGACCTTCCTGACCAACACGGCGGATGACCCCGCGCGTGCCTACTGGCGCAGCGTCTCGCACATGGAGCGAGGGGCTGCGGCGGCCTTGCTCGCTCCCGATCTCCGTCGCGCCCTCGACGATCACGACCCGTTCGATGCGTTCGAGGCGCACTACTCGCGCCCGGGCATCGATTGCCCCCTGTATCGAGCGCAGTACGCGGACTTCCACACCTGGCTGCCGGACCGGATCCTCGCCAAGGTCGATCGAGCCTCCATGGCGGTCTCCCTCGAGGTCCGCGTTCCCCTCTTGGACCATCGCTTCGTGGAGCGCTTCGCCCACTCGCCGCTGTCCTCCAAGGTCCAGGGAGGTCGGGGCAAGCACGTCCTCCGTGAGTCGCTCCGTGGGCAGGTCGCCGATGGCGTCCTCGACGGCGCCAAGAGAGGCTTCGACACCCCGCTCGCGGGGTGGATTCGCGGTCCCCTGGCCGAGGCCACGCGGGATGCGGTGGAGGGCCTCCCTGAGGACTGGTTCGATCGGGGGCGGTTGAGGACCACGCTCGAGGCTCACATGTCCGGCGGGGTGAATCATGACCGGTTGCTCTGGAGCTTGCTCGTACTCGACGCCTGGAGGAAGCGTCACGGCGTGTTGAGGATCGGAGCGTGAGGCCCATGCGAATCGGCGTCATCACGAGCCTCTACCCGTGCCCAGAGCGACCCTTCGAGGGGATCTTCGCCGAGCGCAAGTGGCTCGGTCTTCGGTCGAGGGGCCACGCCGTGACGGTCGTGCACCCTGTCCCCTGGGGTCCACGTTGGGCGTCGCTCTTCCTCGGAGAGTCCCGCGCCTACCTCGCGCGGATTCCACGGCGTGAGGATCGCGGCGGTGTCCACGTGGAGCGGCCGCGCTTCGGCCACCTGCCCGGGCGCAGCGTCGGCAACGCCCGCCGCTTCGCCGAGGCGGGTCTTCGGGCACTGCTCAGGCCCGGAAGCGAACAGCCTGACGCCGTCGTCTGCGACTACGCCTGGCCCGCGGCGGCGGCAGCAGCGGCTCTTCAACGGCTTGGCGTCCCCGTGCTGATCAACGGCCGAGGAAGTGACGTGCTCCAGGTCCGCGAGGACCCCTCGCTCGGAGAGCGGCTCGCGGCTGGGCTCCGTGCGGCGGACGGATACACAGCGGTGAGCCAGGACCTCCTCGACGCCATGGTGGCGATGGGGGGGGGCAAGGCGGTGCAGTCCTTGACGCCGAACGGGGTCGATGAGGCCCACTTCGCCCCAGGCGATCGCCGGGAGGCGCGAGCGCGCCTCGGGCTGCCCGAGGGAGGGGACCTGGTGCTCTGCGTCGGACACCTCATCGAGCGCAAGGACCCGCTGCTCGCCATGCGTGCGTTTGCTGCGGGCGCAGGGCCCGACGCCCGCCTCGCCTTCGTTGGGCGCGGCCCACTATCGGCCGAGATCTCAAGAGCCGCCGAGGAGAGCGGGCTGTCCTCGCGGGTGAGCCTGCTCGGGGAGCGGCCGCCGGAGCAGCTCGTGGACTGGTATCGCGCGGCGAATCTCCTGCTGCTCACGAGCCGGCGGGAGGGGCGGCCCAACGTGGTGCTTGAGGCCCTGAGCACCGGCTGCCCGGTCCTCGCGACCAGAGCGGGTGGGACAGCTGAGCTGGTCTCCGATCCGCGCATGCTCGCCTCCACCCGGGAGCCGGACCTGCTCGGCGGGATGCTGCGAGACCTGTTGGAAGCGCCACCCGAACCGCTCTCGCTGAGGGCCTCAGTGGGGCACCTCTCATGGGCTGCGAGTGTCGACGCGCTCGAGAGCGTGCTGGGGGCCGTCGCGGGCGGCTGAGGCGGCGGAGGTCCCGATCGGACTTCCGATGGGGCTTGCCTTCCGCCGGGTCCGTACGATGATTCCACTATGCCCGGCGCACCTCGACATGCCCTCTCCTTCGATGTGGAGGAGTTCTTCCAGGTCGCCAACCTGAAGGCGGCCTTCCCGAAGGAGACCTGGGACAGCGTTCCCTCGCGCATCGACATCGCGATGGATCAGCTCCTCGAACTCCTGGAGCGGCGGGGGGCCAAGGCGACCATGTTCTTCCTCGGCTGGGTGGCGGTGCGTCGGCCGGACCTCGTGCGCCGCTGCCATGAAGCTGGGCATGAGATCGCGAGCCACGGGTGGGAGCATGAATTCCTGTGGGACCTCGAGGGCGAGGATGGCTTTCGCGAGCACCTGCGCAGGACCGAGGAGGCGATCGAGGCGGCGGGGGTGCCGCGTCCGGTGGGCTTTCGAGCCTCCACGTTCACCCTGACGCGTGAGACATGGTGGGCCTTCGACGTCCTTGCCGAGCGCGGCTATCTCTACGACTCGAGCGTGCATCCGGTTCGTCACCCGACCTATGGCGTTCCTGACTTCGAGCCTGGGATCTCCACCGTCGAGACCAAGCGCGGGTCCATCGTCGAGTTCCCCGTAACCACATTCCCCTTCGTGGGGAAGAATCTCCCCATCGGCGGTGGTGGGTACTTCCGCCTCCTCCCTGGAGCAATTCATCGGGCCGCGATCGCCAAGGTGACCCGTATGGGGCGCCCTGTGGCGATCTACCTTCACCCCTGGGAGTTCGACCCGGGCCAGCCACGGATCGCGGCTCCTCCGCTCAAGAAGTTCCGTCACTACGTGGGCCTTGGCCGGAGCTTCGATCGACTGGACCGCCTCCTCCAGAGGTGGACCTTCGGCACCATGCGAGAGGTCCTCGAGGGCGCGGACGCGCTCGGCTCCTGAAGGCCTGCGATCCCTGGCGCCAGCTCGACGGCCTGTCGGGGTGTAGCTCTTGGCTCAGAGGGTGCCGGCTTCCTGCAGGAAGCGGGTGTGGAGTCCCTCCATGGCGTTCATGAAGGGCTCGCGGTAGGCCTGCTGGCCGGCATAGTCCTTCGCCAGAGTCTCCTGGACGCTCTCGATCGCCCTGACGTCTTCTGGACCATCTCGGCGGAGCAGCACCCTCAGGTAGAGCTCGCCAAGGACCACGGGGTCGACTTCCGACGCTGCGCTCTCGCGATTTTCCCAGAGGCTGCCAAGGCGCTTGATGAGCTTCGGGAGCGGGGCTTGGAAGAGTCGAGACTCCGCGAGTGAGCTGAGGTAAATGGAGCGCGGGCCGCCGCCATTCTGGGCGCTATCCGCGATCTTGAGGACGCGGTTCACGTCCTTCGAGGTGTCCCCCCGTTCGATCATGATCTCGACCAGCGAGTAGCCCATGGCGCTGCTCGCGTCGATGACGAGGAGCGCCTCGTAGATCTCGGCTGCGGTCACCTTGTCATCCAGCTTCTCGGCGACCTTTGCCCGCAGGTCCCAGAGCTCCAGGTTTCCGGGCTCGTGGACGAGGTCGCGATCGACCAGCTCCCGCGCGAGGTCTACGCGGACATCGAACAGGAACTCGACCCAGGGGCGAGTGCTGCCCCGTCGCAGGGTCTCCAGGGGCTGTCGGCCCGAGAGCTTATAGATCTGGTCCAGTGATCGCTTCGCCGCCCCTGCCCAGTTCTGACGCGGCACGTCCGACAGCTCGAGGCGTGCCAGGGCGACCATCGGGTCAAGGGGGTACTCCTCGGCGAGACTCGAGAGCATCTCCAGGGCGCGGTCCCTTCCGAGGGCGCCACGCTGCTCGGTCCCGTCGGCGTCGGCCTGCATGGCGTAGCGGATCGAGAAGAGGAGCGAGTCGACCACCACGGTCTGGAAGACCCCCGGCTCGCCCATGGCTGCTTCAAAGAGGAAAGTGGCGGCGAACGAGGGCTGATTGGCCCGGATCATCAGGATACCGAGGATGAGCCGCGCCTCAGTCTCCGAGCTGCCGGCCTCGCCCAGGACGGCCTGGAGCGTCCGAACGGCGGAGGCGTTGTCGTTCCTCCGTGCGAGTTCGCCGGCCTCGGCCAACGCGACTTGGACGGGGTCGTCAATGAGCTGCGCGCCCAGGCTAAGGAGGCGCGTGCGCCGGGCCCGAACCACCTCCGGGTGCATGGGCTCCGCCGGGTGCGCCGACTCGGCGAGCTGGACCGCCCACTGGTGCCCGGGACCGAATTGGCGGTACTTCTCCACCAGTCGCTCCACGACCGCGGCTCGCGCAGGGATGTCCCCGGTGGTCTTCAGGACCACGGCCTGCAGGTAGCTCGTCCAGATGTCGGAGCCGGATTCATTGCGGATCTTCGTGAGGATCGGGAGCAGCCACGCGCCCCACTCCGGAAGGTCCGAGATGAGCAGGACCGCAAGGGTCTCCCGGGGGTCTCGTGAGTTCCGACCGGCGGTGCCAAGGAGGAGCCTCTGAGCATCCTCCCCGGCGCTCTTGCCGAACCAATCGGGCAGGGTGATCGAGTCCTTCACCAGCGCATCGCTGGCGGCCACCAGCAGCGCCCACATCGCGTCTCGATTGTCGCCCTCCAGCCCACGGTTGGCCATGCGCCGGCCCGCCTCCAACCGCTCCGCGAGCAGGACAAGGGCGACCTCCTTCTGGGGTGTGAGCTTGAAGGTCGTGCTGCGGAGGCGCTTGATCTGCTCGGGGAGCTCCGTCCACCTGCGCCGACTCACGGCCAGGAGGATAGAAGCGATCTCGGGAGTACCGTCCCGCAGGTAGGCCTCGGAGCGCTCGATTGACTCATGTGCGGGCTCGGGGCCGCGTGTCCTGGAGGTCAGGATGTCCACGAGGATCCGGCGCCGATAGAACTCGGGGGTCCGTGTGCTGGCCTTCTCGTCCAGTCGGTCAACGATCTGCAGGGCAAGGTCGGCTTGCCCCTTGCTCATGAGGAGGTCCGCAAGCTCGAGGAAGGTGCTGGGTGAGGCTTCGAGCCAATCCAGCCGTCGGACAATGGGGGGCAGGCCCGCCGGCCGTTCAAGCTCGAGGAGGAGAAGTGCCTTCAGGAGTGCGGCCTTCTCGCCCAGGCGTCCCGCCGCCTCGATACGCGTGAGGTCCGCGAGGGCGGCCTCGTACCTCTCTTCCTTCGCGAGGGTTTGCGCTCTGAGGAAGAGGAGGGCGTCTGGTGCGTTGCGAGGGTCGAATCCCCCCAGCGCCGCGCGCGCGTTCTTTGACTCGCCGTTGTTGAGGAACCAGCGAGCGACGGCTTCCTTTCCAAAGCGCTCGGGTGCCGTCTTGATGGCAGCGAGGAGGTCGTCCCCGGCGAGACGGTCCCCGGGGATACGGCTCAGGCAATCTTCGATGTACCCATCGATCCCGGCGAGCTCGATGCGCCTGACGATGTCTCGCTCCACGTTGTATCGGTTGGGCGCGGTGAGCTTCGCTGCGAGGGCGATGTCCAGAGCCGGGACGAGGTTGGGGTGCTCCTTGAGGGAGCGGTTCGCCGCCTGCAGCGCTGAAAAACCGCGCCCGTCCTCGAGGTGCCTGGTCGCGAGGAGAGCGTACGAGGCGGGCCCGAGCTTGCTGACGGTCGGAACGGCGGTGTTGGCGCGGTTGGCGTCGCCGATCAGGCTGCCAACGGACATCCCCCTTGACTCGATGGCTTTGCGACCGGCCTCTAGCCACCGCTCGGTGAACTCGGCGTGGCGGTGCGGTTCGAGGTTGATCGCGTTACTCAAGGCAACGTCGACCTCGAACCACTCGACGCGCGAGCGCTTGGCGAGGGCCTCGGCCAGCTGGACGTTGCCGTCCGCAGTTGGGCTCGCCATGGAGGCGAGGCCCTCTCTGAGGCTTGCGATCTCGACCTCGGCGTCGCCGAGGAGTAGCCCGACCTTTGCGAGCCAGAGGTTCGCCTCCGCGCGTGCACCGAGGAACGGCTCGGGGATACTCGTGTTCGCCACGAAGGCCTTCAGGTCCTTCAGGCGGTTGAGCATCTTTTTCTCGTGCGTGGAAGGATCTTCGTCCTTCAGAGCCTGCTGGATCGGCTGGATGCTCTGGTAGAACCGGGTCCAGTGCCTCTCCGTCTCGGCGCCAAGGCTCTTGAGCTGTTGGCAGATCACCCCCAATCTTGCAAAGTCTCCGGCCCTGTAGAGGAGCTCGGCGGCGAACGCGAAGTGGTCCAGGTCAACCACGTCGTTCCACCGAGTCTTCCTGGTGATCAGGCGAGCCTCTTCAGTACGCCCCGCGAGCTGGAGGAGCTGGATGAGCTTGAATTGGATGGGCCCGGACTCAGAGAGCGAGGGGACGACCAGCGCAGCGTGGAGGAGGTCAATGGCCAGGGCCCGCTGGCCAGCGTCGGTCAGCGTGCTGGAGAGCGCGAGGACCCTATCTGGGCTCGGGGCCAACTTGACGGACGTGGCGTAGGCGCTTCGCGCGGCGGCGAAGTGTTCACGCGCCAAGTCGACGCGAGTTTTCTTCGCCTCGCCGTCGGGAGTGTTCTTCGTCTCGCTGACGGGAGTGTCCATCGCCTCTTCCAAGACGTACTTCTTCGAGTTCGAGAAGGCTGCGTCGAGCCGATACTTGAGGGCGGGGAGTCCTGGGTCACCGAGCTCGCGGCAGGAGAAGCCCATCAGGAGCTCGGTGGCCGTCTCAGCATCCTCTCGAACGAGGTTCTTCTGGATGTCGAGGATCGCGGGGTGGAGGGCGGCGACCGCCAGCTCGGTCTCCAGCTGTCCCAGCAACTCCCAGGCTGCCGCCAGCCGCGGGCTGGTGGTGATGAGCGCGAGGGAGCTCTTGTGGGCCGCGTCGGTCTCTCCTGCGGCCGACTGGAGCTCGGCGATCCGGAGCTGCAAGTCGACCTTATTTGGCTGGAGGCTCTGAACTCTCTGGAGGTCTGTGAGCGCGGTCGCCCTGTCGCGGAGCTTGAGGTGCACGTCCGCACGGGCGGTGAGGACCTCTGCGATCAGCTGTTTATTGTCGCGGTCCTCGGCGGCGGCGAGCGCGAAGGCGAGCTGGCTCAGGGCGGTCCGGTGCTCGAATGCCACGGTGTCCATATCGGCCCGCACCTCCGCAATGATCTCCGTCGGGCCCATGGGGCGACGGGTGAGGACGTAGGTCGTCGCCGCGCCGGCGGCGGAGAGGGCGGCAATCAGGGCCGTTGCGCTGGTCCAATTCATAGTCTTACTGCGAGAGACTACGCTCGCAGCGAGTTGAAGTTGACGTCGAGGAGGTCGTACTTGCGCATCTTGTTGAAGAGCGTCGAGCGGTTGATCCCGAGCTCTGTCGCGGCTCGGTCTCGGCGGCCCTCGTGGCGGTTCAAAGAACGTTCGATCAGGAGCTTCTCGGGCCCCTCGAGGGCCTCCTTCAGCGGCAAGACCTGTGTCAGGTCCGAGAGCCACTCGAGCCCCGCGGGCAGAGAGTCTGCGTGTGGTACGCCTGCCGCGTTGGCGGCCTCCTCCAGCAAGTCTCCGTCGAGGCTCGACACGTCGAGCAGGCCCTTGGCCCCGCTGGGGTCCCCATCGGTGGAGAGGATGACGGCCCTCTCGAGGGCGTGCTCGAGCTGGCGAACGTTGCCCGGGAAGCTGGCGGCGGCGAGGACCCGCAGGGCGGCTGGGGAAATCCCACGGATGGGCTTCTCGTACTCCTTTGCGAACCGCTGTACGAAGGCGCTGGCCAGGGACGCGAGATCACCGGGCCGCTCTCGCAGGGGAGGGAGCCCCACCTCGACCACGCGCAGGCGCCAGAGCAGGTCCTCCCGGAACTCCCCGGCCTCAACGCGGGCATCGAGGTCCGCATTCGTGGCGGCGACGATGCGCACATCCGTCGTTCGGGTCTGCGACTCGCCCACGCGCTCGAACGCGCGGTCCTGGACGGCACGTAGGAGCTTCACCTGAAGCTCCAGGGGGGCAGAGTCGATCTCATCCAGGAAGATCGTCCCACCGTCCGCGGACTCGAAGCGCCCAGCACGGTCCTTGGCTGCTCCGGTGAAGGCCCCCTTGGCGTGCCCGAAGAGCTCCGACTCGAGGAGCCCTGCGGGCAGGGCGCCACAGTTGACCTCCACGAACGGGCCAGAGCGTCTGCTGGACGACTGGTGCAGGGTCTTGGCGAGGAGGGACTTGCCGGTTCCAGTCTCTCCAAGGAGCAGCACGGTGGCTCGTGTATCCGCCACGGACTCGAGGATCCGCAGGGCCTGCTTCAGCTTGACGTCGCGTGTCCTGATGTTGCCGAAGGAGAAGCGCTCGTCGAGCTGCTCCCGGAGCGACTCGTTCTCGCGCGATAGTGAGTGTCGCTCGAGCGCGCGGGCGGTGGCGATCACGAGGTCACCATCGGAGGGCTCGGTGGAGGTGGCGGTGACGCCGAGGGCCTCCGCGCGGGCAGTGTCGCCGATCAAGACGAGAGCGGGTCGGCCCTCGAGTGCGAGGAGCGCCTCCACGTCCTCGTCGTCGGCGTCGCCAGCTCGGACCAGGATGACCTCGTAGCGGTCGGGGCTCGCGAGTAGCGTCCCGAGGCTGGAGTCTCCCGAGTGGTGCCGGCCTGGCGCTGAGCGTTCGGCGAGCATCGCGCAGACCCGTCGGCCGCGCGTGACATCGCTGTCGATCACGAGCACCCGCCGACCGCGGAGGATCGACTCTCCCGGGGCGCGCCGTGGGTAGGGCCGGGGGGCGAAGCTCAGGTCCGGACCGATGCCGGGCGCCGAGGCTTTGTGTACTCCACTGTCGGCATGACCATCCATGTCGAGAACTTTCGACATCGACGTCTCGCGCCTTGAACATTGCCGGCATCCGGCGGGAGAGTCTGCCCGTCAGCGGCTGGAGCCGCCCGAGAATGAGACATCAAAGACGCGATAGCCGCCGGCCTCCTCTCGGAGGACCAGGTCTCCGCCTTGCCCGACAGCGATGGCCCCTGCCGCGGCCAGGGCGTTGGCCCCGATCTCGGGGAGCCGAGCCTTGAGGGCGTAGGGCTGAAGCGCCTCGGTGGGCTCGAGGTCGGACATCGGCCCGGCGGGGAAGCGAATGTGCGCACAGGGGGCGCCCGCGCTGTCAGCGTCGATGGAGACCCTGACGACGTCGCCGGGGCCGGCGCAGCCGATGGCGGTGAGCAGGAGGGCCTCGAGCGCCATGGTGACGAGCAGCTTGTCTGCCTCCACCGGCGCCTGCTCGATCCTGGAGCGGAAGAGAATGCGGGGCGCGTCAGGAGTCTGGCCCGCGAGCGCGCCGAGCTGTTCCTCGATGAGAACGTTCAGGTCGAACGCCTGCTCGCCACGGGGGGGCGGGGCTGCGACGTACCCGATGGTCCGGGTGAATTGCCGGAGGTGGCCGAGCTCGCGCTCGAGGCTAAGGTGCGCGTGAGTGGAGCGAGCGGTCAGGTCGAGGGCCTGGACGATGTCAGCGAGGTCCGCGACCTGGTCCTTGAGCCAGCCAGGTCGCTGGGACTCCCTCGCCGCGGCCTCCGAGCGGGGCCCCGTGAGGGTGGGGGAGGCGGGCTCTGCGGGGGAAGCGGGCTGGGCCAGGGGCGAGTCGGTCTCCGGGGCAGAGCCCTGGTCGGGCAGTCCGGAGGGACCCGGGTCCTCCGGTGCGTCGGCGAACAGGGGCGCGGCCCCGGTGTCTGAGCCGCCGGACGAGTCCGAGGCGGACTCGGGTACGGCGGGAGAGCGGTCTTGAGCCTCGGTTGGCTCCAGAGGCCGTTCGGGGTCGACCGCAAGGCTCTCATCAGCGTCATCGATGGCCGAGACCTCGCTGCCTCCCGGGCCCATGGCGGGGATCACGAAGTCGTCCGTGTCGCTGAAGAAGGCCTCGATCTCCTCGTCGGTCAGGAGGGGGCCGTCGAGCGAGAGCGCATCGGCGGCCTTCTGGCCCGTGGAACTCTCAGCCGGGGTCGACGTCTCCTCCGCCGGACGCTCTTCGAGCGACGGCTCAGCGGCTGAAGTGGGCGAGACCGCGCGCGGCTCGTACGCGTCGGGCAGTCCCGCTGCCCCCCGCAGCGTGGAGTCGGAGACCGGGATCGGGCGCTCGGACATCGCCGCGCGCAGGAAGGCCGAGCGGGCATGCTCCGTGGGAGCTGCCGCCGGAAGTCCGGGCGCACCGTCGGCCACGCCTTGGGGCTCAAGGGGGCCGCCGCCGGGAGGGGGCGCGGTGACCGACTCGGAGTGACCCAGCGGTGGCAGCGGGTCACCCTGCCCAGGGGCGGTCCGAGCGGTTTGGGGCGACGCCACTCGATTCGGTCCGCTGCTTCGCTCCGGCCCTCCATCGCTGCCGAGGATCGACTCGATCTCACTCAGCTCAAGCGCTCTGCGGTCGTCGGCCGCTTGGTCGTGCAACTCTCGCGTAGGGGCCCCGAGGGCGGAGGCCCCAGCAGAGGCCCCAGCAGAGGCTCCACCAGAGGCTCCAGCAAAGACCCCGTCGGCGCCTGCTGTCTCCCGGTCCAGGCCCTGTACCGCGTGGGCATCATGTTCGCTTGCCGGGCCCGAGTCGGCGTCTGCGGGAGCAGGACCGGTCCGGACAGACGCTCCTTCAAGGGAGCCGGGCGAGGGAAGGGCTGGATGGCTCAGTTCCCTGTGGCGGAGCGGGCCGCGGGCGAGCGCTTCAAGTTGCTCCACGTTCAGTGGCCAGCCCAGATGTTCGCCCCGGACGCCCGCTTCCGAGAATGCGGAGGCCGCGGCGGGCTCGCCGCCTACCCAGAGGATGCGGCTTCCTGGGCATGCCTCCTGCCAGCGCCGCAGGAGCCCCGCGTCGGCGAATGGGACGTCCTTCAGGTCGGCGAGGAGGCTGGCGCCCGCCGCAGCGTCAATCTCGAACAGCTCGATGGCGTCGTCGGCGCGCTGGACCCTGCCAGAGGGTGCTCCGGCCGCCACGAGCAGCGCGTCCACGCGGGCGAGGCGGGGCGAGGAGAGGACGATGATCCGGGCGCGGGCCATGCCGCCGAGTTTACGCGAGGGGAGGCCCTTATCCACACGATCGATCGGGGGTCCGGGCCCACGCCCCAATCCGGTGCACCGGAAGAGTGAGCGGCCGTCCTGACCTCCTCATGCCCGGCCTGTCTATAGTCGCAGGAGCCCAGGCGCCGAAGAGGACGGGTGGCGGGCCTGTGAGCGCGACATTCACCAACCGATAGCAGCCAGAATGCCTCCCCGAGACCCCGAATTCAGCCCCAACGAGCGCGGCGAGGGCGGCAGCGCCGCTCCCGCAGTGGAGCTCTCGCTGGTCATTCCGGTCTTCGACGAGGAGGAGAACCTGCCGCAGCTCCATGCCGAGATTGCTCGTCATGTCGGGCCGATGGGACTCCGCTGGGAGGTCGTCTACGTGGACGACAGGAGCGAGGACGGCTCCTTCGGTGTCCTCATGGATCTCCGAGCCTCGGACGAGCATGTACGAGTGGTCCGCTTCCGGCGGAACTTCGGCCAGACCCCCGCGATGAGCGCCGGGTTCGAACACAGTCGAGGTGACGTGGTCGTGACCCTGGACGCGGACCTCCAGAATGACCCGGCCGACATCCCCGCTCTTGTGGCCAAGCTGGAGGAGGGCTTTGACATCGTCGTCGGGTGGCGGAAGAACCGGCAGGACGGGCTCATGCTCCGAAAGGTGCCCTCGAGGATCGCCAACCGCCTGATCGCAAGGCTGACGGGGGCGACCGTTCACGACACGGGGTGCACCCTCAAGGCCTTTCGGCGCGAGCTGGTCCAGAACCTCCCGATCTACGCCGAGCAGCACCGCTTCTTGCCGGTGCTTGC
>Ga0102815_10001305_pt1 | contig 15726 bp, 12 predicted proteins | sample ColrivemetaGS759_FD_79113 | JGI IMG/M metagenome (GOLD analysis project Ga0102815, IMG submission 79113) | Estuarine microbial communities from the Columbia River estuary - Ebb tide ETM metaG S.759 | ecosystem: Environmental > Aquatic > Marine > Intertidal zone > Estuary | place: USA: Columbia...
CATGCTGGTGCTCAAAATGAAGTTAAAGTTAATATCAACTGGATCCATTCTGAAGATTTAACCGTTGCAAATGTTCCAAGAAAATTAAAAAATTTAAACGGTATTCTAGTTGCTCCTGGTTTTGGTGAAAGAGGAATTGAAGGTAAAATTGAGGCTGTAAAATATGCTCGTGAAAACAACATTCCTTTCTTTGGAATTTGTTTAGGAATGCAAATGGCTGTGATTGAGTTTTCAAGAAATGTTTTAGGCTTAAAAGAGGCTAATTCAAACGAAATGAATGCCGACACACCATATCCTGTAATTGATTTAATGGAAGAGCAAAAAAGCATTACCAATTATGGCGGAACAATGCGTTTGGGAGCCTGGGACTGTAAATTGGCTGAAAATAGTAAAATAAAAAATATTTATAAAAAAGAATTTATAAGTGAGCGTCACAGACATAGATATGAATTTAACAGTTCATACTTAGCCCAAATTGAAAAAGCAGGAATGATTGCAACTGGGAAAAATCCAAAAACAGATTTGGTTGAAGTTATTGAAATTCCTTCACACCCTTGGTTTGTTGGTGTTCAATATCACCCAGAATATAAAAGCACAGTACTAAATCCACATCCTTTATTTGTAGATTTTGTAAAAGCTTGTTTGGAACATTCTTTGGGCTAGTTACATTCATTAATAAAAATCAAGATTTAAAAGATACATTTAGTACATTTGTCGGGCTTTTTAAAATTTATTTAAGAAGTAAATGACAAATTGACATTTTAAACAATCACATGGAAGACAAAAAATTCGATTTTAATTCATTAATAGGTTTTGTATTATTAGGAGCCATTATGTTATGGTGGATGTACACCAACCAACCTACTCCTGAAGAATTAGAAGCAGAAAAAAAAGCAAAAACTGAACAAGTACAAAAAGAAACTGAAGAAAATTCTGATACAACAGCAGACTTTAAAAATACTTCTGAAACAATAATACAAGCTACAGATTCTTTATCTTTAGTTAATGCCAAAGTTCAATTAGGTTCCTTCGCATATTCTGCAACTTTATCTAATGCTGAAACAGTTTTGGAAAACGAGGTTCTTAAATTGGTTATTTCAAACCAAGGAGGGCAAATTAAAGAAGCATTAATTAAAAATTTTGTAACCTACGATTCTCTACCATTATATATGATAAAAGACAACAATGCTTCTTTTAACATTAATTTTGGAACTTCAGACAATCGAACTTTAAACACAAAAGACCTTCTTTTTGAGCCAACTTTGACACATGAAGGTGATGATCAAGTGCTTTCAATGAAACTTAAAGTTTCTAACTCACAGTATTTAGAATACCGCTATGTAATGAAACCAAATAAATATATGGTTGACTTCAATATGCGTTCTCAAGGTTTAAGTACATCAATAAATGCAAACCAACCTATAACCTTAGATTGGAGTTTAGAAAGCTTTCGTCATGAAAAAAGTATTCGTTACGAAAACCAACAAACGGAAATGTATTATGAAAAAGATGCAGAAGATATAGATTACCTATCGGTTGGAGGCGAAGATGATGCTGAAGAAAGTGACGTGAATTGGGTTGCTTATAAACAACACTTTTTCTCTTCAATTTTAATTACTGAACAAGCATTTAAAACAGCTAAATTAACTTCATTGACATTAACTAAAGATGAAGAAATTGATACAACTTTCACAAAAGCATTTGCTTTAAAAGCTCCTTTGGCACTTGAAGGTGGTGAATTTAACTACAATATGAATTGGTATATTGGACCAAATGATTACCAAATTCTAAAAAAATACGATAGAAATATAAAAGAAATTGTAAATCTTGGTTGGGGTATTTTTGGTTTTATAAATCAATATGCCTTTATACCTATTTTTAACTTTTTAAAAGGATTTATTGGGAATTTTGGATTAATTATTATTCTACTTACCATTGTAGTTAGAATTATAATGTCGCCGTTGGTTTACAAATCATATCTATCAAGTGCAAAAATGAAGGTCCTTCGTCCAGAAATGGAAGAAATAAACAAACGTTTACCTGGTAAAGAAAATGCTATGAAACGTCAACAAGAAACGATGGCGATTCAAAGTAAAGCTGGTGTAAGCCCACTTGCTGGCTGTATTCCTGCTTTGTTACAAATGCCTGTTTTCTTTGCTCTATTCAGATTTTTCCCATCTAATATAGATTTACGTCAAAAAGGATTTTTATGGGCAGATGATTTATCAGCTTATGATTCAGTTTTTGAACTTCCATTTCATATTCCAATGTATGGATCTCACATTAGCTTGTTCCCTATTTTAGCATCTGTAGCAATTTTCTTTTACATGAGAATGAGTCAAAGTCAGCAAATGAATATGGCTCCACAACAAGAGGGAATGCCAGATATGCAGAAAATGATGAAAATGATGATGTATTTTTCTCCAATAATGATGTTGGTTTTCTTTAATATGTATGCAAGTAGCTTAAGTTTATATTACTTTGTTTCTAATTTATTAACTATTATTATTATGTTAGTAATTAAGCATTACATTATAGACGAAGAAAAGATTCATGCTAAAATTCAAGTGAATAAATTGAAGCCTAAAAAAGAAGGTAAGTTTAGAAAGCGTTTAAATGACGCGATGAAGCAAGCCCAAGAGCAACAAGAAAAGAAAAAAAAGAAAAAATAATTTTCGAAAAAAAACAAAACCTTAACGTCCCAAAGAATTAACTTTGGGACTTTTTTTTTAACTTTACAAAAAGTGCATTAAAGTGTCTAAGTTAAAAAGCAATTATACAATCCTTTTAAACCACAACCTTGTTATAGAATTTCATAGCGGAATTTTAACTGCATTGAATTATATTGAATTTAAAAAAAAGCTATTAAATGATTCTCTTTTTAAAGCTGATTTAAACCATCTTATTGATTTTAAGAATGTAAAATTCAATACAAACCCAACAGATATTAGTGACTTTGTTGATTTTTTAAAAAGCAGAACTCAATTTCTAGGGAACCGAAAAGTAGCATTTGTAACAAATACTCCAAATCAAGTTGTTTCAACAACTATTTACAAATTAACTCAGGGAAACTTAAACCAAGAAGTCGAAATATTTTCGACTGAAGAAAATGCTTTAAAATGGCTAAATATTCCAAATTCAGTAATAAAAGATGTTTTAAAAATCATCAATAAGCTAAAATAATATTTTAAAAAAAAATTATTCAACGTATTTTCATGAAGTATTTAAAGTCTCTTTTTACAATCCTTTTTATTTCTGTTGCAATTCTTTCATGTTCAAATGAGGAAACAAGCACTAAGCCTATTCCTGAAAATTTTTCAAAAGAATTAACCATCTTTCATATAAACGATCAGCACGGACAATTGGATAATTTTTCAAAAATAAAATACATTATAGACCAAGAAAAAGCGCAAACAAATGTAATGGTAGTTTGTAGTGGTGATATTTTTTCTGGAAATCCTGTAGTTGATAATTATGAAGAAAAAGGTTTCCCAATGATTGATTTAATGAATAAAGTTGGTTTTGATGTTTCAGTAATTGGCAATCACGAATTCGACTATGGGGAAGCAATTTTAAAAGACCGATTTAATCAATCTCAATTCTCTTGGGTTTGTGCAAATGTAAATATGAACAATACCGGTATTCCTGAACCTTTTGAATATAAAAGTATTACAAAAAACAATGTGAAAGTTACTTTTTTAGGCTTGGTTGAAACCAACGGAAAAGAAGGCGCAGTGATACCTTCAACACATCCTTGGAGAGTTCAAAATATAACTTTTCAGAATTACACCAGTATAGTTAATAAATATGCTGTTATAAAAGAAAATGAACAATCAGATTTGTATGTAGCGCTCACACATTTAGGGAATTCATCAGATAGCAATTTGGCTTATTCTTACCCTTATTTTGATCTAATTATTGGCGGCCATTCACATTCAATTACAAATACGACAATTAATAAAATACCCGTTTTTCAAGCAGGATCCAACCTTAATTATTTAGGGAAAATTACTTTAAGAGTCCAATCTAAAAAAATTGAAAATCTGACATATGAATTAATAGATCTTAATAATTATACAAATTATGACGCACCTTTAAAACAGTTGATTACTGATTATAATAAAAATGCCAATTTAGATGAAATCATTGGTTATGCGTCTGCTTATCATAACAGAAATGCCGTTGGAAATTTTTATACTGATGCACTAAGAAATCAATTAAATGTAGATCTTAGTTTTCAAAATAGCGGTGGCGTAAGAAGTGATTTAGACCAAGGCGATATTTCTAAACGTGAAATTTATAGCATAGACCCGTTTAACAATGGAAGTGTAACTTACACTATGACCGTTCAAGAAATTAAAGATTTTCTAATGGGAAGCAAAGCTGCTATTTACTATTCAGGTGTAAAAATTGAGCAAGAAAATCAAACTATTCATATTTCGAAAAACAACCAACTACTAACTAACAATACTACTTTAACAGTTGGTTTAAACGATTATATTCCTGCAGTTTACGACCGTTATTTCACACAAACAGCAACAATAAAACCACATACAACTGCTGAAAACATTATTTATTATTTAGAAAATAATGCTATCCCTATCAATTACACACAGTCAAATAATTATTTTCAGTTTCAATAAATAAAAAATCTTGTCGATACCTTTTAAAAGTTAAGACAAAATTCTTTTAACCTTTTTGTCTATTATTTATTTAAAAATGCCAAAACATTTTTTTCAATTCTTTCAGTAATATTACTTACATCAGATTTTACAAAATTTTCACCAGTGATATTTTCATATAATTCAATATACCTTTCTGAAATTTCATTGATTTTTTCTTCACTCATTTCAGGAACTGTTTGTCCTTCTAACCCCTGAAAACCATTGGCAATTAACCACTGACGTACAAATTCTTTAGATAATTGTTTTTGAGCTTCACCCCTTGCCTGTCTATCTTCGTATCCATCAGCATAAAAATAACGAGAAGAATCTGGTGTATGAATTTCATCTATCAATACAATTTTTCCATCCTTCGTTTTCCCAAATTCATATTTAGTGTCAACTAAAATTAAACCACGCTCTGCTGCAATTTCAGTTCCCTTTTTAAATAAAGCCCGTGTATATTTTTCTATCACTTCATAATCTTCTTTTGAAACAATACCTTTCAATAAAATATTTTCTTTTGAAATATCTTCATCATGTTGCCCGCCGTCAGCTTTCGTAGAAGGTGTAATAATTGGTTCAGGAAACTTGTCGTTTTCCTTCAACCCATCAGGCATTGGAACACCGCATAACATTCTTTTCCCAAGTTTATATTCACGAGCTGCGTGTCCCGATAAATAACCTCGAATCACCATTTCAACTTTAAAAGGCGTACACATATAACCAATAGCAACATTCGGATCAGGAATTGCCAAAATCCAGTTTGGAACAATCTCTTTAGTTGCTTCCATCATTTTTGCAGCAATTTGATTTAGAATTTGTCCTTTAAACGGAATTTGTTTTGGCATAACCACATCAAATGCAGAAAGCCTATCTGAAGCAATCATTACCAATAATTCATCATTGATATTGTAAACTTCTCTAACTTTTCCTTTATAAACTGATTTTTGCTTCGGAAAATTAAAATTTGTATCGTTAATTGTATTCATTTTATTGTTATTGAAGTTTTTAATTGTTGAAGTGTGTACTTTTAATTATTATTTAAATACTACTCATCTCCAACTTCTAAGTTTTTATATGCTGAAATAATTTCTTTTACCAACCTGTGTCTAATTACATCTTTTTCATCAAAATATACAAATGCAATTCCCTTAATGTCTTTTAGGGTCAACATAGCTTCTTTTAAACCTGAAACTTGACGTCTTGGTAAATCTATTTGTCCGGGGTCACCGTTAATTACAAATCGAGCACTTTTTCCCATACGTGTTAAAAACATTTTCATTTGGTTATGAGTGGTATTTTGAGCTTCATCTAAAATAACAAAGGCATTGTCTAAAGTTCTTCCACGCATAAATGCCAATGGCGCAATTTCAATAATACCTTTTTCAATATAAGAATCCAATCTTTCAAAAGGAATCATATCTCTTAACGCATCGTATAAAGGTCGCATGTATGGATCTAATTTCTCCTTTAAATCTCCAGGTAAAAAACCCAAATTTTCACCTGACTCCACAGCTGGTCTCGTTAAAATTATTCTCCTTACTTCTTTCTCTTTCAATGCTTTTACGGCCAATGCAACAGCAGTATATGTTTTTCCTGTTCCGGCAGGGCCAATAGCAAAAAGCATGTCATTTTTTGCCATTTTATCAACCATTTTACGCTGATTAATAGTTTGAGCCTTTATGAGTTTTCCACTAACTCCATGCACTAAAACATCATCGTTCAACTTCGCATTTTTTTGTTCTTTACCCGTTGAAGTTAAAATATGTTCAATACTATTTTCATCTAATTTATTGTACTTATTAAAGTATTTAATAAGCATTTCTAAACGTTTTTCAAACTCGTCCAAAATTTCAGGTTCCCCATAGGCTTTTAAATTATTACCACGGGCAACAATTTTAAGTTTTGGGTAAAATTTTTGTAAAATTTCAATATTCGAGTTTTGTGTTCCAAACAAGTCATTAGGGTTAATATCCGTTAGTTCAATTAGGCGTTCGTTCAAATGATTAAAGTATTAGGTTTAAATAAAAATTGTACTTAAAATAACCGAATAATTGATTAGATTTGCATAACAAATTTAATTATATCTAATAACAAAATTTAAACCTTAGTCAATAAGTTTTAAACATTTTATTAAGGATTTAAAAATTGCTATTTTAAAAATTCGTGCACCTCATTTATGTCTATAATTACACTAACTACTGATTTTGGAACAAAAGATCACTTTGTCGGTGCCATAAAAGGCACTATTTATAGTGAATTGCCTAATGCCCGAATTGTTGATATATCGCACCAAATTTCTCCATTCAACATTACAGAAACTGCTTATATCTTAAAAAATGCATATAAAAGTTTTCCTGAAGGAAGTATTCATATTATTGGGGTTGATTCAGAGCTTAGTATTGAAAATAAACACATTGCATTGTACTTAGACAATCATTATTTTATTTGTCCAGACAATGGTGTGATTTCATTGTTAGCTTCAGAAATTAAACCTGAAAAAATTGCTGAAATCAACATTCACGATCGCGTTGAAACTAGCTTTCCTGTTTTAGATGTTTTTGTAAAAGTAGCCTGCCATATTGCACGTGGAGGAACTTTGGAAGTAATTGGGAAAATTATTCCGGAATACACAAAAGTAGTAGAATTACAACCTAGCATATCAGCGGATAATAAAACCATTTTTGGAAATGTAATTTATGTTGATAATTATGGAAATTCAATTTGTAACATCAGTAAAAAGTTATTTCAGGAAGTAGGAAAAAACCGAAATTTTGAAGTAATTGCCAATAAATATGTTTTTACAAGTATCAATAATAAATATAGTGATATTGTAGATTTTAGTCTACCAAAAGAGCAACGCCAAAAAGATGGTAGTAGAATGGCTATTTTTAATTCAGCTAATTATTTAGAAATAGCAATGTATAGAAGCAATATAAATACCGTTGGGGGAGCAGCTTCTCTTTTAGGACTAAATTACAGAGATGTGATTTCCATAAAATTCAAATAAAATTCACAAAAAATATGTTTATACGAATTGTAAAGATGAGTTTTGACACTTCAAAAATTGAATCTTTTTTAGAAAATTTCAACAATAACAAAGAAAAAATAAGAAGTTTTGACGGTTGTAGTTTATTAGAATTATATCATGATAAAGACAATACTTCAACGTTTTTTACGTATAGCTATTGGGAATCTGAAGGTCATTTAGAAAACTATAGAAACTCAGAACTTTTTAAAACAGTTTGGGCTACAACAAAAACAATGTTTAACAAAAAACCCGAAGCTTGGAGTGTCAATAAAGTTGACAGCCTAAAGTAAAAAAGTTAACTTTAGAAGTTAAACCATAAAAGAAACCTAAGATTAATGATTTCAATTTTAAAAAAAGAGCTAAATTCCTTTTTTTCTTCACCAATTGCATATTTGGTGATTGCTGTTTATTTGGTTATAAACGGATTGTTTTTATGGGTTTTTGAAAATAGCTTTAATATTTTACATGCAGGTTTTGCCGATTTAAATAGCTACTTTTTTTTAGCTCCATGGATTTTTGTTTTTTTGATTCCTGCCATTACAATGCGAAGTTTTTCAGATGAAATTAATACAGGAACAATTGAAATTTTAAAAACAAAGCCCATAACGACTTGGCAATTAATTTTAGGAAAATATATAGGTGCATTGCTTTTGGTAGTTCTCGCAATTATACCAACATTAATTTACTTTTATAGTATTTATCAATTAGGAAATCCAACAGGAAACATCAATTTCGGAACCACTATTGGTTCTTTCATTGGATTGCTATTTTTAGCAAGCTCCTATACTGCGGTTGGTGTTTTTTCATCAACCGTTTCAAGAAATCAAATTGTATCATTTATTATTGCCGTAATTATTTCGTTTATTTTATATTATGGTTTTGAAGCAATTGCAAAAATCAATATGGTTGGCAGTTTTAATTCAACTATCCAACAATTTGGAATGAGTGAACATTTCAATAGCATAAGCAAAGGAGTAATAGACACACGTGATTTGATTTACTTTTTATCTGTTACCTTTTTATTTTTATTTTTAACTAAATTCAGAATACAAAATGAAAATTAAGTATTCTAAAATAGGGTATATTTTTATTGGTTTATTATTGATAAACTTCTTAGCATCAAAACTTTATAAACGTTTTGACTTAACTGAAGATCAACGTTATACTTTATCAGAAGCAACAACGTCAATTGTTGAAAATATTGACGATATCGTTTCAATAAAAGTATATTTACAAGGCAATTTTCCTGCTGAATTTAAACGACTTCAAACTGAAACAAAACTACATTTAGAAGAATTAAAAAATATCAATAAAAAAATTCAATTCAGATTTATAAATCCTGAAGATATTGGACAAAAATTAATTGACAATGGGTTAGAACCAAGTAGTTTACAAATACAGGAAAACGGAAAATTATCTGAAATTGTTATTTTCCCTTGGGCTGTGGTTCAATATAAAAATAAAACTGAAAACGTATCATTGTTAAAAGACATTTTTTCAAACTCACAAGACCAGCAATTACAAAGTTCTATTCAAAATTTAGAATATGCTTTTGCAAATGCCATTCACAAAGTATCCTCTCAAAAATCTAAAAAAATTGCCATTATTAAAGGAAATGGTGAATTAAACGATATTTATATTGCCGATTTTTTACGCACTATAAACCAATATTATCACCTTGCTCCTTTCACATTAGATTCAGTTGAAAAACAACCTCAAAAAACCCTGAAAGGAATTTCAAACTTCGATTTAGCAATTATTGCAAAACCCATTGAAAAATTTTCGGAAGAAGAAAAGTTTACACTCGATCAATTTTTAATGAATGGAGGTAAAACTTTATGGTTAATTGACAATGTACATGCCGAATTAGATAGTTTAATGAATACAGGAGAAGCTTTAGCCTACCCAAAAGATTTAGGCTTAACCGATTTATTTTTTAATTATGGCATTCGAATTAATCACGATTTAATAACTGATTTATATAGCTCCAAAATTCCATTAGCTACTGGAAATATTGGAAATCAAACACAATTTGATACTTTTTCATGGCAGTATTTTCCGTTTGTAAATTCACAAAATAATCATGCTATCAATAACAATATTGAGGCAGTTAGTTTAAAATTCACCAACAGTATTGATACACTTAAAAATAACATTAAGAAAACTGTTCTTTTACAAAGCTCCCCGCTGTCAAGGTCAGAGGGAACTCCTACAATAATTTCATTAAAATCCATTGCAGAACAAACAAATCAAAGGAATTACAACGATGGAAATAAATCAATAGCAATTTTACTAGAAGGTGAATTTAAATCGGCTTATTCAGGTCGTATTAAACCATATAACACTGACTACAAAGACAATAGCACTTCAAATAAAATGATTGTCATTGCCGATGGTGATATCATTGCAAACGAAATTTCCAAGGGGCAACCACTTGAATTAGGGATCGATAAATGGACAAATCAGCGATTTGGAAATAAAGAATTTTTATTGAATGCTGTAAGCTATTTATTAGATGATACTGGCTTAATTAACATCCGTTCAAAAACCATTAAGATTGACTTTTTAGACAAACAAAAAGCATTTGAAGAATCTGGTAAATGGCAATTGATAAATATAATTTCTCCACTTATATTTTTAGCTCTTTTCGGTCTAATTTTCAACTACTACAGAAGAAAAAGGTTTCACTAAAAAAGTAATATTTTCTTCTTAAATAATTGTTAAATTTAATACACTTCATAAAGCAGGCTTTATTATATGTTATATTTGTTTTTAAACTTAAATTTACTATTATGATAAAAAAATTATGTATGTTATTTTTAGTTGTTGGAATTTCTTCAACTATTAACGCCCAAATTAAAACACCACAGCCTAGTCCTTTTTCTAAAATAGAACAAGTTGTTGGACTTACAGATGTTTCTTTAGAATATTCTCGTCCTGCAATGCGTGGAAGAACTATTTTTGGAGATTTAGTACCTTATGGACAAGTTTGGAGAACTGGCGCCAACGCAAATACAAAAATCACTTTCGGCGACAATGTTACAATTGATGGACAAGAATTAAAAAAAGGAACCTACGCTATTTACACCATTCCTAATGAAAAAACTTGGGAAGTAATTTTTTATAGTGATGCAAATAATTGGGGAACACCACAAACTTGGGATGACAGTAAAGTAGCTGCAAAAACAACTGTTGAATCATCTGTTATTGAAGCTAATATAGAATCTTTTACAATTTCAATTGATGATTTAACTACTGGTTCTGCCAACCTAGGAATTATGTGGGATAATATTTATGTTGGCGTGAAATTTGAAGTTCCTACTGATAAAATTGCATTAAAAAGCATTGAAACGGCTATGGCTGGTCCATCAAAAAATGATTATTTTCAAGCTGCAACATATTACCAAACCGAAGCTAAAGATTTAAAACAGGCGTTGGTTTGGATTAAAAAAGCATGTGAAGGTGACGATCCAGCATTTTGGTACTTACGCAGAATGAGCTTAATACAAGCAGATATGGGTGATAAAACAGGAGCTATTGCTACTGCAAAAAAATCAATGGCTAGTGCAGAAAAAGCAGGAAATACTGATTATGTTAAAATGAATAAAGAATCAATTGCTGAATGGTCAAAATAATGAAGATAAATCTGAAACTTACACTTATTTTACTTTTAATTTCAACAGTAACTTTTGCGCAGGTTAGCCCTAGAACTCAAGCTACTGGTAAAACTAGTGAAGTAACTATTGATATTGATTTTGGCGCACCTAGTGTGAAAGAAAGAACTATTTGGGGTGAACTTGTTCCTTATGGAAAAGTATGGAGAGCTGGCGCCAATGAAAATACAACAATTTCATTTAGCACAGATGTAACCATTGGTGAAATTGATGTTCCTGCTGGAAAGTATGGCTTTTTCATCATTCCAAATGAAAATGAGGAATGGGTTATAATTCTTAATAATAAAAATGATGCTTGGGGTTCAAGTAAATACAATCAAGAAGAAGATCTTTTACGATTTAATATTTCTCCAACATTTGAAGAAACAAACCAAGAAGTTTTAACCTATTCAGTTGATGAAGATGGAATAAATTTTGCTTGGGAAAATGCAAGAATAGAAATTCCTGTAAAATAACAGCTTATATTATCTATTAAAAAGAGACTGTCTAAAAAGACAGTCTCTTTTCGTTTTATGAAGTTATCAAATCTTTTTTAGTGAACGATTGAATTAAAATTGCAATCCCCATAACCAATGCGCAACCAAATAAATTAAGCCATAAATATGGCATCCAATCGAACTTAAAACCAATAATTACAATTGCCTGCGTAATAAGAGCGGCAACAAAGACTGCATTGCTTTTCACATATTTAATAAAAAATGCAAGTAAGAAAATCCCTAAAACATTGCCATAAAAAATCGAACCAATAATGTTCACTAACTGAATTAAATTATCAAATAAATTAGCTATTGAAGCCACTGAAATTGCAATAATCCCCCAAGCCAAGGTAAACCACTTTGAAGCTTTAACATAATGTTCGTCTGTTTTTTCGCCTTTAATATTTCGCTTATACAAATCAATTGCAGTTGTTCCTGCCAATGCATTTAATTCTGAAGCTGTGCTCGACATAGCCGCCGATAAAATTACAGCCAATAACAAACCAATCAATCCTCTTGGTAAATTGTTTAAAATAAAATGTATAAATACATAGTCTTTATCATTTGTTTCTGCTGTAGCATCAGCCTTATTTATCAATTCTTTTGCTTGTTCTCTGTTTTCAATTTCTAATGAATTTATATACTGAATTTCACTTACTAAAGCTTTATCATTTAAATTATTCCCATACTTTAAATTTGCATCAGATTTTAATACTTCAATTTCTTTATGCTTGTTTTCTAAGACTTTATATGCTTCAGCATATTCAGAATTTTGAACAATTTTAGTTGCAGCAGGGTTGAAATTTAAGGGTGATGCATTAAATTGATAAAATACAAAAACCATTACTCCAACCAACAAAATAAAAAACTGCATTGGCACTTTTAACAGACCATTAAAAATAAGCCCTAGTTGCATTTCTTTTACCGATTTTCCAGACAAATAACGCTGAACCTGACTTTGATCTGTTCCAAAATAAGAAAGGGCTAAAAAACTTCCACCAATAATTCCACTCCAAAAAGTATATCGGTTATCTAAATTAAAAGAGAAATCTAAGATTTCCATTTTGCCACTTGCACCAGCAATTTTCAATGCTTTTGAAAATGAAATATCAGCAGGTAAATAACTTACAATTAAATAAAATGCAACGAACATACCGGCAAAAATCACTGCCATTTGTTGTTTTTGAGTTACGTTAACTGCTTTTGTACCACCAGCTACTGTATATATAATTACTAAAACACCAATTACAATATTTAATGTAGTTAAATCCCAACCCAAGACTGCCGACAAAATTATGGCAGGTGCAAAAATGGTTATTCCGGCAGCTAAACCTCGTTGAATTAAAAACAAAATAGCTGCTAAACTTCTGGTTTTTAAATCGAACCTGGTTTCTAAATATTCATATGCCGTAAAAACTTTTAATTTGTGATAAATAGGAATAAAAACCAAACAGATTACTACCATTGCAATAGGTAATCCAAAGTAAAATTGTACAAAACCCATTCCGCTATGAAATGCTTGTCCTGGAGTTGATAAAAATGTAATTGCACTGGCTTGAGTTGCCATAACAGATAAACCTATAGTCCACCACTTGGCTTCACTTCCACCTTTGATATAATCATTTACATTTTTACTTCCTTTTGTTTTATAAGCTCCAAACGAAACAATAAATAAAAGTGTTCCAATAAGTACAATCCAGTCAATTTGCTGCATTTTATGAGAATAAATTCATTAATAAGTAAAACAACACAATATAAACTGCATTGACCACTAGAACAACGGTATATTCCTTTTTCCAAATATATTTTGGTTTTTCCATATTAGTTCTTTATTTGCTTTTCCAAGTTGTTTTTTCCAATGGAAATCATATTTGCAAACAATTTATAAGCCCCTGGAACACCTGCTGGCAATTCTCTAAAAAAGCTCAAACCTGTATAAATAAAATTTCCTTTACCATATTTCGCAACCAATAAACTTCCATCTTTAGGTGTTTCACCCTTATCATTAATACTTATAATAGTTTCAAAATTTGAATCCCACTCGCTTGGAAAATACAAACCACGTTCCTGAACCCAACCATCAAAATCACTTTCAGCAATTTTATTTGGATAATTTAACAACTCATGTGCTGGATTGATAAATCTAACTTCTGAATTTTCATCAGTAACTCTATCATGCGACAACTTCATTGGATAAGGCGCTACTTCATCAACTTTTAGTCTAAAACTTGTGTTATACTGTACTATTAAATTTCCTCCATTTTCAACATATTGATGTAAATATTTTTGATAAAATTTAGCACGATCATTTGTATTATAGGCTCTTATTCCTAAAATTACCGTATCAAAATTTGCCAATTTTTCGAGCGTTATATCGTCATTATTTAATTCAACGACAGTATAGCCAATTTGACGTAAACTAGTTGGAATAACATCTCCAGCACCTTGGATATAACCTATTAATTTCCCTTTCTTCTCAATATTTAATCGAACTACTTTTGCTTCTGAAGGCATTATTACCGATTGAAAAGGTATATAACCATAATCAATTTCAATCAATTCATTCGAATAGACCTTATCCCCAACTATGATAATTGGCGAAATAAATCCTTCCGATTGATTTGCAGGTGGAAATACTTCAAAATCAAAACTTCTTTCTTCTCCTTTTTGAATCAAATTAAATTCAAAATTTAAAGGAGAAACAATCCAGTTTTCAGGATAACACAATGTTAGATTACCTTTGAAGTTGTCTTTTACCGATTTTACTTTAACACTAATTTTTTGTGCCTTTTCATCTGAAAAAATATAAACCTTTTCTTTGAAAGAAGCAGAAATTTCAGGTAATATTTCAAAAGGCTGATAAACTTCTCCTTTCACAGGATCGTTGTATTTATAAATAATTTCTTTTGAAAAAGGAATGGAAACGCCGTTAAAATCTAAGGTGAATTCTGCGAAAATTGCTCTTGGGCTTTCTGGCGAACTAATTAAGTCCGTGTTAGTAACTTTATACATTCCCAAACTCCCTTTTTCATTTAACCAATATGGAAATGTTTGAATTATTTCAGCCGGAATTTCGACATTCAAAGAAAATAATTGAGCTTCATTGTTTAGCAATTTCACATTTTTATTTTCAACTAACTTTAAAGGATTTATAACGACCGATTTCAATTCAATATTAAAATCACTTCTGCTAATAGCTTCAATCTTAATTGTATTTTTTGAACCTGGAGTTGTTGATGAATTATTTGCAACTGCCTCTAAATACAATCCTGAACAAGCTTCAATAATGCTTTTAATTTCATTCAACTTTATTGTTTTCCAATGTTTATCATCTAATTGCTTGATTAATTGATACGCTTTTACAAGTTCCGAAATACTTGCGGAAGGGTTTTTAAAATTAAAATTATTTTGAACATTTGTCAAAATTTTTCCAATTTCAACCCCACCTTCAACCCTACTCCAGGTTGTATTGATTCCGTCAAAAACATTTTTATCTTTTGGAAAATCACCTTCTAAAAATTCTAAATATTCAATTTGACTTCCTCTTGTTCCAGTACTGCCAAAACCTTGAGATTGGTGCTGACTTCTACTTAATGAAGCTATTTCGCTATTAGACAACCCTTTATTAACATAATAAGTTCCAATATCTAAAGTTAATAGATTGGTTTTATCTGCTTTTTCAAAATTTTCTTCACTTCCATAAAACCACCATGATGTGTTGAAAAACAATCGGGTTGGACTCCAAATTTCATCATTTTTTAAGTGTGTTTTATAATTTTTATCTGAAGCTAAATCATATGCTTCCAAACTTAAAACCGCCGAAGATGTATGATGTCCATGTGTAGTTCCTGGTGTTCTATGGTTAAATCTATTAACAATCA
>Ga0102815_10001306_pt1 | contig 15719 bp, 10 predicted proteins | sample ColrivemetaGS759_FD_79113 | JGI IMG/M metagenome (GOLD analysis project Ga0102815, IMG submission 79113) | Estuarine microbial communities from the Columbia River estuary - Ebb tide ETM metaG S.759 | ecosystem: Environmental > Aquatic > Marine > Intertidal zone > Estuary | place: USA: Columbia...
CTGCGGCGTCCCGGGGCGTCCCGGGGCGTCAGAGCCCCCTGCCCCCCGGAGCCGGGACAGGCTCAGTCCTTCAGCCGCTCGAGCTTGCTGACCCGACCGTTCCGGTTCCAGTCCAGCACGTACAGGTTCCCCTCAGCGTCCGCTCCGATTCCATGGGGGGAGAGGAACTCCCCGTCCGCCCACTGCTCCTGGGGCACACCGTTCACCCCGCGTCGCGAGGGCTCGGGGTTGTCGCCGAGGTGGGCCACGACGTAGCGCTCGCCCTTCTCGTCCAGCCCGAGCAGCGTCACCCGCCCCATCAGATCCGCCACGGCGAGGACGTCACCGGTGAACACCCCGTTACAGGGACGGCGCAGGCCGGGAGTCTCCACACGGACCAGGTTCCCGTCCAGGTCGAAGCGCTGGAGACGGTGATTCTCACGGTCGCAGACCACGACGTAGGTCTCATCGCCCACGCGCTCGATGATCATCCCGTGCGGGGTGCGCATCTTGCCCGGCTCCGTTCCCGGCCCGCCGAAGGACCCCTGGTACTCGCCGGTCACAGAGAAGGAGTGGCACCAGCTCTGGCCGTAGCCGTCCCCCACGTAGATGTCGCCGTTAGGCGCCACCGCGATACCCGTGGGCCGGTACTGCCCTGCGTTCTGGTAGACCCCGGAGGCCGCGGGGTATCCGCTCTTCCAGACGAGCTCGCCTTCGAGCGTGACCTTGGCGATCTCGTGGCGACCGATGTGCGAGAGGTAGCAGAACTCCCCCTCGGTCTCCTTGACGATCGTCATCCCGTGCAGGCCGCCCGCCCACTCCGATCCCCACGTGTCGACCACGTTGCCGTCGGCGTCCGCCACGACCACCGCGTGCTTGGCGTCGGTGTTGAAGTACACGCGCCCCTTGGAGTCAACCGCCACGCAGCCGTGCGTGTTCCCCAGGACCATGCCCTCGGGGAGCTTCAGCCAGTCAGAGACCCAGCGATAGCGATGCCCTTCGGGACCGAGGACGACCTCCGTGGACTCCGCGGGCTTCTCGGCCGGGTCGTCCTGGATCAGCCGCGGGACGGCAGCCGGGATCAGCCGAGGGGCGACGGAGACTGAGAGGGCGAGGGGCGCGACGAGGGGAAGGAGAATCAGCATCGGGAGCGAGGAGGTCGGAGTGAGGTGTCTGATCATTCTCCGCCGTGCAGGCGGCGCCGCCAAGCGCGGTCCGCCAACTCCACGCGCCGGAGGCTGCCCAGCAGGACCTCAAGCCGCTCAGACGGCCCCTGGATGGCCCGGCCGGCGGCTGCGCCGACGCGCTGCTCGATGTCACCGCGGACCTGGGCCAGGAGAGCCGCGCTCCGCCCGGCGAAGCGCGCACGCACGAGCACCCGCGCCCCAAACAGCCAGGCGAGAGCGATGAGGGTCGCGCTGACGAGGAAATCGACCCCGACGTACTGCTCGGCGATAAACCCCTCCACGGTCCGATAGAGCACCCACGCGCCGAGCCCGAACACAGGCAGGTCCACGAGGACCCGGAGCAGTCGCGGGACGCCCCTGCGAGCCTCCCGGGGTAGGTCGACCCGGAGCAGACGATCCCAGGCCTCATCCACGGCCCCTGCTGCGCTCGCAGACAGCTCGCTACCCGAGGGGGCGAGGTCAAGCGCGACCTCATCCACAGCGAGCTCCGACGCGGCGATCCGCGCGTCCACGAAGGCCTCGCGCTGCAGCTCCTCAAGCTCACTGCCGCCCGGCAGGAGCCCCGAGGTGGACTCGAAGGCGCGATCGCGGACCGCGCCCTGAACTCGCGACGCGGCGAGGCTCCCCGCCGCGAGGCCCGCGGCCAGGAGCGGATTCCGCCGGGCGACGGCGGCGCCGGCACCGAGGCCCAGGGCCCCGATCCCCCCGACCCGCAGGGCATATCCGCCCGGGCCGTCCCAGACCTTCGCCGCGTCATTCCAGAGCATCCGCGAGAGGTCGGCCTTGCGCTGCTCAAGCCGCTCGTTCACCAGCGCCACGGTGCGCCCGCACCAGCCGGCGGCGCCCCCCTCGAGGCCCTCCTGGAGCCGCCCTGCCGCCGCCTGGATGCCCTGCCCCGCCTCTGAGATCTCGGCCCCGATACGCGCCACGTTGCCCACGGCGTTCTGCCGCCGCACGCTCCCGAGGCGCTCCTCTGAGATCAGGTCGGCGAGGACTCGCCGGAGCTCCGGGAGGCCGCCAGCGTCCGCGCTCTCCTTGCCGCGACCTGCGCTCACCGAGAGGACCGGCGCCCCCTCAGCACCCCAGCGGTCCCGCGCAAGCCCCGCGAGCTGGGCTCGAAGGTCCGCGTCCGCCGCGGCGTCGAGCTCGTCTCTCCTCCCGAGGACGAAGATCATCCCGCGGCGACCCGCGAAGAGGTCGACAAAGGCGGCCGAGCTGAGCTCGGCCACCGACTGACGATGGGCGACCACCACCAGCACGTCCGAGCGCGCCGCCAGCTCGCGTACCACCTCGCGGTGCCCGGTCTCGACGCTGTTGGTGTCCGGCGCGTCGATCAAGATCTGACCTCGCCAGAAGGTCTCCACACCGCCCCCATCCCTGGGGTCATAGGTCACCACCCGCGGCGCCTCCCCCGGGAGCCCGGCGACGAGCTCCGAGATGTCCGCGTCCGCCGGTCGATAGATCACGGGCGCGGAGGTCGTGGGCCGATCCACTCCCTCCGTCGCGATCGCGCGACCGACCAGCGCATTCAAGAGCGTCGACTTGCCGGCCCCCGTGGACCCCACGAGACACACCACCGCGGCGGAGCTGGCGCGATCCAGCTGCTCCGCCAGGTCCTCCTCGAACCCGGCGAGCTCCTCCGCCCGCTCGGCGATGGCGCGCAGGGGCGCGATGGACCTCAGGTCCCGGCCCAGCTCCTGATGCAGGCGACCAAGCTCGCCCCGGGAGGTCTGTGATCGTTCATCCATCATGTCGGTGACTCCTCGTCGGTATCCGCAGCCACCTGGACGGCAGGCGCGTTCAGGTCCCAGGTCCACGCCGCCGACCCCGCCCAGCGATCGCAGGTTGCGAGCAGGTCCGCCGCCTCGGCCTCAAGTCCCCGAAAGGTCTCCGCCGCCGGCCCCAGCAGCCCCGCCAGCGCCGCGTCGCTGATGCGCGCCGCCCGCAGCTCGGTCCAGCGGGAGCGAGCGGCAAGCGCCACCCCGGTCCCCAGGGTCCGAGACAGGCGCTCCGCGAGCGCCGCCGCCGCGGCGCCGCCGCCAGCCATGGCCACATCGGTGCCGAGACCGCCGGTGTGCACGATCAGCACCCCGGCGAGCCCAAGGGGGAGCAGGTGGACCACGTCTACCGCGAGCTGCAGGAAGGCCTCGGAGCCCTGGCGATCGAGCTCCTCCCGGATGATCTCACGGCAGGCCGCCCGGTGTTCCTCGAGCAGGCTCGGGTCGAGGGCGAGGGCGGCCGCGGCCCGGTCGAAGGAAGCGCGGGCTGGAGAGAGGGCGGCGCTCCCCAAGCTGCGCCCGGGACCAGCGCCGAGCTCGGCCTCGAGCGCCTCCACCGCCCGGGGAGGGAGACCTCCTCCGCGTGCGAGCTCGCGCAAGCGTCGCTGGGCGGGCTCGTAGAAGCCAGCCCACCGGCGCTCCAGCTCCGCGCGCTCCACCTCCAGCAGTGTCCGCTCGACCGTGTCGGCCGGCGTCTCCTCCGACGAGCCGCCGGTCAGCTGCCGCCGAGCCCAGCGCAGCCCGCCGACCAGCTGATCGCCCGTCCAGCGCAGCCCCCGGCGCAGCTCTCGCTGGACGAAGGTCGGTCGTTCATCGAGCACGTCGCGGAAGGCCTCCAGGAAGGGGCCCATGGGCATCGCCTCCCGGGCCACCGCCCGGCCGAGCGGGGTCGCCGATTCACGCAGCGCGCCCCTGGCTTCTCCCATGGCTCCGATGGCCTGGCGGCACTCGCGATCGAGGTCCCCGAGGTCCTCCCTGAGGGCCGCCAGCGACGCCTCCATCGCCCGCGCCTTGAGGTCTCCGCGGTCCCCCAGCGTTCGTAGCCAGGTCGCGAGAGAGACGCTGGCGTCGTGCAGGCCACGAGGCTCAAGCGGCGCCTCGCCGCGGGCCACTTGAGGATCGAACTCGGCGGCGAAGATCGCCTCGGCGGCCTGCCCCAGGTCCGCCTCGACCTTGCGGGCGTGAGCCGCCGTGGTCGCCTCATCAATCGACTCGTTGTACACGAGCACCCAGGGACGCCCGTGCTCGAGCCATCCCGAGAGAAACTCGATGACGTCGTGGTTCTGATAGGTGTGCCGGGTCACCACGACCACTGCGACATCCGCCACCGCGAGCAGGGCATCGGTCACCGCGCGGTTCTCCCTCAACACGCTGTCGAAGTCCGGGGTGTCCACCAGCAGCAGGGCGTCAGGCAGAGTGCTCGACTCCACGAGGAACAGCGCGGCCTCCGCACCGGGCTCAGCGGACTCCCGAGCCTCCCGCACCCCACCCGCTCCACAAGTCACGGGGCGCAGGTCGAACCGCTGCATGGTGGGCTCGGCCTCGAGCGCCGCGCGCAGCGCAGGCGAGAGGGCGCCCACCAGCCGGCGGGTGGCGCCCCCGGTGGGTTCGGCCGGGCTGAGGGTTCTGGGCGCCGCCCCCTCACCGGCGGCCAGCGCGTTGAAGAGGGATGACTTGCCCGCATTATTTGGCCCGACGATCCCCACCACGAGGTGCTCATGACCGCCAGCGGTCCTGGGGAGCAGGTCCCGCTCCAGGCGCGAGCGGACGGCCACCAACGACGCCCACCCCGGACCGCCGGCCTCCAGGACGCCACCCAGCGCTCCATGGAGATCACGGAGTCGCCAGGTCAGCGGGCGCTGGGGCTGGGGCTGGGGGCGCTGGGAATGGGAGCGCTGAGCTTGCGGGCGTGAGGCTTCAGGCATGGATCCGTCAGGGAGAGTAAGCGTCCCAGGACTCGTTCGGAAATGGGCCCCGCACCTTCCACCGAAACGTGACGTCCCGCCCCCAGACCAGGCCAAGATTCAGGGGTCGGCCCGCTCGCGGAAAGCCCCGGCCTCACCGGGCCCCACCATCCATCGAAGCGTCCCCGACCCGGGGGCCAGGTCCCCCCAGGAGGAGAGGTCCAGGTCCACCCGCGCGACGGACGCCGGAGCGAAGGACAGCGGAGGGCCACCGGTCAGCAGGTGGATCCACTCGGAGAGGCCGGGCTGATGTGCCACGAGCATGAGCCGCGTGGTGCCAGGCCGCGCCCTGCTCGCGGCGGCGGTCAGCGTCAGAGGCGGCGCGAGGTAGAGGTCGGCCGCCAGCTCGACGTCGGCGGTCCAGCCTCCTTCTGCGTGAGCAGCCTCCGCCGTCCTCGCAGCCCGCACTGCGTCGGAGCAGAGCAGCTGCTCCGGCCCCTGACCGAGCCGTGAGAGCATCGCGCCGAGCTCACGAGCGCAGACCCCTCCGCGCTGCGTGAGCGGTCGGCCGTGATCTCCCGAGGTCGACGTCATGGCGGCCTCTGCGTGACGCACGATGTAGAGCGTCCTCATCGGCCACCGCCCTCGGCTGGCCCGCCCTCGGCTGGCACCTTCGCCGGGTCTTTCGCCGGGTCTTTCGCCGGGTCTTTCGCCGGGTCTTTCGCCGGGGCATTCGCCGGGGCCTCGCCGCCGCCCAGGCGCTGGGATGCGTCTTCCACGGCCTGCCAGACCGCCCTCACCACCGGGGCCGCGACCCCCTCGCGGCGAGTGAGTTCCTTCAGGTCTCCTCGCGCCATCTCCAGCTTCCCCGCCGCCACGGCCGCGAGAGCGCGGTTGCCGAGGGTCGGCGTGTCTCGCGGGTCCAGCTCCAGGGCCCGCGTCCACTCCTCGAGCGCCTCGGGATACCGGCCGACGCGGTGGAGGACATAGGCACGACCGCGCCGAGCAAGGACGTTGTCAGGCTCCAACTCGATCGCGGCGTCGAACCTGCCGAGCGCGCCCTCGAAGTTCCCCCTCTCGAGGTCCGCTCGGCCGAGGCGGATCTTCACCTCCGCGCTACCGAGGGACACGGCCTTGATCCGCCCAAGCTCGAGCTCACGCGCGGCGCCCGAGGCTCCCCGTCGGACCAGCCGCGATCGCAGGCGGCCGAGGTCGGCCTCTCCAGGCGGATCCGCCCAGCGGCCCGGGTACGGCGTGGACCACGCCGGACGCTCGGCCAGCGGCCGGGCGAACACGTCGAGGTCGGCCTGGAGGTCTCCCGCACGCCAACCGCCGGTGCGCACCACAGCTAGCCGACCGTCCGGCTCAAAGACAAGGAACCAGGGCAGGGGCGGCGCGTCCGTACGATCCAGGCGCCAGCTCACGATCTCGGGGACGATCAGCGCGGCCTCTCCGATCGGCGCGAAGACTCCCCCGCCCCAGCCTGCCGCCGCGAGCCGCGTGGCGCTGAAGTCGAGCGGGTCAGGTGCCCCGGCGGACGCGCCCGTCAATCCCGGACCCACCTCGAGCCCCTGGGGACGCGCGGCCTCCGCACCGACGTCGATGGCCACCAGCGCGACGCCTTCGCCTGCGGCTGCGGAGGTCAGGGCCGCCAGATCCCCGAGCCCCTCGATCGCCGCCCGGTCGCTGGAGTCCCAGACCGCGACCACCGTGTTGCGGCCGGTCCCCTCGGGCCCGTTGGGGGTGATCCCGAAGACACGCCCGGTCTGGCCCCCCCGGGCCCGCAGCTCCAGCCCGGGGATCGAGGTGGGTGAGGGCAGGACGAGGCGGCGGCGCTCATCGCGGCCCGACGTTCCGGCGCTGAGGGGGCCAGCCGAGAGCACGAGCCGGTCGGGCGCTGGCGCCTCGGTCACGGTCCCGCGGCCCTCCGTGAGGACGTAGCGCCGCCCTACCCGGACCTCTCCGAAATCCTCGAGGTCCTGCGTGCCTGGCCAGCGCACCTGCAGCTGGACCCTGCGCACCCGCGCCGGCCGGCCCCCCCCGGCCCTTCGCCCGAAGCCGAAACGGAGCCAGGCCGACGACTGGGCGAGGTAGCCGGAGCCCGCCGAGCGGGTGCGGCGCTGCGTCTGCGCCTCGCCATCCCCTCCGGTGGTGGTCGCGAAGACCACGGCGCCGATGGCGTCGCGGTTGGCAGCCGTCCCCCTCAGGCGAACCGAGAGGTGCTCCGCCCCGTCCGCCATGCGGTTGGCGAGGATCCGTAGGCGCGGCGAGGTACGGTTCGAGACGATGAGGTCCTCGTCGCCATCGAAGTCGACGTCCATCCGCACCGCGCTCCGACCGTCGTCGGGGAAGTCCAATCCGAGCACGGGGCCAGCGTCCACAAAGTCGACGCTCGCCCCGCCCGAGTTGAGGAACGCCGCGTTGCGCTCACCGCCGCTCCACGGCTCACCGCGACGCAGGCTCTCATTGAGGGCCGCCCAGCCCTCGAGGTAGCGCTCCTTGCCGGTACCGGTCGTGGTATCCACGCCGCCGTTCGCATCCTCGACGTTCCCATCCAGAGGTGAGCGCGACACCACGTGCCGCCAGAACGAGCTTCAGAGGTCAGGAGCTCCGGGCCTCTCCGCCGAGACGAACCCGTTGGGCACGAAGAGGTCCAGCCACCCGTTGCCGTCCAGGTCCACGGGGATGCCGCCCCAGGCCCAGTGCCCGGCGGTCGCGAGTCCTGACTCCTGGAAGCCTCCCTCCGCGGTGCGAAGGAAGAGCGTGTTGCCTTTCGCGTGCCGCCGATACAGAGAGCGCGTGTCCTCGTCCGCGCCCCCCTGGAAGCTCTCCTGCGAGGTGATCCGCCGTCCGGCAGACGATTCCATGTTGCTGACGTAGAGGTCCACCTGCCCGTCGCGGTCGAGGTCGGCGAAGGCGGCCCCCATTCCAGCGGCCACGTCCTCCACGCCGAGCGCTGGCGCCATGTTCCGGAAGTACCCGGTGCCGTTGTTCACGTAGAGGGCATTCCGTCCGAAGTCGTTCGCGACGTAGAGGTCAGGGTCCCCGTCGTCATCGAAGTCCTCGAAGGTCGCCGCGAAGCTGAAGCGTGACCCGTCGCGATCCAGCCCCGTCTCCACCGTTGCGTCGCCGAGGATGAGCTGGTCGGCCTCCTCGGTGACGTTGGCGATCAAGAAGTTCGCCTGCCCGTTCTCTGCGTCGTGGTACGGCAGAGGAAAGGTGGAGCCGTCGTAGGGGTTCGCGTAAGCGCAGACGTAGATGTCCAGCCGGCCATCCATGTTGATGTCGGCGGCCGCGAGGCTCGTGACCCCGGTCCGCTCGAAGCGCTCCGCTTCCACGTAGCCTTGCTCCGTCCTCGCCAGGACCACGACCCCCGAGGCCAGACCGAGGACCACGTCGAGATCCGCGTCGCCGTCGAGGTCGACGAAGAGCGCGCTGGTCGTCGCGTCCACGAGGTCGAGGCCCCCACCGCGCGCCGCCTCGATGAACTGGCCACCGGGAAGCCGCAGCCAGAGTTGGTTCGGGACCCCACCCGGCTGGCAGAGGTAGAGATCCTCGAGGCCATCGCCATTGACGTCGGCCACAGCGACCCCGTGATGCCCGAGGAGCCCGACCCCCACGTCGACGTCCAAGCGATCGCGCAGGTCCATGACCGACTCGGCCAACCCAGCGGTGGCGGGCGAGGCACCGAGCGCCGACCGAGTGACGTCCTCGAAGGCGAGCTTGCCCGGGAGGTCCACCCGCTCGACGATCGTCCCAGCCCATCCGAGGAGGCGCAGCTCCCCGTCCGTCGCCTCGGTCACCCGCAGCGTCCAGATGGACCTCGACGACGTCGCTCGCTCCCCCGGCACCTGGCGCAGGTGCCGGACACGCAGCCGGACGTCCCACACGTCGTCTCCCGTCCGGCGGACCGCCTTCGCGTTGATCTCCGCGGGGCGAGTCGGGGCACCCCCGAGCGCCCCGGTCACCGCGTCGAAGGCGGCGCGGACATCCTCAGCCGCGTCCTCCGGACCCGTGGTCGGGTCCAGCCGCATGGCGACCTCGCCGCCTCGCTCGACCAACACCGGACGCGGCGCGACGCTCGACTGCCACGTGGAGGCGGCCCCGGCTTCCACGTCGACGGCGGCCAGCGCGTCCACATCGATCCACGCCTCACCGGGGTCTCCCCCGAGGGGATCTCCAGTGGCGAGGTAGGCCCGGTCCATCTCCCGAACCAGCCGGACCACCGAGCCTGAGATGGCCTCGGCCCCCTCAAGCTGCTCGGCGACGGGCAGGCCCGATCCCTGGGGGACCCGCTGGCTGAGCTCCGCTCCTTGCGGGCCCGGCCCCTGAACGCAGAGTCCCACGAGGGTGATGAGCAGCGCCGACAGCATGGCTGGATTCTAGGACACCACACCGGTGATGGACCCAGCCGACACGAGGATCCCGCGGACGCCTGGGCCCGGCCAACGGAGTCCCCTCCGAGCGGGGGATTCGCTAACGGGGTGATCGCACCAGCAGAGTCAACCCCGCGCTCGAGTGGGCCCCGCGGCGGACGGGAGCCTGGGGGGATGAACTCCCGGAGCCAACAGGAACCCGGAGCGCGAGGTGGTCAGTCCGCCCCGAGTCGGCGCCTCAAATCCTCGAGCGCGTTCATCACGTTGAGGTAGGCGTCGTGCGGGCTGTCGTAGGGGCTGAAGTACTCGTGCACGTCGCCGTCCGTCTCGCACTTGGTGGACATGTAGTACACGTGGTCCGAGGTGGTGAAGTCCCGCCAGGCGTTCAGCAGGTCCGGGTCCCCCGAGGCACGCGCCGCGGGGCCGAGCTTGTAGATGGCCTCGTGCGCAGCGCGCTGCATGTGATTGCCCAGCCACGCCGAGACGTCTCGCTCCTCGTCCGCCCAGGAGATGGGGCGGGGATAGTGGAGGTCCTCGACGATCGGGTCCCGCCGGGCGATCTCCGTTGGGGTCGCGAAGTCCAGCTTGTCCGACCCCACCGCGAGGTCGACCATGGTGTCCATGAAGTCGAAGATCCCGGTGTCCCGCGACTGGTGCTCACCGAACGTCTCGTAGTCCATGAAGAGCCCCACGAAGGGGCGCTCGTCAGGGAGTGACTCGAGCCAGCCGTTGAACGTCGGCGCGAGCAGCGGATACCCCTCCCAGCCCTGGTTGCTGAAGCGGAACCCGATGTCGTCGGAGAGCTGGAAGTCGCGGAGGATCAGGGGGAAGCCGTCCGCCCCCGCCATGCCGTAGAGAGCCTGCGCGGTCTTCCCGTGAAGGAGCTGATCCGCGCCCTCCGCCAGGAGCACCTCGAAGCCAAGCTCCTTCACCTGCTGGGCCACGCTCGCGTCGGTGATGAGCTCGGTGTTGCGGAACGCCGTGGGCTCCACGCCGAGGTGCTCCTTGAGGAGCGCACGCTGCTCTCCGACCTGGGCCTGGAACTCCTCGGGGTCCACCAGGGCCGCGAGGCTGTGGCGCGAGGTCTCGCAGAGGAACTCCACCGACCCGCTCTCGGCCAGGTCGCGGAAGCTTGAGAGCGCCTCGGGCGCCCAGGCGGCGAGCTGCCGGATGGCCGTCCCCGACACGGAAAAGCAGCAGCGGAAGGCGCCGTCCGAGCGCTCCACCGCGCGCAGGAGCTGGCGGTTCATGGGGAGGTAGCACTTCTCCGCCACTCGCTTGGCCACGTCCTCGTTGAGCCAGTCGTCCCAGTAGTCGGACCGGGCGCCGATCGCGTCGTAGGGGAACGGCTTGACCCGATAGGGCTGGTGAACCTGAAAGTAGTAGACGATCGACGTCATCCCTTGCTCCTCCTCCCGGAGGTGGACCGCGCCTGCTCCAGGGCGGCTTCTAGGTGGCGGGCACTCTCTGCCCAGGTGAGGCGCGCGAGCTCAGCTCGGCCCTGTTCGACGACCGCGAGGCGCCGGGCCTCGTCGGTGAGCAAGGTGACGATCTCCGCCGAGAGGCCGGCCGCATCCCAGGGGGGACAGACGGGGGCCGAGGGCAGGACCTCACGGACACCGCAGGCATCCGTGAGGATCGGCGCGGCGCCGCCGCGCAGGGCCTCGAGCGGCGTCAGGCCAAAGGGCTCTGAGACCGAGGAGAGCACGAAGACGCTGGCGTCGGCGTAGGCGCGGTCGCGCAGCTCCGAGCTCACCCCGCCGGTGAAGAAGACCCGCCGGCCGATCCCCAGGGCAGCGGCCATCTCGATCATCCGCGTCCGGTCCTCCCCCTCCCCCATGAACACGAAGCGGGCGGAGGGACAGGACTCCAGGACCCGGGCCGCCGCCCGGACCAGGAACCCCACTCCCTTCTGTCGGGTCAGGCGCCCGACGAAGAGGACCGAGGGGCCCTCGGGCCCGACCACCCGCGCCGGAGACGAGTTCACGCCCGAGGGCGCTGCGTTGTGCACCACGCTGACCCGCTCGGGGTCGAGGCGGTACTCCCGCACGAGGAGGTCCCTTGTGAAGCCGCTGACCGCGCAGACCCGATCGGCCGTCCTGAGCCCGGCGCGCTCCACAGCGCTGATCGACCCCACCGGCCCCGGCGCCGACGCACCGCCGCGGTCGATCGCCGTGGAGTGGACGTGGAGGCACACGGGGCGCCGGCGCACGAAGCGAAGGCGGAGGGCCGCGGGGAAGGTCATCCAGTCATGGGCGTGAACGACGTCGAAGTCCCGGTCCGCCAGACGGGTCACCGCCTCCCGGGAGTAGCGCTGAATCGCCGTCGAGAGGTCCTCGCCATACAGCTTCCGCGCACTCTGCGCGTGTGAGCTGGACGAGCGGGAGCCCGGATCCTTCGGGTCGGCCCCCTGGGCCGCCGAACCCGTCGGCGGGGCCCCGGCAGGCGCGCCAGCCGCTCCGGCAACCCTGTCCACCGAGTAGGGATCCAGGATCGCCCCCGGGTGAAACGGTGAGAACGAGGCGTCGCTACCCAGCGACACGCGCTCGATCCCAGGGTACGGCGCAGGGTCCGCCGGCGCACCGTCCGCGGGCGTGCAGAGGGTCACCTCGTGGCCACGATCAGCGAGGGCGGTGGTCAGCCCGTGGCACGCTGCCCCGAGCCCGCCCGCCACAGCCGGGGGATACTCCCAGCCAAGGACCAGTACCTTCATCGCGGGCGGTCTTCGCCGAGGACCTCGGTCAGGAGGCGGAAGGCCCGGATGGACTCACCGCTGGCAGGGGGAAACGTCACGACTCCGATGGGCGTCACGCCGCCACCAGGGCTCTCGGCCCAGGCCTCGGGCGCACCGTCGATCGCCGCTAGCAGGCTCTCCTCGAAGTCGAGTCGCCCGAGGTCCCGGCCGAAGGCTCTGATCGCTGCCTCTGCGTGCACCCCGAGGAGCCAGGGCCAGACCGCGCCGTCCTGCGGTGACTCCTCACGGAAGCCGCGGTCCGCACGGTCGATCGACCGCACGCCGAGGGGCGTGAGCAGGCGCTCATCAACCGCGTTCACCACGGCTCGGCGCTGCATCTGGTCCAGGGGAGCTCCCTCGAGAGCGGCCGCCACGAGCATCCCCGCCCGCATGGACAGCGCTGCCCCGCCGATCGGGTCGACGCGGTCCATTTCGAGGTCCGCGAGCCGCCGCGGAGTGGAGAGCCAGAAGGCGCGCTGAAACCAACGGCGAGCCTCAAGGGCCCGGCTCGCGGCCGACTCTCCCCGCACTCCATCCGACACCATGCGGCAGAGCTGCTCTTCAAAGATGAACAGCTGGTGGAGCAGCGCCCCCGCTTCCACCGACGCCGCTCCGCGGGGGTCGGCAGGGGTCGAAGCCAGCACCTCGTACCAGCGCCGAGCGCCGCGAAAACGCGCCGCCCCGGGCACCAGGTCGTCGCCGGCGCCTCCATCCTCTGCACCTTCCGCTGTCGCAAGTTCGCCGACCCCTTCCGCACCGAGGTCAGGGGCCGCGGTACGACCTGGGCCCTCGCCACCCGCCGAGGGAGCGCCGGGCTCGAACGGCGTTGCGGCGGCCGGGGTTGCGGCGGCGGGCGCTGCGGCGGCGGGCGCTGCGGCGGCAGGATCTGCGGCGGCAGGATCTGCGGCGAGGATGGCATCCACCATCGAGCGGATCGCCGGGGCGAAGCAGTCCTCCACCAACCCCCGATAGGTGAGCGGCCCCCAGGCAGAGCGGAGGTTCCGCAGGAGCAACTGGCACGTGCGCCCCAACCACAGGGCTGAGTCGTCTCGGGCGATCTCCCCTGGGCCACCGATGGACGACATGGCCGCGGACACATGCTGGTCAACCCAGCCCGAGACCCGATCTGGAGCCCAGCCCTCCTCCAGCGCGAGCCCCGGGGCGGACAGAATGTCCAGGAGGCGATCGCGGGTCGTCGGCGGTGCGGCCTGCGCGTCCGTGGGTCGCGACCCGGCGTGGGCGAGGTCGGCTTCGACCTCCACCGTCATTCGAAGGCTCTTGGCGGACTCGGGGAGGCGAATCACAAACACCCCTGGGGAGAAGCGGTCCTCGACTCCGAGCGGGCCGCTCTTGTCGAGCACGTTCACGTCCGAGTGCCAGACCGCGGCCCCCTCCAAGGAGACCTCGCCATTGAACCTGATGATGATCGGCGGCAGACCCGCATAGGGACGCACGCGCACCACGGACCCAGATTCGCTGGCCTCCAGACGCACCCGAGGGTCGAGCGCCTCGTTCTCGAAGGTTCGTTGCCCGACCGGGCGGCAGGGCAGCGTGCACTCGACCTGCGCCAGCGTCTTGTTCACCGACCAGACCACCTCGACCCGGGGCGTGACGGCACCCAGGCGGATCCTTGGCGACCCCAGGCGAGCGGGGGCCGAGGGGACGCCGCTCGGCTCGGGCTCTCCGCCCTCCGCGGGCGGACCCAGGCTCACCGCGACGTCACCCAGCCAGACGATCGGCTCACCGGGCAGGTCGGCGGTCTCTGCCACCAGGAGCCCGTCATCGAGGCGCTCCGCCACGAGGAAGCCGTCGGAGGCACGGCGACCGGAGGACCAGAGGACGGGGTCGGGGATCCCGACGGTGGGCGGACCGTTGGATGCGCCGGTGGAGATTCCAGCCGCGGTGGAACACCAGCGACGGCGACCGAGGGCCTCCGAATGGAGTTCCCTGGGGAGTTGCAGTCGACGCAGAAGAGGGGCAGACATTCGGGGTGGAGCCGTGGGCCCGGATCGCGCGCTAGGGCACAGTGCCTCTGGGGTGGAAGGTAGCTACCGACGGGATCCAGATCAAAGGCCGAGTCCCGGAGGTTCTCCCTGGGCCAACTGTTATCCACGGCCTCAGTCTGTTCTGATCAACGAAGACCCCGAGCCCCCGGCCTCCGCACCCCCATGAATCGCGCACAGCTTCTCAAGTCGACGCTGACCTTCGTCCTCGCTGGAGGGCGCGGAGAGCGTCTCTCGCCGCTCACCATCGGCCGCGCCAAGCCCGCGGTTCCGTTCGGCGGCGCCTATCGGATCATCGACTTCACCCTGTCCAACGTGATCCATTCCGGTCTGCGGCGCGTCTTCGTGCTGACGCAGTACCAGGCGTACTCACTGGAAGAGCACCTGCGCCTCGCATGGAACTTCCTACCCCGTCGACTCTCCCAGTTCATCGTCCCTCGCCCCCCTCAGCACGGCGGCCAGGGCAGCTGGTACCGGGGGACCGCTGACGCGATCGCGCAGAACCTCGAGCTCCTACAGCAGGTGGAGTGCGACCACGTCGTGATCCTCTCGGGCGATCACATCTACAAGATGGACTACGGCGACATGCTGGAGGAGCACGTCGCTGCGGGCGCCAAGTGCACCATCGGCGCCGTGGAGATCGGCGCCGTCGACGCGCCGCGCTTTGGAGTCCTCGAGGTCAACAACGAGTCGCAGGTCACCGGCTTTCAAGAGAAGCCGGAGGTCGGGACGGAGATCCCTGGCAAGCCCGGCCGCTGCCTGGGGTCCATGGGGATCTACATCTTCGAGCGCAAGGAGCTGATCCGGCGCCTGAGGGAGGACATGGCCAAGACCTCCGGGACCAGCCACGACTTCGGCAAGGACGTCCTCCCCGCGATGGTCGAGGACGGTACGACCGTGATCGCCCACTCCTTCCAGGACGTGGACACCGCCTTGGCCCAGGGCGACGACGGCCCCGAGGACGCGACGCCCTACTGGCGAGACGTGGGCACGCTCGACGCCTACTTCGACGCCAACCTCGACCTCTGCAAGGTGGTGCCGTCGATCAACCTGTACGACAAGCATTGGCCCATCTACACGCTCTGGCACAACGACCCCCCCGCCAAGACGATCTTCTCGGAGCCGGAGGGTCACCACGCACAGATCGTGGACTCCCTCCTGTGCAACGGGTCCATCATCTCGGGCTCCCGGGTCAGACGCTCGATCATGGGGAACCGTGTCTACTCCGGCGAAGACGCCGATATCGAGGAGAGCATCCTGATGCACGGCGTCGTGGTCCAGCCCGGCGCCATCATCCGCCGCGCGATCATCGACAAGTGGACCACCATCCCCTCGGGCGCCCAGATCGGCGTCAACCTCGAGGAGGACCGCAAACGCTTCACGGTGACGGAGTCCGGCATCGTCTGTGTTCCCCGCGGATATGACTTCGAGCGCAACCGGCGAGCGGACGACCATGACCTCCCGAGCGACGCCGATTTCGTCAACGTCTGAAGCTCTGGCCTCTTCTCTTGACCCCTTGAGCGGCCTCTCCAACGGCCTCCGTAGATGGCCGCTCGATGAGCCCGCAGCCCGCTCCGCCTTCGCAATGCGCCTCCTTCTGCTCCCCCTCGCGTTCCTCGCGTCCTGCGCCTCAATCTCCACCACGAGCCTCTTCGGGGGCGGAGACCCGCTCCCCTCCTGGACGAATGGAGACCCCAAGGCATCGATCGTCCGCTTTGTCGAGGGCGCGACGGACCCCGAGAGCGTCCATTTCGTACC
>Ga0102815_10001313_pt1 | contig 15667 bp, 13 predicted proteins | sample ColrivemetaGS759_FD_79113 | JGI IMG/M metagenome (GOLD analysis project Ga0102815, IMG submission 79113) | Estuarine microbial communities from the Columbia River estuary - Ebb tide ETM metaG S.759 | ecosystem: Environmental > Aquatic > Marine > Intertidal zone > Estuary | place: USA: Columbia...
ACGCTGCTCCGCCGGGAACCCTTCAACCACGGTTCGGAGCCGCTCGTCAGGTCGCCTCCGGAGCGACCTCCCTCGGCGATCGCTGGGTGGATCGGCGGGCGCTGGTGGACGCCCTGTTCCGCGACCGCAACGCCTGGAACCCGCGCTTTGATCGCCTGCTGAGGGCCGAGATGGGGAGGGGCACCACCCTCCTCGTGCTGGTGACCGAGCAGGACCGCCGGCGGACCACGGACCGCGGGGTCGGCCCTCGGGGGACGGACCTGGCCCTCCTACGACTCGGCGCGGTGGCGGTCTTCGAGGATCCCGAGGTGACCCTGTACCAGCTCGCGGCTTCGGAGTAGCGGAGGCCGCCGGTGCGCGGGGCCTCGACCCTGGGGGACCCTGATGAGGGCCAGAGGGCCATGGGGCCAGGTGGCCAGGTGGCCAGAGGGCCGGGCTGCCGGGGGTCCTCCTTGCGCGAGAGACCGTCCCGCGAGAGGGCCTCCCGGTGGAGCGTGCGGCTCCAGCGTGGCCCTGGGTCCAGCGGGGGGCCGAGAACGGGGCGCTGGCTGGCCTCAAGGCCTCCAGCTCTTCGATCTCCCGGGAGAGAAGGCGCCTCGCCGTGGTGCACCCGCTGGAGCTTGGCGCTTCCGGCAGTGGCTCTCGGACAGGCCGGGGCTCTCCAGGACGAGGGAGGCTCCTCATGGCACACCGTGGCGACACACGGCGGCGGAGGATCTCCAGGGCCGCCTGGGGGCGGTTCCGAGCGTCCGAGGCCAGAGGGCCGACAGGGGCTCCTTCACCCGGGCTGCGGGAGGAACCGGGGGGGGGCGAGTCCCCTCAAGGGTTCGCTGGATCCGGTCGATGCAATCCCAATGCGCGCGCGCGGCACCTACTCCTCCTTGAGCTCCAACCCGAACGGCTCCGTCCGGGCGGGGCTTGTGGCCTTGGGGGCCTTCATGGCGGCGGCCGCTGCGAGCGTCAGCCCCGCCCTGGGGTCCCCTGAGTTCGTCCAGCGAGCACCCTTGTGCGCCTCGGGGTCTGCGCCGGCCGGGGACGACTCTCTCGCCTCGGGGTGGCTCCAACGGATGATCGAGGCCGCCACCGCCGAGCCCATCACGGAGTGTGAGTACTTCCTCCTCGCGCCTGAAGGGACCGAAGGGGGAGACGCCGTTGGCCCCACCGGGGGCGGGCGCGCGCTCATCGCCCAGCGCCGCATCGTCCGCGGGAGCGCGACCCTGCTCGAGCGGGAGGTCCTCTTTGAGGAGGGCAGCCTCCGGGTCCTGCACACCGAGCGAATCCAGGGCAGGCGGCGCACTCTCACCTATCGCGAGATTCAGCCGGCAGGCGCGCGTACCTGGCTGGCAGAGTGGACGGTGGACGGCGGCGCCGGTCGCATCCTTGGACATGGTTGGCGCCGGCCGACTCACGAGCCGTTGATCGCGCCCCGCGGGCTCGTCGGGCCGCTCGAGCTCCTGGAGAGACTGCGCGCGGGCTCTGCGCGCGGACCGATTCAGGTGCTTGACCCTCTTGCTGCGAAGGGTTCGCAATTGACCGCCGAGATCTCGCCCGGATCCAGACCAGGGCTCGAGACGTTCCGCGCGACGCGCTCGGACGGAACGCTCCTGTTTGAGGCAGAGGCTTCGGCGGGAGCGCGGGCGCTGACCGGCCTTCGGTTCGCCACCGGACAGCGGGTGGGAAGGCCCATCTCAAGGGACGAATACGAGCGGCGACACGAGATGTGGAACCGTCCCCGGATCCCCGCGCACCAGCGGGTACGCGCCGAGCTCCTCGGAACGCGCTGAGCGGCCTACGTTGGCGCAGCGTAAGGGGTGAGCGATCGTGGAATCCGTTGGGGTTTTCAGCACGAAAAGTTCCAGGGATACGGAACATGGGCCGGGCCCTGTTCGATTGCCCCGCCTCCCCCTTGAGCTACACCCCTCCTCACGCGCATCTGGCGCTGGCCGTAGCGGCCAGCACGCTGCTCCTCCAGGGCTGCTTCACGCCCCCGGAGCTCCGGGATCGTGCGGATCGAGACGCCTACGCGCTGATCGACGCGCGCCGCAAGCAGCTGTTCGATCAGGACACTCCCTTCTCGCTGCCGACGCCGACGGCGGCCTTCGGCCGTGAACCGCGGGACCTGGAAGACTGGACCTTGAGGGAGAAGGTCCTCGCCGGGGCGGTGACCGGTGTCGGGCCCCTCAACGTCGTTGGGGCACTCTCGATCGCCGCGGAGAACAGTCAGCAGGTCCAGCAGGAGCAGGAGTCGCTCTACCAGACCTCGCTCGACCTCACCCTCGAGCAATGGCGCTTCGGCTACCAGTACGACGCGTCCGTCGACGGCGGCGCGAGCGGCGAGATCAACGGCAACCTGGGGACCGCGTCGAAGGGGTTCAGCGCCTCGGTGTCGCGCGTACTCGGGACCGGTGCGGTCATCCTCGCCGATGTGGGGGCGAGCCTCTTCCGGGTGGTTTCTACGGGCGACGGGTGGGACGGCATCACCAACGTCGGCCTCAGCATCACGCAGCCGCTCCTCAAGGGGACCGGCGAGCTGGTGACGCTGGAGCCACTGCGCCAGACCGAGCGCACGCTCATCTACGCCGTGCGCGCCTACGAGCGGTTCCGCCGCACGTATGCGGTCACCGTCAGCGACCGGGTGTACCGCGTTCAGCAGTCGTTGGACCAGCTGAACAACGAGCGGCTCAACTTCGAGAACCTGCGCCTCCTCCGGGTCCGGAACGAGCGCCTTGCGGAGGCGGGGGAGCTCTCCGAAGTGCAGGCTGACCAGGCGCGTCAGGATGAGCTCGGCTCCGAGAACCGGCTCGTCGGACTTCAGGGCAACACGGAGCGCCAGCTCGATGACTTCAAGGTCTTCCTCGGGCTCCCGGTGGAGTGCGACCTGTTCTTCGAGGATGGAATTCTCAGGCGCCTCAGCGTGGAGAGCCCCGTGCTCGACCTGCTCCGGGACGATGTCGCCGTGGAGTTCGCCATCGAGCATCGCCTCGACGTCATGACCTCCTTTGATCGTGTCCAGGACGCGACCCGCAAGGAGGCGATCGCCCGCGACGCTTTGCGCGCTGGCCTGAGCGTCAGCGCCTCGGTGAGGGAGGTGACCGCGGAGGGCAAGGTCCTTCAGTACTCCTTCAACGACGCGATCTGGTCTGCCGGGGTGGATGTGGACCTGCCCATCGATCTCCTCCCGCTGCGCAACTCTTGGCGCCGCGCAGAGCTCTCCCTCGTGGACACTCGGCGGCGCTATGAGCGGTCGCTCGACGCGGTCACGGCTTCGGTCCGCGACGCGCTGCGCCGCGCCCGCAACAGCTTCAAGACCTTCAAGATCCAGGACGGAGCGGTGACCCTCGCCGAGCGCCGCGTGCGCGGCGCCGAGCTCAGCCTCGAGGCGGGTGAGGCCATCACCCGGGACCTCCTGGAGGCCCAGCGCTCGCTGCGCTCAAGCCGCGACTCGGCCACGGCCGCGCGGATCGCCTTCACCCTCGACCTCCTCGACCTCTGGCTGGAGTTGGAGCTCCTGCGGGTGGACGAGTCCGGGGTCTTCGTGGACCCCGTCCTCTCCGAAGACCTCCGTATCCGGACCCTGGAGCGCGACGCCCTTGCTCCCGACCTCCAGTGAGGCCTCGATCCCCGAGCCCGCGACCGATGGAAACTCCCATGACTCCCACTGCCAATCTCCGTTCCTCTGCGGTCTCCCGTCGAGGGGGCGCACTCACTGTCATCATCGTCCTCGTGGCGCTGGCCGCCGCGGCGTGGCAGTCGGGAATCCTGAAGGCGATCTTCGAGGGCGAGACCGAGGTCAAGATCGAGGGCGTGCCGGTCCGAACTGGCCCCCTCCGGATCTCCGAGGTCGTCCGCGGCAACCTTGAGGCGTCCGACAGCGTCAGCCTCAAGTGCGAGATCGAGGGCCGCTCCACGATCATCTTCCTTGTGGAAGAGGGAACCTTGCTCAACGAGGGGGATCTCGTTGTGGAGCTGGACGTCTCACAGCTCGCGGACGAGCTCGTCGCCCAGGAGATTGAGGTCAAGAACGCCGAGGCGGCCTTCACCAAGGCACGTGAGCAGTACGACATTCAGGTCATCCAGAACGAGAGCGATGTGGCCGCGGCCGAACTCGCCCTCGAACTCGCTGAGCTTGACCTCGCCAAGTACACCGGCAACCCTGAGGCCAACGAGCCCGGGGAGTGGGACAACGAGCTCGCGATGGGCGAGGAGGCCGTTCTCCTCAAGGAGGAGGAGCTCGCGTCCGCTGAGAATGCGCTGGGCTGGACGGTCAAGCTGCACGCCGAGGATTTCAAGTCGAAGAACGAGCTGGTGGCGAAGCAGTACGCGAAGCAGCGTGCCGAGGTGCAGCTCGGACAGGCGAAGCGTGAGCTCGACCTCATCGTCAAGTACGGCAACCGGCGCAAGCTCGCCGAACTCCAGTCCGACGTCGACACCCGCAGGCGCGATATCAGCAAGACGGAGAAGCAGTCGTCGGCGAAGATCGCCGACTTCGAGGCCGAGCGAGAGTCAGCGAGCTTCAAGCTTGTGCGAGAGCGCGAGCAGCTTGACGAACTCAAGCAGCAGGTTGGCAAGTCCAAGATCTACGCGCCTGAGCCGGGGTTGCTGGTCTACGCGCGGGAGAAGAGTCGTTGGGGCTCTGGGGACACGATCGAGGAGGGCACCGAGGTTCGCGAGCGTCAGGAGCTGTGCACGATCCCGCGCCAGGGCGGGATGACCGTCAAGGCGAGCATCCACGAGACCAAGCTCAAGAAGATCCAGGCTGGTCTGCCGTGCCTCGTCACGGTGGACGCCTTCCCTAACCGGACCTTCGAGGGTCGGGTGGAGTTCGTCGCCGTGATGGCGGACTCGGGGAGCTGGCGGAGCAACCCGAACCAGCGGCTCTACAAGGCCGACATCAGCCTCCTGAACCCGACCCTGGACATGCGACCGGGGATGTCGTGCAGCGTCGATATCCTCGTTCAGGATCTCGAGGACGCCATGTACATTCCCCGCCAGTGCGTCTTCCTCGACGGCGGCAAGACCATCGTCTTCAAGCGCACTGAGGAGGGCGTCGAAAGCTGCGAGGTTGAGGTCGGTCTGGACAACACAAAGTGGGTCGCGATCAACTCCGGCCTGACCGAGGGCGACGTGGTGCTGCTCGCACCGCCCGCCAACTTCGAGCCCGCTCCCGTCCCCGACGCGCCGGCGCCCAACACGGAGGCCGGTGTCGCAGCGGCAGGTTCCGCTGCGGGAGGGGGGAAGCCCGGAGCTTCTGCGTCGAGCACCCGGGGCAAGATGCCTGCGGGCCAGCCCACAGGAAGCGCAGGGCGCGGTGGCAAGCCGGGGGGTACCCTCACCGCCGAGCAGCGGGCCGAGATCGCCAAGCGCATGCGCGAGCGCAGCGGCGGCTCCGGCGGTTCCGGTCGCGGCGGGAGCCAGGACCGTTGAGCGGTCCCACGGTGGAGAGCGCGCAGCCCAAGGCCGGGGAGGTCACCTCGACCCCGGAGCCGGTGGCGGAGCTCTCGGAGATCACTCGCATGTACCGGATGGGCGAGGAGGAGGTTCTCGCGCTGAACGGCTTCTCGTTCACGTTCCGCAAGGGCGAGTACTGGGCCATCATGGGGAGCTCGGGGAGCGGCAAGTCGACGCTGCTCAACATCCTCGGCTGCGTCGACCGTCCGACGGGCGGTTCCTACAGGGTCCGCGGCCACGAGGTCGCCGATCTCGACGACGATGAGCTGTCGACGTTCCGCGGCGCGGAGCTGGGCTTCATCTTCCAGTCGTACAACCTGATCCCGCAGCTCGACGTCCTCGAGAACATCCTGATGCCGGTGATGTACCAGGACGAGGTCCCCGAAGGCATCCAGGAGCGCGCCCTTGGGCTGGCGAAGCGGGTTGGACTCGGCGACCGACTCCATCACCGGCCCATGCAGCTGTCCGGTGGGCAGCAGCAGCGCGTGGCCATCGCTCGCTCGCTCATCAACGACCCCGCCTTGATCCTCGCGGACGAGGCGACTGGTAACCTCGACAGCAAGACCGCAGACGAGATCCTCGAGCTCTTCGACGAGCTGCATGCCGAAGGGAAGACCATCCTCCTCGTGACCCACGAGGCCGAGGTCGGCCGGCGGGCCGAGAACATCCTGCGCCTCAAGGACGGCAACATCGAGTCTGTCGAGCGCGGAGCGAAACGCCACGGTGAGGCAGCAGATGCGCAGTAGTTCACTGGCCCGCGCGGTGCGCCTTGGCGTCTCGAGCCTCCTGCTCCACAAGCTCCGCAGCTTCCTCACCACGCTGGGGGTGCTCTTCGGCGTGGCCAGCGTGATCGCGATGCTGGCAGTGGGCGAGGGCGCGAGCGCCGAGGCCCAGGACCAGATCCGTCGACTCGGCAGTCGCAACGTCATCCTGCGGAGCGTCAAGCCGCCCCAGGTCGGCGACGAGGACGCCGAGATGCGGGTGCTCAGCTACGGGCTAACCCGCGACGACTTCGAGCGCATCTCCGAGACGTTCCCGGGCGTCGAGCAGTCCGTGCCCGTGCTCCAGACGCCCGCCGAGGTGCGCAGCGGCCAACTCCTCTGCCGCCCCCGGGTCCTCTGTACGCCGCACCTCTTCCAATCGGTGACGCGGCGGGACCTCTTCTCTGGCCGCTTCCTGACCGAGCAGGACGAGGCGAGCCGCTCCCTCGTCTGCGTCCTCGGCTACGAGGTCGCGCGCTTCCTCTTCCCCTTCGACACCGCGCTCGGAGAGCGCGTCAAGGTCGGTGAGCACTACCTCGAGGTGGTGGGGGTGCTCCACTCGAGGATCCCTGTGGGGACCGTCACCCTTGACCCCTCCAGCGAGGCGGGCGGCGAGGTCTTCATGCCTCTGTCCACCGGGCGGGCCTACTTCGGGGAGCGCCAGACCCAGATGCGCAGCGGCTCGATGGACATCCAGGAGGTCCAACTCCACGAGATCATCGTCGCCGCAGAGCGTGATATCGACGTCCCCGTCATCGCCGCAGCTTGCCGCTCGATGCTGAAGCGAGAGCACGACGAAAAGGACTACGAGGTCATCGTGCCCCTCGAGCTTCTGGCTCGGGCGGAGGAGACCAAGCGCATCTTCAACATCGTCCTGGGCTCCATCGCGGGGATCTCTCTGCTGGTCGGCGGCATCGGGATCATGAACGTGATGCTGGCTACGGTCACCGAGCGGACCCGGGAGATCGGGATCCGCCGAGCCCTCGGGGCCAAGCGCAAGCACATCGTGACCCAGTTCCTCGTGGAGACCATGGTGCTCTCCGGCGCCGGCGGCGTCGTGGGCGTCGGGGTTGGGCTGCTGATCCCTTGGATCGTGGAGCGTACGGCCGAGCTGGAGACGATCGTGGAGCCGGCGGCTCCTATCTTCGCCTTCGGCATTTCGGTGCTGGTCGGGATCGTCTTCGGGCTCTATCCGGCGTGGCGCGCCGCCAACATGGACCCGGTAGAGGCTCTCCGCCACGAGTGATCGGGCGGTGCGGCCGAGCGGCCTCAGGTGAGTCCGTCCCTGAGCGCGAGGGCCGTGGCCATGGCCTGGGGGTCGATGTGATCGGTCCCCCGGAGGTCGGCGACCGTGCGCGCCACGCGGCGCAGGGATTGCACCGCGCGGCTGGATAGCTGGCGACGCTCGTCGGCCCGGCGGAGCAGGTCGGCTGTGGGGCGGTCGATGGCCGCGACGGCATCCAACTCGTCGCCTTGCAGGTCACCGTTCATGGCGGAGCTCTGCTCCTGGCGAGCTTGCGCCCTTGTCCGGGCCTCGCGGACCTCGCGGGCGAGGCGCCGGCCATGGCTTGAGGGGGGCGGCGAGCTGCCTGCGGGGGGCGTTGAGGGGATCAGGGCGTCGAGCGGGACCGGCTGGAGGGGCACCCTGAGGTCAATCCTGTCGAGGACAGGGCCGGAGATTCGTTGGCGGTACCGGCGTACGGCGGTCGGCGGACAGCGGCACACCACGCGGGGGTGACCTGCATATCCGCACGGGCAGGGATTCATGGCGGCGACGAGCTGAAAGGCCGCGGGGAGGGAGAGCCGGCGGCCCGCACGAGCGATGTGAACCGCTCCTTCTTCCAGCGGCTGGCGGAGCCCCTCGAGCGCGTCTCGGCCGAATTCAGGGAGCTCATCGAGGAAGAGGACGCCGCCGTGGGCGAGGGTGATCTCCCCGGGGGCGATGGGGCTCCCGCCGCCCAGGAGTCCGGCATAGCTCGTGGTGTGGTGTGGGGCCCTGAAGGGCCGCTCGCGCACGAGGCCATCGGTGCAACGACCGGCCGCCGAGCGGATCGCTGTGGCTTCGATGCGCTCCTCGAGGGCGGGCGCGGGGAGGAGGTCGATGAGACGCCGTGCCAGCATGGTCTTACCCGCGCCCGGAGGGCCCACGAGCAGCAGCCCGTGTCCGCCCGCCGCCGCGACCTGCAGGGCGAACTTCGCCTCAGCCTGACCGCGGACGTCGTCGAGGCGCTCGCCGGTCGGCGACGGAGCCTCGTCAGAGGGGGCCGCCGAGAGGGGACGGGGCCGCTCGGGGTCCTCGGCTCCGTGGGTGAGGATGGCCAGGACGGCGCCGAGGTCCTCGGCGCCGAAGGCCGTCACGTCCGGGAGGCCCGCCACCTCGCGGGCGACCTCGGGGGCAGCGATGACCTCGGAGATGCCCCCGCGGCGCGCCTCGAGCGCGGCGGCGAGGCCGCCGGGCGTTGGGCTCAGGCTCCCGTCAATACCGACCTCGCCGAGGAACAGCGTGCCGCTGACCTGAGCGGGGCGCAGGTGCCCCACGGCGGCGGCGCTGGCCATGACCAGCGCGAGGTCGAGGCCCTCACCGGACTTCCGCCTCGCGGCTGGCGTGAGGTGCAGGTGGAGACGGCCGGGACCGACCTTCAGGCGGCTCGCCCCGAGGATGCAGGCCAGCCGCCCTCGACTCTCCCGGAGGACGGCGTCGGGGAGGCCAGTGAGCTGGATCTCGGTGGGGCCCTGCTGGACCGGTTCGAAGCGAGCTTGAACGGTGACGAGGAACGCGCCGGCGCCCTCGAGACAGGCGCCGTGGACGCGGACGATCTTCATCACTCGACTGGACGATTCATGGCCCGGCGGGTGGCGCTCCTTTCCCCGGCACGCCGGATCTCGCCTTGCGCGGGCACGCTCGACAGGCGAGGCTCGTCGAGCCATGAGCGACACCTACTACCACCCAGCAGACCTGGGGAAGTTCGCCGAGATCGCGGACCACGCGCCCGAGATGGGGAAGAAGTTCTTCGAGTGGTACGGAGAGGTGTTCCAGGACGGCGCGCTCTCGACCCGCGAGAAGAACCTGATCGCCTTGGGCGTGGCCCACGCCCTGCAGTGCGCCTATTGCATCGACGCCTACACCAAGGGTTCGCTCGAGCAGGGGTGCGACGTGGAGCAGCTCACCGAGGCGGTGCACGTGGCGGCGGCGATCCGCGGCGGCGCCGCGCTCGTGCACGGCGTGCAGATGCGAAAGGTCGCTGACACCCTGGGGATGTGAGCGCGATGCCGACGCCGCCAGGCCCCTCACTCCATCGGTCTCGTTCTCCCCTGGCGGACCCCCGATGGCAGCGCGCGCGGCTCGACGAGGTCGACCTCGCGGGCGGAAGGGGTGATGTTACGGAGAGCCACGGGGACTTCGCGGCCGCGGCGGAGGCGGCCCTGGGCGCGCCCCTGTCGGCGACCGGGATCGAGATCCTCCAGCTCAACCTCGGGCGGCGCTGCAACCTCGCCTGCGTGCATTGTCACGTCGACGCGGGCCCCGACCGCAAGGAGGACATGTCCCGGGCCACGGCCGAGCGCTGCCTCGAGGTCATGGAGGCCTCGGGCGCGGGCGTCGTGGACATCACGGGGGGGGCGCCGGAGATGTCGGACCAGTTCGAGTTCCTCGTGCGAGGAGCCCGGGCGGCTGGGCGCCATGTGATCGACCGCTGCAACCTCTCCATCCTGCTCACCAGGCCCTACGCGCACCTGGTGGACTTCCTCGCGGAGCACCAGGTCGAGGTGGTCGCGTCCCTCCCGCACTACCGCAAGCTCAGCACCGACCGCCAGCGCGGGGACGGGGTCTTTGACGACTCGATCGTGGCCCTGCGCCGGCTGAATGAGCGCGGCTACGGCCGGGACCCGAAGCTGCGCCTGGTGCTCGTGACGAACCCGGTCGGCGCGTTCCTACCCGCCGGGCAGGCATCGCTCGAGGTCGAGTGGAAGCGCGAGCTGAAGCGGGCCTATGACATCGACTTCGATGCCCTCTTCACGATCACCAACATGCCCATCAGCCGCTACCTGGAGTGGCTGGAGACCAAGTGCCAGACCGAGGCATATCTCCGCAAGCTGGTCGACGCCTTCAATCCCGCCTCCGTGGACGGGGTCATGTGCCGGAACACCCTGTCCGTCGGTTGGGATGGGCGGCTCTTCGACTGCGACTTCAACCAGATGCTGGAGATCGGGCTCGCCAACGGGGTCCCTGGACACATCGACGAGTTCGAGCTCGAGCCCCTCGCCCGGCGCCGAGTCGCCACCGGGCGGCATTGCTTCGGTTGCACTGCCGGGGCCGGGTCAAGCTGCGGCGGGGCGACGACCTGAGGAATCCACGGGCGTCTCCCCCGGGACGGGCTAGTCTGGCCCCATGTTCACCAAGCCGCTCTCCGCCGCCGCGCTCTCGCTGCTCTCCCTGACCGCCTGCGCCTCCGAGGAGGCGAGCCTCGCGCCGGAGGTCCTCACGGTCGACGTCAATCGGTCGATCATCGCCTGCGGGGAGGAGATCTACGTGGGGGCTCCAGTGGTCCTCTGGGACGACCCGGTGGGCTACAACGCGTACTCCACGGACTTCCACTTCGAGCAGCCGGCGCCGTCCGTGACCGCGCCTGAGCGCGGGGAGCTGCGCTACGCCCCCGGGCGAGTGGACCGCGCCACTGGCGAGGTGCTCGTGGCGCCTGAGAAGGGCGGGTTCATCGCCCTCCAACAGGCGTTGGACATGTTCGTGATCCACTACGACGTGTGCGGCGTCAGCCAGACCTGCTTCAAGGTGCTCCACGACCGTCGCGGGCTCTCGGTGCACTTCATGATCGACATCGACGGGACGATCTACCAGACCCTCGATCTGCGCGACACGGCCTGGCACGCGCGTCAGGTGAACTCGCGGTCGGTTGGTGTTGAGATCGCCAACGTCGGGGCCTACCCGGTGGGGGGCGCGACCGGCGCGCAGGTGCTGGGTCGTTGGTACGACACGGACCCGGAGGGGCTTCGGATCACGCCCCCCGGCGACCCCAAGGCCCTCGGGGTCCTCACGCCCGGCTTCGTCGGGCGCCCCGCCCGGGATCGCAAGATCGTGGGCTCCGTTCAAGGGGAGATGCGGGAGCAGTACGACTACACCCCGGAGCAGTACGACTCGCTCGTGAAGCTCTCGGCGGCCCTCTGCCGGCACTTCCCCAAGATGGAAGCCGACGCGCCCCGCAACGCCCTCGGGCGGGTCTCCACCTCGCGCATGAGCGAGGCCGAGGAGGCGGAGTTCGGTGGGATCCTCGGGCACTACCACGTCTCCGCCCAGAAGCAGGACCCTGGTCCGGCCTTCGATTGGGAGAACTTCCTCGTCCGGGTACAGACCCGGATGCTCCGCCTCTGAGCGCGCGCCGTGGCGTCGCGCTCAGTCGCGGCGGTTGAGTTGCTCGAGCTCGTCGCGCATGCGGCGAAGCTCCAGGAGGGCCTCGCGCAGGGTCCGATGGACCTCGAGCGCCCAGGTGAAGAACATCGCCAGGGCAACGACGACGACGAGCAGCAGGAGCGGGGATTCGAACATCGCGTCAGCTCTTGGGAGGGGGAAGGGTGCGGTCGAGGACGCCGTCGGCGGCCTCGAGTTCCCGCCGCGCCGCGGGCGCGTCGAGGTCTCGGGCGGCCATGAGGATCGCCACCTTGGCGCTCCCGCCGGCCAGCTGGAGGAGCTCCAGCGCGCGCGCTCGGTCGACGCCGCCAAACTCGGCCACCAGCCGAGCGCCGCGGTCCACGAGCTTGGTGTTGGCGCTCGTGTCCACGTCGACCATGCGGCCCCGGTGCGTCTTGCCGAGCCGGGACATGGTGATGGTGGTGAGGGCGTTGAGGGTCAGCTTGGTCGCGGTCCCCGCCTTGAGGCGTGACGAGCCCGCCAGGACCTCGGGGCCCACGAGCAGCCGGATGGAGACGTCGTAGTCGTCCGCGCGCTGCTCCCGGGGGACGCAGGCGATGAAGCCGGTGGCCGCGCCTAGCTCCCGGGCCCGGCCGAGGGCGCCGTGGACGAAGGGGGTGGTGCCGCCCGCCGTGATGCCCACCACGACGTCGGCGCCGTCGACCTCGAGCTCTTCCACGGCGGCGGCGCCGGCGGGCCCGTCGTCCTCGGCGCCCTCCACCGCGTTCCGCAAGGCCCGCTCACCGCCGGCGATGATGGCGCGGACGAGGCCGGGGTCGACGCCGAAGGTCGGCGGGCACTCCGAGGCGTCCAGGACGGCCAGCCGGCCGCTGGTACCGGCGCCCACGTAGACCAGGCGGCCGCCTGCGGCGAGCCGAGCGGAGGTGAGCTCGATGAGGGCCGCGAGGTCCTCCCGGGCGCCCTCCACCGCCGCCACCGCGGCGCGGTCCTCGCTGACCATCAGGTCGACCGCCGCGCGGGCGTCGAGCCGCTCGAGGCCCGCGCTGCGTGGGTTGGCCGCCTCGGTGGCGAGGTGTCCGCGGTCCGGTCCGGAGGACGCGCTCAAGAGGGCTCCGCGCCCGGGCGCCGGCGCCGCTCGAGCCGCTGACCAGGCTCCCACATGCGCCCCGCTCCCAGGCTCATGCCGCCGTCGATGGTGATGTTCGCGCCGGTCACGTAGGCCGCGGCGTCGCTCGCCAGCCAGAGCACCTGAGCCGCGACCTCCTTGCGGTCCGCGAAGCGCTGCAGGGGCACGGACTCGCGGATGCGCTGCTCGACCTCCTCGCTGGGCCAGAGGTTCTGCTTCGCGCCGTCCGACTCGAAGGGACCGGGGGCGACGCAGTTGTTCCGGATACCGAAGCGGGCCCACTCCACGGCGAGGGTCTTGCTCATCGCGAGCACGCCGGCCTTGGCGCTCGCGGAATGAACGACTCCGGGCATGCCGGTCCACGCATAGGTGGCGATGATGTTGACCATGGCGCCGCCGCGAGGTGCGCCGTCTTCGCCCTCAGCCATCATCTGCTTGCCGAACTCCTTGGAGCAGTAGAACGTGCCGTCGAGGACGATCCCGAGCACGGCGCGCCAGGCGTTGGAGCTCATGCGCTCCGCGGGGCAGACGAAGTTGCCCGCGGCGTTGTTGATGAGGACATCCACGGGGCCAAACTCGTCCTTGATGGAGTCCGCCAGCCGGCGCACGTCCGATGCCTCCCGGACGTCGACCTGGCGCCCGGCGGCCTTCCAGCCGCGCTCAGCGGCCTCCTCCAGGAACGCGGCCTGGTTCTCGGGAGACCGGGAGGGGATCACCACCGTGGCCCCCAGGCTCGCGAAGCCGCGGCTGATGTCCAGGCCGAGTCCGGTCCCGCCGCCGGTGACCACGACCGTCTTGCCGTCGAAGGAGCCGGGGGGGAGGTGCCCTCCAGCGGTGCTGGCCGCGCCCGCGGCCCCTTTAGAATCCTCGCTAGTCATTGTCCCGAGGGTAGCGGGGCCGGCGGGCCTAATCCGGGCCGGGATCGGATATCGTCTTCGGCCCGAACCCGGGCCCAGACCTCACCCCAGGCAGCATGCAGACCCTCCAGAGTTACGTCGTCGGCCAGTGGATGGCCGGATCGGGCCAAGGCTCGACCCTCGAGAACCCGACCACCGGCGAGCACGTCGCCACGTGCAGCACCGAGGGCGTCGACTTCGGCGCCGTCGTCCGCCACGCCCGTGAGGTCGGCGGCCCCGCCCTGCGGGCCATGACCTTCGCGGAGCGCGCGGCCATGCTGAAGGGCCTCTCGGCCGTCATCCATGAGATCCGCGAGGAGCTCATCGTCATGGGCGCCGTCAACGGGGGCAACACCCGCGGCGACGCCAAGTTCGACGTGGACGGCGCGACGGGGACCCTCGCGGCCTACGCCTCCTTCGGCAAGCGCCTCGGGGACCGCCCCTTCCTCCCGGACGGCGACGGCCTGCAGCTCGGCCGCACCGCGCGCTTCTGGGGCCAGCACATCCGCGTGCCCCGCCGCGGCGCCGCCGTGCACATCAACGCCTTCAACTTCCCCGCGTGGGGGATGATGGAGAAGGCGGCCTGCGCGCTGCTCGCCGGCGTGCCCGTGATCGAGAAGCCGGGCGCCGCCACCTCGCTCATGGCCTGGCGCATCGCCCAGGTCGTGGTCGAGTCCGGCCTCGTGCCCGAGGGCGCCTTCCAGTTCATCTGCGGCAGCGCCGGGGACCTGCTGGATCACCTGGACGGCCAAGACTGCGTCGCCTTCACCGGCTCGGCGGCCACGGGGCGGATCATCCGCGGCAACCCGAACCTGACCGCGAGCAATGTGCGCGTGAACATCGAGGCGGACTCCATCAACGCGGCGGTGCTCGCCCCCGACGTGGACGCCTCCTCGGAGACCTATGGCCTCTTCGTGGGGAACGTGGTCCTCGACATGTGCCAGAAGGCGGGACAGAAGTGCACCGCGGTGCGCCGGGTCTTCGTGCCCGAGGACCGCATGGACGAGGTCCAGGCGGACCTCATCGCCGAGCTCGCCCGCTACCCCATGGGGGAGCCCCAGGAGAAGACCACGCGCCTGGGCCCGGTGGCCCACAGCGCCCAGCTCGCGGACGTGCAGGCCGGGATCGGCCGGCTCTCCGAGGTGGCCGAGGTCGTCCACGGCGGCGCCGAGTCGCCGCGCGAGGGCTGCTTCGTCTCGCCCACGATCCTGAGGGCCAGCGACGGTGACCAAGACGTGCTCCACGAGCTCGAGGTGTTCGGTCCGGTGTTCACCCTGATCCCCTACGACGGCACCGCCGAGCGTGCGGCCGAGCTGGTCAACCGCGGCGGCGGCGGCCTGGTGGTCAGCGCCTACTTCGCGGAGGACGCCTGGGGTGAGCGCTTCGTGGTGGACGCCGCGCCCTACCACGGGCGCATCTGGATGGGCTCGGAGCGCATGGCCGAGCAGGCCCTGCCCCCCGGCATGGTCCTGCCGACCCTCGTCCACGGCGGCCCCGGCCGCGCGGGCGGCGGCGAGGAGCTCGGCGCCCTCCGGGGCCTCGAGTTCTACACCCAGCGCACCGCGATCCAGGGCTTCAAGAGCTTCGTCGCCGGCCACTTCGGTCCCGCCGAAGCGACGGAATGAGGCAAGAGTGCCGGGCCGTTCAACTCGCCAGGGCCTCCGGAGGGCTGGAGCGTCCTCGCGGCTGATCATTCTCGTGCTCCCCTGAGCGACTGGCGTCGCTGCCCGGCCAGCGCGCCGGCCCGGCTTCTGAGGCTGCGCGGGGGGGCGAGCTATCGTCGAGTGGCGCCGGCGCATCCCGGGGATCGGGCCTGCCCACGAGCACCCCGTGGGCCACTCGGCCGTCATCGCGGACGTCTGCATGTCGATGCCCGGGGCCGCGACGCGTGGTTCGAGCCGTGCCATCATCGGTGCTGGGTGGTACAACCGCGTACGTGACGCGGTCCGACCAAGCCTCCTCGACTCCGGTTCGATCTGCCGCGCAGTGGCGGAGTGGGTGGCTGATCATCGCTCCCCTCCTGCTCGCGCAGGCGAGCGCAGCTCTCGGTCTCGTC
>Ga0102815_10001316_pt1 | contig 15657 bp, 18 predicted proteins | sample ColrivemetaGS759_FD_79113 | JGI IMG/M metagenome (GOLD analysis project Ga0102815, IMG submission 79113) | Estuarine microbial communities from the Columbia River estuary - Ebb tide ETM metaG S.759 | ecosystem: Environmental > Aquatic > Marine > Intertidal zone > Estuary | place: USA: Columbia...
AACTTTCTAATTTTTGAGTATCAAAAGTACTTAAATAACTTGAAACAATTTTTTGAAGCCACAAAATTTCAGCTTTCAACTTCCAATTATCTTTTGGATTGTTATAATCTAATACAATTAAAAAAAGGCGGTTTTTAAAATGTTGCCTTTTTTGGCTACTTTGATTATTATACAACCACCCTATAAGTTCTCTTTTATGCTCAATGGCATATGGAACAGATTTTGCAAAACCTTTTGGAAAAATGGTTGTTTTATGATCAAATGGTATTGTTGAAATATAAAAATCTGTGTATTTATCTTTTGAATTTTTGTGGGCAGTCACATTTATATCTTCACAAAAAATGGTTTCAACAGCATTGGCAGACCAAAAATTAAACCATCGATTTAATGTATAATTTTTAAGTTCATTATATTTTAAACTATCGCAAAAGTTACTTTCTATTTTTTCTAAAAGTTCTTTAAATAAAAAAGTTTTATAAATAAAATTTGTTTGTTTATCAAAATGATCCGCTTGCTTTCTTCCCCAAACATAAGGGGAATCCAATCTTTTTTTTAGTTCTTTTTCGAGCAATTGGTAATTCATCTAATCTTATAAAAATTTACGTTCTATAAGATTTATTAAACGGTTTTCATAATCCTCTTTATTGCTCCAATCATAATCAGGCTTCACAAACTCATCAATGAATTTTTTAGACTCATTTTCTGTTTTAAAAGAATTTAATTGGGATAAAACCCTATTAAAATCTTCCTGACTTCCATCAAACAAATGCTTAACAAAAGCAATTCTATCATTTAAGCCTATTTGTAAATTATTTTTAAACAAAGCATCATTTAAAGAACGATTTTTAGCTGGAATATCTTCATCAATAACGGGATTCTCTTTGGTAGCCTTTTCAAAAAGTTGTGTAGCGACATCCGCAGAAATAGCATCCTTAAATTCTTCTTCTAAAGACGTTTGAAGCGAAGGCAAATCTTCAATATCATTTTTTATAAAATCATCTTCGGTTTTAAATATTTTCTCAATTTTTTCCTCAATAAAGACGTTCTTTTCTTTAATTTCTTGTGGTTTTTCAATACTATTTTCAATTGCTGATTTTATTTCAATTTCAGAAGTTTCTTCTTTTTTATCATCCTCAATTGAAATTGTTTCTATATTCTCAATAATTTCTTCTTCTGTTTCTAATGCGCCAGGAGTGGTATTTAAATATTCATCAACAAATTTCAGAACAGCTAATTTTTCATAAACGGCTTGGGCTTTTTTATGTAAAGCATTAATATCATCTTTATTTTTCATTTGTAAAATACTGTGCGCCAAGCTAACTAATTCCGCTTCTAATTTTTTGTGCATAAGTTGATATATTTATTGATTATTGATGTGTTATTTTTAATAAATTTGTAAAAATTGAAAAACAGCTGATTCCGTTTTACAATTTTAATCAATTAATGTGAAAAATAATACTATTTATAATTGCATTCATTTTAATCAAAAAAAACACAATAACCTTTGAACTGTGAAATTACAAAATGTTTCTTGAAAATACAGTAAATCATACCGAACAATTTGGCTGGATAGAAGTTATTTGCGGTTCTATGTTTTCTGGTAAAACAGAAGAATTAATCCGTAGGTTAAAACGCGCTCAATTTGCAAAACAAAAAGTTGAAATTTTTAAACCTGCAATTGATGTAAGATATGATGTAGAAAAAGTAGTATCGCATGATGCAAATGAAATAAGATCAACACCTGTTCCTTCATCTGGAAATATACGAATTTTAGCAACTGATGTAGAAGTAGTAGGGATTGATGAAGCTCAGTTTTTTGATGATGAAATTGTAGCAGTCTGTAACGATTTGGCAAACCGAGGTATTCGTGTAATTGTTGCTGGATTAGATATGGATTTTAAAGGAAATCCGTTTGGCCCAATGCCTGCATTAATGGCAACAGCTGAATATGTTACTAAAGTTCACGCAGTTTGCACACGTACTGGAAATTTAGCGCATTATAGTCATAGAACTGCTGCGAGTGAAGATTTGGTATTACTAGGTGAAACTCAAGAATATGAACCTTTAAGTCGAGCTGCTTATTACAAAGCAATTCAAGATGCAAAAAAGAAAAAAGCTGAACAAAATAACAATGGAAAATAACCACGTTACTGTTCTTGAAATAGATTCAGAATCAATTTTATTTAATTTAAATTATTTTAAATCTAAACTTCATGAAAACACAAAAATTTTAGTTGTTATTAAAGCTTTTGGCTATGGCTCAAGTGCTGTAGAAATTGCAAAATTATTAGAACCAAAAGTAGATTATTTTGGTGTTGCCTATCTAGATGAAGGTGCAGCTTTAAGAAATGCTGGAATAAAAACTCCAATTTTAGTTTTGCACCCTCAGAAGGCAACTATTGAAAAGATTATTAAATATGAATTAGAGCCTAATATTTATTCAATTAATTTACTAAAAGCTTTTATTGAAAAAGCTGCACAACTAAAACTTCAAAATTATCCAATACATTTAAAATTTAATACTGGTTTAAATCGATTGGGTTTTGCTGAAAAAGACATTACTGAAATTACTGAGCTAATAAATAATCGAAAAGCATTAAAAGTAACTTCTATATTTTCTCATATTGCGGCAAGTGAAGATTTAAAAGAGCGCGAATTTACTTTGCATCAAATTAATAGATTTAAAGCAGCCTCATCTGAATTAATAAACCGATTGCCTAACATTCCTTTTAGACATATGTTAAATACTTCGGGTATTATTAATTATGCTGAAGAAGCACAATTTGATATGGTGCGCTTAGGAATCGGATTGTATGGCTTTGGAAATGACAAAAAGGAAACTGAAAAATTAAAAAATGTACTTACTTTAAAATCGGTGATTTCTCAAATTCATACTATTGAAAAAGGAGAAACAGTTGGTTACAATCGTGCATTTAAAGCAAATTCAACTATAAAAACTGCGACTATTCCAATTGGACACGCTGATGGGATTTCAAGACAGTTTAGTAGTGGAAACGGTTATGTTTATATAAAAAATAAAAAAGCGCCTATTGTTGGAAATGTTTGTATGGATATGATTATGGTTAATATTACTGATATTAATTGCAATGAAGGAGATGAAGTTTTAGTATATAAAAACCAATTTCACATTGAAGAATTAGCAAAATCTATTAATACTATTTCTTATGAAATTCTTACTGCAATTTCTCAGCGCGTAACTAGAATTGTTAATTAAATGTTAAATAATTAATATTTTTTATTACTTTAGCTATAACTAATAATCAATTAAAATTTATAAAAAAATGGGAATGTTAAAAGAATTCAAAGATTTTGCAATGAAGGGAAACCTTGTTGATATTGCAGTAGGTTTTGTAATGGGTGCAGCTTTTAATAAGGTAGTAGCCTCATTTACAGGTGGTATTGTTTCTCCATTAATCGGATTACTATTTAATGCCGACTTTAAAGATTTAAAATATATAATGAAAGATGGTGTAGCAAATGATGCTGGTGAAATTGTTGGTGAAGTTGCTGTACAATATGGTGAATTTTTAACTAATGTTATTGATTTTATTATTGTTGCATTTGTTATGTTTATGATTGTAAAAGCTGTTAATAAAACTAAAAAGAAAGAAGAGCCTGCCCCAGAAGCACCAAAAGGACCTTCTCAAGAAGATTTATTAGCTGAAATTAGAGACTTATTATCAAAGAAATAAACCAAACTTTCTTTAATAAAAAAAGGGCTCACAAATTGTGAGCCCTTTTTTATTTTAATACACTTAATTATTTTTTTGTTTCGTAAACCTCAGCTATGGTTGGGGTATTTACGGTTTTTTTTATTAAAACCATTTCATCACCAACTTTTACATTTCCAGTTTTAATGACCTTAAAATAAATCCCACTTTTCGTAGAGTTCCAAAATTGTTTTAAAACTTTTTGTGTTCCAAAACGCAAACCTAGTTTCATACAAGGCTCTCTTGGTTTTGTAACTTCAATAATAGTTTCGCCTAATTTATAGTGATTCCCAACTTGAATTTCAGTTTCTTCCAAGTTAGTAATTGTTAAGTTTTCACCAAACAGTCCATATTTCCAATCTAAATCAGGGTATAAATTTTTCCAATAATCATAATGATTTTCTGAATATGCATACACTGCTTGATCAATACCTCCGTGATATCTTCTATCTATAACAGCATCATTTACAACATCTTCTTCACCTAAAAAAATAGCTTTTTGAACTGGGTATTTAAAAATCCCGGTTTCAACTATTTTGCCTTTATAATTAATTATTTTTTTCTCTCCTAAATTTACAGAAACTACTTTCATCCTTCTTTAAATTTTAAAAGTTCATCAGCTATTTTTCGATCGTTAGATAATCTTGGGACCTTATTTTGACCACCTAATTTACCAACAGATTTCATATATTTATTAAAGCCCCCTTTTTCAATTACAGTAATTTTTAATGGCTGTAAAACTTTCCCATCAATTAAATCTAAATAATAACTGTTTTGTTGCTGCAATGCAGCGTCAATTTTTTTTGAAAAATCCAAAATATCACTCGGTTGTTGATCAAATTCAATAAACCATTCGTGATAAGGCAATCCAATTTTTGGAGTAATTTGTGGAGCTACAGTAAACTCGCTAACACTAATTCCAGAACCAATAGTTTGACTATTTATTGCATCTTCAACTTCCTTCCCAATTACATGTTCTCCAAAAGCAGAGATAAAATGTTTAATTCTCCCTGTAACAACAATTCGTGGAGGATTCACAGATAAAAACTCAATAGTATCACCAATATTATACCCCCAAAGACCTGCATTTGTATTTAAAATAATCACATAATTCACTCCTAACTTTACATCAGCTAATGAAATTCTAGTTGGATTTTCATTAAAAAATTCTTCTGAAGGAATGAATTCATAAAAAATGCCATTATTTACCAAAAGCATCATTCCTGTTTCTGTTTGCGAATCTTGGTAAGCTATAAAACCTTCTGAAGCAGGATACATTTCAATAGTAGCTACTTTTCTACCTATTAATTCTTCAAATTTATTTCTATACGGCTCATAATTAACACCGCCATAGGCAAATAAATTAAAGTTTGGAAAAACCTCCCCCACTTTTTTCCCAGTGCGCTCAACTATACGTTCAAAATACATTTGCACCCAAGGAGGAATTCCTCCAATTAAGGTCATATTTTCATTTATAGTTTCATCAATAACAGCCTCAACTTTTGTCTCCCAATCTTCAATACAATTAGTTTCCCAACTTGGTAACCTGTTTTTTAACAAATATTGAGGAATATAGTGTGCAGTAATTCCTGAAAGTCGCCCAATTTTAATTCCATTTTTTTCTTTCAACTCTGGACTTCCTTGTAAAAAAATCATTTTCCCTTTTAAAAAATCAGCTTTTTTAGTTTCATTTATATACATTAAAAGCGAGTTTCGAGCCGCTTTTATATGCATAGGCATAGATTCTTTTGTTAATGGAATGTATTTTGTTCCGGATGTTGTTCCAGAAGTTTTAGCAAAATAAAGTGGTTTCCCTTTCCATAACACATCAGACTCACCTGCAACAACTCTTTCTACATATGGTTTTAGTTCTTCATAATCTCTAATAGGAACTTGGTTTTTAAATTCCTGATAAGAATTTATTTTACTAAAATTATGATCTTTTCCAAAAGCAGTTTCTTTAGATTCTAAAATTAATTTTTTAAATACCTTTTGCTGCACTTTTACAGCATTTTTACTTTGCTTGTAGAATCTTGTTGCAATTCGTTTTGCAAATGGCTTAGCCAAAATAGATTTAATATGCATCCTTATTCAAAATCAATATAATTAATTGGGTTTACAGGATAACCTTCATTCCAAAGCTCAAAATGTAAATGAGGACCTGTACTAAATTCTCCTGCATTTCCAGCCGAAGCAATTACTTCACCCGATTTTACCAAATCACCTTGTTCTTTATGTAATGCTGTATTGTGTTTATAAATTGAAATAAAACCTCCTGAATGCTCCACAATTATTACATGTCCTGTTTCAGAAGTCCAAGCTGCAAAAATTATTGTGCCATCAGCTACAGATTTAACTGGAGTACCCATTTCAACCGCAATATCAACTGCAAAGTGCTTTATTTCAGGGCTATAACCATCTGTTAAGGTTCCTGATACAGGCGCAAAAAATACGATATCCGCATCTTTAGAAGCTTCGTTAAAAATACTATACCTATCTGCACTTTCTATATCCAACCTAAACTCCAAATCAGCTTCTGAGGGACTTAAATTTAGAGAATCCTTATCGTATTGTATTGTTTGTAAAACCGAATCTGTATCAAATTCTACTTCAGATATTTCTCCAGTTAATAAATCTCTTATTTTTTGAATATATAAATTATTAACCTCAAGTACTTGTTCTAAAGAATCTGTTTTATAGATTAGTTGAGTGGCTTCTCGCTTTAATTTTGTAGAAGAATAACCTGGAATATATTCTCTAAGTTGTGTAAATGCTATTAAAAATATAGTCCCGACTATTAATAGAATTGAAAAAACTCCTCCAAAAATAAACACATTCAAACGGGTTAATTTAAATGACAATTTTTCTTCAAAAGTGTCTTCATTTAAAACAACCAAACGGTATTTATTAATTAATTTTTGCCTTAATTTTCCTCTATTTTTAGGTTTTTTTCCCATATTATTTATTCAACCAAAGATACAACGAAAATATGTTTATTTAATTTCAGTTTAAATATCTAATAATGTTAAATGTAAGCTAAAATTACTGTTTATAAAAGTTCATTTCATCTATATATTTCCACACATTTGCCGGTAACATGGTAATTATATTTTTTTTGTCTTTTATAGCTTTTCTAATAAAAGTAGATGAAACCTGAACTATAGGTGCATTTACTCTATGCACTTTTTCATGATTTAAAAACTTGTTTTCTACGGTATCATTTGAAATTCTAGGATACACATACAATTCATAATTTTGAAGGATGGTTTCATAATTTTTCCATTTATGAAAACCTATTAAATTATCCTCTCCCATTATTAGACAAAACTGATGGTCTGGGTATTTTTCTTCAATATTAATTAACGTGTTTATCGTATAATTTGGTTGTGGTAATTTAAACTCTATATCTGAAGTTTTTAATTTTGGATAATCCTCAACAGCAATATTTGCTATTGCCAATCTGTGTAAATTATCTAATAACGTACTTTTTTGTTTAAAAGGACTTAATGGAGTAATAACAAACCAGACTTGATCTAAATCTGAAAACTCTGCCATATAATTTGCAATTATCATATGGCCTATATGAATAGGATTAAATGTTCCAAAAAACAAACCTACCTTCATTCTTTTACAAATTTTTCGACTAATTTATATGCTTTATTCTTGGCCTCATCCAAATTATCATTCACTAAAATTACATCAAAATCCTTTGCGAATTTTAACTCTTTTTCTGCTTTTGCAACACGCTCTTTAATTTTTTCTTCACTATCTGTTTTTCTATTTCTCAATCTACGTTCCATTTCTTCAATAGAAGGAGGTTGCACAAAAACAGCCAACGTGTTTTTTGGAAATTTCTTTTTAATATTAAGCCCTCCAACAACATCAATATCAAAAATTACGTGTTTTCCAAGCTTCCAAATACGATCTATTTCTTTTTTTAAGGTTCCGTAAAAATTATTTGTATAAACTTCTTCCCATTCGATAAAATTGTCTTTTTCAATTTGTTTTTTAAAATTTTTCAAAGACATAAAGTAGTAATCTTCACCATTAATTTCTTTTCCTCTAGGTTTACGTGAAGTTGCCGATATTGAAAAATCTAAATTTAGTTCGGGTTGTTTTAACAAATGGTGTACAATTGTAGTTTTACCCGATCCGGATGGTGCTGAAAAGACGATAAGTTTCCCTTCTTTCTTCAAAATATTAAAGTACGTTTAAGTTTTGTTCTTTTATTTTCTCAAGTTCGTCTTTCATTTGAACAACTAACTTTTGCATAGGTGCAAAATTAGATTTAGAACCAATAGTATTTATTTCTCTACCTAACTCTTGAGTAATAAATCCAAGTTTTTTTCCATTGGAATCTTCAGATTTTAGAGCTTTATTAAAATAATCTAAATGATTTTTTAATCGAACTTTTTCTTCTGTAATATCTAATTTTTCAATATAATAAATAAGTTCTTGCTCAAATCTATTCTGATCAATTTTTACTTCTAATTCAGCAATTCCCTTTTTTAACTTCTCTTTTACTTGCTCCATTCGATCTGGATCAATTTCAATAACCTTCTGTAAAAGTTTTTCAATATTTGAAATTCTAAATTCAAAATCCGCTAACAAAACAGCCCCTTCATCAGATCTGTATTTGTTTATTTCTAAAACCGTTTCACTAATTGCTTCATCAATTTGAATCCATTCTTGCTCATCCAACTCCTCACGTTCAGTTTTTAAAGAATCAGGAAGCTTTACCGCCATTTTCAGCAACTCAATTTCATCTGAATCAACAATTGTTCTTAGTTGATTCATATATTCTTTCACTACATTTTCATTAATTTTTGATGAAAGTTCCACCCCATTATTTTCAATATAAATTGAAAAATCAACTTTCCCTCTAACTAAAGCTGAAGCTAATTTTTTACGAATATCTAACTCCTTTTCTCTATAATAAGCAGGAATACGAACATTTAAATCTAAATTTTTACTGTTTAACGATTTTAATTCAATCGTAATTTTTTTAGTTGGAAGTTGTAATACGGTTTTCCCGTATCCAGTCATGGATTGTATCATGTAATTTCAAAATTTAGGCAAATTTAATGCATTTTATTATAAGTGCGTAATTTTATAGTTTAAGCAGTAATTTTTTAGGCAAAAACAATTACGTATTTTTGCTAAACATTTTATAAATATTCAACCATATTTTGAGTGATTTAAAACATTTATTAGTAATACGGCTATCTGCAATGGGTGATGTTGCTATGACAGTTCCAGTATTGAGAGCCTTTGTAAAACAATATCCAGATGTTAGAATAACTGTTCTTTCCAAACCTTTTTTAAAACCATTATTTGCTGATATTGAAAATGTTGATTTTTTTGCTGCTGATGTGACCAATAATCACAAAGGAATTATTGGGATTTACAAGCTTTTTAAAGAATTAAAACTTTTAAAAATTGATGCTGTAGCTGATTTACACAACGTTTTACGCTCCAAATTACTACGAGGTTTTTTTAAACTTTCTTTTAATAAAGTTACTTTTATACGTAAAGGAAGAAGTGAAAAAAGAGCATTAACACAATCTAAAAACAAAGTTTTTAAACAGTTAAAAACAACTCACGAAAGATATGCTGATGTTTTTCGAAACTTAGGTTTTGATTTAGATATTTCGAAACCAAAATTTCCGCCTAAACAAAAATTATCTAAACAGATTACTGATATTACTGGTGTTAAAACTGAAAAGTGGATTGGTATTGCTCCTTTTGCCCAATACGGCTCTAAAATGTATCCTTTAGATTTAATGGAGCAAGTTATTGAAAGTCTTTCTCAACAAAATAATGTCAAAATTTTATTATTTGGTGGGGGTAAAAAAGAAGTTGAAATATTAGATAAAATCGCAGGTAAATTTAATAATACTTTAAATTTAGCAGGTAAAATTAAGCTAAAAGAGGAACTGGCCCTTATTTCTAATCTAGATTGTATGGTAAGTATGGATTCGGGAAACGCTCATTTTGCGGCTATGCTTGGTATAAATACTATAACTGTTTGGGGTATTACACATCCTTTTACAGGTTTTGCACCATTTAACCAACCCATTGAAAATGCTATTTTGCCAGATTTAAATAAATACCCTAACATACCGTGTTCAATTTATGGTAATAAAGTTTGTGAAGGTTATGAAAATGTTATGAGAAGTATTTCTCCAAAAAAAGTAGTTAAAAAAATTTTAGGAGCAATTAAATAAAAAAGACTGCTTAAAAAGTATTAATTATTTAGAACGTTAGGTTGAGCTTGCCTAAAACTATTGTTATTTAGCAACAACTTTCTACATTTCGACAAGCTCAATATGGCTCTAATTTACTTTTTAAACAACCTTCAAATATTTTACCTAAAGTTTAATCTAAAGCAGGAATTCTTAATACTTGCCCTGGATAGATTTTATCTGGATCTGTAAGCATTGGTTTGTTTGCTTCAAATATAATTGGGTACTTCATTGCATCACCATAATATTTTTTAGCAATTTTACTTAAATAATCCCCTTTAACAACCGTATGAAATTGAGCTTCTGGCTCAGGAATTTCAACTGTCATTCTATCATCAACTGTAGCAATACCCTCTGTATTACCAACTACCAAAACAACTTTTTCTTTAGTTGCTTGAGAATCTGCTTGCCCCCAAATAGTAGCTGAATCTCCAGTTACTTCAATATTTAAATCAGTTACTTCAAAACCAAGAGTTTCAACAGCATTTGAAAGTTTTATTGCTTTTTCTTTGGCTATAGCTGCATTATTTGCAGCTGTTTCTGCAGCCTCTTCTGCAGTAGTTTTACCAATACCAAAAACTTTGGCTCCGGCATTTTTAATAAATGAAAATAATCCCATGACTTTTCCTTTTTTTTAATTAATTAAATAGTTTTATAAATTCCGATTGAAATATACAAAAATTAAACCAAATCTTTCATTTAGATTCTCGTTTTAAAGTTTTATTTTTGCTAAAATTACCTCATTATGATCATCAATATTTTAGATTCAAAAAAATCAATACTTAATAAATTTATTTCTGAAATAAGAGATATCACAATTCAAAAAGATTCAATGCGATTTAGACGAAATATCGGAAGAATTGGTGAAATAATAGCATATAACCTAAGCCAATCTTTAAATTTTGAAAAAAACGCAGTAACAACTCCATTAGGAACCAAAATAGTTGAAACACCAAAAAAAGATATTGTTTTATGCTCTATTTTAAGAGCTGGTTTACCTTTACACGATGGATTACTTAATTATTTTGATGATGCTGAAAATGCTTTTATTTCAGCATATAGAAAACATAGAAATGATACTGAGTTTGAAATAAAAGTTGAATATTTCGCATCACCAAATTTAGACGGTAAAACCTTGATTTTAGCAGATCCGATGTTAGCCACTGGTCAATCTATAGTTGCTGTTTATGAGGGATTAAAAAAACATGGAACCCCTAAAGAAATTCATTTAGCCTGTGTAATTGGATCTAAGGAAGGAATAGAATACATAAAAGATTATTTTCCTGAAAATACCAAATTATGGATTGCAACTGTAGATGAAAAATTAAATAGTCATGGATATATTGTTCCTGGATTAGGTGATGCAGGAGATTTAGCTTTTGGTGTTAAGTTATAAAAAGTAAACTCCAACTGAAACAACTAAAAGTAAGTACAAAATCATATTTTTAAATGTTGCTGAGGCTGCTCTTTGCAAGAAATTAGTAATAATAATTGCTGTAGGAAGTATTAAAAAGAATAATTCAGATCCGTTTTTTATTGGTGAAAACAACACAATAATTAATGAAATTATTAAATGATTTAAAATAACTTGCCAAGCCATTTTAAAATTATTGCTAGTTAAAACTACTTTTGGTGCTAGTGATACTATACTCCACAGTAAAAGTGTTATTATTAAGCTTATTGGTATTAAAAATTTTAAGGCGTTATAAGCAACAAAATTTAAACTAAAGTCAAACTGAAACACTTCATAAAAAACATATAGACTGTCAAAATAAAAGTGAAACGTAAAAAATATTAATACTGGAGTTATAAACCCAATAACCGGAACCAATAAATTTTTGAAACTTAATTTTCCATAAATAAATACTCCTAGATAAATTAGTACTAAAAAGAGTATACTCCATGCATATAATATAGTTGAAACACCTATCCAAAATGCTGCATCAAAAAGTTTCTTTTTAGTATTAAACCCAGAATTTAAACTATATATTTTTCTAAAAGATAAAAGCAATACTAGATTTGAGAAAAATATGTTTTTAATATACATTGTTTCATAAAAACTCCCCAATAATAAAATTATAATTAACAATGTATAGGAATTGTCTTCGGTTAATTTATTCTTTCTTAAAATAAAATTAATAACGAGTAGCATAAATACAAATGCTAGAAAAATAGTAAAAACACTACTTAAGGAAACGAGTGAAATAACAACCTGATGAAAGTAAAATACTGATACAAAATAGAATATTGCAAACAATAATAGTAAGTTAACAATTATTACGGGTTGAGTTTTATTAAAAAAATTTGCTATCATTACTATATTTCATACTTTTGCCTGTAAATATAATTAAGAAATGATTGCAAACAATATTTTTAAAGCTATAGGTGATTTTTTTACGAATGTTTTATTCTCTCCTTACAATGAAATTAGAGGAATGGAAAATTGGTGGCTACAAAACACTGTAAGTTGGATTTTTATTATTATCACATTTATTGCATTCTTTTATTGGATAGGTGAAATAAGAAAATACAAAAAAGCAGGAAACGAATAATTTTCGTTTTTAAATTCATTTTAATTTTCCTTTTATAAAGGCACTACTAACTGTGGGAAGCAAAAACAAACTTAAAAGATTTCGTGAAAACGATACATTTTCTAATGTAATTCAACCAAAGCGAAAAGAAGTTTTGGATGGTTTTTCTAAAAAAGGAAACTGGCATACATTTTTTAATAATAACAATCCTATAGTGCTAGAACTAGGCTGTGGCAAAGGTGAATACACCATTGCTTTAGCACGTAAAAACCCGAACATAAATTATATTGGTATAGATTTAAAAGGGGCTCGTTTTTGGCGTGGGGCAAAAACCGCTTTAGAAGAAAATTTAACTAATGTTGCCTTTATAAGGACTCAAATTGAATTAATAGATCTGCTTTTTTCTGAAAGTGAAGTTGATGAAATTTGGATAACTTTTCCTGATCCTCAAATTAAATATACTCGCACAAAACATAGATTAACAAATGCAGAATTTTTAAAAAAATACCATCATGTTTTAAAACCTGAAGGTGTTGTAAATTTAAAAACTGATAGCGAATTTATGCACGGTTATACTCTAGGCTTATTACATGGAGCAGGGCATGAGGTTTTATATGCACATCACGATATTTACAAAAATTTTCATTCTCCAGAAGAAATTACTGGAACGCAAACTTTTTATGAAAGTCAATATTTAGAAGTTGGGAAACCTATTACTTATATAAAATTTAAAATTCGTTATTAATACCAACTAACTTTTTATCTTTATAAGCCAAAGTAAATTACAAAAATGGCTATACACAACGATTTAGGTAAAAAAGGAGAAGCAATAGCGGTTGAATTTCTTCAAAAAAATAACTATCAAATTTTAGAACGAAATTGGCGGTTTAAAAAAGCCGAAATTGATGTTATTGCTAAAAAAAATGATGTTTTGGCAGTTGTTGAAGTTAAGACACGATCTTCTAATTATTTTGGAAATCCTCAAGATTTTGTAAATCCAAAAAAAATTCAATTAATGGTAGAAGCTATTAATGAATATGTAATTTCAAAAGATTTAGATGTTGAAGTTCGTTTTGATATTGTGGCGATAATAAAAAATAAAAACACAACCAAAATTGAACATTTAAAAGACGCTTTTTTATATTTTTAATTATTGAGAAAGGCTTTTACATCTTCAAAAGCATAGGGTTTAGATATAATTTTTTTATTAGCATCTAAAATAAAATAACTAGGTGTTGAAACTATTTTATATTCCTTCGCAATTTTATTTTCCCACTTACCTAAGCCTAGAACATTGGTCCATTTCTCAAATTTTTCAGTATGATGGTTAAATCCATATTCATCATTTTCTAAGGCAATTGCAATTACATGAACCTTTTTGTTTTCATTAATAAATTCATAAAGCTGTGGAACTTCGTTTAAACAATGTGAACAAGTTGTACTCCAAAACACTAAAATATAGGTAGAAGCTACATTAATTTCGTTTAGACTTTTTGTAGTTTTATTTTCTTTCCAAGTAAAATCTGGAGCTTTTTTACCGGCAGCCAATTTAACCTGGTCTTGTATTTGTTTAATATCGTTTTTAGATTGATAATCTAAAGGAAGTTTTTCATATAAATTTTCTACAATAAAATCTATTATTATAGTGTTTTCAAGTTGTGCGAAATTGTACATTAAAGTTGTTAGAATTTCACTTTTTAATAACATATTACGACCTATTTTTTCTACAACTTCTTGTATTGCATTTTTATACAACCCATTTTGAACCTCTGTATCATCTGACCTGTTTAAATAAAAAACGTAATCAACTATTTTTTCGGTATAAAAAATTGAGTTCTGTAAAACTGCATCATTAAAATTAATGAAATCAAAATAATGTGATTTTTCACTATTCAAATATTCCTGAGGGGCTGAAAAAATTTCTGGCGAATAGTATTTTTTATTTGATTTAATAAAATGATGCGCTAATTGATTTCCTGAATTTGTTTCAAAATCATTATGAATTTCCTCATATTTTTCAAGTGTTTTTCTATAAAACTGATCCGTAAATTTCAATGCAACTTCATCTTCTAATCTAAAATAAGACAATTGAAGGGAATCTAGCCTATGCTTTATAGTCTCGGTTTGTAATCGATAATTAGCAAATAATTTATTCTCTTCAGACGTTAGAAATTTTAGCGTTCCAGAAGGAAATGATGGGTCGAATTTTAATTCAATGTTTTCATTTGAATATAATACATCTACATAACCACCATTATTCATATCATACACTAAACGGTACATTCCTTTAGACGAATCTTCAGGAAAATCAAGTTGAAATTCCCCATTTTCAACAGTTGTATTAGCAATATACAATTGTTTAGCGCCTTTTAACTGATACAAAATTACATATTTTATATCTTCAATTACAGGGCTCATAGTTCCTTTAACAAAGGTTTGGCTCTGAATTGTAGTACTTATTAAAATTAATACGATTAGTAGCTTTTTAATCATGTTATTTTTTGGTTGATTTATTCAATAATCAGACCAAATGTAAGTAATTTTATTATTTTGCATAAAATCACATCTTATGAATTTTACAAATAAAGTTGTATGGATTACAGGAGCTTCATCGGGAATTGGAAAATCGCTGGCATTAGCCCTTTCAAAACAACGTGCTTTCCTTATTTTATCTTCAAGAAATGAAGCTAAATTAAATGATGTAAAAAAGGCATGCCTTCATCCAGAAAATGTAAAAATAATTCCCTTAGATTTAGAAGATTATACCAATTTTTATCAAAAAGTTTCAGAAGCCATAAATTGCTTTGGAAAAATAAATGTTTTGATAAACAATGCAGGAATTAGTCAAAGATCTTTAGTTAAAGATACTTCTATTGAAGTTGACAAAAGAATTATGAATATCAATTATTTAGGCACTGTGGCTTTAACTAAAGTTATGTTGCCACATTTTATTGAAAAAAATAATGGTCATTTTGTAGTAATAACTAGTATTGTTGGTAAAATTGGAACTCCTTTGCGTTCTTCTTATGCGGCATCAAAACATGCTTTACACGGTTTTTTTGATAGTTTACGTGCTGAAGTTCATAAAAATAATATTAAAGTTACCTTGGCTTGTCCTGGTTTTGTACAAACCAATGTTTCAATAAATGC
>Ga0102815_10001318_pt1 | contig 15646 bp, 9 predicted proteins | sample ColrivemetaGS759_FD_79113 | JGI IMG/M metagenome (GOLD analysis project Ga0102815, IMG submission 79113) | Estuarine microbial communities from the Columbia River estuary - Ebb tide ETM metaG S.759 | ecosystem: Environmental > Aquatic > Marine > Intertidal zone > Estuary | place: USA: Columbia...
GGTGGTGCTGCGGCCGCGACACCACGGGCTGACGCGCAAGGGGAGCGTGTCGACGAGCGGGTCAAGGGTGGCCGTCAACGTCGGGGCGAATCGGAGCGGCGTGACCGTGCGGGGCAAGATCAAGGCCGGGTCCCGGCCCTACGTCGCTGAATTCAGTCACCCCGATCCGGTGGAGCTCTTCGGGCACGTGGTGGTGGGGGGCCTCGCCGACCGGGGGATCACCATCGGTGAGGGCTATCGCCGCGAGCGTGGCGTCGTGCTGGAGGAGCCAGTGAGGCGCGTGGCCGAGCTCCGGACGCCGATCACGTCGGTGATGGAGGCCATCCTTCTGGACTCGAACAACCCGGTCGCCGACCAGCTCTTTCTCGCCACCGGCGCCGCTGTGGCCGGGACCGGAACCAGGGAGGCAGGCGCAGAAGCGGTCCGTACCGCCTTGTCGCGCCTGGGCCTGAACATACGTCCCCTGGTCCAGGTGGACGGATCGGGGCTCTCCAAGGCTAACCGCGCCACGGCGCAGCAGTTGGCCGCGCTGGTGGCGGCCGTGATTCATCAGGGCGGCGCCATGCGGGCTGCAATCCTGGACTCGCTTCCCGTGGCGGGTCGGACGGGCAAGCTGGCCAGCCGGATGCGGGGTACGGCCGCTGAGGGCCGTGTGCGCGCGAAGACCGGCTGGGTCAAGGGTGCCAGCGGCCTCTCCGGCGTCGCGGAGACGGCGGGTGGAGACGAGGTGGTGTTCTCCATCCTCGTCGGGTATCCGCTCGTGGATGGACTGAACACGGCGGCGTGGAAGCCCATGCAGGACGAGATCTGCGTCGCCCTCGCGAGTTGGGCGGGCGAGGGAGACGAGCGTTGACCGATGGTCTGGACCTCGCCGAGACCGCCTCGGTGATCCTTCGGGGCGCCGTCGATCCGGCCGTGGACGAGGCGACGGTCCGTGCCGCGGTGGCCGCTGTGGTCAGTGCGGGGGAGCTTCACCTGGACCTCCTCGGTCAGATCCCGCCCGCGGAGGTTGGGCGGAAGTCGTCCCGCCGGGACCTGGTGACAGCGGCGGACGTCGGCGCGGAGCGCCTGGTGGTGGAGCGGCTGAGGGCCCTCGGCGACGGGGCCGCGATTGAGGCCGAGGAGGAGACGTCGGACGAGGTGGCGGATGGGCTGCGGTGGTTCCTGGATCCCCTGGACGGCACCGTCAACTTCGTCCACGGCATCCCGATGTTCAGCGTCTCGTTGGCGCTCTATCGTGGGCCGGAGCCGCTCTTCGGAGTCGTCCATGCGCCCAGGCTGGGTGAGACGTTCGTGGCAGCCCGAGGGGCGGGTTGCTGGCTACTGGAGACACCGGGGGGACCCTCTCGCCTCTCGGTCAGCGCGACCTCCGAGCTGTCGGAGTCCATCCTCGCCACCGGGTTCCCGTACCGCCGCGGCGAGCTCGCAAACTCGAACCTCGAGAACTTCGGCCGCTTCTTCAACGACGTTCGGGGCCTGCGGCGTCTCGGCTCCGCGGCCCTCGACCTTGCCTATGTGGCTGCAGGGCGGCTGGATGGCTTCTGGGAACTGCACCTCTCGCCCTTTGATGTGGCGGCTGGGGCGCTGCTCGTCAGGGAGGCTGGGGGCGTCGTGGAGGACTTCCGCGGTGGAGGGCGCTGGCTGCGGGGGGGAGAAATTCTCGCTTGCGCGCCAGGCCTGCGGGCGCCGATGGCGTCCCGCCTCCAGGGCTGAGGGTACAGGGCTCTAGGCGGGGGGCTCCGCGCTGGAGGCTCTGCGCTGAGGGCTCTGCGCTGAGGGCTCTGCGCTGAGGGCTGGGCGCGGCCCGTGGCCCATGACAGCGATAACCAGCGGCTCTCGCCGGGGACATTCCCGCTCCATGAGCCTTGAGCCCGGGTCGTTGTGCCGCAGAATACTGCGCCTCGTGCTTCCGCGGGGACCCTCCGTGGCCCTGTTCGGAGGAGGCCCTACGATCCAACCCAGAGACAAGTCATGGCTTCGCTCATCAACCAGAAAGCTCCCGCGTTCACCGCGCCCGCCGTCATGCCCGACGGCACCACCAAGGAGATCAGCCTCTCCGACTACGCCGGCAAGTACGTCGCGCTCGTCTTCTACCCGAAGGACTTCACCTTCGTGTGCCCCTCAGAGCTCATCGCCCTTGATCACAAGTGCGCCGAGCTCGCGGACAAGAACACCGTCATCCTTGGCGTCAGCATGGACGACGCCGAGACCCACGCCAAGTGGCGCGAGACGGCGATCGACGACGGCGGCATTGGCGCCCTCCAGTACGCCTTGATCGCCGACGACGCCAAGAAGCTCTCCGATTCGTACGACGTGGTCCACGAGGCCTCTGGCTTCAGCTATCGCGCGACGTTCCTGATCGACAAGGACGGTGTCGTGCAGAGCGCGACCCATAACAACCTGCCCCTCGGTCGCAGCATGGACGAGCTCGTCCGCATGGTCGACGCCCTCCAGTTCCACGAGGAGAACGGCGAGGTCTGCCCCGCCAACTGGCAGCCCGGCAAGGCCGGCATGCAGGCGACCGCCGAGGGCGTCAAGTCTTACCTCAAGGAGCACGCCTCCTCGCTCTGATCGAGGCACAGGATGCTCAGGCCCACAGGGGCCCGAGTGGACCCTCTGGACGGGTCCTGGCGCCCTCCAGGGGGTGCCGGGACCCGTCCATTTTGTTCCCCGAGCTGCAGAAGGGGGGCCTGCGGCATTTCGCCGGCTTCGCGCGACTGGTGCGTGGGATCTCCGCTGTTATCCTGATCGGCTTGAGGGTGCCCCTTGGAAGTCTCCAGGGGCCGTACCGCTCGATGCCCGGGGCCGAGACGTCTGCCCCGCTCATCCGCCCAGCCCGGCCCCACCACCGGCCACCACCGACCGGCCACACCGCCCGCCAACGAACCGATGTCTCCTCGATCGAAAGCCACCGCGACTCCGGGCTCCGATGCTGGCGAAATCGTGATCCGGGGTGCGAGACAGAACAACCTCCGCTCGGTGGATGTGAGCATGCCCAGGGGGGCTCTCGTGGCGGTCACCGGCGTCTCGGGTTCAGGGAAGTCCTCGCTCGCGTTCGACACCCTCTTCCGGGAGGGACAGCGCCGCTTCCTTGAGACCCTCTCGGCCTACGCCCGGCAGTTCCTCGGTGGGCTCCAGAAGCCGGACGTGGACTCGATCGAGGGCTTGTCGCCGGCGATTGCCGTGGACCAGAAGAGCATCGCGCGGGGCAACCGCTCGACCGTCGGTACGCTGACCGAGGTCGTCGACCACCTCAGGGTCCTCTACGCGCGTGCGGGAGTCGCTCACAGCCCGTGGTGCGATCTCCCGGTGGAATCGCGCACACCGGAGGCGGTGGTTCAGGAGCTCCTCGCCGCTCACGCGGGGAAGAAGCTCGTGGTGGCGGCTCCGTTGATCAAGGATCGCAAGGGCTCGTTCCGCGCCCTCTTCCAGGATCTGCAGCGGCGAGGCTTTGTTCGCGCGCGAGTGGATGGGGAGGTCGTTCGGCTGGAGGAGGCTCCGGAGCTCGAGCGCTACAAGCGCCACACCGTGGAGGTCATCGTCGACCGCCTCAAGCCCGACGCGGATGAGCCCGGCCGCCTGCGGGATGCGGTGGAGCAGGCGCTGGACCTGGGTGGCGGCGAGGTGGTCGCGATCGGCGTGGATGATGAGCGGACCTGGTCGACCCAGCGGGTCTGTCCGGAGACCGGCCGCGAGCTGCCCGAGCTCGAGCCCCGCTTGTTCTCCTTCAACTCTCCGCACGGCGCCTGCGGTGCCTGCGGGGGGCTCGGCGTCCTCAAGGCGCCCTCGGAAGCTGCGGTGGTGCGCGACCCCTCGCTCACGCTCCGGGAGGGTGCCCTGGCGGTGACCAAGGCCGCGGGGACCGGCCTCCTCTTTCCCAACGTGGACTTCGAGTTTTTGGAGCGGGTCGGGGAGTCGGCTGGCTTCGACCTCGATACGCCCTGGTCGGAGCTGAGTCGCAAGGCGCGCCACGCCGTGCTCGAGGGCACCGGCGAGGAGCGCTACCGCGACGCGTTCAAGTGGAACGGGCAGCGCTCCCGCGGGAAGGGGAGCTGGAACCGGGTCTTCCACGGCGTCCTCGGGAACCTGAGGCGCGCGCTCGCCAAGGGCTCGCGCCGCAAGATGGTGGAGCGGTTCCTCTCCGAGCAGGTCTGTACGGAGTGCGACGGTTCGCGGATCAACCTCTTTGCGCGTCACGTGCGCTTTGGCGGCCTGCGCTTCGCGGACCTGACTTCGGGGCCGGTCTCCGAGCTCGTGGAGCGCCTCGAGTCCGCCGAGATGACCAAGCGCCAGGGGCGCATCGCCCGGGACCTCCTGCTGGAGATCGAGCGGCGGGTGCGCTTCCTGGTGGATGTGGGCCTGGGTTACCTGACCCTCGATCGGGGCGCGGACACCCTTTCCGGTGGAGAGGCCCAGCGCATCCGGCTCGCCGCCCAGCTGGGCGCCGGGCTCCAGGGCGTGCTCTACGTGCTAGATGAGCCGTCGATTGGACTGCATGCGCGGGACCACGACCGCCTGCTCGGAGCCCTCGCGAATCTTCGCGATGCAGGCAACAGCGTGGTCATCGTCGAGCACGATGAGTCGACGCTCCGGAGCGCGGACTGGCTCATCGATGTGGGCCCCTCCGCGGGCAGCCGCGGTGGGGAGATCGTGGCGGCGGGGCCGCCCCTGGAGGTGGCCAAGTCCGGGGTGGATACGCCGACCGGCCGGCTGCTCCGTGGGGAGATCAAGATCCCAGCGCCCGAGGAGCGGCGCGCCGGGAGCGGGGAGTTTCTGGAGGTCCGCGGAGCCTCTGCGTTCAACCTCAAGGGGGTCGACGCTCGCATCCCCCTGGGCACTCTGACCGCGGTGACGGGCGTCTCGGGGTCGGGGAAGTCCACCCTGGTAGAGCGCACGCTGAAGCGGGCGGTGCTCCGGCACCTGGAGCGCGAGACGCCCGACCCGGGCGCCCACGACGCGGTCCTCGGGCTCGAGCACATTGACGAGATGATCTCGATCACGGCGTCGCCCATCGGGCGCACGCCGCGCTCGAACCCCGCCACGTACACCAAGATCCTCGGCCCGATCCGCGAGCTCTTCGCGAGCCTCGCGGAGGCGAAGATGCGGGGCTACACGAAGTCCCGCTTCAGCTTCAACGTCTCGGGGGGGCGCTGTGAGGAGTGCCTCGGCGCGGGCGTCAAGGTCATGGAGCTTCAGTTCTTGAGCCCCGTGACGGTCCCCTGCGAGGAGTGCGGCGGGCGGCGCTTTCAGGAGGAGACCCTCGACGTGCGCTACCGCGAGCGGTCCATCGCGGATGTGCTGGCGATGACGGTGGAGGAGGCGCACGAGCTGTTCGAGGACCACCCGCTCCTGCGTCGACCCCTGGGGCTGATGATGGACGTGGGGCTCGGCTACCTGACCCTCGGCCAGCCGTCGCCGACGCTCTCCGGCGGGGAGGCCCAGCGGATCAAGCTGGTCACCCACCTGTCGCGGCGGCCCAGTGGCCACACGCTCTTCCTCCTGGACGAGCCCACGACCGGGCTCCACATGGAGGACGTCGGCCGGCTGGTGGGCGCCCTGCAGCGCCTGGTGGACAAGGGGCACACGGTGCTTGTGATCGAGCACAACCTGGAGCTGGTCCAGGCGGCTGACCACCTGATCGATCTCGGCCCGGAGGGTGGTGAGGGCGGCGGCCGAGTGCTCGGGTGCGGGAGCCCGGAGGAGCTTGCCGTTCAGGACACGCCCACGGGCGAGGCCCTGCGAGAGCTCACGGATCGTCGCCGCCTGAAGACCCGCCCGCTGCCGCGCTCGCGGACCGTTCGTCAGCCCACGGAGCTGATCGTCGAGGGGGCCAGAACCCACAACCTCAAGGGGGTGGATGTGTCCATCCCGCGCGGGTCCCTGACGGTGATCACGGGACCCTCGGGCTCGGGGAAGTCGTCCCTTGCACTGGACACGATCTACACCGAGGGCCGGCGCCGCTTCGTGGAGTCACTCTCCACCTACGCGCGCCAGTTCCTTGGGACCAAGGACAAGCCGCCTGTGGATCGCATCGAGGGTCTCGGGCCCTCCGTGGCCGTAGAAGCCTCCACGGTGCGTGGGCACCCGCGCTCCACGGTGGCCACCACGACGGAGATCCACGATCAACTGCGGGTCCTCTATGCCCGCGCGGGCGAGGCCCGGTGTCCTGAGCACGGGGAGCCGCTGCGTCCCGCGGATCCGGGGAAGGTCACGCGTGAGATCCTCAAGGCCATGGGGGAGCTGGAGGGGACGCCCAAGGGGTGGATCCTCGCTCCCGTGCTCGGGCACTCGGTCAAGCTGAACACCGGCGCGGAGTCTCTTGGGGACCGCCTCCGGGCCCTCGTGCCCAGCTGGACCTCGGCCGGGTTCGTGCGGGTGATGCTCGACGGGGAAGAGCACCGGCTCGACGCCGAGGCGCTCCCCTTTGACGAGGCGGAGTCGGTGGACCTCGTTGTGGACCGCGTGAGCTTCTCGACGGCGTCACGGGCTCGTATCGCGGACGCGGTGGAGCAGGCGGCGGTGGCATCCCACGGCCGGGTGTCCGTGTTGGTGAAGGGCGGGGCCCGGATCGAGTACAGCACCCACGGCGCCTGCACGGCGTGCGGCTTCCAGCTCGGCGCCAAGCTGGAGCCCCGGCACTTCTCCTTCAACACCCACGTCGGCGCGTGCCAGACCTGCGACGGGCTGGGTTCGATCTTCCGGGGCGACCCGGGGAAGCTCATCACGGATCCCACCCGTCCCCTCACGGACGGGGCCATCGGCGGGAAGCTCGGCAGGTACCTGGTCAAGGGCAAGGGGTACTACGAGACGCTGCTGCGGACGGTGGCTCGGTCGCACAGGGTCAACCTGGACAAGCCCCTTGAGAAGCTGAGCGCCAAGCACCAGTCGCTCCTGCTCCGGGGCACGGGTGCGCGGGAGAGCTACGAGGTCCATGTGTCCAAGCAGATGCGGAACTTCGACTTCGACCAGGAGTACACCTCGCAGTGGACGGGGCTCTGTGGGCACATCGACGCCTGGCACGCCAAGACCGACGACCCCGAGTGGGCGGGCATCCTTGAGCGGGTCATGACCCGGCAGACCTGTCCGGTCTGCGAGGGGGAGCGCTTGGCGCCCGCCTACCGGAGCGTGCTCGTGGGGCGCAAGCGGATCCCGCAGGTGCTGGCGATGACCGTGGAGGAGGCGCTTGCGTGGCTTGGGGCGCTGAAGCTTCGCAAGAACGCAGCCACCGCCATGGACCAGGTGCTCAGCGAGCTGAAGTCGCGGCTCGCGCTCCTGGAGCGAGTCGGGCTTGGGTATCTGACCCTGGATCGGTCCGCATCGACGCTCTCGGGCGGCGAGGCGCGCCGCGTTCGTCTCTCGGCGAGCCTGGGCTCCGAGCTGGTGGGCGTGTGCTACGTGCTGGATGAGCCCACGGTGGGGCTCCACCCGAGGGACATCGACCAGCTTGCGGGGGCGCTGGAGGACCTACGCGATGCGGGGAACACGGTGCTCGTGGTAGAGCACGACGCGGAGTTGATGGGGCGCGCGGATCACATCGTGGACATGGGGCCAGGCGCCGGTGTCCTGGGCGGGGAGGTTGTGGCCGAGGGGCGACCGGAGGAGATCCGGGCCCATCCGACCTCGGGCACAGGGCGTTACATGCGCGGCGAGGTGGACCTCGGGGCGATCCTTGCCAACGACGCTGCCAGCGAGGATGCCGAGCTGGAGGCCGCGCGCCGCAAGGGGCTCGTGGACGCGTTTGGTGCCGAAGACGCCACGGTCCAGCTGAAAGGGGCCCGAGAGCACAACCTGCGCGCCGTGGACCTCGAGGTCCGCTTCGGTGAGCTGCTGGGGATCTGCGGGCCCTCGGGGAGCGGCAAGAGCACCCTGGTCCTGGACGCGCTCGTCCCCGCCATTCGAGGCGAGGCGGCCGCCGGCCGATGGAAGAGCGCCAAGGTCCCTGATGGGACCCGCCTCGCGGTGGTGGATGCGACCCCCATCGGGCGGACACCTCACAGTGTTCCGGCCACCTACGTCGAGCTGATGCCGCACCTGCGTGAGCTCTTCGCGAAGACACCCGAGGCGCGGATGAGGGGGTTCACGCCGTCGAACTTCTCCTTCAACTCCACCAAGGGGCGTTGCGCGGGCTGCGATGGGCGCGGGGCCACCCTCGTCGAGATGCAGTTCCTCTCGGACCTCTGGCTGACCTGCGAGGAGTGCGATGGGTCGCGCTATCAGCCCGAGGTCCTCGAGGTCCGCTACCGCGGGAAGTCCGTCGCAGACGTGCTCGCGATGAGCGTGGATGAGGCCCTCGAGTTCTTCGAGGCCGCACCGGCACTGCGGAGGATCCTCGTCACTCTCCACGACGTCGGGCTCGGGTACATGTCGCTCGGACAATCCTCGACCACGCTCTCTGGAGGCGAGGCTCAACGCATCAAGCTGGCCTCCGAGCTCTGGCGCGCGGACTCCCCCTCAGGCGTCGCCCAGCGCAGCGTGCTGGTCCTCGACGAGCCGAGCACGGGCCTCGCGGCGACAGATGTCGAACACCTCGCGCGCTGCCTCGGACGCCTCGTTCGAAGGGGGAACGCGGTGGTCGTGATCGAGCACCACACAGAACTCCTGGAGGTCTGCGACAGGCTCGTGGAGCTCGGCCCTGAGGGCGGCGAAGCCGGTGGCCAGATCATCGCTTCCGGTACGCCTGCCGAGCTTGCCGTGGACAAAGCCTCGGTCACCGGACGATGGTTGTCCTCGGCCGGCGGGGCTCAAGGAATGGCTCGGCCTGGGCGTGAGGCGCCGGGTGGAGGGCGCGTCAACCCCAAGGGCGCCCCTGCCCGGAAGGGGTCGTCCAAGAGCGCCGCGGCCCGCAAGCCCGGCACAAAGGTCAAGGCCGCGTCCGCGCCTGCAGGGCAGCGGGCGTCGGCGACGGCGACGAAGAAAACGCGGGGGGAAGCTCGATGACCCACGGCAAGCCCCAATCTGAGGTCTCGCGGCTCCATGCGCCGCTGCCCACGAATCCGCTCATCGTGCAGAGCGACCGCACGTTGATGCTGCACACGGTCCGAGCGCGGGTGGACGCGGATGGTCGGCCCGAGCGGGACGAGGACGGCAATCCGCTCACCGAGGAGCACCCGCTCTTCACCGCCGCGCGGGATGAACTGAGCGTGTTCGCCGAGCTTGAGAAGAGCCCGGACTACCTTCACACCTACAGGTTGACGTCGGTCTCGGTGTGGAACGCGGCGGCGGTTGGAGTCACGGCCGAGGCGATCGAGGAGGTGCTCTTCCGGTACGCCTGCGTCCCCGTCCCCGGTGGAGTCGTGGATGAAATCCGGGGCTGGATCGGGCGCTACGGGCTCCTCCGGATCGAGCGCGCGGCGGACGGGCCCCGGGAGTTTGAGCTCCTCGGTGGCGAGGCAGGCCTCCTCGAGGAGGTGCTCGAGCACAAGGCCATTCAAGCCATCTGCGAGGTCTCTGATGGGCCGGATGGAAGGCGCGCCTTCGTGACCGGCATCGAGCGGGGGGACCTCAAGCAGAAGCTGATCCGCATCGGGTACCCGGTGGATGACCGCGGCGGTTATCTGGAGGGCGACCCCCTGGAGATCCAGTTCAAGGAGGTCACCTCGGAAGGGAAGCCCTTCGTTCTCCGTGACTATCAGCGCGGGGCCGCCGAGGCCTTCCATGCGGGGGGCACGGTCATGGGCGGGAGCGGCGTGGTGGTTCTGCCCTGCGGCGCGGGGAAGACCGTGACGGGGATGGCGGTCATGAGCCTGGTGGGCGCGAAGACGCTGATCCTCACCACCAACACCGTCGCCGTGCGGCAGTGGCGAGAGGAGTTGCTGGACAAGACGGAGCTGCGGCCAGAGGACGTCGGGGAGTACACAGGTGAGACCAAGGACCTGTGCCCCGTGACCGTCAGCACTTACCAGATGATGACCTGGCGTAGGTCGAAGACGGGGGAGTTCGAGCACTTCGAGGTCTTCCGATCCCAGAACTGGGGGCTCGTCGTCTACGACGAGGTCCATCTGCTGCCGGCGCCAATCTTCCGGGTCACCGCGGAGCTCCAGGCTCGTCGACGACTGGGCCTGACGGCGACGCTGGTCCGTGAGGACAACAAGGAGGAAGAGGTGTTCTGCCTCATCGGGCCCAAGCGCTACGACGTCCCCTGGAAGGTGCTGGAGGGGCAGGGGTTCATCGCCGAGGCGCGGTGCGTCGAGGTCCGGGTGGCCTTCTCCGAAGCGGACCGGCGCTCGTACGCGGCGGCGCCCCCGCGGCAGCAGTTCCGGCGGGCCTCGGAGAACCCTGGCAAGCTGCCCATCGTCCGGTCGCTCGTGAAGCAGCACGCGGGGGAACGAGTGCTCGTTATCGGACAGTACCTGGACCAGCTCCGCGCCATCGCCAAGGCGCTGGATGCCCCGCTCCTGACAGGTCGGACCCCCAACGTGGAGCGGGAGCGGCTGTACGCCGCCTTCCGAAACGGCGAAGTCGAGCTCCTCGTGCTGTCGAAGGTGGGCAACTTCGCGGTGGACCTCCCGGATGCGTCCGTCGCAATCCAGGTCTCGGGGACGTTCGGTTCCCGTCAAGAGGAGGCTCAACGTCTCGGGCGGGTGCTCCGTCCCAAGTCCGACGGCAGCGGCGCCACGTTCTATTCGGTGGTGACGCTGGGCTCCCGGGATCAGGACTTCTCGGAGAAGCGGCAGCTGTTCCTGACCGAGCAGGGCTACTCGTACGAAATCATCCACGCAGAGAGCGCGGACCTGGAGGACGTGGCCCCTGGCGCCGCGGCTCCGGGTGATCAGACCCATGCCAGCCTCCCCGAGGGCGACGTAGAGTGACGGCGCGATCCCCTGAACCCGACTCCTCCAGTGTGAGCAGTCGCACCGTACGCAGCCAGAAGGGCACCGCCGCTGGGCTTGCCGCTCGCCGGTCGAACCGCGGTGACCTGCCCGTCAGCGCGGCCCTAAAACGCCTGAAGAAGGCCCAGCTGCGAGAGCCCTTCGAGTTCTGGGCCGGTGGCGACTCTACCGAGTCGCCGGCCAAGGTCGCGGAGCTTCGGAGCGCGCTGGAGGGCTGGATGTGCGAACCGCAACGCGCGGTGGAGCGGAAGCTCTCCTTGGGCGAGACGCATCAGGCGGTGGTGGAGGCCCTGCTCCTGGCGCCGCGGCACAGGGTGGCACGCAAGACGGTGCTCTCCATCCTCGGAGGGGCGTCCGAGGCTCAGGTGCTTGGGGAGCTGGAGCGCACCGCCATGGTCTTCCGGGAGGAGGTCGACAGCGAGGAGTACTTCGCGCTGCCCGGTGAACTCGCGGACGTGCTCCGGCTCCAGGAAATCGCGGACAAGGCCCGCGGGAACTCGGTGGCGATCACCCTCAAGGGACACCTTGACGAGCGCTACGCCGGGCCCGAGGTGGCGCGGCCAATGTCCCCCTCGCGCCTGCGGGAGATGTTCAAGATGTACGCCAAGGAGCCTGCGTCGGTCGCCCGGGTAGAGCGGCTGCCCGAGGGCCTCCGGGACCTCGTCGGGAAGACGGTCCTCGAGTTTGGCGGGCTCCTTCCCAGGCGCTTCTTCGAGCGGATGGAGACGGAGCTGCCCCATTGGAACCAGCGGCGCTGGGCGAAGATCCTCGAGGAGTCGCTGGTCGGCACCACCGCCAGGCTCGAGCTCGAGCGCTACGGGATCCAGCACGAGGATGACACGCTGATCGTGTTCAACGAGGTGACGCTGGCCTGGTTCAAGCGTGTGGCCGTCCCCTCCGACCCAGACGCGCCCCACGACGAGGCGGCGCTTGGGGTGGACCTGATGGCGAACATCTCTCGCTTCCTCGCCTACATCATCGATCACGCGGTGCGCTTCACGGTGAAGGGGGAGATCTTCAAGACCACAGAGAAGCGGATCCTCACGGAGCTCATCCCCAACCCCGGGCGGGAGCTTGAGCGCGGCGAGGTGCTCCAGTTCATCTTCCGCTTCTCGCGATCGGCGGGGCTGATCGAGGTGACCGGTGAGCGGACCTTCAAGCTCACGGCGGCGGGGCGAGATTGGGAATCCCAGGACCTCGACACCAAGCTCGCCGGGCTCTTTGAGTACGTGACCTTCGAGCTCGACGAGGCCCATGAGTCGGTGCACCACCCGGCCATGCGGCGGATCCTCTCCACGCTGATGAAGCGGCTTGAGGTAGGGGTCTGGTACGACGTGATGTACCTCCCCTTCCTGGCCCGGAACGCGTACCTCTCCCAGCTCGACACGCTCGGGGTGGACGAGATGATCGCGGCGCGGGGCGCCGCAGGAGCGGGGGCTGCGGAGGATCTTCAGCGCCTCGCCTGGAACCTCGTCGGGTGGGTTCGCAAGCGGCTCTATCTGCTCGGGCTCGTGGACCTCGGCTACGACTCCAAGGGCCACCCGGTGGCGATGCGGCTCTCTCGGAGCGGCGCGCGCGTCCTCGGCATCGACACCCCGGAGGAGGAGACCTTCGGCATTGGCCGCCTCGTGGTCACCCCGGACTTCGAGGTGGTCCTGTTCTCCGACGGCGATGACGCGGTCCTCACTCACGACCTGGACCGCTTCACCGAGCGGACCAAGGATGGCGCGCTGATGCAGTTTCGGATCAACGAGAAGAGCGTGCATCGTGGTCTCGTTGAGGGCATGACGCTCAGCAAGATGAGGGAGATCCTGACGCTGAACGCTCGGACCCCTGTCCCCCGCAACGTGCTCCAGTCGATCTCCGATTGGGCCGCGAAGTCGGGCCTCTTGCTGCTCGGTGCGGATCACGTCCTCCGCGCTCAGGACGAGGGCATCCTCGGACGCTTTGCGCGGGACGCGGGCGTGCGTCCTTTCATCAAGGGCAAGGTGAATGGCAACGCGCTTCAGCTGAAGAGCAAGGCGAGCCTCGCCCGGTACCGGACGCTGTTCCGGGACCTCGGGTACCTCATCGAGCTGGAGGAGTGATGCAGCGGCGCTTGCCCCCCAGCATGCTGGTCATCTCGCCGGGCTCTCTGACCATGGGAGCGCGTGGGAGCGGGGCGGAGCAGGACCTGGCATTGTTCCCCGGCCGGGCACGTGAGGTGCTCCGCGCTGGGGCGTCTGGCCTGCTGCTCCGCGAGCCATATCTGGAAGACGGCCCTCTCCTTGAGCTCGCGCTGGAGCTTCGGGCCCTCATCGACCGCGAGGCGCCCGGAGCCTGGCTCGGGATTCATGATCGCGCCCACCTCGTTCAAGCCGCCGGCGCGGACGGTGCGCACCTCGCTGGTGGATCGCTGCCCGTTGCCGAGGCGCGGCGGGTGCTCGGGGACCGCGTGACGCTCGGGGTTTCGACCCACCAGGGGGACCCGGAGGAGCGCTGGTCGGGCGCGGACTACGCCCTGCACGCGCCGATCTTCTCTCCACATTCAAAGGACCTCGAGGGCGAAGCCCTCGGCCCGTCAGGGCTCCGCGCGTTCTGCGCCGACTGCCGGATTCCCGTCTGGGCCCTCGGCGGCGTCGACGCCCAGCGTCTCCCCGAGCTCGATGGCGCTGGCGCGGCGGGTGCGGCAGCCATCGGCGCGGTATGGGGCCTTGGGCATGCTGCAGCGGATGGAGGCTTGGGCAGTCGCGTCCGCACGCTGACGGATGCGGCGGCCCGTGTGTTCACGGCCTCGCTGGAGGCGGGTCGTTGACCCCTCAGCGTCGATGGCTGAGGAGCCTCCGTCGGGTGACGGTCGTGTTGGCGCTGGCGGGCATGGGGTACCTCGGCTATCGGTTTGATGTGGTGCCCGTGCCCTCATCACGTTGCAGCCCCGTCGCGCGGTTCGATGCGGGGGATCGGCTCGTGGTGGATCTCCGGCCCACCGCCGTACAGCCCGGAGATGCGGTGCTCGTCCGGGATGCGGAGGGGCGTCTGCATCTCGTTGTGGTGTCCGCGACGCGGGACGACGGCGCGCGGATCTGGTGTAGCGCGGATTGCCCCTCATGCGAGGGGTTCGACTCGGCCGCCGCGGGCTGGGTCGACCGCCGCGCGGTGGCCGGGCGAGTCCTCCTCGCGTGGGTGTACTGAGGTGCCCGCATGAGCTGGAGTGAAGACAACCTGCACCGCTGGCTCGCCGAGCAGCCGTGGCCCGTGGGGCTGGCTGGAGCCCGCGGGCACGACGCCGCCGTGCTGCAGCCGCTCGTTGGGCGGCCGGTCGTGTGCGCGGACCAATGCGTCGAGGGCGTTCACTTTCGGCCAGACGCGGATCGGGGCGCCGCGGGAGCGAAGGCGGTGCTCCGCACGCTCTCGGATCTCGCTGCGACGGCAGCGACGCCGACGTCGGTGACCCTCGCGGTCCGGGCGCCAGAGAGCTGGTCCGAGGTTGACCTGCAGCGCGTGATCCTCGGGGCCCGCCGCGCAGCGGTGGCGCACGGAGCCGAGCTGGTGGCCGGTGACCTCTCCATGGCGCCGGGCCCCGCAGGGCTCACGGTGACTGCGCTGGGGGTCCTCGAGGGCGACGGCACGCCCGTGGCTCGGGACCGGGCGGTGCCCGGCCAGGACGTTGTCGTGACGGGCCCGCTTGGGGGCAGTCTGGCCTCGGGACGCCATCTGGAGCCCGTCCCCAGGCTGGCCGAGGGGCGCGCCCTGGTGCGCGCGGGTGCCACGGCGATGATGGACGTGAGCGATGGACTGGCGCTTGACCTCTTTCGAATGGCGCGCTCCTCGGGGGTCGCGATCGAGCTGGAGGCCTCGGCGGTCCCGGTCCACCCCGATGCCCTGGGTGCGGCGGGGGGCGACGCCCGCGCCGCGCTCTCCCACGCCCTTCATGACGGCGAGGACCACGAGCTGCTTGCGTGCCTCCCGGATGGGTCGCCGGGGGCTTCCCCTGGGGCGACCTGGACAAGGATCGGGACGGTCCTTGAGGGGGCCGGGCTGTGGATCGCGGCCCCCTCGGGGCGCTCCCAATGGGAGCCCGGAGATGGAGGGTGGATCCATGGTGGAGGTCCCCTTGGTTGAAGGGCAGGATGGGGCCATGGCGCGACGATTCAGGACCCTCAGCCCCGAGGCCACGGAGGAGCTGGGAAGGCTGCTCGGTGAACAGCTCTGGGCGGGGGCGGTGCTGACCCTCGACGGGGACCTGGGGTCGGGCAAGACGACCTTTGTTCGGGGCCTTGCGCGGGGCCTGGGGATCGAGGATGGGGTGGCGAGCCCGACCTACACTCTCATGCAGCAGCACGACGGGGGACGGCTCCCGCTCTTTCACTTCGACGCCTGGATGGAGGGTCGCGAGAAGGCGCTCCTGGCGGACGGCGCGGACGAGTTCCTCGGCCACGACGGAGTCTCGGTCGTGGAGTGGGCCGGGCGGATCGAGGCCTGGCTCCCGAGCCCGCGGCTGGCCATTGAGCTGCGGCATGACACGCCAGAGACCCGTTGGATCACCCTTCGGCGCGAGGGGGCAGAGCCGGGCGTGGAGGCCGTGGGCTCGGCTGGTCTGGCGTCCACGGATGGCCAGGGGTCGCAGGCCAAGCCGACTCCGGGGAAGCGGATTGACGTCCTGTTGAGGGGCCTGGAGGCCTCAGCCGAGCTCCAGGAGGGCCCCTTGCCCGTGGTTTCTTCAGATGATGGTGAACCGGGGTCGTCCCCGGGCGTTGAGGGGCCGTGAAGGACTCCTGGGACGGCACGCAGGACCCCCTCGCGGCTCTCCGGGCCGGGAGGCCCGCCCCGTTCGAGGA